>ENA-UOTX01000192-UOTX01000192.1-compost-metagenome-genome-assembly--contig:-NODE-192-length-68466-cov-7.061428_pt1 | contig 68466 bp, 51 predicted proteins | sample MGYA00238143_ERZ746982 | MGnify/ENA primary metagenome ERZ746982 (study PRJEB28758, sample SAMN06268862) | compost metagenome | isolation source: single cell | place: USA: California, Emeryville, Joint... | reverse complement strand
ATGGTGAATTTGATGCCTGGATTGAGGGTGCTTGCGCTGAAGAAGCATAGGAATATGCTTAATGTGGCAATGAGTAAATCTTTTCTCATTTTGAAAAATAATTCTGTGAATAAATTGGCTCGAGAGCTTTCTGACTTCACTCGTGAATTGCATTTATTTAAAACATTACAGGGATACTTCATGAATTATGTTTACGGCAATTGGAGATGAATCAGGCTGTTTCTGGTAAATTCTGCTTCATGATGCATAGTTTTTGATGCAGTAGAGCGGGTTTTATCAATATGCATTGAAAATAATACGTATTTCATACATTGCATCTATAAGTCGTGATTGGTACCTTTATTTCGTAGATATCAACAGTATGCTAACAGAGAGAATTCTAGTCTAAGTGACAAAAACCTAATAGCAATTAAATTGTAGTCGAAGGCCATTGTTTGATTATTTATCATCAAAATCTTATCTGCTTCTGATGATTTGTGAAGAAGATTTTTGCATATTGCCAGCGAAGATCAGCATATTAGTTGATTCTGGTCTGAATCCGATTCAGCCGAGAAAGTTTGAAAATGCTACCTAACCATTTCTTATTCGCTAGCCTAACACAATGTAAATATGTAACCTTTTCCTCGTTTCTGTTTATGCTCTTAACAATACCAAATTTCTAATAAAACTTCATTTTGTTCCCAAACAACGGGTTAGCGTGCAATGCTTTCTTTCCATCAGCTGTCATCTCTTTGTTTCCACCCATAACAAAGGCGTGAAGGTTCTTCCAAGTCTTGTTGCTTGCTAATGCACTTGCTCCTTTATTTCCAATCTGATTATTCGAAAGATCAAGCCTTTCTAATTTACTCCAAGTCGAATTGCGTGCTATCGCAGCAGCGCCCTCATCACCGATTTTATTTCTTTGCAAATCTAACAGTACTAAATTACTCCAAGTACTATTACTCGCAATCACAATCGCTCCCTTATCCGTTATGTTCCCTCGGCCAGAACTGCGTCCTGCTAAAGTGAGTTCTTCTAGATTCGGCCACACAGTACATCGTCCTATCACAGCCGCTCCCTCGTCCGTGATCTGATCGTGGTACAATACGAGCTTCCTCAGCTTAGACCAACTCGCATTCACTAGCATGGTTACGCTGAGATCTGTAATTTTGTTTGTGCTCTCAATAGCGTTCGTTAATACAAGCTCTTCAATTTCCTTCAACAAAATGTTTTTGCAGAGCTTCTCAACATAAACGTCGGAGTAGACCTTTTCTTTGCTCAAGTCAAGCGACTTGACCGAAGGCATCCAATAATGATTGATTATATGATCAGCTCCTCCATTTTTGCCCTCAAACCCCTCTCTCTTCAACAGATTACCATCAACCTCCTTCGACTGACGTTTTTCCCAGATTTTCTCCATTTCATGCTTTCTCTCATCAACACATTCGCTAACTATTGTCTTGCACTCCTCGTTAAAACTCTCCTCTAGCTCTTGTACAATCTTTGGTCCTTCATTTTGAGGGTCAGTGCAACTCTGAAGCTTCTTCGACAGCATTTCCGTATATTTAATATTCAAATGATAGAATACCTTTGCTGTTGGAGTAAAGTCATTCCCTTTCAAGATGAGAGACTGTAGGTTCTTCCAAACGTATGACCGAGCGATTACAAGTTGTTTGGACCCAACATCCGTTATAAAATTATCCCTCAAATCGAGCTCTGTGAGACTAATCCACGAGGTGTTGGTAGCGAGCTCAGATGCGCTTTTGTCATAAAGGTCGCATTTCGCTAAAATCAATGTTTTAAGCTTCGTCCAAATAGTATTGCCCGCCAATTCTCTAGTCCCGAGAAGTGATAGCTTATTTCTTGACATATTAAGGACTTCTAAATTAGCCCAGATGGGGTTCTTAGCGATCGCAGCGGCTCCGTCGCCTCCAATATTATTGTCCTCAACATTGAGCACTTTGAGGTTCTTCCAGGCAGTGTTGCCTGCAATCATGCACATATGGTTGTAACCAATCATATTCTTAGACAAATTCAAATTTTCGAGATTTACCCATGTCGTATTTCTTTTAAAGACCGAGGCATCCTCTTCTGTGAAATCAATTTTGGAGAAATTGATACTTGTGACCTTCTCAGCCAAGCTCTGATTTAATATTAATTCCTCTATCTGCGATCTACTCCAGTTTTTAAAGTCTCCCTTCTGTTGAAACAATAGAATGTCGCTCTCGGATAGTCCCTTCGCACATTCAATATTCGTATTTCGAAAGACAGAACTCCATTTCATGCCAGTGAAGATACGAATAACGCCCTTTTTGTCAGTATTCACGAGATATTTTTGATCTGAGCTGAAAGTGCAAGCCGCGACTCCAAATTTGTTCACTACTCGAATCTCGTTAGTTCTCCCAGATGACAGATCGTAGACCTTCAGCGGATAATCGTTCTGATCGAATACAACAACCATTTTGCTGTCAGGAGTAAAGAAACACCCTTGCGGAGAAAGAACTTTGTGAGTGAATATTCTTGTTGTACGGCACCTTGCTATATCCCAAATTCTCACTGATTGGTCATTGCTGATCGATACGAGATGCTTGCAATCGTGGCTGAACGCCACAGCATTCACATTGGTAGTATGTCCTTGTAATTTTCGAGGTCGGATTTTCCCTTCTGTATCCTTGACTCTAATCGAATAATCTCGAGACGATTCGGCCTTTGTTGCTAACATGATATTTGAGCTGTCAGGAACAAATGCACACTTAAGAGCTTTTTCGTTGTACTCGCGGATACATTCACAAGTTTCAAAGTCCCAGACTTTGACTTTTCTGTCCTCTCCAGATGATACTATTAGTTTCCCATCTGAACTGAATCCACAGCTCAATATTCGTCTGCTGTGGGCTCGAGCCAGTTTAGCTTCTTTGGCCTCGCAGATTTTCAGCTCGCAGGTATTAGAATTTTGTTCGAGCACGACAATAGCTGTGTCTACAGCTGCGAGCACGTATCTGGAGTCAGGAGAGTAAGCAAGGCACTGAGGTGGGGCATTTAGCGTTACACTATTCCATTCTCCGAAAAATGTATCTGTTAAGTTCGCACCTTTGAAATTTGTTCCCGCTAAAGCCGCCCCTTCTAAATTGACTCGGCTTAAATCAGTGCCTGTGAAATTAGTGGAGAGAAGCTTTCCACCTTTTAAATTTGCACCAGGAATCTGGATCCCGCTGAGATCTAAGGCCAAAAAATCAAAGGAAGAGGTCTTTAGAACAAACATAGCATTGACAGCACTAATCAAGAACGATGGGACTTGCTGTTTGTGTGTCGTGTTCTCTACAGTTTCTTCGGTCATTGAATTTCCGCCTGCTTGGCTTTGTTGCTGAGGTATCGAGAGCCTGACCAGCTTGATGAGGTCAGCAGGTTTAACTTTCTCTTCTTTCATGGCCTGAATGAGAAAATCGACTACTACAGGCTTTTCTTGGATAGACTGCTGATTGAAAAGCATGTCCGTAGTTGGGTCTTTAGTTCTAGAGTCTATAATTTCTATTTCGAGTTTTTTTGCGACGAGAAAATATTGTAGGATTTTATATATAAACTCATATCGATATTCTGAATCGGATATTGCTATCTTTCGCAATGGTAGATACTGTTTCAGCGACTCCTCTTTCTGCTTATCGACAAATCTCGGGTCGTTGATATCTTTAATCACTTTGTAACCACTCATCTCTAATGCCTGGTGCAACATTTGATGCCGCAACAAACTCATTGCGGCTTCTTCGGATTCAGCGATTTCATTGAGTTTGCCAGCGGAAATGCATTTCTTCACAGTCCTCTTCAGCACTCTGTTAATATAGCTGTGAATAATAAATCTTTCGTTGATAGCAGGACTCTTCTTTGCTGCAGGTACGTTTTTCGTAGTTCCTGCCTGCACTTGGACTCCAGGCTGAGCTTGAATTTGCGGTTTTGTAGTCCCTAGATTGGCTGTAGGTTTATTGCCAGCAGCTGGGATTTGATCAGTTTTTGGAACCTGAACACCTTTACTAATTTCATTTGTCGCTTCGGGGAAAAATTGCTTGCTAATTTCCGGAAGTACTTGGGCAATAATAGAAACCAGTAAGGGCGTATTCAAAGTCTGCTGCATCTTTAGAATCGAAATGATACGATAATATTGCTTCATTGTCTCTATTTTTTCCATTTCTTCTCCAAAGACAGCGGAATAACCCTCATTAAATTTATCTAAAAATGATCTGATCTCTTTTTCGGTAAAAGGAGCGATAATCCTCTCCATGTATGCCCCTCGAACAGGCTTACCAGTCTTCGGGTCGGTAGGACCAAAGAGACAGTCTCGCTTTCGATCAGTTGATATAATGTCTTGTCGGCAAGTTATTACAACTTTATCTTCGCTCCAATTAGATCCAAATCCATTCTCTTCGTAAAACATTTTTGGATTCGTGCTGTTTGCAAACGAATAAATCTCGTCATAGCCATCACAAATGAAAACAAATCTTGGACGGCTATTTTTCATCTCTTGCAGACAGGTGATTTCATGTTGTGTGAGATTCATTTCCCGAGAGAATATCTCTGAAATAGCTGACGTATGTGGATTTTTCAGAGTTGAAAGTGGTATAAGGACTGGAAACCAGTTGTCGTAATCCCAACTCTGATTGATAAACATTATTCGTTGTAAATATCGGCAAAAGAGAGACTTTCCAAAGCCTTGTGGTCCAAGCAAAACGATGCTCTTGGCAGTTGAGTTACCATTGAAAAAGTTACTACGGAGATCGTATTCAAGGTCTTCTGGCTTAGTGGTCGGGTTGAGAGTAGCTCTCGCACTTAACCGAGTATAAAAGAGCATGTCTCGCTCGAGATCAGGGTCATTTAGGACTCTAGTTTTGTAGGATTTCATCTTCTGTTGGCAGCTCAGGATCAATTCTGAACTTGAGTCTGAGTCTCCTCCTCTAAGGAAATTGCCATTCTTAACCGTCTTAAACTCCTCCGTCGGCTCATATACTCGCTGATTTTCAAATTTTCGTGGCATTTTGACCTTTATGACAGTTCCATGATCGCGATTTTGAAGTAGTTGCAAGGATTCTTTGCTTGTAGTAGAGCAAGACTCAGCAGTTTTAGGCTCATAACCAAGGCTCGAATTGTTGAGAATGTATTTCTGAAAAGAAGACTCTCGTAGGTCTATAGCTATCGCGTTTTGGTCTTTATAGAGCCATAAATGTTCTAGGCTCTTCCAGGTTTTGTTGCGCCTTAATGAACTAATGCCTTTGCTTCGCACCCCACAGTCTCTCACTGAAAGCGATTTAAGATTAGACCAGGTACTGTTTAAGCTGAGCAAAGCTGCTCCAGCATCATGGAGATTGTTTTGATCTAGATAAAGTTCATTAAGATCTTTCCAACTCTCATTGCTAGCCAATGCTTTGGCTGCTTGCGCATCCGCAGCGGTCCGACTCAAATCCAAAATTTGAATCTTGCTCCAATTTGAGCAATCAGCAAGATGCTGAATTCCACGACTTGTTAGCTTATTGCCACTAAGGTTCAATCTCCTCAGCTCTGGCCAAGAGGGATTAATTCCCAAATACTTTGCTCCTTCTTTTGTAATCTGATTGTTTGAAAGATCCAAACTTTTGATCTGAAACCATTTTTCATCTTCAATCAGAAGTCTTAGCCCTTTGTTTCCGAGGCCATTGCCACGAAGATTAAGTGAGAGGAAGCCGAAGAACATAGAAATTTCATCAAGAACCTTTGCATTTAATGGCGAGCTTTTCATGATATATTCTTTATTATGTTGTTCCATATTTCCGGGATTTTCTGGAACCTTTCGGATTGAAATAGGGTCATTATCAGCAGAGAACGGCTCGCTTTGTCCAATTTTTCTGAAACCTTGCTCCTGAAGCTCAATATTAGGATGTTGACTCTGATGCATGAGAAACTGCGGATTTGTAAAATATCTTTCAATCAGCCCTTTTTTTGAATTATTCTGTGTACATAATAAAAACTACTTAATTGAACGTTCCCATTCTCAAAAAAAAAAACTATTCTTCAGTACTTAATCACATCTGCCTACAGCTACTCAACACCAAAAGACTCTTCCGAACTCACACGAAGCAGATATTTCAGTAGTAATACTTAATTTTTCTACTCAAAAGAAACCATTTTTTGAGAACTTTTTGATTTCAGAAGAACACGGACATGCCGTCACACAAATAAAAGGAATCAAGATATATGCCTTCAATACCTTTGAGATAGATTGAAGGCGAAAGAAAGAGAAGGTAAGAACTTATAGACAACAAAGAAAGGTTTAAGAAAAAAAAAATCCCGTTAGTTCTTAGAGAAGAAAAAAGAAAGCCATATCAGAATCAGAATTGCTGAATTAAACCTGATAGGAGATACATTAATTGCTCCTCTTTGACTTCTTTAGCATCCTTTGGCACGACCTTTCTGATCTCACCAAGGATGAAGCTGACTCGTTTTCTTGCAGCATCAACAGTGATGCCAAGAGACAAAGGAATATTCTTCGAGCAGCAGATTTTGCATTTTCCACAGCATTCATTTGGGAACTTTCCGCTTCTGTGGTTGTAATATTCAAAGAGACCAGGCTCAATAATAAGCACAAGGAGATTATCAATAACGTCCATTTTTCTCAAGAATTGGCCGCACTCTTCGGTATCATCCTTCATGATGAGAGTCAGAACCATGAGGACGTTGATCGAAAACATGATGTCGCTGAAGGAATTGAAAATTCCTTCAAACGATGTGACCAATTTAATTGAGCTTTCCTTTTGGAGATCAGCGCAGGCTTCTTTTGCGTATTTTCTAAACACCTTTCTGTCGAAAATAACGTCCCAGTATTCTTTTTTGACAATACAGATCTTCTTGTTCTTGTGATAAGAAAGTAGGTTCTTGAATCTTCCCCATATTTTCAGCAGGATTTCTGTCTGAACGAGGTTAAGGTCTTCAACTGGGATCTGATAGTAGCTTTCAGGTCCATAGGCGACGGCGAGGATTGAGTTGATCACCTTAGAGGCCGAGGTAAGGAAAGGGCTGATGAAATTGTCAGTTCGAGTGGCATTGAGGCTCTCATAAAGAATTTTGGAGATTCTTCGGCAGAACTTGAGGCAGTCTTTGCTATGGATCTGTTTCACTTGAGTGTTAGATTCCGAAGAGTTTGAGAAGAGAGTGGTGGAGGCCTCAGTAGGGAAAGTCTTCTCTGGAATCATTGCTTGAGAGTCTGCGAACAGAAATTGCTTTGAACTGTTTACTTTAGGCTTGTCATCGTCGCTTTGATACACCTCGGATTCGTTGAGATAGCTTGAGAAGGCATTGTCAGTGGTGGACCAAGCCATTTCCTCTTGGTTGAGGTTCAATGGGAATTCAAAGCCGATTTGGTTTGATGAAGGCTTGTTTTGAGTATATAACTCAAATTCTTCAAAGAATTCAATGTCCATATTGATGGGTAATTTGTTATGAATTATCAAGAAATATTATTTATTGTTTTATATAAATGATGAACCCCTCCAACTATTTAAATCAAACAGTTTACTGCAAAATTTTGCAAAATTTTATTAATCTTACTGAAAAAACTCTTAATTAATATCGAATTAATCGAATGGTGCATTACGATTATTGCCTAGACTCCAACGATTCAGTATCGATCATAATTGGTCGTCGATATTTTACGGAAAAATTCGCCTACTCTCAATAAACAAGATTCTAATTCTGACATGTTCTTCAGAAACGCTGGAGAATTTTTTCGAAGAATTTGACAGTGCGAAGGCAGATTGTTTTGAAACGACAATTTCTGACAGATCCTTCCGAAGCAGTGTACTGGCCACGTATATAGATCAATGTAGAGACGTTAACTGGGTTCCAGTGGGAATATGGTGAAAAGATGCTACTTTATCACTACCATGCAAACACGAAGGACATACATTTTTTCAGTGGAATAGTTCGTAATCAACGACTTCTTATCATAATGATAATATCGAAATTTTTGGGTGGGATTAAGGTTTTTGATGAGTTAAAACCAATTAACAGTGTTTGTGTCAAACTCATTAAAACACTACTTGGAATTTTATATGAAGGTTCTAATAATTCTAATAAAAAAGTGGATTACCTACTAATAGTATATACCCAAGAAAAGAAAAAAATATCAAAATGCGATCCTGAGTCGCGAGATGAGTCAAAACAAAGACCCAGGACTTGATGAAACGAAAGCTTTTTTCATGCCTCTGGAAGGCTCAGAATGAAAAAAAAAACCAAGGGAACACGCTCCATTATTGACTCTCTCCGAAAGCTTTAGTTTATTTTGTATTCTCGAAGCTTCTCCACGAATTTTCTTTGGAGAGAATTCTATTAAATTCGCAGTTTACGTTCCAAAAGAAGAAATAACGTGACTCTTGATTGATGATCAGAATTCATCAGTCTTTCGTAAAAATTTCCAGGAATCAAGTCTGTGTTCGAGAAATTAAGAATCACGTGCGAAACTGAAAAAATCTTCGAATTCTCTTCCCGAAAGCCAAAACGCTCAAGCGGCTGTTCTCGGCCCAAAGTAAGGTACAGTGTACACCCATCAAGTGAGGTGACTCTCAAGTTCCTTTCTGAGCGAAGTTTTGAATTTAAATAAATCTCCTTGTATTCATGGTGGAAGTTTTTTCATTTTTTAAGCCGAAGAGATGTAGCATTCGCATAAAGTCCTTTCTTAATACCAGGTAGGCTGTCGTGATCATCTCTCACTGGGTTCCCTGAAATAATCGGGAAGATTGTGTAGATCCAAAATTTCTGGGATACATACGTGCCGATCCCTGTTTATTAGGACTGATAACATGGAATACCCATTCCATATGGCCGACTCTTACTAAAGTAGGCAACCAATAGCTTCTTAATCTAACAGCATCATCTTAACTGAAAACTCCCAAAAAGTTTATAATGTAAATCATTCTTTTTTGCTCCCAATTTAGACAGAAGTTCCCACATTAGTTGCATTGTTAAGCCACTATTTTTTCTAGAGGTTGATGACCAAAGTATGCAAAGTTTTCATACTCATTGCCAATTTAAGACGCTAACAGTGAGAAAAATTAGATTCTCCAACAGAAAGTAACTTACTCATTAGTTTAGGATTACCTTATTTGCAAGGCACTCAAATTAACAGCAGGCCTCCGATTTCCATTGAAAACATTAAAATTGGGAAATATTGATTTATGGAGTTTATCATTAACGAAATATACTCAAAGGAGGTCTGAATTGAAGAATTCAGCTCAAATTATAGAAGCTAGCTATAATGAATACAACAACATCACATGAGCAATTTTTGCCTTTTATATTATCATTTGAAATTATTTCTTTTTTTGGAGTTTTAAGCCATAAATTTCAAATAGATCCGAAAATCGGAGAACAATGAGTTTTCGAGCTATTTGGTTAGTTGGAAGTGACATCAAAGCCAAAAGTACGAACATAATGATAATATCGAAGAATTTTGCCTTCTATTCCTTAGTTTTGTCTAAAATGACGTGGAATCGAGTTGTCCTGAGGTTTTTGTGAATATTTGCTTCAAAAAAAAACAGTCCTTGAAAGTAATAGCTACTATGCTTTGCTCGTTTCAGAGCTCCTTCTCGTCGTCCTTCAACTTGAGAAAAATTTACTGGCGCTAATGGATTATCTTTGATTTATTTTAGGAAGGTTTCGAATTCAAAGTCAGCAAAGAATATGCTGAGAACGCAATGAAAAAGAGAGCTCTAATTGTTCCCAGGACAGATGCAATAGTGATAGAAGTTCATAAGAAGATGTAGTGAAGAAGCTAACTTACCATTTTAATTGATAGTCGGTTATCAGTCTCACGAACTGATTATAAGAGTATTATTTGTATTTGACCAATCCGTTCTACTTACTAACTTTTCCACTGTTCAATGAGCATCAACTCCTGGCTGCTGAAGTGACTGCTTCACATTTTACGTCTTATATTCTCTCTTTTACTCTATTCTTGGTTAGAAACTAGCTAATTCGCTAAGTTCATTAAGCACCTTCATTTCTTTAGATATAAATAGTCAAGAGAATGACATCGTGATTCCAATCTTTTGCCGCTTGTCTTATTTATTTTTTTCTGTTTCCAATTCAAAGAATTGAATAGTTTAGAAGAACAACAGGAATGATATTGAATTTGAAATATTACTTAGCATCGACCGTTCCATTGGTCCCCGTTCCTCAGCTTCAAAACAGGTCTGATGTCAATTCCCTTCATCTGAAATTCCAAAATGGTAACTGCGAATCACATTTTGTAGCTATTGCCTTGACTTTCCGAAAAGAAGAAAGAAACAAATTCCCTTCCAACTTTGATTTTCTTCCAATATTAGCTACACCTACGCTTATTTTTTATGTTGAATGTCATTTATCTAGAAGCTAATCGGACCATCTTACAATACGTTGAGAATTTAATATCTTTATCACAAGTAAAATTCAACGTGAACCCAACCATGGAGGACCTAAAAAGCATGTAGACTGAAGCACAACTTCTCGGTAAAAACTTTAAGATTCGAAGGGAAGGAGGGAAAAAAGCATTCAGTCCTCAAAAAACTAATAAAAATATTAGCAAATACCCTAAACAATAGTCTCAATTTAATTTTCTCCCGATTAACTCCACTTTACATCATTTGGGCTTAAAAACTCGGCGTTAGTTCCTAACCTGCGCTCTGACAGCATTCCATTGTGATTCCGTCTTCTAATTTGTAGATTGTGTTTTTCTGGCATATTAGAGAATTTGTTTAATTCTTAATACTCAAAACTCGAGAGCCAGCAATATTCAAAATGAACTCTCTGAGAATGTAATTGCCTCAATTTAAGAATTAGATACCAATTTTTGTCTAATTAGACCATGTCAATCGGCTTATTATTTCACTAAGAATCAAGTTAAATGCATAGAGTAATGAATTTTTTGTTTCAAGGGAAATCTAATAGCAAACGTATCAACTTTTTTTCAAATGTTTGTATTTTTCCTGACTTTATGAATAATACCCAGCGGGAGATGGGACTTGAGAAACGACGCTTGTGCTTTTAAATGGCAATTCCTTCTAGTAAAGCACAGAATATCTCAGCATTGGGATTTGAAAGTCCGTGAGAAATTTTCTTGTGCTTTGCTTTGCTTCCTTTGGATTCTTTACCTAATGAATGTGTATCGGATTCCTTGAGTAGGAGATTCTTCCCCTAAGGTTTGGCAATACCTCCCAACCTTTATGGTCCATTTCAATTGCAAACGGAAAATCTTTCAAATACCTCACATCACAGAGGTAGGCGCGCTAGATAGCCTGATAAATGAATTTTCGTCGGAATCGGTTGAAAATTGACTGCCTCTTCCACTTTAGCCTGGATCATTCCTGCTTTTTCGAAAATTCAAAATTTGCAATGTTTTTCATTGATGATTGTCCTAAGCTTTAGAATGATAATGATGCTGATGACGACGACAACGACAACGGAAATGTATATCTCAGGTAATTCTCCTATCTATCATCAGTAATTTTTAGTAGCAACTCTCCGAATGCAATGCTCAAAACTACACTTGATTTGTGGCAATAAAAGATCGTAAGTTGCCTTTAAGAAGTTAGCTGCCCTTTCAAATTATCTTTCCTCACTTGGACCATCTCTTTACCTTCATCCATGTTCACTGTCAAAGAAGTTTTGGTTGATTGCTATCTTAAAGATAAGACATTGGATCAGCGAGTCCATTGCGATCATCAGACCATTGCTTTAAGTGATCCTAGCCTTTGAGTTTTGTTGTTTGAATCGTTCTTTCAAAGCAAATGCAGAAAGTTTGATTCTGATTTTATTTCAGTTCCAATTACTGAAAATTTTGAATGTGTCGGAGAGTTATTTGCAGAATGCATGAGATTCAAAGAATCGAGTCCAAAATGACAGTCAACTCTTTATCATATGCTAGGAAAGTGAATTTCAGCTTTTAGACTGAGGAAAAATTTCCAAACAATGGAAATATTAGAGAAGCAAGTAACGAATTATTTCTTTCATTAATCATATATGACATATAATTTCAAAGCAAGTATTAGCAAATTCTTCTAAGAAAGTCAAAACCAACTATGCTTGAGAGTCTTATTGTTTTTATTTTTTTCTCGCATTGTAACAAATTACGTTAAGTAAAATTTATGATGCAATTTGATACAAATAAATGCATATTGCTTATCAGCAAGGCGATCGCTCATTTCTTCAAGTATAACATAAAAGATTTGAAAGAGTTAAGAAAGAAAATATAAATTGTTAAACAAATAAAAATCTCAACACTCAATTACCTAATTCATGAGGGTTTTTCCCAAATAAAATCATTAGAATTATCAATTGTAATGGCATCCCTGTCGAAGTGAACGCAGTTTCGGTGTCATTTTTGGAACAGCTTGAACTATTGTTGTAGATACTCCGTCTCCGCTTTTCACTATTTGTTCAAAACTTTCAGAATTCTGAACATTAATGCGATCAGAGTCAGAACAGGTAGAAAGGTCTCCCTCTATTTCAACAAACTCCCGTTCGGTCTTCGAAGCAGTATTCAATTTTTTCATGGACTTCACTTCGAAAGTTCTAGCGACAATATCTCTTTGAGACTCGACTTTTTCGACATTTTTCTGGAGGATATAGTCGCAGCAATTCTGCATCACTGGGCGAACGTCTGGCTTTGTTGCACTGTGAATTAAAAAATCGCTGATGCTCTCTAACTCTTTGTCTGCATGGGAACCATAGTAAGGTTCAATCATCAGTACATTATCAGGATTACATCTGGCGTGAAGAGAAGAGTCCTATTTAATTAGAGTTAGCTAACACATATATTGTAATTCACTTACATCGACCAAAATGACATCAGTTGCAGGCACCCCCAGAACTGAAACGTCCTTCACCAACTTTTTGTTGATCAAGCGGCAGGATTCTCGGTGGAAGATCTGGGAGAAGTAATGCTCAATCTCTAACGTTCGCAATATTGCCACTGCGTACTATTAAGAAAATAAAGGGTAAGCTTTAGCTATTCTGAGATTGTTAATACCTCTTCTAAAGCGCTGGTATATAGGACTATCGTGTAAACCTCTGACATCTTGCTTAAAAAATCTTCCACTCCAGGCCTCTTGGTGAGAAACAGTTCCACTTCTCTGCCAGCTATTTGAGTCTGGGAAAATTAGATATCGTCATTGAAGAAGAAGTTTACTTTGATGCACAAAGCATCGGCGCGAAAAGGTGCTTTTTTACAGTGAACTAGAGTTTCGTCGAGATCCAAAGCTAACACTTTCTAAGCAAAACAATTAGTATCATTAGTAAAAATTAGAAAAGTACCTTCTTTGGGGCTTTGTTCTGAGAGCTGCTGGAGAGCATATCGTGACTATACGAAGCTGCTTTGCGATCCTGGCTTGTTATTTCCATTATTTTTTGAATTGATTATTAGAATTCCATCAGCTTATATATATAAGCGAATTATTTGTTCTGGACTGTTTCTCTCTCGGATATTCGATAGATAATTGAGTTTTTTTGTCCATGTTAAAGAATCTCGAACACTCTGGAATACAGAATATTCGTACCTTTGATATTTTACGAATCCAACAGCGACACTCGATATCATTTATCAAAAATATAATTTTTCAGTGTTACGCTGCGCGGGTGTATAACCTCATTATAAATTTGAAAACTTTTCAAAATATTAAGTAATATCCATCAAAACATTAGTAGCAGCAAAGTACTGTAAATTTTTTATTAGAGGTTTCTGAAATAAATTCGGATACCAAATTAAGAGTCATGTTGATTAACTATTCCACAGGGAACATCAGTTTAATTGAAGGATCTGACCTCTGTTAACCTAAGAAACTTTGGAGTAATTTCCAATGATAATGCATCACAATCACCTTCTGCAGCTAAAGAGGGTTTAGCCGCGAAAGATGGAATCATGTTGAAATTTTGATGAATTTGGGTACATTAGCGGTGAAAAGGGATTACGGTGGAAATTTTCAGCGACTTCTTAAAACGTTTTATAACAAAAATTGTGAATAGCTATTTTATTGAATGACAATTCAGTATTCTAAATTTTTTAGAGAAACCCTCACTCCTCAAAGAAACTGTGCGATTCTCTTACAAGATACACAAGCGCTTCGACTTCCATTTTCATTGGAAAGAAAAGTTGGGGTCAATGCGAGTCAAAATTTATGCACCAGAGAGGTAGAGAACTGAAATAAGGGGGTTGAATAAAGGAAATAACCCAGCTGAAGTTAGAGAGCTTCTGAATTTTTCGAACACGGTGGATGAATTATGATTATTTCAGTATTTTCGAATTACTCGAAAGCTAAAAACAAAGTAGAAAGGAAGAAGTTGCGGAAGATTTTGATTACACATCCGCAGCTCAGAGCAGGTAAATGCGCTCTCTATCGTCAAGGTTGACTATTGTCAAGGCCCATAAAAGGGCTTTTATCAAGGAATTTTATTCTCTAATGCCATAAAGAAACCCATTTTGGATTAGAATTTCCCTCCAACAAAAAAGTTCATGACTTTAATACCGAAGTGAAATGAAATATTTTGGACTTTAGAATTGTATTTGAGTATCTTATAAGATCTTCAATGAAAGATCAATGATTTATGAACTAGACAACTGATTCCACAAATAGGAGAGCTAACTGAAAAGGGGGTGATGTCCTTTCGAAGTTGGCACCCCACATTTCAAAAAAAGGCGCAATAAGTAAAGGAGTCGAACATCTGAGGTTGGTTTTGGTCTTCCAACTTGATTTAGATTTTCCATAAGCTTCCCATTAAAATTTCAGCAAATAAGATGGAATTTGTCCGACTCATAGTACCCACGCTACTGCCACACGATAAAGAAGTTGCTCGAATAGTTGGGATTAGCAACAAACCAGGGCACTCTCTCTTTTGAATAACTACCGGCGAAGTGAAGTCAGAATCCCGCAAACCCTTAAACCGAAAATGCTGTTTTTGACTTCCAGAATGAGAGTTTATCGGAGATAGCACAACGGGGAATGAGAAACAGGATGCTGATGTCACCACATTGTAGGTCGGGATTAAAGATCGATCAAGACCATCGAGTTTCATTGAGAAGAATTCATGGAGTTAGATTAATGAAAACAATGAAAGTCGACCAATTCACTAACGATGAGCATTAAATTCGGCTGTCTCTCAGATCTCTCTATAGCGCACCAAAGGAAGGCCCTGTAGTAAAGAAATTCCTTGATAATTAGCAAGAGAGTCTTTCCTGTTGATTTCAAATTTTATACATAGATAAAGCAATCGAACCTATGCAATTAACATATATTATCACTTCATGCGGATGACTCGAAAACAGAACCAGCCTTGTTGGACGTTATCAGTTCAATAGTTAACACGAGAGCGAATTTGTCTACTTTATGTGTTTTCAGTTTTTATGATTATGTGCAATGGATATTTCACTGATTCAAATTATAGAGTTATGACGGAAATATTTACTGAGTTCAATTAACTTTGATTCCTATGCAATTCTTGCACCTACAGACAACATGAAATCTTGATATATTTTATTCATATTATTAGCCGGTACCTCCCTAGCTACCAATCCGGGTAAGATGCCAACGAATTAATCCCACAAAGTCCTCTCCCATTATTCTGCATTCCCATTGCAATTTGGCCGTATCCTTTCAGCCCCCAATCGTCTCCCCATGAATTTTTTACAATCCAGTAGTCCTCTCCATACCCGATAATAAGAACAGAGTGAGTTATCCTGGCAGAACAATCCTCTGTGATGGTACCATTCATATACAGTGCAAATCCATCGTCCTCAGAATTGCATGCAGCTGCTACTGGCATTCTTGAGACAGCTGCCTTCAACTGAGCTGGGTTGTTTTTTGGAACACCTGTATAACCCGAATTCTTGAACAGGATCTTTTTTTCATCATATTTGCATTTCTGAACCTTATCCACATACGGGTAGTCCTTATCTGTCATAATTCCTTGATCCCTTGTGTAGTTAAAGGTGCGGTTGATCGAACCTCCAGTACAGCCGTAGTTCTTATAGGGATTTACCCTTGTACAGTCAAGCAATTGTCCATTAGACAAATCGATCAATCGCCCTTTTTTCAGCTTATAAAGAGCTTCCAAAGCGCCACTGGCTGAGAATGCATAGCAAGAGCCGCATTCTCCTTGATCTTTCATTTCGGTTACAGCTCCTCTGTCTCTCCAGTCTAACACTTTGGCGAGGTTGGTTTCCTCAAGGTATTTTTCATTTCTAGGTTCATTTGGATCGTATTTAAACCCGGTATACAATGCGGAGAACTCTTCACGAGTGAGATCAGCGAATTTGTTCATCCCACATTTCCATGGTAATTCTTTGGCATTATGAGCTTCGACGAATTCATAGCGTTGGTTCCAAATGGCAAATCTTTTTGCGGTCTCGCCTCTTCCGTAAGTTTTTTTGTATTTCTTCGTCCATTCTTGGAATAATTGAAGACGGAGTGCCAAATCTGGAGTTGTGCTGTTGATTTTGATGATCATCTGGTCAGGCTTCTCTGAATTGAGGTAATATAGCCCGCCCATTAACGCAACTAACACGAGTCCAGATACCAGAGCCACTTTACTGAGATTCATTTGAATGAAATGGTTACTTAGCTATCTTTCCTTTTAGTTATTGTTTTATCCAGCTCGCAAGGCGAGGTACATTTAGCTGGCTCTACTGTACGCATCTCACTGATTTGCCAAGTGGTTCTGGATCGAACTTCAGTGAGAGTTAGGATGATAACCCATTGGCTTTCCAAACTGCTTGAAACCTCTTCTATAATGCTTCTGGTAAGAATGTAAAGCACCTGAAGTTGGAAGGATGGTAAAATTAGTGCTATGAAAGCGAGTACTTCCAGATTACCAGTGCTCTTCTTCTTCATTCGAATTTGGAAATCAGCTGAGCTTACCGGCTATAAAGTTAATTTGTAGTCTTACTGATAATTTATCAGTACTTTGATATCTTTTTGCATGATAACTCTTAAATTTACTCGAAATAAAAGAGTCGAAAAGCCTTCTAAAAATCTGAATTTGGAATGTTCCATTCACAAATAAATTATCAGATGAATCATCTCCTCCGGTGATTGTCTAATTCTATGAAGAAGCGAAAAAGAAGGTTGAATATATGCAGCAGGCATTTCAATAGGTGAGGGTTCAATTGGTATGTTGTAATTTAGAATATCAAGTTCATTTTTGAACAAATTTGAAATTTCCAAATGTTCGAGTGGAATCAAAGTGTTTTCAAGAGTTGATTACTGGAGACCAGCTTAACAAATCGATAAAAAAAGGCCCTCGACTTTCGACCTCTTAAACGCGTTGTGGGTAACAAAATACCACCCATGCTCGATAAAAGGCGATATACAATTTCATTTATCGCCTAGCACGATTTTTGCACCCTTGCATTTCGTATAAAATTTTCTGAGTGTAGTAGAATTGGAATGAAAAAGAATATTTTTTCGAGGAATTTTCTAAAAATTCGAGGTAGAATAGCCCAAGGTCATGAGATCTACCAGCAGGAGCTGAAACTTGAATAATTTCTAATCTTTCCTCAAGTCATATATGAATTAAGGGATGTATAAGGTGAAAATTTATATAATCTGAGTGATGGATTAATGGAGCTATTGCGAAAGGAGGCATTTCCAGTGTACAATTCTTCCTTATGAGGTGAAGTAGATTTGAAGTTAATTCTCTTTTTTTTTTCAAAGATCCACTTCGAATTCACTGGCATTCAGTGACACAGACGATTGTTGAAATAACCTTTATGCTTATATTTTTCTTCATCTCTTGCATGCTACTTTGAAGTTCAGTAATGTTGCTATGCTCATACCTTTCCATCCTTTCTAAGCCTTTAAAAATGATAGGACTGGAAAATCAATCTTCTTCAAAAGTGCAATTAAGGACAAATATATAAATGAGTGTGTAACTTCAAGCGTAGAATGGAATGCTCTTTTGCTATTCCAATTTCACTCTGATGAAAATTTTGTTGTTTTACTCTGGTTGTTATCATCCAAAGATCGACAGAGCTTTTTGTGGAACCAAAACAAATTTGAGTCTTTGGAAATGGCTAACTCGCATAAAACATTAGGAGAAGAAATTTCGAAATTGGAAAGGAGCTGGAGAGCTGAGAATACCAAATAATGAAATGAAACCAGCTATTTTGTTTGATGAAATTATATTTTTATTTGTTTTTATAGATACTTCGAATATGCATGCATCTATAGAATTATGACTGAAATATGCAACTTCTAAGTCATTTTTATTTTGGTTTTGATTCCTCGATTGGTGTTCCTAATCAGATAGCTGAGAACTGATAAAATAAAAGACTCTTAAAGACTATTATTCATTCATTTCTTTATATTAATTATTATTAAAGTCAATATATATCATCGCGCCAACTAGAGAGTTGGGTATGATGGGTAGGAGTTGATACCGCAAACTCCTGCACCGTTGTTCTGAGTTCCTATAGCGATTTTAGCATAACCTTTCTCTCCCCAGGTGGTTCCCCATGAGTTCTTCACAATCCAGTAGTCTTTTCCATAACCAACAAGCACAATAGCATGATCAAGTTCAGTTCCACAACCACTGGAAATAATACCACTCTTATATTGTTGGAAAGCGCTCTCACTGGCTTGAACAGCGACTGCAATAGGTTGTTTTTGAACCGCAGCTTTCAATTGAGTTGGATTGTTCTTCTGGACATCAGTATAGCCTGTGTTCTTGAAAACAATCTTTGAGGCGTTATACTTGCAGGTTTGGACTTTGGCAACGTATGGATAGTCGCTCGCTCTCATGATACCCTTCTCTTTGGTGTATTTGAAACAGTTGTTCATAAAGCCGCCTGAGCAGCCTTGGTTTCCATAGGAGCTTGTGCAGTCAAGTTGCTGAGAGGTTGATAGCTCGATCAACTCACCTTTCTTGATTTTGTAGATCCCTTCCAAAGCACCGCCAGCTGACCAGGCGTAGCAAGAACCACATTGTCCTTGGTTTCCTACTGGAGTGACAGCTCCTTTAGTTCTCCAGTCGAAAGTTTGTGGTTTTGATTCATCGATTTCAAGAAGCACTTCGTTTCTTGGTGCATTTGGATCGTATTTGAATCCAAGATACATCGCAGAGAACTCTTCAAGGGTGAGGTCAGAGAATTGGTTGAGTCCAAGAGTCCATGAGAGGCCTTTAGCGTTGTGTTCTAGGATACGGTCATAGTTTTCGTTCCAGATAACAAATCTCTTCGGGGTTTCACTCAATCCATAGGATTTCTTGAATTCCCTCATCCAATTTCTGAAGAGCTGAAGTCGGTGTGTTAAATCTGGGATTGCATCTTTGACTTCAATAACCATATCATCAACCGTGGCGGAGTTCAGATAATGCGCCATTCCCATCAATCCAACCAATGTGATCCCGAGAAGGATTGCTACTTTAGGGAGATTCATTTTTTATGAATATGTCTCTTTTCTATTTGTATTTCAAATTATTTGTTATTTCCTCTGATATTCTCTTCAATTTATAGGCAAATGCTAGCTGAAACCCACTGACTTATCAAGTCTGTGTGGACTGAACTTCAGTGATGTACTGCTACAAACCTAACGTGCAGAAGTTCCTCTCTTATTTGAACAGAAGCAGACTGCCCAATCGAATCGATTTCTTCAAAGAAAATTAGGTCGCTAGTAATACCTCACAACTTTGTCGAATTATTTTAGAAGGAAAGCGAGCTTCTACCTTAAGAAGTGCTTTTCTTATTCTCCAATCAGTTTTGCTATTCAGCTCGGCTTCCTGATTATGAAACATATAATTCGAAAAGATTTGAGCTACTGGAATTTATTAGGAATTTAATCTTCGATACTTGTTAAATCTTCAGTTTCCCTTTGAAATACAGTTTGGAATAAATGTCCAAAAGTTCAGGTTGAATTTCGATAATTCTTTTTAAGCGTCCAGTAGAGCAGCAATAAGCGGTTCAGGCGAAGATTTACTCATGTTTGTGCACAAAGTATGTGTATTCTGCTGGGAAATAAAATTTTTCCATTGATTCTTTTCAATTATCAAGTTCGAATGGGAAAAAGCAAGATTTGCTTTCGAGATTGAACGTAGCATAGACTCACAAAAATATAGGATTCGGTTGCTCTTTGACTAAACTAGTTTGAAAGACAGGGAACCAGCGGCAAACTGAATTACAAATCGAAATAAAATAATTAGTGAAAGAGTTCTAATCAGTAAAAATAAGATCAGTATAATCTAATCTAATCAAAGCTCTGAGTATCACATTGAGGCTAGGTTAATAGAATTTTCGATTGATCCTTGGTATTTATCAAAGGTGCTGGCTCTGAGATAGGATGAATGGTGCCGGGATGAAATGAAATAAATGCACCATTCTTTAAGGACATGCTGTTATAACAAAAGAGAATTGAGTGCAAAAGCCGCCTAGTCTTTGAGCTTGAGAGCGAAAAGAGTTCGAGAAGAGTGTGAAAGGCTCTCTTTTTTTGTGCGAGAGCATTTTATTTTTCGACATACTCTAAATTCCAGCTTGACGAGTGATCCAATCAAATATTGCCCACCGCATAGTTTCGAATTATCAAATTTTACCATTCAATAGTACGAGTTTCTCTTAAACTATCTTTAGCAAAGCGAACTATGTTTTTAATGCTATAGCATGGAGGGGGAAAAAATCGTAGCAAGGATAATTCTTCTTTCTACTATTGACTTTATTTTGGATTAAAAATATATCTTTGATGTTTTCTCAAGTATTATCGCATGCGACGGTTTCCAAAAAGCACTCTATTTTAGTGCTGCTTTCTTTGAATTAGTCAAGCTCCAAGTAAACTGGATCTCTAAGAATTCTAACCCAATCATTAGAATAAAAATATTGTTGTTAAATATCTCAATGGCTAATCAATACTGAAGCAAAAGACTTTTATGGCTAAATATAGGATATTTGATTGCAAATGGCTTGCTTGGTAGGAATACTAGCGGTGTTCAATGCGGTGATGTCTTTGGAAAACAAAAATTAGAGGGAAAAAAAATCACATATGAGTTATGAGAGAGAACTTTAAAATAACTTAGAAACATCTCCTTGTAGCGTATTGAGAACATTTCGGAAATCAGAACTGCGTCATAACTTTTCTCGCTAGATGCTATGTGCTGCAGATGTCTATGAAAATCGCGAAATTTAATTACAATAAGGATATTCCAATCTCATTCTATTCGCATAATGAGCAACTGAATCAATTTTCATATATTTATTTAACGAAGTTCTTCATATCAGTAATTTCGATATCCACTCTCAGACTTAAGCCTCCAACATTCACCTCCATATATTCTATAAAATCAACCTGAGAGCATTGTTGACTTAATTTTCTTCTTAACTAATGCTGTTCATTGTTAGTTAATATGAAGGATACAGACATGAAAGCAGTTACCATTAAAAGTGTGCAGATATAATCATAAAGTCGATTATTAAACATTGTCTTATCTGAACACAGACAAGGTCTTTGATGACTGAATAGTGCGGAGGGCATTTCTTCTTTCCCTTGTTAACCTGTCGTTCTCACTGAGATACACCGTTTCTATATCATTCCAAGCATCATTTCGTGCAAGTTCGATAGCGGTTTTCCACCTTATTTGGTTATTATCTAGAGACAAGGCTTGCAGTGCTTTCCACAAGCGGTTTCGTCCAATTGCAATTCCACCTTCATCACCAATCAAATTATGAACCAAAGTAAGCTCAAGAAGTCTGCCCCAAGCAGTATTATTTGAGAGAGAAAGAGCGCCTCTATCTCCAATATTATTGTCGCCCAGTCTTATTAATTCTAAGTTTTCCCAGGTGGTATTTCGTCCAATCGCGACTGCACCCTCATCGCCGATCTCATTCATTGACAGATCCAAGTAAACGATGTCCTTCCAGCAAGTATTACCTGCGATTGCGGTGGCTCCTTTATCTCCGATTTGATTACCTTCTAAAGACAGCAATTTTAGATTTTTCCATATCATACTACAACCAATTGCCGCTCCACCTTTTGGACCAATATTATTGTAAGATAGATAGAGTTCCTGCAATTTAGTCCAGGTTGTGTTGCTTCCTATAGCAAGTGCACCTTCATCCCCGATTTCACAGGAAGACAACCTCAGCTGCTCAAGGTTTTTCCATAGGGTATTTCTACCGATAGCTGTGCCTCCCTCTTTACCAATGGGGTTCTCAGATAAATCAAGCCGTTTAAGGTTGTTCCAGACCTGGTTATTTGATATTGCCAAAGCACTTTTCGTTCCCAATTTATTACTCGCTAAGTTTAATTCTGTTAACATCTCCCACGTAGTGTTCTTGGAAATAGCCGCGCCTCCTTCATCATCGATCGAATTATTCGAGAGGTCGAGTTCCTTCAACTTTCTCCAAGTCGTGTTATTTGCTATTGCAGAGGCGCTGTCTTTGCTGAGCCGATTAGAGCCTAGGTATAGATACTCTAAATTTTCCCATGTGTTATTGCTTCCGATGGCAGCTCCTCCTTGATCTTGGATGCTAGTAAGAGTTAGATTGAGAACCTTGAGGTCATTCCAAGTTGCTTTGCTTAGGGCAAGAGCACCTTCCTCGCCAATTTTAGTATGAGCGATGTTAAGAACCTCGAGGTTAGACCAAACTTTGTTTTGCACGATCTCACAAATGCCGTCCTTCCGAATTGCATTACCCAATAAATAGAGCTTTTGAAGGTTTGGCCACTGCGAAGAGTTCGTCAATACTTTGATCCCTTTATCATCAAGGCTGGCAAAGGAGAATGCAATCTCTTCCAGTCCGTCTAGTTTTTGCTCTAGTAATTCACTCAAATTTCTTGGATTAAGAGGCTTGCCATTTAATACTAATTCTTTAAGGTCACGTTTTCCCTGAATTACCTCATCACACTTTCTGTTTGCTAATTCCTCTGTCCAGTGAAATAATTTTTTCTTTTGTAATCCAGCAAATCTTTCCCACATCTCCGTTGTTCCGAATGTACACCCCAACTATGTACGAGACATCCCGATTCTTTTTATAGAACACTCCGCTTCCATCGAGACCAGGGTATGCATTGCTTTGGTACTGAATCATACCATTTTTCTCATCAAATTCGAAGTTCCTCTCTTTTTCTTCCCATTGCTCAAAATGAAATTTATTCTCTTCTTTCAATTCGACTTGAGGGTATCCTACAACGTACATTTCCCTCCATTCTAATAGTTTTTTCTGCTCTGCAGCAACTGCATCCACCCCGAGATACCCAGTGAATTTTCCTATTGGGGTTTTAAGAATCAACAGCGCATAATCATGAGAATCGATGTCGCCCTCTCCTGCCTTATAGTTGATATACTCTTCAGGCGCAAAGATGTCTTCAACTTCAATCTCTCCGAAAGGCGCTTTATCTTCATTGGCCCCCGGAATAAATCTGATATAAGGATATCTCTCTCGCGTCGGTTTCTGCTCATCAAAGACGTTATGAGCTGCAGTCAAGACGAAGCTAGGCGCAATCATTGTCCCAGATCCCCATTTAGCTACTCCATTCTCGGATTCTTTAATGAGAACAACTCCATGTACACTGAAAGGGTATAAAAGGGTGTTAGTATGTCTTTTAATGAGTTCAGGTTCGTTTTCTTTCTTCTTAGAAATATTCTTAACTGAAGCTTTTATGGATGCAATTTCTTTGTAAAGGAGTGTTGATCCTATTTCAGCTACTTTTGATTCAATTGAGGTTTCTGGGGTTGACCAATAAGTGCTCTTGCGCAATGAATCCTCTTGATGGATTTTAAATCCAATCAATTGATTCTTAATAGCCTCTTCAAGAATTTTTTGCATCTCCGTTTTACCAGCAGCCAAGACCATTATCACGAAAAATTAACTTTGAGTCAAATGTTTTTGGAAATTAATTTAAGGATTATAAGCATTTGCTAACTAAGTTTAATTAAGATGAGGTATCATAATTTAATAAATTCTGGAATGAGTATAAATCATTAAGATGAGAATTCAAATCAGCTGAATTAAGCCATGAATTCATAAATAATTAATTCTACATAAGAAATTGACCTTCTGTTCAATTTTCGTAAGTTAGCGACTGGACTATTTGGATAAGCTTTGACTTGCTTGACTAAAAAAATAGGTTCACAGGTTAGTTTTAATGAGGAAATTGGAAAGATAACACTCTTGGATTTATGTCAAACAGTTTGAGGTGATCTTTAAATGTTGCATAATACAAAACCAGTTTTGCTACTCTCCAATTATAGTAGAGGTTTTAGCAAGAAAAGGACTATAATTAATTAAAATATTGGGATTTAATGAATCCTTCAATCAAAAACTATGGGCAGGCTACAGAATTGAATAACAATCGACAGCCTTGCTATTCAATCAAAATGATTCAGACAGAATTATATTATCCATTCTTCAGAAAAGGACCTAATTAAAATAACACCACACCAATAATAGCAATACGGGATTAGAGGCAATTCAGTGGTATAGCAATACAGTTTAACAGACATAGAATTAAAGTCTTTCTTCAAACAGAGAACAAATAGAAGAGTGATATACATTAATTCCTCCACATTCACTCGTTTATTTGAATGGCGTGATAGATATGAATCGATCGAATAAAGACTTATTATGAGTTCTCCTACATAATTACATGTCTGAAATCATTGGATTTAAAATCTCGAGAAATGACTAACTTTGGTTTTGAAAGAGCGCTTTGAGCATTTCTTCTTTCTCGAGTTAGCTTTTTGCTATCAAAATCACTCTCAATATTAACATCAAACCACGTGTCATTGCGGACGAATTCAATAATGGTTTTCCACCCTATTTCATTCGAATCAATAAACAAAACTTCCAGTCCTTTCCATGAAGTACTTCGTCCAAGTGCAATTCCACCTCTATCGCTAACCTTGTTTCGACTTAAATTCAGCCATTCTTTTCTCCTTCAGGCGTCGTTTTTAGCGAGAGCAACGGCTCCCTTATCTCTGATCTGGTTACATCCTAAATTCAGATTTTCGAGATCCTTCCAAAAGGTATTTTTACTAATAGCTATCCCTCCTTCAGCACCAATCGCATTGCAACTCAGATCAATTTTCCTCAAGCGAGCCCAAGTCGCATTACCTGCGACAGCAATGGCAACCTCATTTCTGATTTCATTATAAGCTGAGATAAACGCTCCAAGTTTCCCCAAAAAGTATGTTTTGCAAACGCAACTGCGCTCTTATCAGTGACTCATTCTTTTCGAGTTCAAGAACAGCCAGATTTTTCCAACTTGTGTTACTTAAGATCGCGATTGCTCCTTCGTCTTTGATCTGATTGTAGCTGAGATACAACTCTTCCAGTTTTTCCCATGAGACATTGCTCCCGATTGCAATTCCTCCTTCTTTCCGAATGTTATTATACGATAAATTCAGCTGCCTTAGGTGAGTCCAGGTTGTATTACTCGCGATAGCCTGCGCGGCTTTATCTCCTATCTTACAATGACTGAGAGTTAACACTTCGAGGCTTTCCCATGAACAATTTTCTCCGATGGCTGTTCCACCTTCCTCGTCTAACTTGTTGTCATCTAATTGAAGCACCTTAAGATTATTCCGCCACGCTTTATTTGCTAGAGCCACCGCACCCGCAGGTCCTATTCCATTGCTGCTTAGCGACAGGAACTCGAGTTTTCCCCATGCAATGTTATTTGCAATTCCCACTACACCATCATCACCGAGTTTATTGCAGTCGAGGCCAAGCCTCTTTAAATTTCTCCATGTCATATTTCTTGATAATTCGAGGGCGCCCGCTGGACCAATGGAATTGTTAATCAATTCTAGCCTCTCTAAGTTTTCCCATGTTTGATTCTTTGCGAGAGCTGCTGGGTCGGCAGCATGAAGAACGCAATCTGACAAATTGAGAAACCTAAGATTTTCCCAAATAGAGTTGGTTGCTAAGAGCCGAATACTCTGAGTACTCAAGTCAGCCTGCTCTAAGTTGAGCTCAACAAGCGAGGGCCAAGCCTTTACAATCTCAGCGATACCTTCCTCATCAAATATGTTCTGGCTTAAATCCAACGACTTTAGGTTTTTCCAGGCCTTGGTGCTGCGTAGGATTTGACAACCTGTATCCTCAATCTCATTAGCTGGTAAATTTAGTTTTCGAAGGTTATTCCAATTCGATTTATTGCTGAGATCTTCGATAACGGCGTCATCAATAAAACTCCGTCCCAAGTTAATCACCTCTAAATCATTCAATGGATATTTTATTAATCTATCCAATCCAGTTTGCTCCAATTTATCATAGAAATCCAATTCTCGGACGCCGTTTTCACAACATTTGCCATGGATAATGGCCTCGTATTTTTCTCGGGTCGCCTCTTCTCTCCTTTTATGTATTTGCTGAAATTTTTCTTTTGAAATCCAGCAAATTTCTGCTCCACTAGCTTCATATCTACCCACATGAACCCCAATAACATAGAATGTATTTGCATCTTTTTGATAAAAAACTCCGCTCCCTCCCAGACCTGGGCATGAGCTAATCTGGCAGTGGATGATTCCTTTTTTCTCTTCGATCCCAACAATTCTTCCTCTTTATTTCCAGAGTTCGAACCCGCTACTCTTGTTTTTCTCTTCTTCGTCTTTCATTTCGAATTCAGGATATCCATATCCTGCTAGATAGACTTTTTTTTCTTCCAGCAGTATCGCATATTCCTCTGCTATTGCATGAAGTCCGAAGTAACCAGTCTCCTTCCCGATAGGCTTTTTCAGGATCAATAGAGCATAATCATAAGCATTGATGTCATTCTCCCCTGCCTTGTGGTTAGTGTATTCGTTGGGTGCGGAGATATCCTCGACTTCGATCTCTCCGAAAGGTGCATAATGCTCATTAGCTCCTGGAATGAATCGAATATATGGATATCTCTTTCTGATAGGTTTCTGCTCGTTATAAACGTTGTGAGCCGCTGTCCACACCATATTAGATGAAATCATTATTCCTGATCCCCATCGTGCTACTCCATTTTTTGATTCTTTGGTGATCACAACTCCATGAACACTGTGAGGAAACGAACTGGTGTCAGTGCACCTTTGCTTTTTGTTACTGGTGTTTGTGGAAATTTGTTCTCCAATTTTTTGCATCGGAATAGCTTGATATCGCAGTTTTGATCCTGGTTCTAACCTTTGGCCTGATTTAGTTTAATTGAAGCAGAGAGTTTGTGTGTGCTTCAAATTATCCTCAGTGATCTGTAATCCGATCAATTCTTCCTTGATTGCCGCTTCAATAACGTTTTGTGCAGATTTTCTCTTCTTAGATAAATCATAATAATCATTATCATCCACTATATCGAAAATTAACTTTGAATCTTTTATTTTTTTCCCGATTACTTTAATGATTTTAAATATCATGTGTTACATTAAGATGAACGAGTATATGAGTATATGATTATTACTGATCTTTTGAGTTCAAAAAAGTGAGATAAACTGATGATTTATTTAAAAGACTTAAAATTTCTAAGTTAATCAGCTTTATATGGAAATCTGAAAAAATCTTTGAACTCCATAAGTCACCATTTATGAAATCCATTCGAAGTATCGAATAAAGTGATTATGATTATGATTATCATTATCATTATCATTATCATTTCACACTCATATTCTTCCCGAAAATATGCAAACTTGACTAAATAAAATTAATATTTAGAACCTTATTAAATGAGATAATCTCAAAGTCTCAAAATTGGGTTATTAGGTCATTGCCGAAGCTAGGAGAAAGAGTTTTTTCTAGATGATCACACGCAAGGAATAAGCTGAATTCATAGAACGCAATATTTTACTAAAATGGACTCAACCGGAATAAGAACCAAATAACAAGGCTTACTATACTCAAATTTATTTTAATATGAGAACTTTTTTAACCTTGTCCAATTAACATTGTTTTTCAAGCAGGCAGCGCCTTTTTGGGTTATCAGGTTAAAACGAATATCAAGCGTTTCAAGTTCTTTCCAACTTGAATTCTCTCCCAGCGCAGCCGCTCCAGCATCTCCAATCAAATTTTTACTAAGATCAAGTTTTTTTAGTTTCTCCCAACTCGTATTTCGACTCAATGCTGCTGACCCCTCCGGCCCGATCGAATTACCCCATAAATTAAGCGTCTGAAGCTCCGTCCAACTCGTATTCCCACTCAAAGCAGCCGCTCCTTTATCTCCAATGAAATTAATCTTCAATATCAGAACCTTCAACCGTTTCCAGGTCTCATTCTTGGCCAAATGCTCAGCTCCTTTCCACCCAATACTATTCCAACACAAATCAAGGGACTCCAGGTTCTGCCAGACTGTACTTTGGCTAAGGTACCCAACTCCTTCGTCATCGATATTATTCAGAGTTAGATTCAACGCTTGGAGATTTGTCCACTCAATGTTGTTTTTCACCATCGTCTGAGCGCCTATTATTCCCAAGGTACAATCTGCGATACTGAGCGTTTTTAGGTTCTTCCAAGTTTTATTCCGGGCTAAGAAAGCTGCTCCTCTTTCATAAACAGGATTGCGATCGAGAAGCAGCTCTTCGAGCTGAAGCCAAGTGGTATTGGTTGCCAGTGTGCTGATTCCTTTCTCCCCAATCCTGTTCTCAACCAAATCTAATACCCGAAGCTCCTTCCAAGAGACATTGCTCTGGAGATCCTCAGCACCGCGATCTGTTATCCCGTTCTTTCGCAAATTTAAATATTTTAATTGGGTCCATGAGGTATTTTTGCTGAGATCACTGGCTCCTTGGTCACCGAGCTTGTTTCCCGCTAAATTTAAAGATTCGAGCTCTGTCCAAGAGGTATTATCATTCATAAAACTAACATCAGTAATCGCGTTATATCCCAAGCTAAGACTCTTCAGATGAACCCAGGCCGTGTTCTTAAACAGCTCAGCTGCGCCAGAGCTAGTTATGGAATTATGCTGAAGGTTAAGTGTGTGTAATTTCGTCCAGGCGATGTTTTTTCCGAGCTCCACAGCTCCTCGATCTCCAATTTTGTTTTGGGATAAGTCCAAGCTCTCGAGTTTCTTCCAGCCCGTGTAGTCAGCTAATTCGATTATTCCTTTGTCATGGATTGCATTCTCAGCTAAGTTGAGGTGTTTCAAGCTCTTCCAAGCTCCGTAGGTCGAAGATAGCAGCGTTGCTAGCGCAAAATCGGTGATGCCATGTTGTCTCAAGTTGGCTGTTTCAAATCCTTTGAATTGAGCTTCTCTTTTTGCTCTTATCGAACTGAATTCCTCGAGTTTTGGCCTCAGATTTTCATCTTTTTTCAGCATTCGTTCAACTAAACTTTTGGTCTTAGCAGGCAGAGTACAATTATCATCTTCTAAGACTTCTTGCACAGCATAATTGAGCTTTCCTTCAAAAGTTGAGTTTGAAGCGCTGATTGATTCAAGCTTTTCCTGAGAAAGCCCATTTAACTCGAGAACTGCAAGGCCAAGCTCAAAAATTTCATCTGCTACATTCAAGTTAGGTTCGTCCGGCTGTTTTTCAAGCTCGCCGTTGCCGTGTTCGATTGAATAGTTCTTTGGGTTGAGAATATTGGCCCAGTCTCCGAGGAAGTAGGTGTCTTTTTCTTTGAAATGGTAAATATTCTGGATATTGATAATTCTGTGGCAATTTCTAGCATTGAGTTTGGTGGTAAGGAACTCGATATCAGATAAGACATCCGAGATCAAGTCCTTAACGCTCTTAGTTCCGCTAAAAGTGGTTATTATAGCGCCATTAGCCTTGGCAGACTGTAGATTATCGAGTTCGTCTCTCAATGAGGTATAAGGAAGAGTAGCGAAGCCCATTTTACCGGAAAGGTCAATCTCGAAAGTATTGAGGAAGAGTAAATCAGGGTGGAGGCTACAAATGCGAAGAAGCTCCTGAACAAAGAGAGTGGCAGCAAAGGCGTAGTTGGTTTTGACAGCCTCCGCAGAGGTGTCGAGAGCTCGAATTGTAACTATCTGCTGATTTTGAAGTAATTTGGCCTCATAGACAGCGTAGGTTGTAGTCTGGGATATAAGCTTGTAGTCGCTGCAAGCTTGTCTGAGTTTGGAGGGGATTTGCAAAGGTGATTCTATATCCATACTATTCTTCTTGGTGAAGTTGTTACAAGTAAAATAAATCTTTTATTGTCTGAAAGGATTTATCCAAATATAATAGAATTTGTTAACATTTTAGAGGGGAAAAGAGAGCCTGTATTATGGAGCTGGCATCTAGGACTCTATTCGCGAGGGATATACAAAGTGATAAGAAGGATTGTGTTCTTTATAGGTACAAGTTTGTATTTCGGATGTGTATAATGAAATTGTGTTGGTAGAAAGTGTATAGTAGTGTTGCTTTATAATTCGAAGGAAAACTGCTGTATCTCTATTAATCTTAGTGTTCAAAGTTCAACATTTATTGTAGATCCCCTTTCTAGGGCAAAATTACTTTTTATAAAGAGGATACAGAATCGTGCCAAGAGGGTTTGTTCAGAGCGTATATTTGGTAAATGCTAATTTTCAGAATTTCCAAGTCATTTTAAAATCATGGCTAAGTATCGCTCTGAATAAATGAAAGTTGGACTTTGTTGCTTTTCAGTGATGTAATCAGATTGGTATTGTGGTTTCAGAGTCATACCGATGAAGAATTATTCAGAAAAGCCATTCCTGAGAAGTTACTAAAATTCAGTGTTTTTATCAGATTGATCCTGAATTAGTTATACAACGTGTATCTAGTTGATAGTCAGAGTTAATTATTAAAGTGGATGTAAGTACTACGTAGTAGTACAACAATTTTCAACACCAGAAATAATCATTATCTCAGATTAACTATCGGAAAGTTAATATAATATATAGAGCATTCTGAAATTCATTCATTTTCTTCGTTAATTAGCATTTAGATTTCTAACTAAATTTGATAATCTGATTCGTTAATTAACTTGATTTCTTGCTCATAAGGACAGAATTACCTCTACACATTGCTACAATTTCCACTAACACAAGCCAATTTGCAATGTCACAATATACCAAGATTATTTCTTGCTAGATGTTACCCTTTTACTTATACTGTTCTAAGATATCATGATTAGGTTCTTGAGATCATACCGCATCCATACCAAAAGATAAGTGGCGTTCAATACTCAATATCCCAATATAGTTATTCGACATTCTGTTGTAGATAAGTTTCCACAAAAAAATTTTTAAAAATTGCAAAATAAATTATAAAATTTGACTTGACAATGTTGCAAATATCATAATTAGTAAGCAGGATCAAATTTAGATATTATATTCTATTCAGCATCATATTCCCAAAACAGCCAATCCATTGCTTCTGAGATTTGAAAGTAGCGCATTTTAGTGAGTAGTGTATTACCTAACAATTTGAAGAATCAATCTTGTCGTAGTTCATCATTTTTTTCAAAAAATTCTAAATATTTATTATCCAACAAACTAAGTTAAGTTAGAACATCCTCTATCACTTTTTTCGCCACATAACATTAGAAAGGAGAGCTATATCATTAACCTACTCTTGAATACTAGGGGCAGTCAGTCAGTTATTAACAATTAATAATTTGAAAGATTTTTCTGGACTACTGGTTAGCAAATAACATAGAACATAAATAAATATATAAGCAAAACGTCTGACCATGAGCGACGACAACTCTCGACGGCGCTTCAAAGCCAATCCGACCGGAAAAAACGCTTTATATGCAGATTATGGTCCCAAAGAAAAGAACAACCACCTTGATTTTGACCAAGACACAAAAAAACATGTCGAAGAAATGAAACGAGGAAACAGCAATATATTGGTAGCAATTTCACCACAACTGAACAATCTCCTTACCTTACTCACTCACTGCGATAGGTTGCAATTCGTGTCCGCCCTCTAAATGCGAAAGAATACTCCATTAGCAATTTCGAGACTCTCAAAATAATCGATGACAAACTCGTCGTGCTGCTAGACCCTCAAAATGAATTTGAATCTGAAGATGTACCAAACTATTATTCGCACCCTTCTTAACAATCCTCTAGCCACTCAGGAACAACCGTAATCGCGAGAGACAATTTGCATTCGATTTCGCATTTGATAAGGAGACCCCGACTGTAATTCTTGCTTGGCCTACGAATCTTAAATCTCTCTTTCTTCTCTCCAAAGGAAACGGTTTTTGCTCAAACAACGGAATTTCTCATCGAAGGGATCCTAACCGGGTACAACGCGACTGTATTTGCTTACGGAGCAACAGGAGCTGGAAAAACCTACACGTAAAAGCAAATCTTTTAGAGTTTACTCATCTTCTCTCTGAAAACGAAGCATGATGGGACAACCCGACAGTCCTGGCGTCATGGGCTTGACTCTCAGCGAACTATTTGAAGAAATCGACAAGAACAAATCTGACAGAGAATATATCGTGAAGGTTTCCTATTTAGAGGTCTATAACGAGAACATCCGCGACTTGCTTACCTCAGAGGACACCAATTTAGATCTGAGAGAAGATCCTGTGAGAGGTAACTGTGTGGCTGGGATTACAGAAATCATCACTACCTCAAATTCTGAGGTGCTAGCCATGTTAAAGTATAGCGTCTGCAGTGAATGGTATATGTAATGTTGGATATTAGGATTGGAAATAAGAATCGCACAATGGAGCCGACCGGCGCCAACCAGGTTTCATCGCGATCGCATGCTATTCTGCAAATCGTGGTCGAACATAAAGATAAAGACCAGGGCACGGTTGAAGAAGTTACTATTGGGAAACTGTCGCTGGTTGATCTCGCTGGGTCTGAGCGCGGGGCAAACACAAACAACAGAGGACTGAGGATGATAGAAGGAGCGAATATAAACAAATCTTTGTTGGCTTTGGGAAACTGTATTAATATTTTGAGCGAGCAAGGCGATAAACCCGGTCGGATGAACTTTGTCCCCTATAGAGACAGCAAACTGACGCGTCTTTTGAAGGTATCATTCGATTCTGATAGCAATTTTTGAGAATTTTTGTTGAAAGGACTCGCTTGGGGGTAATTGTCGAACGGTAATGATAGCGGCCGTCAGCCCTGCGGCTTCCTGCTTTGAGGACACACATAACACGTTGAAATACGCCAACAGAGCGAAGAATATCAAAACCAATGCTTCGAGAAACGTGCTCGAGGTCTCAAACCATGTGGCGAAGTACGGACAAATCATTTCCAACCTCAGGAGCGAGAACGAAGCTCTTCGTCGGCAAGTTCAAGAGCAGAGTATGTCCGACCTACTGCGCATGTACCAATAATAATTTTGAAACTCATCGCTTAGGAATGGGAAAAGTTCCTATTGATCATAACGCAATAACTCATGTCATTAACGAGAAGCTTCAAGCGAAGATCCAGGACCATTTCGACCACGAATTGGCGCTGAAGAAGAAGATACATGAGATTGAAGATCAACATGATATGGTCGGGCAGCAGATCTATAAATCATTGGTGGACTTGAAAACTGCTGATGATAAAGCAACTAGAGAGAGACTCGCTGCGTTTAAGCAGGCCCAGAGAGAAATGATGTCAAGGATAGAAACATTGCAGATCGAGTATAATGGACTATATTCAAGACGCAATATGCTCATGGACGAGATTCATGGCGAGAGAAAGGAGTCTATGAATTATCTGATGAGTATCTACAAGCGCCTTGAATATTTGATTGTAATGGTCAGCTTATTGTTCATTGGATGATGCATTTTGTAGGAAAACACGGAGCTCCAGCATCGCGAGAAGCAGTCGGATAGTCAGCTCAAGAATAAAGAGCTTCAGATCATTCGCCTTCAGAACCAACTAATAATCAGGTAATTCACCTTATTCAAGCTTTGGGTTAAAGGATAATGATAATGAAAGGGATGAGCTGCTTAAAGATCAGAAGAACTTGCTGGATAATCATAAAATCAAACACTCTATCAATTACGCGAAATTGAGGTCTCTCGAAGACATGGACGAAGAGGCGAAGATTGCGTTACCGATATTCAAAGGTGTCCCCTCAGGCTCGCCTCAGAGATATAGCGGATCATCACAAAACGCTTTCAACGACCAAACACACATCACAAACGTGAAGAACGTTGCAAGTCTGCCTATAATACATAACAATGTCCCCGTCAATGCGAATCACATAGCCAGCGTCAAAAACGTAGATAAAAAACCAATTGTACTCGGCAGAAATGGAAGCTTCGACGGAATCAAAAGTCCGAAGGACCGAAGACAGTTCGTTAGCCCGAATGGAGCTGTTGCTACGGGTAACGACAAGAACGCCAACAAGCCTTACTTTAACAAGCAAGTTATGTATAAATGTAAGCTATCATAATAATATCCATCGAAATGAATCTTATCTCATCACCCACCTTATATAGACCGATATGAAAAGCCTGTGATCTCCGTACGGCCAAAGCGCAAAATCGCTTATCTCCCTCCAGTAGAATCTAATAACCAGCTCTCTCCTGATCGAGGGGTCCGCAAGCTTCCTCTTCCTCTTAATCCTCATCTAAAAGCACAGGTAAGTCTCAGCAGATCAGTTGACTCTTCCAGTCCAGGCCGTCTCGAGAATTTATCCGACGTATCCTACGTATCTACCACTAGCACCAACTCACAAAGGGGAAGACAAAAAGTACTCGCGGGAGATCATAGACTCGGAAATAACCATGTTTCAGAGCATCTGAAGGAGAGAGCTCTTCATCCTCACGCGCATCTCCCTTCTCGCTACAAAGAGAGCCCTTACGTTTTAGCTCTGAAGAACAGTCCTAAGCGCAACGTTCCGCTTTCACTAGACCTGAAAGACATCGAAGTACCTGCTGGATTGAACTACAAAAAGCAAAACCTTAAGTCTCCACCAGCGCAAGTGAGAAACAAAAACCCTCGAGGAGCCTCTCAAAAGAAGTAGCGCTGTCTGATCCCCTCGTTTTACAAGAGCCGTGCGCAAATTCATTTATTATTAGAAAAGATAATTAAATTTTTTTCTTCAAATCTCTCCCATTTTTTTTCAAGTTTGAAGCTGTTTATAATTTTCTTAACTAAAGCAATTCCTTCGTATTATTACAAATTATTCACTCATCTAATAAAAGAATGGCACACCGCATTAGTGTAAAATCAATAGAATCTGTCATATTTACGTGGCTAAGCAACCAATAGCATTGTAAAAGGTAAGTAGGCAAGACACAAAAAATTTGCGTGTATATATACAAACTGTTTTAGAGCATATTTTCTACCAACCATACTTGCCTTTTGTGCTTTTCCAACTCTCCTTAAACACCTGGGCTGGATCAATCATTTGATCACTCGCAAACTGATGTGCAACAGCAGTAAGCTGATTTTTCGATTTTTGCAGCTTAGTCGGCGCCTTCATCGAGTTTAATTCCTTCGCGTTCTGCAGCTGCGTTGCATATTTCTCAGCATCGAAACCAACGAGCTGCTGCGTGCTGACCTCCATGATATTTCTCTGCTGTCCTCCGCTCTTCGAACCGAACTGTGTATCAATTTTCGATAACATATCAATATCTTGTTGTGTCATCCCAGCGCGAGTCACAGCTGGTCCTTTGACCGCCTCATCCCCGTCGTTATCGCCATCTTCGTCATTATCTTCTTTAATTAAAAACTTTTGTGGCGCTGGAGCCAGATCCTCGCCGAAGAGGGGCTTTGGACCTTGACCAAGCGTGTTTTTCGGTTTTGGCAAGCTTTTCAGGAATTTCTCTGAGAGAGTTTCGGTTTTCTTTTTTGGCGGAAGGTTTTGTGACCTCGATGAGTTCTCGCTCTCGTCTGCCGGCTTTGCGAATTCGACTTTCGTTGGTAGCCAATCGTTCACTTCTTTTTTCAGGGAAGAGATCTTATCTTTTAAACTTTTATTGGAGAGGTTGTTGCTCAAAAGCGATTCGAAGGTGATCTTCTTTGATCTGGTATCAGCTTCTTTTGGTTTCGCGGGCTCACTTCCTGGTTTAGTTTGAACTGGCTGAGTTGGTTGGGTGACTTGGGGCTTGATGGTCGGAGGAGGCACGTCATCATCGCTATCGCTTCCGTAATCAACGAGTTTTCTCTTCATTGTTATTGCAAATTTATGTACAGTTCAAATACTTTTCGAAAAAAAATCCTCTTTTAAAATATACATTAATTATTGCCGAGTAGATTATATATTACTTGATGCAAGGAAATTTTGTAGAAACTGCTGGCCAGAATCCAGGTTCGTAGGAAACGCTTCATGTGAGCCCAATATGTAAACATAATAGAAACTACTCTCGAGCAGTTTGTAAGAATTTACAGCGAAAAAGAGTAAAAACGAATATTAAAGGGAATTATATGTCCTAATCCTACTGCATTTTTCCAATTTTATATTGTTTATATGCGAATACCCCATCATTTTTGCCTCGGCTGTCCTCGCTCTGCTTTTTTATCCCGGCAAGGTCTTGACTCTGGTTCATCGGCTCCAGTCTCTTCTTGCTATCGCGGCCAGCCGATGGCAAATCTCTTAGAGTCTGCATAGACTGCACAGATTGATTAAGCGAATTTTTCGAAAGAGGCCTGCTTAAATCGTATAGAGATTTATTGCTTTCGTTTGCTGAAATCGTGAGGGTCGTGTCATTGTCAGCCAATCGCTGTTTGAGCGTCGTTATCTCTTTGGTTGAACTGCTCATTAGCTCTTTTAATTGCGTTTCCAGCTGGTTGATGCGCTCGTTCGCTCGACTCAACGATGCTCCGATGCTCGTTTCTTTTTCAAAGCGGCTCACCGACTCCGGCTGGTGGGAATTTCCTTTCTGATTCACAAATATCGCACTCTCATATTTCGTCCGGATCATCACGAGCTCTCGCTCCAAGGTGTCTATCCTCTTCCGCTGGAAATCGAGCAGAGTAACCATATCCTCATCCCCTAAGCCTTTCATCGGGCTGCTTCTGTTCGAATTTTTCGGGATTACGATCTTTTTAACAAACTCTTTCATCGAATTAAGCTCCTCTCTCAAGGCTTTATTCTCTGTTTTGAGAGAGTTGCGCTCCAGAGTAGCGTCATCGTATCGTTTCTTATAAAAATCTACACCTTTAGCTCCTCCTTCCTCTTCTTTGGTTATCATAACTTTTATTTTTTATTAACTCTCTATTGCAACTCTAACCATTTTAGTATCAACATAAAATATGAAATAACACTCAAAACGATCGAAAATAATGAAATAACAAAAACAATGCGGCCTTTATATCCGTATCTCGCTTACACTGGATAAGATCCAAAGAAATTACATTCCTTATAATAAGAGTGGTCAATGCCTTAATTAGGTTTGGCCATCTTTTCAGGTTTTCCGAGTTCATCGGTTTGAGTTACGATACCATTGGCCTTGCTACTTTCATTCTGAGCTGCCGTTGTATCTTTAGCCTCGGTAGTCCCAGCTGTATTTGTAGCTGAAACGTTAGCAGTTTGGTTGATTTGAGCTTCCTCTCGGTTTCTCTTTTTGGCTGCGTTTCCAAACACTCCCAGTTTCACGAATTTCGGCTGCGCTTGGGGTTGAGGGTTCGCGCCTCCTTCCGCAGGTTTATCGGTGGTGGTGTTAAAAAGCGAGTAATTGAACGTAGAAGGCAAAGTTGTGCCTTGTGACCCAGGCTGCTGAACGGCTCCTGGGTTCAAATTCTCAAAGAGCGGCTTGCCGAAATTTTTTTCCAACTCTCTAGTCTTTTCTTGATGCAAACGCGCTTTTTCCTTCTCCTGCTCGACGAGTTCTCTCTGGTTCTTCTGGAGAGTCGTGTCTTCAATCTTCGGTGAACAATTATTAAGGATTTAGTACGCTTGGAGGCCTTACTTTATTGTACAATTCAAGCAGGATCTCTTTTAATTCTTTTGTCTCTGGCTTATCGAAGACATTCGGGGTCAGGAAATCTTTGGTGAGCATGACTTTATGGTCTTCTGGGTTTTCAGGATCCTAATTGAACGAAATGTCTCGCGCTTCCTGAATCTCGAGAGAAAAGTACCTTTTTGGAAGCTACACCAAGTTCCTTGTGGAGAACGTTCTCTAAAATCACTCTGCTCTTGTGGAAATGCAGCAAAGCAAGGTCGTCGGCTTCTTTCGTATCAATATAGAGATACACTTGTCCGATAAGATAGTACCTGTACATTACGAGTTAAATCTTTCGGAAATGAGCAGGTAGAGTTACGGTTCTGCGATATCTCTGCTGTATAATGGATCTTCACTAAATTTGCGAAGGTTCAAGCAGTTTTCATAATCTGCGAGCGCTTCCTTGTAATGACTTTGGTAGTAGTTGATGTCGCCTAGCTTTACGTGTATAATCGCCAAAAACGCCATTGCTTTTGAAATTTCATCGACTTTCTCCCCCTCTTTCAACTGAGCCAGTTTCTTCTCCATGAAAACTCGAGCGAGTTCAATATAATTCCATGTATATTGAAAATCCTCAGGCTCTTCTTCAAGGTTTTCTTTCTTTTCTGCCTGTGTTGGTGCCGGCGCCTCAACTTTCCTTTTTGGCTTAACTGGAACCGGCTTTGATTCGAAGGTCACTTGTTTGACCAGAGGGTCAGGTTTCTTAGGTGCAATCTTGTAGAACTCAGCGGTCTCGTCTTCGATCTCGACCTGATTGCCAATATCTTTATCATCGGCATTGATTCTTATGATAGTAGGCACACTCATAACGGTCTCAGGCTGCTGGGGGTTAGATTCTGTCTTCTTTTCCTCCTCTATTTCTTCTTCATCCATATTAGAATCTTCATCATTCTCGTTTTCTTTTGCGTTTGCAGCAGCGTCGGCGAACAGCTCCCTGCTGTTTTCAATCTAAAAGAAGAAGTTAGCTCGAAATAATCCAGACGAGGAGAATAGTACCTTTGCAAGTAGAGCTGAACCTAAATTGTAATAATGCACAGCAAGGTCAGGCGAGTCGTGGCCAAGCTTCTCTACTCTACAATAATGGTGTTAATCTACTGCGAATATTTGAGATGAATGCCGTTTACGCTGCTTTGAGGTTGGCTTCAAACAATGCGATTGCTTCTTCAAATTGCTGATTTTTCAAATGAGCTCGTGCCTTATCGTAATTTTCTTTAAAAACTCCTTCAAGCTCTCGGGTGAAGACAATGTCAGCTCCTTTTGTAGCAGCTCCGATGCCTAGTTTGGTATCAGTTGTGCCGTTAACGGTAGGATCTGTTTTCTCGATATCCATATTTGCGCGGGATTGCGATTTGACTTAAAGTTTTTATTTCGTTTTTAGAACAAGAAAGAGATTATTGAACCTTCGATTATCGTTGAAAAATACCTTCTTGCATGTTTTATCGTCGTAAAGTCTATTATATGGAAGAAATCGCTCGAGGTCAGAGTTAGAACTCACCGGATTAAACTGAGACACGGAGCTTTTGAAGGAGAATTGAAAAGGTTTGTTCTAGTAGAAGTTAGAAATGAATGCAAGATAGCAGGCAATAGAGTGATCCATTAAGTGCAGTAAACAAACAGATAGTCACGCATCAAATATGCTCTCTGTCTGTGTTGCCTGCTTCATTAGCAATTTTCGAGATGATCTAGATTCAATGAATCGAAATTTCTCGAAAGTCGGTAAATCTTTTGCCTATTATTATGAGGAAACTTTGCTGAGAGTGTGCAATCTTCCTTCTAAGCTTTAATCTCGTCATGATTTGGTTTTATACAATCAATTCAGCACTCAATGATCTCTTCCATAACGATCAAAAATTCAAGTCTGCCTTCAAGAAAAATTGCAGACAACAGTAGAGTCTCGAGAATGATACCGAGAACCTTACAAGGGTGCTACAGTACCACTTTGAGGTTTCCAATTGTTAATGCTGAACTTCTTTTCTATACGATTTACATTGAATTTCGTACTGCGAAGCATAAAGCGACAGGATATAGCAGATACCCAGATAGGTTACTAACACATTCTAATATCGATTGACACCCGAAACATAAACTCTGGCGTATATTGTAAATCCTATACCACAGTGTTCATGCTACTTACTTTCATATAGGAAAAAATTCTTCTGATATCCCGTGCCCCTATAATCACTTTTCCAAAGCGTGAGCTTTCTATCTATCTATTCAGTTATATGTTTAACACAGTTGTTAGAGCAAATTTCATTTTTACTTTCCTTACAAATTTTAAAGGTGTTAAATATTACCTCAATTAAAGAAAGTTAATCCAGATATGCATGGTCTTGAGAGGTTCTGGAGATGGAGGCAAGTGCTGATCCGAAAAACTAAAATTCTTTGGAGAGAAGTCCATGAGATGTTCTGGGAAATGGAAAGCTATGCTACCGTAAACCTCCTAAACGGCCCTAATATCACATGATCATTCATTATTAAACAGCGAAGATTGACCGGAGATGCTCCTCTCACTCGAATTTCCGAAGAAGAAAATAAAATCACCAGGGTGAAAGACTACCGTTGGCCATTCTACAAAAACGCGCTCTTTGGCCGAGCCTTGATGAAATACATGGCTTCTTGCAAAGATGAGGAATCTGAAGACTACAATCTGTCAAATTTGATGTTTATAGTTGGACCTGAGAAGGTTGGAAAATCGTGGTTTACAAAATATTACCTCAAGAGTTTTGAAAATAAACACGAACTGGTAAATTTTCACGTCATATCTGTCCACCTAACCTCTCTATTATCAGAAAAAATCCCCTCTGGTAATTACCAATATCTTATTTTGCAATGCTGAATAAATAACGGTCTTCAGATCATTCATTGGGATTTGGATCAGCGTCCATCTTTGAATTTCGATACATTTATCGCTAGTTTTGATGATCTGCTTATCAATGCAATTGCATCTCATTGCGGAAATCCTTTAAACGATGCTACATTAACTAAGTAATATATATATACTGCCTCCAGCTCTAACCCACAATGAAGTCAAGAGATACTTGATGTTTTTATGTACAGATTTAGACCCGAGTTTGTGAAATTCCATCTGCGCAGAACCCTGAACCGCTTTTTGGAAGACGAAGATCAGTTCATCGTTGACGACGACTGTAAAGCCGTGATGATCGAAGTCATCGAAGAGCTCGGACTCAAATTCGTAAAAATCCTCACTTCTCAACACGGATTTTCCAACTCTTCCTCTAGAACTTAGACAATGAGTTCATGAAAAACAAACTAATGAAAATCATCGACGCGCTTAACGCAAGCAACCAAGACGAGCATAATATTCACAATACTCTGAGATTTATTAGGAGTTTCTTGATATCCGTTGAATTAGACAGCCGTCCGGAGGAATACGCTTCAACTTACTACCGAACAGGCATAGAGGTAGCAAATAAGCCTTATGTGCAGCACTAAACCCAAGCCCATAGACAACAGATTTCTATTTCGACGTTCTTAACTATCTCGCTGGGTACCACGAGATAAAGCATTACGTCGATTTCCTTGCTCGAAATGAATCGGTTGACGAGTTCATCCATCCTACCCTAGTTATCGGTATCCTATTATCCTAATAATCGTGTTTCTCATTTATAGAGGGGTTTGACAAAATATTGAAGCTTGGCTCCTGCGAGAACCGCGCTCAGGACTGGATCGATCATCTGATATTGAGACTCTACACAGATTTTAGACAGCGAACGCATTTTCCAGTAGTTATTGAATCGAACAACTCGCGGTTCTTCCACCATCAGATCTTCGATCTCTTGCATATTGAACAAGATGTTACGTTCCCAACTGCTGAAATCATGGGGTAAGCGCCTCAGCCGTGATGTTAGACGTTAATTATGTGGTATTAGTTGGCGAGATGAGGATTTCTTAGTGGAGCTGGAGCATATTTACTCCAATAAACAAATGAGAACTATCGAAAACGTCCTGGGAAGGAACATGCATGACTGGCATGCGGTCACGAGGTAGCTCCTGATCTCTTTCCGCTGGTTTATTATTTTTGCAGGGCAGTGATCGAGACTCCAAACAGCGACCTCAAAAAGGTGTTATCTTTCAAGTCTGAGTTCATGATTCAGCAAAAGAATATTTTTTTGGCGAAAGTTCAAAGTCTTTATGCGAACCCATTGCTTCTAAAAGAGTTGGACCAAGGCACAATCGACTTCAGAGTAATAATTCACTTATGAGTTTAGTGTGGCTAACACATTTTATCTTTTTCAAGCTATTGGCTGCGTTCGAAATGTTGACATATAGCCACCATGAGGGTCAGATATTCGTTGGTAACGCGTTAGGTTTCACTCTGCTTGAAGATCCTATGGTCAAGGTAAATTGTTAACTCTATGCTGTCTCTAGAAAGCTCTCGCATAGGCATTACTGGATGTCAATATTCTATACTTGAGACGATACCATTCCCTTTTAGAAGTCCATCGAGAGCTGTACCTGTATTTTATGAAAGATTTTCTTCAAGCTAAGAAGAAGAAAATGTCTCTATGGACTCGTATCCGTTACATGGTCTGGAAACGGAGAAATGGCTACACTCACAAGGGATTATCGCCCTACCTAATTCCCAATTATTCAGGTTCTCCAGCTGATTCCAAGACGCTACTGGAGCACGAGATCCCGGTTTATCCGTTTGTAGCAAGGCCAGGTGAGAAATATGAGAATGATTTTAGGGAACTCATTAGAAGATATTTCAAGTATAAAGACAAATAGTAGATGTCAGTTCTTATGTTTCTGATGAATCATTAATTGTGTATTAGTGTATATTCTAGTATGACTCCTTTTGAAAACGAATGAATAATGCGCAAAATTCAAAATCAGAAGCTATTGCTAATAAAAATAACAATATAGAAGTAATTGTTTTCAAAGCTCATCCACTCGTAATTCGGAGCGAGTTTGATTGAATTCGGAATTATTTGTCAAGGTTAGAGATTTGTTATTTCAAGCTGTTCTTGCTAAATTACTATAAGGAGCTGGGTGGGTGTAAAATTGATAGTTTCTTTATATTTTAAAGAGAAATTTAATTTTATCTAAAAGATTGTGCAGCACGCTTTCTTCTTCCTCATTTGATCTTCCATTTCTTTGAGTATTTTCTACAAAACGAGCCAATTAGCTCAACCACAAATCCATTATCTATTACTTCATTCTGCTTTCTGAGTTCCTCATTCTCTCTATTTCTTTTCTCCTCAAGAATTTTCTTCTCTTCCTCTCGTTTTTTCCTAAGGTAAAGAAGATAAGTTCGAGTCCTCTGTCTTTAGCCTACCTCAATGCCTCTAAGTTAGCTTGCTCCTCTGCTTTCGCCTTCTCGAGATCCTTCTTTGCCTTGCTGCTTGCAGCCTCTTCTTTTTGTTTATCAGATTTGAGCTTGTCCAGCTAAAACGCGTTTTTATATCGAAAAAGAGTTATTATTGCGACTCACCTGCTCGTCTTGCGACGCAAGCTGTTTCTGAAGCGTCTTTATTTGTAAATTGTAGGCCTCTTCCTTCTTCTTGAAGTTCATGGCCTCAGCAGAAGTCTTGTTTTCGCTTTGATTTTGCTTTTTCCTAGTCAATTATTTAATAACCTCGACGGTTATGGGATGTCTTTACTTGATTTCATCAACCAGTGCTAGAACCGCGTCTCTGAAAAACTCCTGGAAGAATTTTGCGAGGACTTCGGTTTTGGAAATCGCGAGACGGCCTTGTTTGTTATAATCGAGCAAGATTCTATGCAAAACAAGTGGTTTTATAGCAAACTGATGTCAAGAGAGTTTCGTACTCGGTGAGGTCGTGGCAGAAATCGTCTATCTTTGACGCATCATAGATTCCTTGGTTGATATTGTCTCTCATGTTTTGAGCGAGGTTTCTCAGAAGTTCTTCGTTCACACTGCATTATATGAGAATCATACTAATCTCAAAGACGCTTACTTGTAGGCTTCTGCCTCATTGCTCTCAACAGCAACTTTCTCTTGCTCATCGACATAAGCCTTGATGTCCGCTTTGAAATTCTCTGCTTGCGCCTCATTTTCAATAGCTGAGGTGATCTTGCTGAATTTCTCGAGGGTACCGTCTCTGATGTTCTAGCGATAGTTTATTAAGCACTGCAGGCAATCTCTCAATGCTACCTTAAGGATATTATAGATGCTTTCGAGGTCTTTCTCTTCAGCAACATTATAGAAGTACTCGTTGATAGCGTAGTCGTAGAGCGCTTTCGACTCTTCTATAGCGTCTTGGCATTGTCTAAGGACCAAATGCTCCCAACTATCGGGAATTAGTCGCGATTAATACTCAGTAGAAGACTTACGCTTGCATGATATTCAGAGGTTTGTTTGCGTTAAAACACTCGATGTATTTCTCGATCATGGCCATGTACATCGTGATGTTGAGATTTACTCCTTTCAGTTGCTTTGGAGAGATCTTCGCAAGGATCTTCTCTCTAAGGGTGTTCAATTGCTGAAGGAACTCAGGTCTGATTTGGTTATCACTGACACTATTCAGCTTGAAGAGGTCTCTATCGTCTCTGACTGGGCGATCAAATGTCACGCAATCTCTGTCTTTGAAGTAATTCAGAATCGCCTGACGCACCTTCTTGCTATTTGGGTGTCCTTTCATCGACTGATCAGTCAGCGCGCTCTCGAGGTACTGCGTGGGGTTTGCGCCTCCAAGGTTGAAATCTCGAAGCGCCCAAAGCAATTTTGGAGTATAATAGGAAAGCGCGTGCTCAGTTGAAGTCTCTCCTTCGGAAAGTACGATTTGCTTGGACAGATTTGTTAGCAACATCAGCTCAGCGAGGGAATTGTCGTCAATAGCCCCCAGGGAATTGTAAATGAATAAATTCGAGATGAGGAGTGCCAATGAAAAAAGTTTAATGTCCTGGGTTGGAGATTTTTCTGGCATGTTAATGCCTTCGACATCTAGATGAGAGTTAAGGTTGTTGGGGTGGAAGGAGAGGAGAGTAGGGTACCGAGGAAGAAGATATGCAGGTTATCTTTCTCAACAAAGACTGGCTGGCTCCAAATCCAGATACCTTCGGTGCAGGCGGCGCTCTGAGGATCAATTGTGAACTGAAATGCGAAGTTAGAGGTTAGTCGCAGATTTTTCGAAGTGATTACGCCTTGGGTTTTTAAATTCAACAAGCGATTGAGTAAGAAGCTCTTTCCTGTTTTAAATCTGCCTGCTACGGCCACAAAGGCGATGTTGCCTTTATATTCATTGAGCTCCTATCCAAAATTGCTGACTGCTGAATGGAAAAAAGGACATACTTCAAAAGCGTCTGAATTTAATTGATATTCTCCTGTCTCAGGGTTAGCTGCGACGAGTTGGATTGGTCGGCCTTGACTGCAATCAAATTGTTGCTGTGGTGAAGTCCCTGCTCCTCCTTTGCTGTCTACACCACCAGTGTATCGAGGATCTTGGTGAGGGTGACGTTCATCATCATGGTGTTTGAAAGCTCCTGGTTGCCTTCCGTCGTTGATCGGTGGGAGTCTCTCTCCTCCTCCTAATTCGGGGGTTACTGCGCTGATAATAAGGGCTGCTTTACTATAATCTTGGTTTGAACCGTATGGGCCTCTTTGCATTGCAACTCAAATACGTAATTAGAAAATCGTTGTAAAAGAGGTAATAAAAATAGATCTAAAATTTATTTTCAAAACAATCTTTGTTGGTTATCAAACAACATAGCTTCAGCAAAATACCGCCTCGCTCCATCAATAGCGGTAGCTTGGTAAATTATACTAATGGATAGAAGGCGAATTTTAAGGGAAAAGTGGCTAAGACCGATTATATCGGCCAAACGCCAATGGCAAAGCAACTAATTTTTTTTTGCTTTTAAAGAGGAACTTTTGATGAGTTCAAAATCATTTCACTTCAAAAACGAAATATCAACTCTAGTTTTTTGGGATCTAAAGCTTATAGAGCGTAATGACAGAGAATTAATAAGATGGAGTATTAGGATCGATCGATATGCGATACTTTGTGATTCCGCCCTCAACATTGTAGACATCTATGTTACGTTATTTATGAACGAATAAGAGAGAGAGACTTACTTTTAAATTCGTTTGCCAAAAAGTGGGCTGTTCCAGATTTCGAAGCGACTCCTCGGCGGCACATGACGTATACTATGGTATAAGAGGTGAGTTTGAGGGGTTATAATGAAACAATACTGTTTTTCTTATTTCCGAATTGGGTCTCAAGCTCTTCCTTTTTCTTTGAAGTCAGGTCTCTGAGAGGGATATTGATGGCTTTCTCGACGTTTACTAAATCAAACTGCTCCTGTGGTCTCACGTCAATCAGAACAGAGTCATCCTTGAAAGAATCATTGCGAAGGATCTATTTTAACAAAGTTGTGAGTTTGAAAAAAGCCTCAATGAAATGAAAAATTACGTCAATGAATTCTTTCCAGCCAATGTTATTTTCTTTAGGAATCTCATCCGCGGAGACTGTTGGGCAGCTGCTGATGCCGGTAAACGCGTTGTAATCGTAGTCTTCTACGGCCTTGATAGTGGGGTTGGTGCCACAGACAGCGCAGTTTCTGAAATATGATGAGATTTTGAATCATAATGATCATCTTACGATTGTTTTCCTCGTATTTTGCCGATTCTGCAGCTCGAAGTCTTGCCGTCATAAACAAGAAGTCTTTTGTTCAATATATCTTGGCTACCCAGCGCAATTTTCAGCGCTTCGACGGCTTCAAGGATACCTATCAGTCCAGGAATCATGCCGATGACTCCTCCATCTCCACAGCTCATCATCTAAGCGGATTCTGTTAGTTCAAACTTCTAATTCAATGCTGAGTTACCATAGATGGCTTAGGGCACTCTGGGTAAAGGCAGCGGTAGCAAGGACCATCTCCAACTCCGAAAACAGTCAACTGACCGTCCCATCTGAGCGCACAGCCTGAGACCAATGGTTTCTTTTGAAAAAAAATTAGTTTCAAGGTAACGACGGCTAAAGTTACCTTTTTGAGAACACAAATATCATTGACTAGGTAACGACAAAGAGCATTATCGCTGGCATCAAGCACTATATCATAATCTTCAATGATCTTCGCTGCGTTCGAAGGCACGAGATGCTCTTGGTAGGTGCGGATGTTGATATGAGGATTCAATGCCTGAAGCGCTAATTTAGCTGACACAGCCTAGTAGAGTAGACGGTTTAGTGAGTTAAGGTAAATTCGTCAAATTTACTTTATTCATTCCGAGCTTGGATGTCGAATGGATGATCTGTCTGTGTAAATTGCTTTCTTCTACTCGATCTCCATCAACAATGCCCAAAGTTCCAACTCCTGCGCCTGCTAGGTAATAGGCAGCTGGAGCTCCGATGCCTCCTGCGCCGATGATCAATATTTTGGCGTTGCTGACCTTCATTTGGCCGCCTCTGCCAAAACCTGGAATCAAAATTTGTCTCGCATATCGCTCGATTAGTGTCTTATCGAGGGTCTCGAGAGGGTAGTTGTATTTCGTTTGTGTTGTTGTCTGGGTTGTGTCCTTCTTGTAAGGGATTTTGTTCTCATCGAGGAGACCTTCGAGGTAGCGAATGCGTTCTTCGAGACGCTCGATTCTTGCAGAGTCTGAACTTTCCATTTAGTATATATTTTGAATATAATAAATTCGGTGCGCGATTCTTTTTAAGAAAAAATCGCCCAATCAAAAAAAAATGTGCCCGATAAGCTGTTTTCGTTGTTGAATACTATCTATGAGTCGTTCATTTGATGTTAGCGAGTCACCCTCTTGCTATCTTCGAAAGAGGGCCCTGATTCAGGAGTCACAATGATTAAAAAGAAAAGAGCTAAAATTGGCCATTGAAAAAGTGCTTTTTCTGGCTTTAGACTTTGAATATACTGTTTTAAAACCATTGCAACGGAGTGTTTAAAGCCTCTTGGAATAATACTAACACAGATTCTGGCTTACTTATGAATTCTAAAATTCATAATTTTTTCCATTCTGCATTTTCTGCATCAAATTGAGGTGATATTGGTGCAGAATAAGACCTAGAATGAATTTTATTCAAAAAGCTTTATCATAATATTTCCTATTTTGTTGGAATTATGCAATGAAATGCCAAAACTATTTGACAAAAACTTAATCTGTTTATCAATGATGCAATTTATCGAATCGCGATCATATTTTCGGTCTTATTTTCAAAAAGCAAAATCAGGCTGTTTAAAAGAGAGTAATTATTCTGTATCATGAATTTTCGATGTGAATTAGCAATAATCCGTCGGTAAATTAATTAGAGTTTCACCTTGCTTTGCCATCTCTTTCTTCGAAAGGAAATGAAGCAGAAATGCCGGAATACCTTTTCTAAGACAAGCTTGCTTAGTAGCTAGTCATTATAGAATTATAACAATCCCTATCTCAACAAACAATCAATTAAGGGATTTAAACACTTGTTCTTTTTCTAACCTTGAACAAGAGGAGCTCTTCATTATCAATATTTGTAACTAAATAAGCGAAACTTCTTCTGTTCCTCATATAAATCATTACATTCTTCCTACTGCTATCTTTTTTTTCCTAGACAACTTATTCCTTAAAGTTTGAACATTGAATTCAACTCAAATATTTTCAAACAATGATTTTTCAACGACTCAAACAGATGAAATATGACAAATGTCTACTACTTACAAAGGCAACACACTAAATTTTTACTGACTACAACTGAAAAGAACTACCAGCATCTCCTACAATTATTCCATTTAGCTCATTACCTGAACAAGGTAACTGAACTCCTTTTGCTGTAACTTTGCTGCATATGTCTAAAGAAAAATTGTCATGATAAGTCAGCCAAAACTCAAAAATTACCTCGATAATCTTTTTGACTTGCTCATTTGATCCTCCAAGCGCCTTCAGAGTTACTCCACAAGCCTTTACGTACTTTTCTTTCAGCTTATACTTAGTCCAATTAGCGACGGCATCTATCAGCACCATAATCGCTTTCTCTTCATAGCCATTGAGAGCCTGAGCGTCTTTATAAATAGATATCACATTAGAATCAATTCAATCATCTCAGTAATTTACTTGTTTCAAGGAAGTAAATAATGAACCTAACAGCGGTTTTGTTCTCCTTCAAGTCGCCTTGGAACGGTAACACTCCCATGATAGTTGGAACGACCAGATTTAGCGGCATTTTCGCTGCATTCGTAAACGTCATTTTGGCAATCGCAGCAACAGCGTTGTCCTTCGTCTCTGCTGTGGTCGCTGTGTCGTAAATACTTTTCATCGCTTGCATTATTTTTGGGTAGTAAGCCAACATGCAGTCTTTTCCATGCGCGCAGAACACTCCTAATGTGAAAGCCACGTTTCTGTTTATATTCTCGTCGTTCAGTTCAATAGCATCGATGATTGAAGGAAGCAGCTCCTCGCAGTAGCCTTGGATCAATTCAGGCACATACTTGAAGCACTCACCAAAGACTCCAATAGTCTGTGAAATATCATCATAACCTTTATTCGTCTTAATGAATTTCTTCATGGTCTTATGAATCGTCTTGTACGCTGGAACAAAACCGCTTTTCAGGGTCTTAGCTAGGACCGGAAGAAGATCAGTGACATTTCCGAAAATCAGACCGTTCACGTCGACATCGTCACTATCGTCTGCCTCACCGGTTTGGCAAGCGCCTCTATTCTGGAGCAACTGAAGCAACGCTTCCATTAGTCTATCAAGGCTTCTATCGACAAAGGCTGGACCGAGTTTCTGGATACCGGCTAGGAGAATTTCGAGCGTTTGTGATGAGACATCAGCGGAATCGTCCTCGATGAGGTAGTGGCATATCCTATTGTAGGGCATTGGTGAGAAAAATCTCAATAGCTCAGAATTACTTTGTGTAATAATCGATGTGAATGAACTCTTCAATCTTATCTTCGAAGCGTTGAAGGCAAGGCAACCCGCGGGTATACTGAGGCAGCTTTCCTCCATTCGACGCCATGACAAGCCCTTCGATCAGGTTCGTGTAGCAGACGCAGACTTGCTCTCTGGTATTCGCGTACCAGAAGTCGTAGACGAGTTCAAGCATTTTGATACTGCGTTCAAAATATGGGACAAAGAGTAAGGGGCAAGCCTTTGCGAACTCTCCAACGGCGTGAATTGCAGCGTTTTTCTCTTCGATGTACTCCATGTTGACATCAGCTCCTGTAATAATATTAAGAGATAATCATCGAAAGTTATCAAGTACCTGCTTTATAGTAGTCAGGATCTTCTTCATCGCTGCAGCTGTCTTCTTCAAGGGGGTTTTGATTAGGAGTCTCCTTCCTATTCATTCCGTCATTTGAAGCTATCGCTTCGTAAATCAGTTCCATAATTGGCTCAAGGAACGGCTTAAAATCGTCTTTGAGGCAATGAGCCACGCTGTAGAAGAAGGCGAACGAGTTCTCTCTAAGCGCAGGGTCGGTAATCTCTTTCAGGCCCAACCAGATCGGGTCAACGTAAGGGTGGATGATTTTCAGATAGCTCTCTCTATCATTTCGGAGCAAATCGGCCATTTTACCTAGGCATGATGTGGCTTGAGCTCTCAACGGAAGCAGCTCGCTGTTTCCTGGGATCTGCTTCACCAACTGTCCCATCAGCGGGGCGAGCTTTGGAATCTGATGAATGACTTTCTCTCCACCTGATTCGATGACCGAAGAAATCGAAGAGATGCAAATTCGACGCATGACCCTATCAAATTGTTAAATAGAACGTAAGATTAATGCTCATCATATCAAAGATTACATAGTGGATTTAGCATTGTCCAGAACGGTGAGGAAGCTTGGAATTAGCAGCTCAGCGTACTCAGCAATATCATCTTCCATGTTTTGACAGAAGAGATCGATTGTAAAGATCGCTCTTTGAGCAACTACTGTGTCGGCATCATCAACATGCTTCAACAGAGCTGGGATGATGACCTTGTGGTAAGAAAGGATATCTGGGCACAAATTCTCCGCAAAGTAGCAGATCGCATAGATACCGGAAGCGCGGACCTCAGGAATTTGGTTGCTAAGAGCCGCTTGCACGTACGTGTTGATAATCACGTCAAGGTCTCGCTTGAGATACTCGCAGCAGCCTTGACTGATGGAACCGAGGATGAACAACGCAGCTTCGAGTTTCCAAGGGTCGTTGGCTTGGATAAGCTTGTCGATATTCTTCTTGAAAATTGGATAGATCTTCTTCTTCGCGATCTGGCCGGCCAAATCCAAGATAAGCATCAAAGCCAGGTCCTGGATACTTTCGGCGTCATCCAATCCCTGAGGTTTAGATTTATTCATCGTGAGAGCGCACATCGTGTCCACTACATGCTGTAATAATTCGAGATTCTTTGCAAGGACAGGTTTATGTGACTCGGCGATGTCAGCGACCAAATCGATAGCGACCTCTTGGGTCGAGATGTCCATATTAGGGTTCATGAGGACTCGATCAGAGCAGATGAAATAGACCAACGCGGTGTAAATTTTATCATTGAACATGGGGCTTTCGATCTCCGAGAGCTGGCAAAACACTACAAAAGCGAGATGAACGATCTCGTCCTGACGATCATCAATAGCATCGTTTACGGTTTTCAAAACAGCTTCGACCAAGTTGCTGAACAGCGAGAGATTATCGTTGTCTTTGACGCTTTCCAGGAGGATCAGAATACATTTGAGACTCTGATATCGAATGGCTTTAGAGCTATCAACAATGGTGTTGGAGAAGAACTTGTAGAAGTTAGTAAAATGGCTTTCGAGATGCTGTCCGCTGATGTCAAGAATCAGACTCAGCAGGTAGATTGCGCTCTCACGGACTTCCACAGGCTGCTGGCTATCCGTTCGCTGAGAGATGAGCTCGAGCAGTTCATTCCAATCTTGTTTTGGCAATGTAACTTCGGTGAGGACTCCGATAAGGAAACCGATGCCTCTGCGAACAGGGCGCTGAGGTTCGATGAAATAACGCTCCAAGAGAGCTTGCTTTAAGAATTTTTGGTCGTTTGGTTCCATGTTTAAGTAATGGTGATTGATGTTTCGTTTGAGGAGGACGGTACATAATTGGCGGATGCCAGCGTCGTTTGCGTTGAGGAGGAGGTTTAAGAGGACTTGAACGGAAATAATATCGTTAGTGTACTCTCTATTAGGTTTGTTGTCAGTTTTGAGTGTTAATTGAGGGGGATTACTTGAGGATTTTAGTTGCTTTCTGGATGGTTTCGTTGTTACCCTTGAGGGTCTCAGCCATGAGGGCAACAACTTCTTCCATGGTGGGAAGTCGGGTGGTTTCTTGTTGACTTTGCATTGAAATGCGAAAAAGCAAAAATGAAAAATTAAATTGTTATTGCGGAAATCCAAACGAGATGTCCTAATTTAGTATTTCGAGCAAATTGCTTTGAAGGCCAGAAAACGCAGAATTCTCAACTCAAACTATGTTAAAGTAGTTAGGTCAGCACTACAATGGAGACCTTTGAACTCCGAAAAGCAAATCCAAGAGTCATGTTAAGCTAACTAAAAGTTATACATTGGTTTATTCACAATTTACATGAACGTCATTGGGTGCTGGTGAGGAATTCAATGAAATCACTAGTTTTTTGGTCCTATGGCCTGATTTTACCTATGAGAACCTGTCATCGGTGCTAAGCGCTCGTTTTTCGATTGCGATTTAGGAAACATTCGGGTTTGCAGTTAATTTAAAGTACTCAAGGATCCTATAGCCGAATTTAATAGGTCTGATGCGTATAATTTAAGTCGAGAAAATAATCGAAATTGAAGGGTTAAATTATCCAAAGTACCCGTGAAATCACACCATCGTTGAGAAATTTCAAAGCCCCAAGTTTCATGAGAATACACGGGTTGAAAATGTGAAAAAGGAGCCATAAGAGTTCTATGGCCATTGAAAATAGTCGTTGAAAAAATGAGAATCGTTAGTAATATGACAAGCAATTTCCTACACAGAGGCCTTTCATTTAATTTCCCTGTGTCATAAAAGACAAGTATTTTCAAATTAATTCATTTTAGGGGGATCTGTAGTATGTAAATTTTTCAGCAAAGCCATAAGTAGAGCATCCATCCAGATTTTGCCCTTTACGCTGCATGCAATTTGTTCAGAAAAGGAATTTGTTGATTTAGCACTGTGGTGCCGACCAAGTAGTTTCAGACAGAAAAAAACACCGAGAAAATTCAATTTAAATATCATTACTCACTGAAAGTTCTGGATGGTATGTGAGAAAAATGAAGTTTGCAAATATTTGGAGATCAGACGAAATCATTTAGATTTACCATTCTACAACAATATCTGTTATTTTCTTATTAGGGCAACCCAATATAAAGTCCTCAGAATCAATGAAAATATAATTAATATTCTGTTTAAATCAAGAATTCCTCTCAGTTTTTTCTCGTATAAAATGGTTAAACTCACGAATATTAACTAAATAGCCATTACTATGTGATAGCGAAATAATCCCGGGCTGCTTTAATACTTTCCGAGGTATCTGTTCTTTCTTCTAGTTACTTAGATGAAGGTTGCAGAAACGGGATACACTTAATTTGATTAGACGAAAAGCAGGAGAACAAGAACTTACGACCACTGGCTATCCCTTCTCGAATAAATTTGTCAGTCTTAAAGTCATAAACCTTCACGCCGCCTGCATCTGTGACTGCCACCAGTTCACCGCTCTGATCCCACCTCACACAATAGATACCTTAATTTATTTATCAGTTCATATTGATGACGCTTATCAATGAAAAATGAATTTCTTACATGTTTCAACCCTCTGGATCCTTTTCACGATCTTCGATTCACGTCGATCATAAATCGTAGCGATCTGATCCGTTCCACTAGACACGAGCAAATTTCCGTTGGTGGGGCTTACATCGATGCAGTAGGTGTGAGGAGCCTCAACTATGAAAAGGCAAATAAATAACAATCGTTAGAGAGAAAGAAGAAAAAACCAACGAAAATGAAGAAAATGCAGAAGACTAACGACATCAACTGCAAGGGGAATAGAATGAGGATGTGTGTTATTATTATTACCTAGCGTTGCATTTTTCGGTCGTATGGAATCAAGAAATATAGAGCCGGAATTAAGAATGAGTTTTTTCTTCTCTACATCGAAAATATTGAGTTCGCTCCAACCGTACTTTACGAATAGCAAGGGTTCACCAAGATTGGTACTCCATCTGCAGAGTCCACATCCCATATCTAACAAATATGATAATTAAAATGCTGAATCGATTGAAAAAGAGAATAGCAAAATATCTGTTATTGAGTAAAGCATTTTCCTACTTGTTACATGTCCTTGCGAAATTCTCGACTTATAGCTGCAATTATTCCTGTCCACATTTGATATCGTCAACATTTCTGTTTCAAATTCGGCAAGAATTTCTCCGCTGGGGTGAAAATCACGACTGGTAATGGGACCTAGACCAAAGATTAGATTTTCGCAATATAATGGAAAAGGAGTGAATTTTTCAGAAATTTTAGACAGTTGCTTATAATTGGTACTTTGATAACGGGAGCATGCCGTCTTTCTAAAAAGTTTTACGTAGTCGCTGCCCTTCGAGGGGTGAGGATCAACTAGAAACCAATGGTCAGCAATGCCTCCCGAAATGTTATCTAATCCAACAAGAATATTTCTGCGCGGGTTATAGGCCAAATCTCCTACTTGCCAGGTTGCATTGCCTATAGCAAGATTATTAACTAAGGCGTCATACGTTTGAGATACCAGGTGCTAGAGTCTTGAATGAAAAAATTTTACTGACTTTTCCATTCTTCTTCGAGACGTCGTAAATTATCATTGTCTCGTAGGGAGCCCCGTGGTTATTATAATGCCGATAAGCTAGGAGAGATGTGCCTGATAGGTGTTTCACACGAGGGTATATGTTGAAGGTTTCGCCTAAAGATCACAGACTTCAAAATAATTTCAAGATGGCAAATGTTACGTGAATTCGCTTCGATCGCTTCAAAGCTCACGCAACCTTGTTTCGTAACCTGGTGAATTCCCACAATAGTGTGGTGTGCTGAACACCAAGCCAAGACAGGTATTGAGGAGCTATCTGAACCATCATCTATTCAAAAAAATTTCAAATCATATTCGCATATCATTAACAAAAACGAATAGACTGTGCAAGAAGCCAGAAACAGCGATTAAGGATTTTTTGTACACTCAAAAGCAATAGGCTGAGGTTTTTCTATTTGTGGTTTCGAATACTGTGGGTTGGACTTAGTTTCGGTTCCCTTTGACGTTGGATATTGAGGCTCAGATGTTGACTATGAATGAAGATCTTATGATTTCTGTCATTTGAGAGAAATACCTGCTTATTTCCCATCGATGTTAGTATCAGACTCTTCGGTATTTTTGAGAATAATCTGAAAATTAATTTGGTTTACTTAATTAAGCTTGTCTGATCTGATCAGAACTTTAATAACTCCTGATTAATTAACTGTAATTAGGAATCAGGTTGAATTACGCGATGATTTCTGTTAATTTACTATAGCTAAAAACGACGATAGCGTTCGTTGCATCAAAACGAAAAAGTGAGCTGAATTCACAGAATCCATCTTAAAAGGCTCCTTGTGAAAGCAAACTGAAGTGGAAGTTGTGCTATCGTGTTCATTGAATAATGCACTCGCATCTTTAAATTAAGGGTAGAAGGCGAACGTAAGAATCTTTGTGGTATCTACCTGGTTCCATGAAAGAGTCAGATTACCTACATGTTTCTGACTGATGCATTTCTTTTTCTCAAATTCTTGCATATTCAAGAGAAAAAGTCTTAATTCTTTTGGCTTGGTTAATTGGTTAAATTTTCTTCCACATCTGACGAAATAATTCTGATCATCTCACAAGGATGTTATTTTGTAAAAGTAAAGCGGTCTAAAAGAACAACACATCCTGATGATTTCTCAGAAAAAGCGTAGATGGTATCGAGCATTGGGTGTAAGAAATTTTCATGCGAACGTTTGATTCTAGAATATCTGACATCAATATGACCTACATCGTAATATGGATGGCTAATCATAATTTAGCTCCATTAATCCAGTCTCGATCAAATATCAATTCCTCAAACAATGAAAATGAGCTCCACTATTTTTTTCAATGATACTCAAAAGGCTGGTGGCGCTCTTCATTTACTGTTTCTCACAGGTGAATTAGGTAGACATCTGAACTGATTATCAAGGCCATCTATTTGCAGCAAGTTTTGGGAAATTTTAAGAAGCCTGTATATCTCCGACCGCGAGATTCAAATCAAAGATTGAATTTTTGTTAATTACTCAATTAGTAATATTGATTCTGACCGGAAAATACTTTTCACAGCTCACTCTCTCAACCACGAATACCCTCAGAGGCTTTTGTTTAGAAAAACTGAGAGATGTGGTCCTCTCTTAAATAACTTTCGATTATTATCAACATAAACCTGTCGAATCTTTCATACCTCGTCAATTATTAAGATGTGATTTAGTCAAAAGAAAATTTTCATTGCATCTAATCGAATAAGCATGCACTTAAGTATCAAGTGCTTGATGTTATAACAACACTACCTTTGTTTTTGTTTTAACAAACTCTCAGCATTTTTGGAGCTGGAATCTCCTATTAATCGATTAGTTCTTTAAAACTCATAAAAGTCTGATAATTAAATTATTTTTTGACGTTCCAAAATTGCTCATTTTTTGATTGATAATTTATTTCTCACAGATACATAAAGATACTTTCAAAGATACTTTGCTTGATCAAGTACCTATGCTGTTCCTTGGTTATAAATAGCCAAGATAATCATCAACCTTAAAGTGATAACAGTGGCAAAATGAACGACAATACAAACGCCGCAGCCGATCTTTCCAAACCTTTTTTGGATGTTAAACTAGAACCGCTTTCAAACTGCTGGGCAGACCTCGCTCTTTTCATGAAAACAGCTGGAGAAGAGCTCAAAGGAAAGCTGCAGAAAGACCCTAACCAATTCAAAGAACGAGATTTGCCTGTCATGAAAGATTTCATTAAATTCCAATCGCTCAGAGACATGGCTCAGAACCCAGAGCATCCGCAACTCAATCTCCCAAGCCTCTCAAGCCAGGCGCTATTGATTGATGAGCTCATCGTAGCCGCTGAAGAAGAAGACCAACCTGACAACTTAAGCGTGTTTTCAAAAGCGATAACTCTCTCCGATGATTCCTCCCTCATGATGAGTCAAAGGAACAGTTTCATGAGCCAAAGGACCAGTTTCATCAGCAACCCTTCTCAAGGCAAGAAACACAGCTTCCTAAGCAATTTTTCTGCCCACCGAGCTTCAATCATGTCAAATGAGCATGATATTCCTCTCAATTACCCAGATTTCGACTCCATTGCCGATTTTTCGAAGGGACAGGAGATGGATTTCTTGAAAGTGCCGCTAGGCAACTCGTTTAATCCCCTCAATGACCCAAAAAAAAGAAACAGCGAGATCGTTGCCTCGCTCTCAACAAAGGTTACCGGTGCACAATGCCGTCGCAGCATGCAAGAGATCATCCACAGAGGGTCAATGCAAAGTATTGACCTTTCCCCGCTGAAAAACGTCATTGTAAGCAAAGATATAAAGTCAATCGGACAGTTCGCTGAAGCACACAGTGATGACGAAGAAAGCGACAGCAGTTTCGAAGAAAGCAATGAAAACCTATCCGAATCGAAGGACCTAATCAAAAGTCAGCAGTATTTGAGACTAACGCTACTTAATTACGAAGGAGTTAAATTCAATCCTGCTATGACAAGCGAAAAAAGTGACACTAAAGAACTAAATTCTCAGAACTTGCTTAGCTATGGCGCTCGAGACGAAATCGACCAGGCAGGGAAATACGCCAGTCAGAAGCTGCATCCATCAGAGAGAAGATTCAAGAAGATGTGGGTTGATAAAAAAGGACCGAACACTGGAAAGCTACCTTTCTACGTCGTTTCTCAGGATAGATTTTTAAAGAGCAGTTTCCGTGAAATAAATCAAGAAACCGTGCTGACGAAGAAGGCAAATGACTCACCCGCAGGTATGTATGGCTTGGGGAAGTCTGAGAAAGACGGCTCATTGAGTGATTCCGAGAGCGGAACTGAAGAAACAGTGCTATCCTTCGGCACATTCAAGTTCAAGGATTCCAGGCGAGATCAAAGGTCTATGGTCTATCAACTATACTGGGGGAAGAAGCACGTTGGCCGAGAGAGCGGGAATCAAAGTGGCTCGTTGGACCGGTTTGATAACTACACGGTTACATTGGAGAACAATACCCTTTATTCTCACGTATTTAATGCGAAGTGCCTCAAAGAAGTGACACTTGAGGAGCATTTTCAAGTGAGGATAGATTTCGCTGAGTCGCGCTACCCGGTTAACATGTATGCGTTGGTCCTGCTTCAATACAGCAGAGAGAAGCAGGCGCTACCTGCGCTCCCTAGCGGCGTTTTGAGAAACATTGCCTCATTTCTGAGAGAAAATAAGCTTTACATAAGAGATAGCGGGACAAAGAGGGGCACTTTTGTGAAACTCGCGTATAACCAGCCGCTATTGCTTCAGGAAGGAATGCTTCTGAGCGTAACGAATAAAGTAGGGTTCTACGTCAAGAGTCTCAACGGTATCAGCGAAGAAGCAACGAGACTCAATCGCGAGTGCGATGTTTACTGTCTCAACAGTACTCCTCTAAAAGGAGAGGATTTCGCTGGCGTGAGTGCGGATTCTGGAGAGAAAATTATGAAGTTCATGCAAAAAATGAGGAGGAAAGAGCTCCGAGAGCTTATCGAAAAAGCCAACTGTCCCCATGTTATTCTGGAGCTTGTTAGCTGGGATAATAAGCTCGAGTTCTATGCGGAGAGAGGAGGAGTCTGTGTCATGTTCAATGACTATGATCTCAAGACGGCCGACTCGAATGAAGATCAGCAACCCTTCCTGAAGTATTCTCACAAAAATTGGTGCTATCTGTCGCAAATCGAGCCCCTGGAGAAAATATTCAAGCAATTAAAAGTCCCATTTGAGCCTTTGCTTCAATATAACCCTGAAGATGAAACCTGGATGATACAAAGCCATCTCTGTGTCAAAGACTCGCTTAAAGAAACCCTTCCATGTGAAAGCTTTGATGAGTTGGGAGAATACCAGTTTGATTTCAACTCAATATTCCTAGGACACAATTTAAGGACAGACCTCGTTGGAACTAAAGGAATCAACAAGTCTAAACTGATAGATAAAGCTACTAACGAAGGGCTTTTCGTCTGCACGAGCCCGTTAAATATCTTTCAAGATAAGTTCGAACCAATGTGGGTCGAAATAGCTCCAGGAAGCCAAGTCAAGCTAGCAAATACAATCTTTAAACTCGATTTCGATTCCTTCAAGACAATATCTGAGAAGACAAACGCCTCTAAGTCTATTAAATCTGTATTGAAATGAGAGAGCTTAGAACACCCACAAGAACTATCATTGACTCTGAAATTATTCATATAATAATAATTTGCTTTAATCATTGAGCCCCATTCCATTGATATCTCTTCACATTAAACTCCATACTTCAAGGAGCCTAATAACAAACTTAATTGTCAAACTCATATTAGTTTCCAAGAGAAAGGCAAAATTGGTAAAAGCTCATAGAGTGAGGGAGTTAGATTTCTCGACAGTGAATTTTAATGACAGATGATTATTCAATCAATAATATTATAATTTGCTTCCAGAAAAGAGTGGCAAATATGTAAAATGGATACAAAAATTTATCTGCCGCTGTTAAATGGAAAAATGCAGCGAAGCAATGCGACGGAAATTATAGAAACAGACACATAATTCTAATGTCTATTGTTCTCAGTTCATATTATTTGTTCCAACCTAAATTTTGCTTTGATTGGTAAGCAGTTAGTTCTCTTTAATTGCGAGATTAGAAAAAGATGATAATAAGCGTGATGTCATCAACTACATTCTCTTCCTCCTATAAATTTTAAGAAATCATGACGACAAAATCAAAATTTACCTCTTGCCATCTTCTAAGTGCATTACTTAGAAGGAGATCGCAAGCACCTTCAATATTCCCTTTTTCATAGTAGGGACCAATCATTTTCACGATATCGATATTCTCGAGGAATTCCCAAACGCCATCAGAGGCGATCACCATGAATTTGTCCTCAGGAGTGATGGTAAACTCCTTAATTTCTGTTCAAATTATTTCAGCAATGAAGTTCATAACTAGCCCATTTACCTGGGATACAACTGACTCCGACACTCGCAGCGACCATATCTCCTATCGATCTAGACATCGCGAGCCCTGGGATGTCTTGATCCATCAGCCAAACTCTGCTTGGTCCAACAAAGTTGCCTTCCATATCCCTGAAAGGCTCGATTCTGCCTCCCTGCTTCAGGATTCTTTGAGCCTCGCCAATTGAGTTTGGCTTATGATCAGTACTGAGTTCATTGAAGTCCCAAACTCCTCCTAGCGAATTTAATTGATAAAAATGGCCTTGTTTGCGGTTACCTTTCTTCACTCGGCCCATGACGGCTCTCGAATCACCAGCGTTTGCTGTAATGATCTTGTCTCCCCACAACAGAACCGAAACTGATGTTGTTCCGCTGAATTTCACGTCAATATCACTAATGATTAGGCGCTGATTGCATAACTCATATGAGTTCACAAAGGCTTTCTTCGGGTCGCTGTCGAAAGTTGGATCATTGACGAGTAATTCTAATTCAATTAGCTCTTTCAAAGTCCATTGAATTCAAAGTACCTGGCAGCAACTCCTTGACGAATCCAGAGGCGAAATGTCCATTCAGCCCATGCCCATCGCAAACTCCGAAAAGATGTCGGTCTTCGTAGTCTCCGATATTAGTGACTGCGATGTAGCTGTCCTGGTTCGTTTTCCTCTGGCCCAAGTGGTTCGCGCCTGCTCGAGTTCTCAAACTATAAGTGAATCTCGGCTTGCCACCTCGTCTCTAAAACCATTAATTCTCAGCAAAGAGCAAATCAAGCTGCGCTTACGCTGTCGGTTCCCCGGCTCAGGGGCTTTTTCACCTCCATTATGCCGTCAACAGACTGCCTTGACCTCTCGAAATTAGGAACGAGTGATTTCTAACAACATTCTCAGTAAGTACTTATAGAATCTCATAGTTTTACAGCAAGAATCTCGGAGTTTCTAGCGTTAACGTCGAACGAAGGGGCTTTCTTATGTTTCGGCTTGCCAGCTGCATCTAAGTAACTGCAATTCCAAATATTAAATAAATCAACTGCCAGTTAGCCTCAAAATTCACCTTGCCGCCAGACTAGTAGAAGGATGCTTTGAATGTCTATCAACAGAAGGCGCCTTGACGTTCGGTTTGAGCGTCGCTTGCCTGATGTTATTGTTTGCCTCATGCAGTAATCGGAAAATCTCCGATTCATTTGGCTTCGAGCGTCGAACATCTTGCTGGATTTCTCGAGGAGAGTTATTGCTGGAGTTCGCATAGAGTTTGCTTTCTAAGATATATAAAAAGAAAATTAGGAATGCGCGTTTTCTTTAAGAGCACGGTAATTACGAGTTCCAGTTTGCGGACGAGTGCCGACAACATCCATTTGCATCAATGAATTGATATCAAACGATTTCTGATTCTTCGGGTTTTTCCGAGCGAGCGCGGCTTCGTAAGGCGTCAGCATTCTGTTGGGAGATCGAAAATCGTGCTTTTTCGTCGTTGTGTGACTTATCGATGTCGACGTGTCGGGTGTTCGGTGGCCGCCGAAACCGAACTGGTTGTATAGAGCTAAAGAGAACGAAGATAAGTATTCAATTGCTAAGGGCTAAATTACTTTTATTCTGAAGAGTGCCTTTATCTTTATTCGATGCTGAATAAGGCTTCAGCGTATGGTGTTGAGGTGAAGTATAGTTCTCGTTCCTGCCGAGGAGGCTAGCGAGGTCGTGCTTCGAGGTCTTTGGGGTCGGGATTTTGGATGTGGGCATTTTTTGGATCTGATGATCGAAGTTTTCATGGTCTGGCTTATTTTTCGAACTTAACACTCCATAAGGAATGTAATTCTTCATGAGTGAATCTTTCAGGTCGTTGGCATCGAGAGCTCCTTCATCGTAGTTGATCCGTAAGGGCGATTGCTTATTCTTTCTGCTTGCAGAGTCTCCTCTGGCTTTCGTTGACTGGACACCGGGCGTTCTCGCTCCGATTTGAGGTTTGATTTGAATGTTCAGGTTGTTGATGAAGACATTGGTGGTGGTGAGTTTCATATCCTCACGAGCTTTGGAATGGCTGCTTGTGTTTAGCGTTGGAGTGAATTTAGCATTGACCTTGAGCTTGGGGTTCAAATCAGGGATCTGGAAGAGATTTGCGAGTGGGACTTCCTTGCGGTAGCTGTTGTTGACTGGAGAAGCTTCGTGAGAGTAGGATTGCTTTGCACGGCCTTGAGTTGGAGGGCGTCGCATGTTTAACTGCGTGATATTAAAAGTTCTGTAGAGAGTTGGTTTTGAAACCTATTAAGAATAATTTAATTTTTAAAGTCGCACCCGTCGATTCGAGATTGACGTTCAGAGCTGGTAGATTATTTTTTTGTCGTTAGCCGCAGTTCAATAATAGTCCACCAGTAAAGGCAACAAGATTTTGACGCTAAAGGGTCCCGAGAGGACCAAAAAGAGCCATTCAGTCAAAATTGACCATGACCGACCCGATTTCTTTGTGAAAGTGAGCAAACTGATCTGCGTTATGACTAATGGACATTATTTTGGCTTGAAGTTAGAAATTTTGAAAAGTTTTATAAGATATGTATTTAGTTATCTCATTCTCAGCGCGATTTAGATGTAAGGTACCAAGAACCTGCAAAAGGCAGCTCATTAACCCATTGATTCTGAATTGAAGAAGATAGACTAACTAGTTCTACTTTATTATTTGAAACCGCTTGCATTATATCAAGTTGCTTCTGATGCAATATGTGGAGTTTATTTCTGAGTTAGCATTCGCAGCAATTGTCTTGTTTAAATGTCTTATTTAAGAATTCATTCTACAATCAAATCTCAAATGGGCGTGTGGGTATGTCTCCGTGGCCATTTCGTGTTCTAGTTTGTGCAGTATTATTAAAAGGCTACTATGCCAATATCAGCACATGTTTACTTTACTTACAGGAAATATGTAAAGAAATGAAATGTTCAGAACTGAAAAAATATTACAGAGTCAATTCGTACACTCTATTCTTAACTTTCTACGCATACTATAATGAGATTACACATTGTTGAGTCATTTCCTTCTCATTTCACCAAACTGAAACTTCCAACATTCGAATGAATTTTAATGAATTTAAATTACAATTTCAGCTTTCATATCATTTTATTCCTACATAACCACGAATTTTTAAAAATTGGCTTCAATCTTAAATCTAGCAGTCTACAGAACTTGGTTTGATTCAGACTAAATCGGATCATTTGTCTGTTTTTTTTCTATATAAAATTGTATCATCATTTAATACGAATTACAAAACAGCAAGCGAGAGAACTAAATGTTTCCTCCTAAAATAATTATCTATTTACTATTTTAACAATGCTTGGAGTTCATGAGCACAGGGCCCATTGCTTTGAAATTCTTCGGTCTGAAATGGAGAAACGAAGGATTGCCTGGAATTATTTGCGGTTTTTGGATAGAAGATCTTTTCTCAGAGCTCTTTGCTCCCACACCTCCCATTCTTCCACCTCCTGGCGTCCTTGAGACCGCTTTACTTGTCTGAAGCTCAAGATGGACATCATCTAGATTCATTGAATGAGCAAACTCATCAACCTTTTCTGAATCAACAGTCACGTTATGGAGACTCAGGCGAGGTCGTTTAGATTTCGATGCTGATTTTGTTTGACTTGATTTCGCGCAAATACCTGTTTCATTCTCTTTACCCTTTCTCGTTTCATTCGATCGATCAAGTCTTTGTGAACCAATTTTATATCGACTGAATTTAACAAATTCAAGAAACGAGACAGACCTCCCATTTTCTTGTACATAGAGTGTTCCTTTGTCTAAGTACAGGTTGTATACATTATTATCTAATGAGTAGATTCCGTCCGTCAGTTTGACGAATTTCGTTGACGGAAGTCCCACTAGACTCAGTATCTGGTGTAGTTTTTGGTCAATCTCGTCCATTTGAGCTTCTGATGAGCTAAGGTGCTCTGTAATAGGAGTATTTTGGTCCTGATGAGAAAGCGGCGCTGGTTTTGTCGTGTTTTTCGACGGGGTAGAATGGGTATTGAGACCGAGATATTTGTGCGTTAATTGGATGTAGCTTGCATTAACTTTAAGAATTTCTTCCTGGAGCATTTGTCGCTCTTTCTCATTCGTTTTTATCATCTTCCTAAATTCGTTTAGCTGTTCGAGAAGTGACTCCTGGAGAATAAAGGAGTAAATTAATCCGCAGAGTTGAAAAGAAATTACATTGAGTTGAGCTTTTTCCTTCAACATAGTATTTTGAGCCTTGAGTTCATTATTAGAATAATGCAACTCTTGAATCAGAGCTGTTTTGCTTTGAAGCTCTTTCTGAAGGTTTCTAGGTTCTTCTTTGCTTTTGCTGCTGGTGGCGATTTCCTAAATACCAATCTGAGATGAAAGTCTACCACGGTTTAAAATTACCTTCTTGAGCAGTGGTTTTCGAGCTAAAAACGCCAATTTTTCATCCCAAGTAGTCAGACTTGCTTTCCTTGCTTCCTCTTTTAATGCGCAACTCTCTGACTGAAGCTCTCTAAGGAGGGTGTTATACTCTTGTAATCTATTCTCAATCTCTTTTGCCTTGGCAGCCTCGAATTGCAAATCAATTTCTTTTATTTCATTCTTCAAAGTCAAGTTTTCGTCACTCAATGTGACAATTTCCTTCTTCATAGCTGCCTTTTCATCTTCTAGTTTCTGAATATGCTTTTCAAGCTCAGCAATTTTCTGATTTGCAGCAGAAAGATCAGCGCTGAGCTTATCATTCTGCTGCTTCGAGAGCACCAGCTCTGCTTTGAGAAACACGGATTCGAGATTATCTGAAATCAGGTTTCGGCGATAAAATTCAAGAGTTTGCTCAAGTTCTATCACCCTATTGGCCTCCTTCTCTATATTGCGTTTATCTTTCATTAAGAGAAGCTTATCTGACACCAATTGCAGCTTTTCAGAGACTAATTGCTGTTTGTCAGTAATAAGCAGCTGTTTTTCGTTGGTCAACTGTTGTCTTTGTTCCTCGAGCTGCTGTCTTTCAGCTTCCATCTCCTGTCTAAAGGCCTCAAAGGCTGTTTTCTTTTGTGCAGGCAGCTGCTCTTCAATCCTCATACTCTGATTCTCAGTAATAAGCTTTTCATTCATCGATGTCATCTTAGATAGGGTAATAATTAGAAATAGGTCGTTTATCAACAGATCAACTTACGATTTGATGCTGGGATTCAAGCTCTTTGAGTTTATTTAAGGCTTGCTCGTGTTGCCCTTGGAAATGCTGCTCACGTTTGAGCGCTTTTTCGTATTGCTCTTGAAGGTCTTGAACAGTGAATTCTAGATTTTCTACCGTTGCTTGGTATCTGCTCAACTCTGACTGAATCTGTACGAACAAACCCTGATTTTCAACTTGCTTGCTCTGTATTTCATTAAAACTCGCTAATTGTTCTTGCAGCACCTCTATGAGACTCTCTTGCTCTGATATCCTAAAACCCCGTTTGTTTATTCCAACTGCTAGGCGAAAAAATATACTTCAACTTGAGCTCTACCGCCTCATCATTCATGGTCTTGAACTGTTCTTCATAGCATTCGGTTTGTTTTTGCAATCTACACATTCAATTAGTTAATCTTCTCATTTAAAATCTCATACCTCTGTAATGTCTCTAGGAGATGATCGTTTTTCTCAGCAATAGTCTTTCTTAACTCATCGATGTCTTGGTACAAAATCTCGGTTGCCATAACCGGACACTCCATCTCCTCAGCCTCATTATCTTCCGTTTCAGAGGTCTCCGTCTTCGTGACGACCGCATCTTTCACATCGCATAATTCTCCAGTCTCCTGATCTCTCAAACTCCATTCTGAATCGTTCTTATCTGGTTCGCGCTCAGGGCTTTTCGTATCTTGAACTCCAAACGTGGAAAGTCTCTTCGTGGAAGGCAGCATCTTCTCATAGCACTCAGGAGAGACCTTCAATTCGAAAGCTTCAATATCTCTAACGTCTCTTTCAGACGTTGCGACCTCATCAGCTCCTGGAGCGCATGAGAGCGTCGTGTCTTCGAAAAGCTGGAATGTCACATATGCTCTTGGACACTCTAAATCGTCCTGACCGATATCCCCATCGAAAATGTCATCCTCAGGATCATCAAACAACGTTAGCCATTGTGAGTAAATCCCGAAGTCAAGGCCAGTGAACGAGTCAAAGACGATGCTTATGCAGCCTAGGATTTCGGGGTCTGATTTGCGTTTGAAGATAAGCTGTAGATGCTGCTTGGGCGATTTAAGAGGCACCAAAACGAGATTCTCTTGAAAAGAGAGGTTGACGATCTCGACGAGCTTGGTGTCGAGGAATAAGCAGCAGGAGATGTCTTCTATTTCGTCCTCATCCTCCTTAAATTGAAGTTTATGCACGGTGATAGCCAGATTCTTAGCGGAGAAATCCATGGGAAGTGTTTTAATTTCTATGCTATTAACGTTTGAAAATGTGATTGTTAATTTATCGTTCGATTAATTTTTCGCAGAAATTTCATTTTCAGCTCTTCTATAAGAAGTTTGAAAGTTGATTAGCAAGAAGTGAAGGATACAGACAATTCTCCTCTAGGGTTTGCTCCATGGAGCGTTTGCCAGAGGTTCTGTGCACAGGCGAAGTGGAAAATTCACATTGAACAGTAGCAATCAATACTTTAACAATTAACCGATTCGAATTCACAATTTGCAGGAGTTGAGAACAGAATAGTTAGTCAGTACTAATTCTATTTACAAAATGAAAAAAACCCGCGCTTTTGGAAGAACCCCTCCATTTTAAGACCTTAGAAGCATACTACTGTATGAGCTCTAAGTTCATGAAATTTAAGGTGAGACATTTTAAAGTTGAAAGTTTTCAAATTTGAAGTCTTAGAAAATCCGCTCATATAAAGTCCGAAATTAGAAGAAAAATTTTTTAACAGATGGAAGACTTTCATGACCTTACGGAAGAGCAGCACTGTTGAAAACCATCTATAGCTTAGAAACCTAATAACCGCGTGATTGAGAATTTCCTCATATTCTAGAGCATTTCCAAGACATCCCTATCACTAGACTCTACTCATCTCTGAAGTCAGTCCTCGTGAATCGCTGTAGCAGATTTTTTCACCGTCTTATTACCATTTTGCATTCGAGTATCTAAGAATTACTCCTTTATGGTGCAAAATTGGTTATTTCTCCACTAAACTGCTAGTTACTAACAGCTTAAGTGCCCTGTAAGCGTTCGCTATGAAAAGCGCAATCATTCTGTTGAACAAATTGTGTGTAATGGGATTATCATTCGTTCGGAAATAGCTTCGAAAAGAGTTCTGATCGCAAACTGACTATTTTTTTTTTCAGAAATAACTTTATGAATTATTTGAACATAATAAATAATACATTCATAAATATTTGTAAGATGACAAGACAAGACGATTCTAATCAAAACAACAGAAATCAGAAGTACACCCTCAAACTTAAATCAAAGCTAACTTTTGACCCTCAGGAAAGCAAACCCTCAACACACGGACCAATATTCCAAGGACATGCAGTCGGGCAACCAATCAATGCAAAGCGGAAATAGTGATTAACTCTTTTTCTCAGTTGAAACTCACTCTTGATCACTAGACACAGATATGGAAGAAGAACAGAAAGTTATGAGCACAGCTGAACCTGGCTCGTTTTATAAGAGCCCTTTTGAACTTGGAGAGCATGTGGATTGCCTTGATACCGTGAATCATTGGCTCAACGCCGAAGTTATTAGCGTATGAACCATCATTTATACCTTCACAACATTAACGTGATCTTTGCAGATTCGTAATGACCAAGTCAAGGTGCATTACTCTGGCTGGAGTCCAAAGTACGATGAATACATAGATTTTAATAGCCCCAGAATCCAGAAACAATGTATGCCCAGTTTTTCGGAATATAAGCTTGAGCTGTTATCATAGGGAAAAGAGGAATGCCTTTCCAATTAAATAATCGTATCGACGTGCTGGATGAGCAAGATAAATGGCTCGAGGCTAGAGTTATCGATGTAATCAGCCATCTATTTCTCCCTACCATTAACTTTCAATCTAATCAAGGTGGCCAAGGACCGAATTAAGATTCATTACTATGGTTACTCGCCCAAGTTTGATGAGTGGCTCCCTGTCGACTCTGGTATAAACACGGCTGATTTTCCCATGATCTAATACTATTATAACCAGAACGTATCGCTGAAGTCGGGATGTTTTCAAAGGCTTATGGCGCAGCGAAGTTCCAAAAAGCAGGCGGAAAGGTCACTCAAAGGACCAAAGGCTCGCAATTTCTCGATGAAGTAAATTAGACGAGATAAAGTATATGTGCTAAATCGGTCTGTGCTTTATAGGAAAAATTTAGAAAGAAGCTACTTGAAGATAAAGGTTTTGTAATCATTGACGTCGGAGGTGACGGAGACTGCTTATTCCGGTCGTTTTCACATCAATTGTATGGAACCCCTGAGCACCATAAAAAAATCAGACAAGTTTGTATGGATTACATTGTAAGTGTTTCTTCAGTTTATTCCACTAATGCTAATATGAACTAGAATTTTGAGCGTGAATACTTTAAGAGTTATATCGTGGGAGGCGACGATAACTTCGATAGATACATCCAAAAGAAATCAGAGGAAGGCACATGGGGAGATGATTTAGAAATCCAAGCGCTTTCCGAGATATAC
>ENA-UOTX01000190-UOTX01000190.1-compost-metagenome-genome-assembly--contig:-NODE-190-length-68554-cov-6.693445_pt1 | contig 68554 bp, 49 predicted proteins | sample MGYA00238143_ERZ746982 | MGnify/ENA primary metagenome ERZ746982 (study PRJEB28758, sample SAMN06268862) | compost metagenome | isolation source: single cell | place: USA: California, Emeryville, Joint... | reverse complement strand
AAATGATAATCCTTCAAATTTCGTACACCCATGTTATAATGTTTCGATGCAAAGTAACAAATATCTAAATTGAAGTTTTCTTAGTTGACCTTTGTTTGTTACTCAGCAGTCCCAAAATTGTGAACATTTTGAAAAATCTCAGAAAAAAATGCATTCTGAATTCTCAATGTGCTTGAGGAACAACGACGCAATGAAAAATGCATACCTGATGTTCATCTAAACTTATTATAAGTGCTCACAAAATAACTCTCTAGCCGAGCAAGTGCATTCATAGAAACTAACTGCTGAGAAGATATAATAACTCTAATGTTATGAAATATTCGTGGAGATTTATGTTGTACGGCTAACTAAGGGCAGCTACCTCCAGAAAATGGAGATATTGTCCAATACTAATGAGGCAAACAGAAATTTTATGCTGCCTATTGAATATAATATAAAGAAACCTTTCAAAGGTTGGGAGCACAGAGAGAAAACCTTAAATTCATAAGCGGCTTTGAAGAATATTTTCTGATTGGTATCATTACTATATTATACTATTCAAATGAGAGTGTCTATTTCTTGTGCATCGATATAGATTTTACTTGGAAACTTAAATGTTGAAAAAATTGCAACAGTCAATTAGAATCTAAGAGAAAGAGGGGAGATCGTAGAATGCTCCAGCCTGAAAATAAAAAAAAAAATTTAGAAAAGAGACCACATAAAATCATTCTCAATATGATAATTTTGAATTTAAACTCTTTGAAATTGCAAGGGTAAGCTGAGCCAAATTGACACGAACAGGACAGAATCCAACCTAGAAATCAACTGAAGAAACATTAACACAATTTTCTCTTAGACAATGCAACTCGTGGAACTAATATATATATAGATATCGATAATGTAAATTTCAAGATCTCTAGACTTCTTTAGTACAAAAATATTTTTTTACCATGAAGTAAGAACATTATTGAGACCAAAAACGATTTCGCTGCCAAAAAAAAAAATAAAATAATGTTTTTCTGCACAATCTGTTCTACAATCGATAAGTTGAGAATGAAAAATAATTAAATTCAAAATAAATGAACCATGGTTTTTACGATAATGCTGTACTCGGAAAACGGCAAGGGATTGCCAGGGTATCATGGTCAAGTAAGCATCTACAATTTTTTTTTCCTTTCATAATCATTGCAAAGCTGTTAACAAACACTTGTCTTAATAATCGAAACCAAAAAACGGTACGTAACTTTTAAAGGAAAGAACAGATGATAAAAATTGTAGTGCTACTTCTTTGTTTCTCCCTAGCGCTTGGTCAAGTGAATACAACTTTCGAAGCAAACGAAACAGTACAAGGCACCTGTACCGTTGATAGTGATTGTAAAACTCAATTCGTGTGTACTGACGGTGAATGTGTACATAAATCACTATTTCCACTGTCAGGACTGGATATTTTGGTCACCGTAATTGTTACAATCAGCAACGGGTTAGGAACGTCGGGAGGTGTGGGAGAAGGCGCTTTGCTTATCCCTTATCTCATCCTGATTGGTAAATATGCCGTCACACAAGCTTCCAGTATCGCATATGTTATTGTGTTTGGAGGCGTTTTGGGTAATCTCCTAAACATCGTTTGGATGCCACATGAAAAGTCTCACAGACCTCTGATAAACTACGACCTCAACCTACTGATCATTCCCGCACTTCTTATCGGCGTTCCCTTCGGAGTTGTCCTCCATACTGTTCTCCCTCCTTTGGCAATCTACATAGGCATCATTATACTACTTACATACTTCATCTCAAAAATTGTCTTAAAAATCTTCAGAAAGCCTCAGCCTGAGAGGCCTCAATTGGATAAATCAGAAGAAAATGAGAACTTGTTTGCTAATCAGCCTCAAAGTTCCTCAGATATGTACCTGGAACCTGAAACGAAAGCTAAATTTGAAGAGATAAACAGAGCAGTTGATGCTGCAGAAGCTGAAGAAAAAGAGGATCATCTTTTTCCACGTAAGAAATATCAAGAACTTCTGCTCATTCTGTTGGCTTTCGGAACTATAATCCTTCTCAAAGGATCCAAGGACTTCGAGTCCGTAGTGGGAATTGGGTTCTGTTCTCCTGGCTACTGGTCGCTATACGCAGTTAACGTCGTGATTATGTCCCTCTTGTTTTACAGAAATACTCGTCTTGTTTTAAAATGGCAGAAGGAAAAAGAAGTGAAGGGATATCAGTTTGCTGCTGACGAGTTACAATATGATAACCGAAGGATTATAACGATCTTAATTCTGAGTGTATTCGCAGGTTTAGTCGGTGGAACTTTGAGCGTTGGAGGAGCTTTGGTGATAGCTCCAACCCTTCTTGACTGGGGAATGCCACCGAAATCGGTGGCTGTAACTACAGGATTCTTCATTGTTTTCACAATGCTTGATTCGACTTTGGAGGTCTTAATGTACGGTCAAGTCACATCGAGTGAATTTTTCTGGTTTGCGTCAATTAACTTCGTGTTCTCATTTATCACCTCTCGAGTGGTGATAACATATGCAAAAAAATATCAGAAGGAGAATCTCATCCTTGCTATTCTTGGAGCCGTCGGAACTGTCTCTCAAATTGTCATGATATATTTGCTTGTAAATCTTTCTATCACGTCATTCCCATATTTGGTGGATGCTACATCGTTCTGCAGTTAAGTAAGAGATCTTCAATATCGCGTCAGTGTTCGTTTTACCAACAAAACCAAATTAAGTAACCAAAAATACCTTGTAAAAATTTCAAAATAATTTGACGATCTACATGTAAGCTAATGCCTCTATTTCATATAATTTAGACTAAGCAAACGATTTGTGAGAAACTATCAAATTTCCTGTTTTTGGAGTAAGCAATTTCCAAATACTTACCTCTCTACGTGAAATTCATATCCGTGGTAAGGTAGGTAGATTTAGCAGCAACAATTGGTTTAATTAATGTTGATTTTTGAAATCGATGTAACTCATAGCAACAAAAATGCAAAAAAAATATGTCAACGATTTGTCTTGGAGCTCTTTTTTTGGGTTTTTTAGTTTTGACAGCTTTTTAACCCATGTGCACCATCGGAAACCAGAAGCTACAATTTTTCTAAATTTTTTTGGATTCGCTTGAATCCGTCAGATAAACGGGCAAGTGCAAATGAGCTCTCGATGTGTGGTTTGCTATATTTTTTCTCCTAGAGAAGTATTAAGCACGTGTTTTTAATGATCGAATTTACTAGGCCTTTCAAATAATTTTCGACTTTAGCTTTGACGTAAGCTTCACCATCCAAAGATGACAAATCAATTTTATTCTTTGCTACTTCTAATTTTGAAGCGTGCTTTTGTGAAACACTTATTAAAGCTTCCTTTAGGCCACTCGCCTTTTGCAAAATTTTATCTCGGTCTTTTTGTGAAGACTGCCTGAGAAATGCTCTTTTCAATGCTAGAGATCCGATTCTGGCATAATCGGGAATCCTTTCAGTTTGCTTGCGAACATTATTCTTTTGCTTTTCATCGAATTGTTGAACTTCAGGGGCTGGAAATTCTGTGACTGAGAGTGCCTTGTTGCTTTCCGCTTTTTGGTTTTGCTTAGACTGCGAGTTTCTAGAGTTAAATAATGTAATTCTGAAGGCGTCCGATAAATTCTGAGCGTTTCTCATGAGCGATTCATGCCGAGGTAGTTTTATAGTCGGGGATACGTCAAGATCTTTGGAAAAGGCACCAACCTCTTCATCGTCCGCAATTTTTCTTTTAAAAAGATCTCCTCGTATGATTTGAGTCAATTTTGCGGCTGCGATTGTCATCGCTTTTTTATTTCCTCGAGTAAATGCTTTTGGTTGATCTTCACTCTCTTCGTTCTCATCAGATAAACTAGTATTAGATTTATTTCTCTTTTTATTCTCTGCTATCGCATCAAGCTTCTCTAGAATCCGGAGATGATGTGAGTCTGACTGAAGTTTGAGTTTGACTATACTTTCTAGTTTAATTCCTCTACTCTGTGATAAAGCTGTTAGCTTTCGGTTGAAATCTTCTTCAGCACTCGTACTTGTCTGTAAAAAACTCGTTCCTAGTCAATAAGAACAGTTCAGAGCTGATCGCAAATAAACAGTTACGAGTCTCAGGTCTCTGATCGACGTTTTTGCTGGATTGAGTTAGACTGAAAACACTCTTTGGGATCACTAGTCGAAATTCAATGCAAGAAATCAGGGAATTTTTTTACCATTAGTAGAACTGTCTGGTAACGTTTTCTCTCGAGATAATAGCAATTCTCTTCGCTGATCTACATGCTGAGTCACAGGTTTGATGAGGTTTTGTTTAATGTAATTGTGTCTCTGAAATAGCATGTCCACTAGCGAATTTACATAATGCTCGTGCAAATAATAATAGATGAGTGCTACCATCATCGAGAACCCTTTCGATTGGAGTTTGTGGCTTCAAATCAATAGTGTCAGGCGACCCTGTCCGCAGTTGCAAATGACCTTCGTTGCTATAGTTCATGGCTATCTTTTCTCCTCTCCCAAGGGTATAGCAAACCTCATCAGTTAGTTCCCCTATAATGCGTATCTTGAGCAAAATTATATAAATAACTCTCTTACCCAGTGCAAACGAATCTATCTTTGTAGCAAGGCTTTTTTTCTTCGAGAGGGTTCTAGGTTTCTTCCTCAAAACTTTTTCAGAGAAATAGAACTTGCTGTTCGTTTTTCTCAAGGAGTCTGGATGGCTCTTTGCTGATTCCATCGTTTTTGTTAGTAAAGACTCATTCGCTTCTTGCCTATATTGGAAAAATCTTATTATCTCCTTTTTTTTATGACTACTTTTTCTGCGCATGAGTTAGTTTTGTGGGAGATACAGGGACGGGTGTACTCCTGTGAGATTTTATGAGCCATCGATTACTTTTAGGATCAGGAGAGATAGCTCGTTGAATGCTCGAAGATTCAGTAAAAATTTGAACTCTTTTTTCTGTCTTGAAGCTGTTAGGCTCATGTTTTGATTCAACTTTCTGAGATTCTTTCAAAGGCATCTCTTCTCTCTTCTTTGTTTCCTCATCTTTTTTTTCTTGTTCCAGCTATAATCGGAGTCCATTTCTAAGAGGAAGAGAAGTATTATCTCTTACGCATTCAATATAAAGGCTTCGAAGGTTTTTATAATCCCTAGGACTTTTGAGACAACCAGGAACTACGAGCTAAAAAATAAAGCTGATGAATTGGCGTTTGAGTACTCGTTCCAAAAATTTGCGCCTCGGCAACTCGAATGTTTCTTTGCTTTTGTACTTTTTTTGATAATCCTTTAACTCCCACACGTCGCTCGTTTCTCTCATTTTAGGATTACTCGGAAGAACGACTTTTTGCTCGATGGAATTATTCGATTGACCTATAGCAAGCGGAATGGCGAATAAAGACATGTTTTTATTAAGTTATGGAATAAAATAAATTAACCAGTTGTTTTATTTGTATGAGATTAGAATTGTTGCTGGGTTGTTCATTACTCTAAAACCTCTGGATGTATAACAGAAAGTTCAAAGATAAAAGGCAAAAAACACGAGCCGAAGGCATTCCATTTACAAATAGTAATATGCCTCGAGATCAGTGTTATTTTATTGTTTGCACTACTTGGCAGTTTTAAGTGTGTGTCTCTTGAAAGAGTCAACTCGTAAATCTTCCAGGATGGGTCAGATATTCACTGGAAATTGTCTACCGGATGCAGACATACAAATATGACTACCATTCATTGGTTGTTTCCAAAATAAATATCTGCTACTACGCTTGAGTATGCTCTTTTTCCTCATTCGAAGTGCTGTGTGATACTTATTAAATTTAATAAGAATAAAAAATTCTTTGTGATAGTGAAATATACTCGATAATAGTACTTCAATACAAAATCTAGAAACAGCGTAAGATTAGTTTAGTATGCTTATCTGGTATTTTCGGAGAACATCTTATCTCCGATGGAAAGTGTGAGTTTGAAGTAAATACAAATCGTTAGTAGTTTTAAATCTTTATTTTAATTCATTATGATGTTTTAATAATTATAATTGTAGTTAGAAAAATAAAAAAGTCAAGCTGGAAGCCTAATAGTTATCGGTAAAAGTGAGAATGATTTATGAAAACAGAAAATGAAAGGATTGTAGATTCCGCGTGTCATTTGGTGGTTGTGTATAGGTAAATGAGAAAATGAACTTATTGTCCAACGAGAAGGTAAGTAGTTGTTGACATAAGAGTAACTGAGTCAAGATCAAAATCTCTGTAGTATAGCAATGAAAAAAATTAATCATTTTCTTCGGGAATGATAATAACAATCTTTCTATATTTTAGATAATATAACAACTGCACCAAGAGTTCTGATGTTGATCAGACATATAGATAAAAAGAAACAGATTTAAAATCTTCAATTTTTCACTCTTGAGGTTCAGTTTGCTGCAAAATTGAAATAGGACAATAAAAACCGCCCGTCCAATAGATATACAAATACAATACGATTTTGATTTTCAATCAAGGATAGAAGTTCACCTTCTCGGTGACTTACATAACTTTTTTTCAAAGAAATTCGTATCTTATGTGATTGGAAAATTTTTTAACAAGTCCTTCAAATTAGATGTAGGCAACGTGCAAATCTTAGGATGCTTCGATTCGGATATATAATTATTATTAGATTAGCATTATGCTGGTGTACTTTTTAGCTTGTCAATAGCTAAGCGATTATGCATTTTTATAACTTAGAGTTAAGACCAACTGTCATCTAAAAACCTACTGATAAGGTCAAATGCACTCTCAGGTTGAGACCCAGGAACTAGATGTCCCGCTTTGTTCACATTCGCAAATGTGAAATTCCTCGAATGTTTGAATGTCCCCCACACAATATCCTCGTTAGCACGAGACGTCCATTTCACTTTTTTAGCTCTATAATGATCCTGCAGTCCTTTCCATTCTACTAAATTTTTGATATAACTCATCACTCCAGGAGTATTTATCAAAAAATCGTCTTGTCCATGCCAAATGAGCACTTTGATGTCATTGTGGTTCAGTATGTAGGTCAAATTATCTGCAAAACTAACCATACGATCGGGAATCAAGTTCTGCTGAACGCTATCCACGCATCCATTGTAACTTGATGTCGGATCAACATGTAGAAGTTCTTTGACGGTCTCATTCAATAACCAACTGTCTAAGGCCGCTGGTGAAGAGTCGCCTGCATAAAGTCTGTGATTTATCGTTTGGAAGCCTCCTCCAGCAGCAGATAACCCATTTATAATTTTCAAGTTAATTTCTCTCATCAGGTATGGGTTTCCATCCAGAATCGCTTGTGACATTTGTATTTGTAGATTCTTATACCATGAGCTCGTAATGGAGTCAACCAGACCAGCTGCATAAGCATATTGTGCCCACCATCTCAGTTGATGATAAGTATCGACAAGCCCATCAGTTATGACGAGGCCTTTGAATTTAAATTGATTGGCAGTATTATTTGCCAGGATCTTTGCCCCTAGCGCTGTAGAAAAATGTCCACCATACGATTCACCAATCAGATACATATCCTGTTCAGCAAGCGAGGTATAAATTTGGAAGAACCGTGCTAAGAAAACTTGCAAGTAGTCAGCAACTTGCAAAGAAGAATTCACGGTGTCAACACCGACAGAGAAGCCTACGCCGAGTATATCTTCTGGGAAAAGCAGATGAGCCCTTGTATTCCAGGTGGAGTTTTTGACAGCGACGACGGTCTGGTTTCCATTCCATGAAATCTCAAAAGGACCGATCTGAGTGTGATCTCCTTGTTGCGAGCTACATCCAGGTCCTCCTTGGAGCCAAACGAACAAAGGTGCAGTTGTATTTACTGTGGAGGTTGGATCATTTACTCCATTATAAGAGTAGAGGGTATAATAGACTTTTGCTGAAGTTTGATTATTGACTGTGATATAGCCTGTGTACATCTGGCCTTTGAAGGGTGCTCCTATGGGGAAGGTTAAGAAAAACTATGGAATTTATCGTTACCCAAAGCTTGAGTGTCGACAAGCTGAGATTCGTTATATTTCACATTCGGATTGACAGGATTGAGTGAAGTGCCTTCAATAGGCGATATTAGGAAGAGAAGGATAATCCCAATAGCTTTGAACATGTGCGAGTTAGCTACCAGTCACAACAAAACCGAAAAATTAGGAAGATATAATTATATGATTGTTGAGAGATTTATTGATTCCTTAATCAATCTAAATGATCCTTAAATAACCTAAATTCTAATGATATTAATTACTCACTTTCCTACATTTTGAAATTGTTTGGAAAAATACTCTTTGTTTACGAGAAATTCTTAGTATTTTCAAATGATCAACTAGCCAGACTCTGCACAATTAAAGTGAAATTGAATATGGTTCATGTTATGTAAGTAACATGAATTTACACAGCAACATCCAGGAAATTGTTAATGAGAGAAAACTTTTTTGTAATTACTCAGAAATCGAGAAGAAAACGTTTGCTTATTTGCAAATTGCTAATTAGGGCTATTAAACCAATCTGAAATGGATATGACAGGTAATTATGGCTGGATGGAAATACAATACCAGCAATCTAATTAGCTTGTTGGTAATTACTACATTTAAACTTTCCTTGCATCTAAAACTCCTCGATTTTTCGCCGTAAGTTTAAAGTTTGATTGCTATTCCAATGAAAGCTCGCATAGGCAGTGGGTAATTTTTTAACTAATAGATTGGTCGTTTCATTGATACAATTATCGTACCTTAGATCACAATGAAGTTAAGTAATTGAGAATATTCTTACCCAACACCTTTGCGAATAGCCTTTTGTTTTGCAGACAATTCATGTGGGTTGACCTGTTTCTTTCCAGAATAACATCTCCAAAAATTAGATAACTCTTTTGAGTTTATATTGGATTACTTCGCATCATGCAGAGAGTAGTTTCTGGTTTTTGCTGGAGTGTCATAGCCTATCTCAATCCTAGTTCGAATAGTTTATGATCAATCAAAGCGGCAAATGAAATGAGTTCCAAACCCTTCTGATGATTCTTCTTGCTCTAGATTAGTTCTATACGGAAATTCTGGGTATTCACTACACAAAAGGATCATTTCCTGGACAATTTTAACGTGAAAAAGTTACTCAAAATCGTCTTTAGGTATCTTCTTTCGGGGTTCTGGATTTGGAGTTTGGGCAATGTCCGAGTGAAATGTCTTTACATTCTTCGGTTTTCCAGGAGTATAAATGCTGGAACGTGTTACTTTTTCGCTAGATCTTCTCCTCGTTTCACTTGCCTAAAACTTTAATCAGCAACAGTTTTAAAATAATTCATTATGACTCCATGTCGTTGGTTTCTTCTTGTGATTTCTCGTGATAGACTTTCTGGATATTGATCCTTCATTTTAGATCTACTCTTTTCTTCGATTTCTCTAATGTACTCGTCGATATTATGATATCTGGGATCGTTTTGAGTGAGTTTTATTTCTCTCCTATCCAAGAGAGCCGCATAAATCTCCTGCTCTCTTTTTGCTTGTGCTTTACGGATTGTTTCTTTGTCATGGGGTGTAATGTATTTGGGGTATCTTTTCACAGTCTCTCCTTCAAAGTAAAAATTATCTGAATCTTCTTCAAAGGTATGAGTTCTTGTAGCTTCAGCTTCAGCCTTCTTAATCCATACATTAGCAACTCTTTTTTTTTCATCAACTTACTCCCATTAATTTTGTTGGATAGGGTGAAGAGTGGTCTTCTGTTGGTTTTCTCATATTTAACAGATAGATGTGTATCGCCAAGGTAGATATTTTTTTATTTTAAACGGTCTCATCTAGCAACTTTATTAAAGGAGCCCTCTCAGATCACACTTAGAGATAAGTAATAAATTAGGAGAGAAAAATAAATGTTGTAGGCCCTTTCATTCTCACCTTTCGTTGACCATTTAAAGTTGAAAGCAGTGATGCAAAATATTATAAATGGCATTATTAAATTTGGAGAGTGATATGAATCATCAGCCGCAGAGCATAAGTACACCTAATTTTGAAATTCGAGTAGTTTTCTCTTCTACGAAGAGTTATTTTGAATCTGTGGAAGTATTTCAAGTTCTTTGCATCTGCGAAATATAGCACAGGAGTTAAAGCCACTATTTTTTACGAATCATTATAACTGCATTTGACCGGTGAGTGAATCCAACAAAGATAATACCTCAAAAGGAAAGGAATCTTTCTATCACGCCAAACACTTTCAAAGCTGAGATCAAAGTTAGCAATATATGCGACACTGAAATACATCAAAATGCGAACATTGATGTTCGAATAATCTCTGAAAATCCCATACTTGTTGCGACTAGTTCTTGAAAATAAGTCCCCAAAACTGACCCGATTTGAATTGACCAAGCTTTGAGATAAACACATGAAATAGTTTTAATTGGGAAATTTTATAATCAGTAAATTTTTTTTTTTCTGAATTCGAAGTGATTTGTTTCTGCTACTTTTTGTGCTAATTTTATTATTCGGGAAATTGGTAAGCTTCTCTGATTGTTGAAAAAGTAACTTGCTACATACCTAAAAAGGTAATAATTTGATATATGGTGAAAGGTATTTTCAATCCGAACTAATAATGTATTGTGTATCATCAGGCATTTTGTTTGCACTTAGTTTCTTGCTTGGTACACAGAATGGTATTAATTTGATGTGGTATTAAGAAAAAAACATATAGAATCAATATTAAACAGAATTCTGTATTAATTCGAGAAACTATAATATAATTAGCGACCTTCATTGCCAAAGCCGACACTAACGACTAGTATGACCTTAGGAAATTTCTACTTAAAGAAAAGTACTTTATTTTATAATAGATACTAAACGCGACTAAAATCTAGAAATAAATTACTACATCTTTGCTACTTCATAACATTAAATGAAAGGAAGCGAAATACTGCACTAAACTGTACACTACGCTTAATAGCCCTTCGTGCTCTGAAAGGGGGAGGAATTCGCATGAAACTCAATCAACCTTGATTCTTGAAAGTCATGTGGGGTCCCGGTGGAAAGGATAAATTTATCAGCCAAGTTTTTCTGAAGAGCTCAGTCAACTTTCATCTTCTACGGGGATTACAAAGTGATGAATTAAGTTTAATTACCATACAATTTTGAATAAGCAAAGCAACCAAGAAATCCCTAAATGAGATATAATATAAAATCGCGTCGCTTTAGACATACATATATAGATATATATAGATTATCATCCATTTCATATCATACCTCATAGAACTTTTTTGAAAAAATAAAATTGTTCTATAGCAATAATCAAATTTGTTACTTTCCGAATTTCTATATAAAAAACTTCAAAGTAAAAGTACAAGAAAATAATATCTCTGCCAGTGAGTCTCAGGGAATCTTTAAACATTACAGAGTGAATTATTTAGGCTCTAAATACTTCGTGGCGAAAACTTGAATGTAATTGCAGATAAATCATCTCTTTTCATATGTATCAGAGACGAGAGAAAATTAATGAAAACTGTTCATTTATATGTAATTTCTTATCGTAACCGCCATGTCATCACATTTCTGAAGCAATTGTCACACGATCAGTATTTACTTCATTTTTAATAATTACTACCACGAGATGAATTTTGGTAGAATAATTATTTTAAGCGTTAATAGTATATTATCACTCTAAAACGTGGGAAATAAATCACATCAGCAAGAGAATTGTTGTAAATTGAAAAGAAGCAATCTCCCTCACTGTATTATATTTGCGGCCTGCTGGTCTGCTGTTTCTAAATGCCGGGTGAAAAAGAGTGTTGCAGTTTTGCTGTCAAATGAATAAATGATTCTCCAAACGAATCTCTGTTCCTATTGTTGATAGTTCGTTCTGATATCAATATACCCGATCTTAAATTGTTTGTGAATTAATCTGTTGTGGCTCCAATCATGAGTTTACGAGGAGATTATTATGTAGTTACTTATCAACATGGTTTTACAGAGAATGATATCACTTGAAATGTATCGCAAATTAACTTCCATGTAGAAACATGTGCGACTAACTATTTTTGAAAGCTGTATGAAGAAAACACTGACCATACATCTCAATTTCTGATGTTCTTTTAAAGAAAAGCTCAAATGCCAGTAACACAATCTTTTTTTTGTTTAATAGGTATCTACTCGAAAGGACAAGGCAGCTAAACTCGTTTTTCCGATCTGACGTGGAGCTAGTAGACCAAGATACAATTGATTTTCTGATCTTGAAGAACTTTAATCAAAAGAAAGGATATGAATTTTATAGCACTTTAAATTTGCGTCTGAAGTTTTTGGATAAAACTCATTATAAATAATTTATCTTTTCTAATCTAAAAACAATCAGAACCAAATATGAGTTCGGCATACGTGTTCTATTCCAGCCTGAAGTCTGTCAAGACTAGCTCTACAGCATCTGGCCCTTACAAGTCGGTTATTCCTCTCCCTAACTACCAGGTTTTCTTTGCATTCGCTGATGGTCACTGGGTCCTCTTCGACTGCCTTGCCGATAAAGCCATTAAAGAAGGTGTCATTAAAGGCGATGCCTCAAAGCATTTGACCCTTTTCAGAAGCCCAAAAGCTCTCGATGAAAAGACCATCCTCTACGCTAACTCCAGTCTCTTCAAATTACAAGCTCTCAATCCATTTACCGGTGAGCACGATTCAAAGTGGGAGTTCGATGCTCCAACCTTCGAAGGACTTCCTGAGGCCGACAGAACAAACGACCAAAAAGTCGACAGAGCTTATGTTGGTCTGGAAATCCAAGTTCTTAAGAAGTCAAGAGTTGCTGGTATCCTCGAACGAAAAGAGAACAGCCAAGGCTTTTTCGATTTTTTGATCTCTGCCTACCAGGAAGGAAAAACTGGAAGACTTCTCCAACTCAGCCATAACACTCAAGGCAAGCCTATGAAGTTCGCAAGTGGTAATGATGAGGACACTTTCATCTTCTACCCAACCACACAGTATGAAAACTTCCAAATCTATGTTTTGGATATCAATCAAAAGGACAAAGGTCTTCAATCAGTCACCATAAACACTAAGATGGAATGCACGCTTTTCAACCTCTATCCTTGGTCAGACAATTCCATTGTCCTTTATGGAAATCCTGATGAAGGAGGCACTCCTTACCAAGTCACTTTTAAGTTGGGTTCTGATAAGATTGACATTGAGAAAATGAATTGCAATCGCTATGGAAAGCCAACTCTATTATCCAGCGTCTTATCTGCTGATCCAACCAAAAAAAGAGTCCTTTTGAAGGAATCCAATGCCGATCACGGATGCTCTGTTGCCGTTTGGAACAGCGGAATGAACAAAGTTGAGTTCGCTCGTGAGCAACCAACTACCAAGGATGCCGTGAGCAGCTATGACGGAACTTACTTTGTTGAATTCGATGGCTCTTTCAAAGGAGACAAAGAGAGCGTGAAGTTTACAGTCAACAGACTCGTCAGCAAGAAGATGTTCCTGCTTCACTTCATGAAGCACGCTAAGCTCAATGACAAGCCATTGATTGAGATTCACGGAAAGATTGACGTCCTCAGAGATGTCGCAAGCATGTTCTAAGGAATATAAATAAAGGTGACCTGAAATTAAAGAAGAACTCATATAAGAACTGATTATTGTTGTGGTGGAATATATGAAGTAAATTTCTAAAATCTGCCTCCCTATTAAGAGACCTTATTCTTTATGCTGCGTAGTTTTGACTCATCATAAATCCAACTTAAAGAACAGTATCATGGAACAATTTGTGGCCCTTTTCGTATTGTAAGATGTCTGCTTATAGCAAAACAACGTATGGTTAGACAGATTTATATTGTAGTCTCAGGCAAAACTTGAATTCATTTCTTTTTTAAAACCTATATATCTACACAGTATAGCGTTTTACCAGCCTTTTTTATCATTTATGGAGATTGCTAGATAGATCCTCCTACTCTTTGATGCCAGCATGACTTGGCGAGTATTCCTGGATATATTGAGGACTGTAATTTAATTCATAAAAATCTTAGTAAATTCTTAACGAATTTAACGATTACCAAAAGCTTTTCCAAAAACAATGGGAAATATTTCATGCTCTAAAAGATCCATTGATATAGGATCATTAACTTCCGAGCTTAACTTTATCTCTGAGAAGGATGATCCTCGTTACGGGAAAATCTGTCTTTATGAGAATACAAAAACAAAGGAAGTTGTAGCTTACAAGGAGCTAGTCTCAAAAACAACTGCAGAATTTAAAAAAGAGGTTCAATTTCTCGAAGCTCGATGCCGTGAGGATAAGGGCGATAAAGTTGATGGGGCTTCTCATTCAGATGCGTCGAATATTGTGAAAGTCATTGGTTTTGCGACTCAGACGCATGATGACATGTGCTCCTCATTCTATAAGATTACTCTCGTTATTGAGTACATCGAACAGGACTTGCTGGCTGAAATAATTGAGAAAAAGACTTCTAATCAACCTTATAGCGAAGAGCAAATTTGGTTGCTCTTGGAGAATATAGTCGCTGCTCTTGCCGTTCTGCATCATGAAAAGATACCAGTTTATGATGTGAAACCTGCGAATGTATTAGTTACAAAAGATGGAACCTATAAAATCGCGGACCCAGTTCTTATTAGCAGTCACACAATCCCGGGATATATGAAACTTCTTACTGATAGGGAAGAAACGGAATCTGTTTACCTGTCTCCAGAACTCTTAACAGGACTTTCAAACCAGGAAATTCATCCGAAACATAATCCTTACAAATCTGATATTTTTGCTGCTGGGTTGACAATTCTCCACGCACTCACCCTCGAACCTTGTGATAACTTTTATGATTGGAATACTTTCACTTTTCGAACTGGAGCTTTAAATGAAACATTGGAATCTGCTGCAAATAACTATTCTGAAAAGCTAATAGGTATCATCAGAACAATGGTGTCAAATGAAGAAGGAAGTAGGCCTTATGCCTTAGAGGTTCTCGAAGAACTTAAACAAGCAAAATGGAGAGAACAGTGGAAGCATTTTGCGAAACGAGCAACAAAATCAGGAGAGGATGAAGAAATAGCCGTTGAGAATACTGTTCAAACAAAACCTCAAATCGTTAAAGTTAGTGGTGGTTATTCAGAAGAGGCGAACGTTTCTCTTGAAAAAAAATCCGGATCAGCAAGGAAAAGAAAATGTACCCGAAAAAATCCCTTTCAAAGAGCATCCAGAGAACAGAGTTGATAAAACAGAGCAAGAAATGCACCATCATCATCAGAAAAACTTAATCGAAAAATATTTAACTGGCTCCCGCGCTGTAACCGAAGAAGATTATCGCAAGCCTTCCAAATATGACAGCAAATTACTGGAAGAGTATAAGAAAAAATACCCCAATTATGTGGCCAAAACTCTTCAATTTACCTCTTCAGATGCTGATTCACCAAAGAAGAATATCGAGGAGTCTGGAGCTCGCAATTATTTAAAATATTTACGCAGAGATCCGAAAAGCTACTATACTTCTCTTTCTTATCAGCCAAATAAGGAAGTTCTCTCGAATCAAGATTCGGCTCTGAAATATTATTCCACTATGATGCCAATAAAGACATCATATGTAGAAAATCGAACTCCTTATTACTCAAAATATCAACATCAATATACCCCTTCGAAAACTACCTCATCATATATCATCGAAAAAGAAAAGACCTCAGGGAAACCGCTGAATTCAAGAAGTTTAAATTTAGGAGCTATCTACAGTCAACATCCAGGAAATCAGTCTGATAGGAGCGCACCAGCATTCAGTATAGACGTTCAAAGGGTGCTGTCTAAACCCGCGAACCCTTCATCAGAGTTTTGGAGTTATGGCAATGACACAAGGCCAAAAGACAATCCTGCTTCCCATTTTATAGGTAGTGACATTAAATCAAATCCGCTGTCTGCAGGTCATCAAGGAGTTTCCTCGATACAAGGTCCTCAAGTCGGCCTTGCCTCAGTTACAGGAACTTCAAGTCTGGATAAATCAGGGGGTAGTACAGCACTTCCTGTTTATAAGTACACTCCAGACCTGCTGGTGAAATCAATCCTCGAGCAGTATGGCGGTGGTCATGTTATTTCCGAACCAGATCAATTTAAAAGTAAAAAAAAACAAACAGAACAATCAACTCAAATAATCTTACATGAAATTTGTCTTAGGCACCACATCTAATCCAAACACTTTGGGTCACATTTATGAGTTTGTTCGAGAAACCTATCCTGATGGTTCGGTTTATGAAGGCCAGAAATTGAATTCGAAGAAACAAGGAAGAGGGAAATTGTCTTTTCTGGACGGGGGATTTTACGTTGGTGACTGGAATGAAGACACAATGCATGGAAATGGGACGCTTTTCTATCCGTCAGGTCAAATTGCCTATGAAGGAGAATGGCGAAACGATAAATTCCATGGGACTGGGACCATTTATAATGAGAATCCTGCTAAAATTTATGGAGAATTCGACTATACGGATTTTGACAGACTTGGAGATTATTGGATCAAATACACTGGAGAATTTATTACCGATTTAAAAGATGGAGTAGGAACTCTATATTTAAGTCATGGAGCTAAATTTAAAGGAAATTTTGTTCAAGATATGGTGCATGGGAAAGGAAAATACACATTTCCGAATGGACAACAGATTTCTGGGACTTGGAATAACAATAAATTCGAGAGGAATTGAAGAAAAGCCTTTTCGGAAACATCACCTATACATACCTCGTTTATCTTAAACTCAATTTTATCGGAGATTCTCTATATTCGCAATATTATTTACTCAGAGATTATCACTGCAAACAGACCAGTTGAAATGAATAATGTTGACTCTTTTTTTTTTTGGTTATAAAGAAGGAACTTAAAAAGTTTCCTCATATATATTTTCTTTGTCAATCCCTAAAGGCATCAGTAAATCAGATTCTTTGTGACATATATAAAACAGAAAAAATTCAACTTTGTGAAAAAATAAAAACTGAAGTCTGAATTAGTTAAATTTATTTATGAGCAAAAACACAAGTAGTCTAATGAGACTGTAAACTCCTCTGAATGAACCAAGCGCCTCACAAACAAACAGGTACAAAAAAGTCTCAAGGAAGCACAAAAAAGTAATACAAATTGGAGCTCATCTGTTTGTAATCTCACAATAAATTCAATTATTGTAGATCGGCCGGAGAAAAAGAGAGGGTTTCTTCCAAAAAATCCGGGAAAACCATCGCTATTGTGCCAAAAAAGAAATTAAAGACCCTTGTTCTTGATTTAGATGAAACCTTAGTTTATGCTCAGACCTATGAGCTGCCCAACTACACTCACACATTTATCGTAAGAATTGCGCCTCTTTGCTGCTTCGACATAACCCTTCTTATAGGCTAATTATGGGCCAATCGTTCTCAAATACTATTTGTTGCCAAGACCCGGGCTTATTGAATTCCTCAATGAAGTTAAAAAACACTTTCATATTTACATCTTCACCTGTAGCGATTTGTTGGTAAGGAAACTGTTTTGATATAATAGCTAAAGCTTAACATTCAGTATGCAACGACATTACTTGAAACCCTTGGGATCCTCGATTATTTCACACACATTTTTCACAGAGAAGATTGTATAAGCAAACGCGGAAAGTCAATTACCAAAGATTTGAACCTGCTGAAACTTCCAATGAATGATGTTGTCTTCATTGACGTAAACAAGATATTATTTAGCCCGCTATTAAAAATTTATGAAAAGAACACGAAAAAGCATCTGAAAGCTCAATCGTCAAACAGTTTACTAATTAAATCGTTTCGAGGAGATCTAAACGACAAAGAACTCTTATTTTTTAAGGATTTTCTGGTTTGGATAGCAAATGTAGGAGATGACGTCAGGCCGGTTCCCGATAACTATCAAATCTACTGCGAAACCCTGGAAAAAGTTAAAAAGGACCTTCAGGAACCATTAAAGGCTCAAATTAATGAAATCGTCGAACCCTCGAATACTTTTCCTTTTCAATCAGACAAACAACCCCTCTCCCTTGATGAAGAAAATATTGAAGCAGAAGACCAGACTGAAACTTCGATCAAAGAGATCCCGAAAGTGCAATATCATAATAATTCCATGATTTTTAGAAAGCTTAGAGATTAGCAAGGGTTACATTGATGTGTTAAATGTACAGTAAAATTATCTGTTTAATTCCGACAGTTAAATTTCGAAATTCTGGCCTATTTTATACAAATTAGGAATCACTTCCAATTATCAATATCAATTTTTAATCTACTTGTGAATGATATCGTAGTTAGAATAAAATAGTAAAAATAGGTTTTATATTTTCAAGCTAAGAAGTATGGGAAATCACTCGATTTGGCCAATATCAGATTGTGGAAGAGATCACAACTTGCTGTTTTGCGTTTTCGTGAAAATATTTTTTAACACGTCCAAGAGAGTGACTCCTTATTAAGAGTGATTTACTGTAATGTAATTCTTCAATATTAAGGATTCACTGCTAATCTATTTAAATACTGAAATGGGTTTTATAAAGATATCAATTCATTCAATAATTCAACTCACTAATTTAATAGTCCATCCAAAATGAAAATGACTCCATTCAAAAGACTGACCACCTGGCTCTCTAAAAAGACTCGTTCATCATCAAAGAAGGTAGACCAAGTTAACATTCACACCGATAGCCTCAGTGATACTTCATCAGAAGGATCCGGCTCTGACTCAATGATAATGCACAAGAAACAACTCGTCTTGGACTTGGATGAAACCCTCTTCCATGCTCAAACCACTAAGGACTCTAGACACAACCACGCTGTTAAGTTTGACTACTACGGCAAGGAAATGCAATACTACGTTGCTGTTCGACCAGGCCTCTTCGAGTTCCTGGAAGAAATGCAGAAATATTACGTCTTGAATGTTTTTACTTGCAGCGATATCAGCTACGCTGATGCTATTTTAACAAAAATTGGAGCAAAAAGTTATTTCAAAAGAATTTTTGCCCGTGCTAATTGCAAGAGAAATCAAGACAAGGAACTCAGCAAAGATCTCAGTGTCCTTGGAGTTGAAAGAAGCGAAATTATCCTCATTGATGATCTGACTCGCCATATTAAGGAGAATTCACTCAATGGACTTCAAATAGCTCAATACCTTGGCGAAAAGAAAGACAAAGAATTTAAGAAATACACCGCATTTTTGAAAAAGCTCGCGTTTTGTGCTGATGTTAGATCCGTGAGCGAGAAATACGAATTATTCAAAGCTGGAAAGCCTCTCATCACAGAATATGATTTGATATTGAAAGAGACTCCAATCACTTCAGTCAAACTGGAAGTTGAAATATCTGCTGCAAAAATAAGTACTGACGAGAGTGAGCAAGAGGAAGACGACAAAATTTTAGAGTACACTTCTTCCACTGTTGAAGGTATCCCACACTCAATATTGGAACTGAAGTATCCAACTATGTTTTTGCAGAAAGCAGTTGCAGTTCAAGCTTAAATTACACGTCTGACGGATGTATACACAAATAAAACTAGGGTTAGTAGGAATTGAAAATTTTTTTCAATGCAATCCAGATTTCTATTTTGATCGTGCTGATGGCACTTTTTATATGAATTAAGTGTTCTTATTATTTATTCAAATGCAAATTGTTAACACCCACGAAATTGTCCTTTCAAATACAATTGAACGAGCTTAAGCACTTAGACATTCTATTTATTCTAAACAATTAGTTAATTAAGCAGTAGGAAGGATAACAAAGGTCCTTATGATCTTTAAAATTATTGATTACGATTTCTAGAATGTGTTTTCAGAGTTATTCACGAAAAATTGCTCAAGAAATCGTTCTAGTAGGTGCAATGCCCATTTTCGACTCAGTGAAATAGTGGCAAATGATAATTGTGATTTCGGCCTTTCTAGAATCAAAATGTAGAAGTGATTTAAATTTATTTAACCTCTTGTCAGAAAGAATTAGATTGAATTAGATTCATAAAATTTGAGGAGTTAACATTAGTTCTTTTTGGAACTTCTAACGTTGGATACTGAACGAATCGAACGCTGCCTTCGTTAAAATTATGAGGTTTGGTTTGAAGCTAATCATTCAATATTAAAAATATAGAAAATCAAATAAGCAGAGAGAAACAAAAAACATAAACACAGCAATGAGCAAAGACACTAAGAAGGATCTAAAAGACAAAGAAGACGACCCTTGGAAGGCGCTTGACATGGGTCGCGAATACGTATACCCGACTGATACAAAGCATAGGAAAAAGAAAGATGTCGTGGAACTTGGAGAAGATACAGATGTAAAAGAATTATACGAGGTAGAAAAGGCTAAGCGACAGGACTCAGCCGAACTCGAAAAGAAATATAGCGAGTTTGAAGGGAGACAAGTTAACCAAGCAGACTTCCATGTCATGGAGGGAAAAAATGTCTATCCCTAGAATAATCCGCGATAAAAATGTATGCCCTCTAAATATTCCCCTTTTGTGAATAATGTTTGAATTGAATGAGGGCTAGAATATATATATACATTTGAGTTGCTCAATGTCGTCAACCTATATATAATGATTTAGTATAATTAATATTCTGTTGATCACTCTTCATATGCATTGAATTAGATAAGCACTTTAGCCTACATATACTCATAATTCATAGCAGAAAAAACTTTATTCCTAAAACCTCTAATCAATCTTTAAGGAAGAAGATTTGTTACTGTTTTGAATCAGAATCAGTTTTTCTAAGATGCCAATTAATGTCTGTTAGACGAAGAAAGTCATCAAGTTATAGCAAGCATGCATAGGTTTATCAATTGATTCATTTTGTGACATTCCTGAGCCATCAATTAATCCTTTCACTATGGGTGCGAGTGCTTTTTTTTTCCCTCTCTCTCTCCAAATAAATTGATTATATCTGGTTGATTGATTGCTAGCTATTTCGTTGCACCTTTCCACTTTATTCAGTTCGCTAGCCTCTTTGTTGAAAAGAAAGCTCATACATCGATGATGACTGTATAATGTAATTTTCCACCTTATAGTAGAAAATAGGACTCAGAAGGTAGAAACTGGGCCTGGTGCTTAGCAAAAAGAGAGAATATCCATTGAATGCTCATTTTTAGTCCTCTATGGCACACCTTTTGATCCAATAAATTCAGTTTCTAACTCATTTCTGATCAAATGAAACCTTCTAATTCTTCGAAGATCTTCTGATGAAAATCCCTTTTTTTGATTCTTCATAAAGAATGCAATTTTCGTTCTTCCTCACAAAAAATGTCCTTTAGAGCAACATTTTCACGGCATTTGCGAGAAATCTCAGATCCTCTTTGCTGAGATTCTTAGTTCAAGTGATTCCATCTCAAATACTATCTAAATTGTAATCTTCATTTCCAAGGATCCCTATGCCAAAGCCATTTTCTAACAGATAGAATAAACCCTGGAAGCAACCTCTCCTGTTCCAATCCATCTACCTTTGCAAATTTTCTTTTTCCCGCTTTTTTTTCCCTGTTGTGTATTCTCATACCATTTATTCGGAATACCGTAATCAGAAGACACTTCCCGAATCAAAATAATACAAATCTTTAAAACGAAAAAGGATTCGGATCGGAACCTATGAGATCATTTGGCTCGCCTTAAAGTTGCGACAACACAATAATTACATTATAAACTCTAACTTGGAGAGCACTATTCTGAGGACTACATGAGCTTTGTTTACGAAAAGCACAAACAATATCCATCGCTTGGTGGATGGTTGTTGATCAACGAGTTAGGAGATGGAGCTACTTCGAAAGTTTTTCTTGGATTCGAGCCGAAGAGTAAAAGATACAGAGCTATCAAAGTTTTCAAGAAATCGGACTTCGAATCTATATGGGAATTGCAACGCGAAGCTCAAACTCAAACCTTCGTAAAACATTCTTCAATCGTAGAGGTTGAATATTTCTATGAAGCAATTATTCTATCTGATACTGATGGAAGTTCTCGGTCTGTCAGTGCGATGGTGCTCGAGCTAGCAAAAGGGGGAGATTTACTCCTGTTGGTGAAAAGGGTTAAGTTTTTACCTGAAAAATTAGCTCGGACATATTTTCATCAAATTATCGAAGTGATTGAGCATATCCATAGCCAAAAAATAGCCCATCGTGACATCAAACTTGAAAATTTCACTCTTGATGCTGATTTCTGTATCAAATTGGCAGACTTTGGATGTGCAACAAGCTTTTCAAAAAAAGCAGCAAGGGTTTCAGTTGTTGGGACCTCAAAATATTTTGCACCTGAGTTGTTTTCAGGAAAACCCTATGATGTTGCTAGTGCCGATTTATTTGCGTCGGCAGTGGTGCTATTTTGTCTTGTGTATGGTACAATGCCTTTCAGGAAGGCCACAGAAAGCGATTATTTCTATAATTTGCTGATCGAGGAGAAAACTGAGGCTTTCTGGGATGCCCACAGATCGTATTCAAAGAAAAGAGCAATTGAATCTGAGTTGAACTCCGAGCTTAAATCTTTGATGACCAGCATGCTAAATCCTGATCCTCAAAAGAGACTTTCTTTGTTTGAGATCAAGAAGCATCCCTGGTATCTACAGGACATATACACGCGGTTAGAGGTCAAAGAGTTAGTCCTTCGCATGATTAACTAAAGAATTGTGTGCGCGTCTTTTGGTCAGAACCCTTGCTGAATGCTACTAAAAATTTTTTTCTAATAAGCTTTCTCTTTTTCTTTTTTTTAAATATATGATACTAAATCTTACACATTCCTGCAGTTTGCTATCAAACTCTACTAAATATCCGTCATACTTCTACTCAAAAACAAAGAAGCTTTAACGTAATTTCATCACTGTGTATCTAGTATTATCTTGATAATAAATGTAATTGCTCGTAACACTTTGAATTTATACTGGCACTTGAAGTGCTAAAAAATTTTTTTTAAGTGGCAATAGGTTTTTTTTTTTAGGAAAGATGGATGCCAATAAGAAATAGATCTTGTCTAATACGGACTCAAATTGAAAACAAACTTAATTTTCACATAAATGAACAGAAGATGAGTTAAGAACCTTCATATTCTCGTTATTCTAACTCCGTTTGTTCGTTCACTTCAAAAATAAAATACAGACTCACAAGTAACGCACTCAAGAACAGCTTTGTTCATCCAGAGCCACGACTCAAAATTGATTAAAGGCTTCCTGATGCATCAAAAACTTGCATCCATAAAATGAAATAAATAAAAAAAAAGAGAGCTATAATCCCTATTTGCATATTTGTAGTCGACGTTTTTGTCTCCTGATCGAAACAAATCCTCTCACAAACTACTAACAAATTTCCAGAATTATTTTTCGAAATAAATTAGAGAACTGCCATCATTTTTCGACCAAGAAACTAAATGGGAAATCATTGCTGCACGACTAGGTTTGCAAATAGCTTGTTTTTCTGCCATTAACTCCCTTTTCTATACAGAATAAAAGGCCAAGACGAACCAAGCACACTAGATCAAAGTCTTGCAGGAGATACATCTACCAATATCAAGCCTCGGTCTTTTTCAAGTAAATACAAAGATCCTCACACGCTCCGCCGCTATGGTAAAATTCTTAACGATGATTTATTCTTATCAAACAAACGCAAGGCAATTTTGCGACAGTTATGATCGTTGGAGAGCATCCTTCTGGTAAGATAAGATATTATTCGGCGAGCAAGCCTTGTATTAGGTGAACCAAGAATTGTAAAGCAGATCAATAAAGCTGACATCGATCCAACTGCATCGAAAAAAATGTTTGACGAGCTCAACATTGAAAGCACAATCGACTGTCCAAATGTTTGCAAGACTCGGGAAGTATTTCAAGATGCATCATGCTATTATTTCATCAAAGAGTAACACTGCTGCGAAAGCCGCCATTCTTATCGATTATTTTCAAGTTTTTATGGTGGAGGAGATTTGTTGAGGAAGATAATTGGATCAAAAATTTCTATTCCTCAGCTCTTCAAAACTCTTGTTACCGCAGTCCAAAGTTACCATTCTCGTGAAATGGTTATCGGGTTCCTAACTTTGGTTGAAATGTCAGTCATAACTCATTTAGGGATCTGAAACCCCAGAACATTGTATTCAAGCCTTCAAGTTTAAAACCGATATTTTCTGATTTTCGATGCAAGAGAATGATACCGGACATTGATTTAACTTCTTTTGCTCCTGAGGTAACACAGTTCATCTAAATGACTCATCTTGAATGATGATAATATGATTTAGATAGTATTTCAAGCGCCTGAATTAGTTGAGAGTAATGAAGAACCAACCAAAGCATCGGATATGTGGTCTTGTGGAGCTATTTTGTTCTTGCTGCTAAGCGGGAATCCTCCATTTAGATCGGACTCCATGATAGATCTATTGGCTAGAATTAAAAAAGGAGCATGGGATTTTTCAGGTATTGAAGATGCTGATGAAGCTTGATTGATAAAATACTAACACTATTGTCTGTTAGATCCAGTATGGGAATCAATTCCAGAAGCCCCTAAAAATCTAATAACTCGGCTGTTGGTGCTTGACCCAGCGAGAAGATTAACAGCAGAAATCGTCCTTCAAAACGAGTGGGTGAATGATATTTCAAAAGACAAGCCAGAGAATTTTATCAACCCAACTGCCTTGGAGAATTTGAAACTTTATTATGTAAGTTCTACTCTGACGTCGTAAGAAAAACTCTGGGAAACTTAGGCAAAAACCGAATTTTACTACGAACTAACTTCTCTTCTTTCCACAAAAATCATGAGATCTGAATATTTTAAGAAACTGGAGGAACATTACACTGAGCAAGATACAGAAAAAAAAGGAAGACTCCCCAAAAAAGATTTGATAAAAGGTTTGAGACCGTGATAATTATTTTTCCTAATTTGTCTAATTCATCAGGCTTCAAGGACCTTTTTGGACCTAAAGTATCTGAAGAGAGAATTTCCAAGATTATTGACTCGTCAAACCTAATAAACGAAAATGCCAATATTAACTATCAAGGTACTGTCTGCTAACGTTATGTGCTTTTTAAAAAGACTTTTGTTTTAGCTATGCTGAAGAGTGCTCACAATAGACAGAACTTATATTTATCGAATAAGATTGATGAGATTTTCAAGCTCCTTGACAGAGTTTAGAGCCTTCCTTGCTGTCATTTGGAACTAAATTTGAAATTTTTTTAGGAAAACAAGAAAATGATAAAGAAAAGGACTCTTCTTGATGCTCTTATATTTGACGAGACAAATTGGACTAAGATTCTCCAAGAGGTGAATTTGGAACTAAAAGATGATTTAACAAAAGGGGATTTTGTACGTTTGGTGATGCAAGCTATTTTCAATCAGCAGTCTTCAATTGTTCTGGACTAATTAAACTGAAGTCATTAGAGAAGAATCATCCCAAAAATATTTTTCATTGCATTTGGATACGTATCTGCTGTAAACTTCGAAATGTTAGTTATTATATAAGCTATTTTTGAGTCCTCTGGTTCATGTTTTCACATTTAATGGCTAGAGACTTGAATTTGGAAGAAACTATGTTACCAAAAGGGTCATTTTATATATGTATATAGGGCCGCATAGTGCAAATATCTATCTCCTCTTAATTTGAATTCGTTTTATTAGTCCGATTATTTTCTCGGCAATACTGCAAGCAAAACATGTATATTAGCTCTCATCTTTATCTCTCTTGAAATGAAAATGCGAGCTATATTCGCATCAGAGGGATGGCTGGAAAGTAAGCGCATTGAGTGTCCTTAGAAATCAGGACCATGATTATTGATTTTTTCTTTTTTTGTCTCCCATTAGCACCACCCGAAAAAAGAAAATGACTGGCACTATAAATGAATTACAGCAACAGGGAAACAATAATACCACTATATGTTTTATGCTTTATTTTTAGATGACTATGTAGTGAAAAATTCAAGACTAACTATTTTTTCAGCTTAAGTTGCCCAAGAAAGAGTCACTCTCGCTAATACTCATGCTTATCAAGCATTTCTATTGAATATTCTAAGCTGCAGGTAACAGGTTCATTATGGCAATCTAATTAATGAAGACTGGTTCTTCAGATATCTGCAAATACTCGAGCAGGTGACATTAAGAGCCAACACTAATGAAACTATGAGTACAGTCCTACAGCGGTCAATTGAAGAGAGTACATTTCTGTTCTTCTTATCATTTATACCCCTAAAATATGTTTTAGAAGTTTTATGTTTGCTGAAACTTAATAACCAGTAAGCGTCCGACCAAGACAGCAGATACATTAAAAATTATTTATGAAAAACTTTGGAATTATATGTCGTAAGTAAAGCTCTTCAGTATCCTGATGCAACTATGGTGTTATAGGAACTCGTAAATTGTGTAGGCACGCCAAATTTAATACAGTTCCTCTGAAACAAACAATCAGAAGTAACGATACTGAATAGAACTTTAAAAAAATATACTCGAATTATTAAATCCAGCAAAACCTAAAGCCATTGTTCTTATAGTCAGTATGCGAGTCCGTGATCGGTTGGATTCAGTAAAAGAACCCGTCCTCGCTGTGCTAATCCTATTATAAATAAACAAAACATAGTTCTTGTCTAAGCATATAATTTAACAGAAAACTCAAAAACATGGAAGCACAACCAACAACAGACATCATAAGTATCAAGCCAATTGAAGCTGAGCTTCACGAAGAGATAGAAAAGAAGCATCAGTTCTTAAATGAAGCCTTCTGTGTTGTTAAGCTCGGTGAAAAAACGGTGAAAACACGCACTGGCAAAGGCACTGTTTTAAAACCCGCGTGGAAGGAGACGATCACTTTGCCAAAGGTTGGAGGAAACCTTGTTAAGATTGAGGTTTGGAGCAAGAACAAGGAAGGGCTAGTATTGCTCATTGGAACTGCTGAAATTCTCATCGGATTAATCAAAGATAACGGATATTCTTCCTCTTGGTACGACTTACGCAAAGATGTTGACAACGTCGGACAATTGCTGGTGGTTGCTGAATATTTACCAGCTACCACCAAAACGGAGGAAGAAGAAAAAGTATTAACTACGGGAGAAATTAATCTGCTTCGCTCAAAGAGTCATGAGGTTTCTTACAAACCCACGGCTCAGTTGAGACGGTCTAGTGAGATTCAACCCATGACACAACCCGAAAAACCACAAGAAGTTCTAATATCAAAAGAGAAAAATCCGAGAAGTTGTAATTCTGTGCAAGATGAGACGGGATCAATTTTATATGACTTCCACGACCCGCAATATTTGAAAAAAAAGTTAATTGAACAAAAAGAACGGGAAATTAAGGCAAATGAAAAGATCGCTCAGATTCCAAACTTAGGAAGACCTGCGAAGAGTATGCAAGAGAACTATAAGCGAACTCAAGGCTAAGAAATACTTTACCATCAGAATTAGCTCACTGTAGATGTATATAATTACCTTATCTCGTAAACAAGCTCTTTACTCATTAGCTTGAGACTTGAAACGATAAATACTATTTGCACGAAAAATAATTTAATTTGTGACAAGTGTTAATTCTAAATTTGCAGTGCACAAGTTAATGAAATAGCATTTCAGCTTACTCAACAAAGCAACTGTCTCGGAAAACTTTAGGTCTGTTTGAATGACTGTCTGATTCAAGAAATATATACCAACCACCAAGAGAGGAACAAAATATGTAAGCTGAGAAATCCAGCCATTTTTTGGGGAGTTTTTCTCCTTGTAATATATTTTGGAGATGATATGAGTGCTTTGAATTGACATCGCTTTCAATAGCATCAGAAATTATAATCAAAAGAAGCTAAAAAGAAAATCTCTTGAGCAGATCATCCCACTCAGTTTTTGGAATACTGCATACAATGTTGCACTTACTTGCTACTGAATTTTGCTAAACTGAGTAGAAGTCGTAAACACTTGTCGAGATAAAATTGTATCTTCAGTTCGGTTGTAATATGAAATATTTGAAAGAAAAATCCAAATAGTGAGTCTATTTATTTTGAAGAGCCACTTGCTGCAGCTTTGATTCATAGTGAATACTATGACAGCTTTAAGACTCAATTTTCAAAGGATAATTCCTCCACGAATCAGTACTTGTAAAGAACTGAAAATTCATATAGTTTGCATTCCCAAAAAAAATGGAGTATTAAGTTATGTCATTCTGAAAAAACTTAATAACTGTATAGAAAAATTGAAATTTTTTTAATTATGCACAAATAAAATAGAGCTTCGATTCGAAAGTATACTGTGTCGTAGAATAAAATCCAGTTACTTTTTTCCTTTTGGAACGCATGCTAAGTCCTTGTTGAACGAAGAAAAAAGCAGCTATAATTATTTATTTATCGGAAATTCTTCCAGCAATGTCAACCAACCCCCTTTCTCTCATAAAAATCCGCCCTACCAAACTCAATCTCGTCCATCCAGAAAACTTCAAGTTTGAGTCCTTGTATTTTGTGTTTATAGTAGGAGACAGAAAGATACAGACAAGCAGCAAGCTCATGCCAAAAGACTTCAGCTTGCTAACCTGGGATGAGTACAGCGAACTTAACGTACATGGAAAAAGCTATTTTCAAGTTGAGTTATGGGAAAAGCGTTTTGATGAAAGAGACATCTTAGTTGGCGTGGGATTTATAAATTTGAGTGAGATTTCGTCAAGTTCTAGCTTCTTTGTTTGGGCTGACCTCAAAAAGATTTCTCAAGACATCGGGAAAATTTTGCTTGAAGGACAAGTTATTCATGACCTCGAAAAAAGCGGTCCAGAAGAGCGGCCTGCTCAGTCATCAACAGGGAGAAACAAAACATTCGGAGCAGAATCCGGACTTGGAAAATCTGCAACTTTGGGTGTTGATCCAATATCGAAAAGTAGTGTCGATGAGTCTCAAATTAAAGTCTTGGAACGGGAGACCAAGACTGAATTGCCCATTCGAAGTAACGTAGGAGTCGCTACTGAAAAAGAAAAAGATTTGCCAGAAGGATTTCTGGACAAGAAGTTTGGGATTGGCGGTGGTCTAGCAGCGTCTGACTCAACTACTGAAAGTGGCAGTCTTCGAGACAAAACAAGCAGCGTAATGACCCAGTACTCTGGAGGGATTCCAGCAAGTTGCGACAGTTATTGGGGGTCACCACCAGTCTTTGGTTCCCGAAATCGCAAGAAGATCTGGGGGGCTGGGAGCCAGAAAGAAGAGCCTATACCTGAGAAATTAGAGTTTTTCCTGGAGGAAGAGGATGATTTTATCAAAGATGTTGAATGGACGGTTCCTGAGGAAGGACATAGGAATTTAATTCCTCCATCATGTGAAAGGGCGGGTCATTTTGGATTTCGCCCATCCTACGTCACATCGAATTTTCCTGCAGCAAGACGTAAGTCTAGTACTTTAAGCCAACGAAAGAACATTCCGCATGACTTGGAAATCGTTCCCTCATGGGCTCAATCAGTACACGTCACAAATATCTTTGGTGATACTCTAGGGAAGTCAGCCAGAAAAAAGAAGAGAATTTTTGAAGAGAAAGAGAAATATATTGACAGAGAATTTTCAGAGAGTATCAGGGAGAGCATATTAGAAGTTAACCACCCAAAGCAAATTATCTTTCTTGAATAGTATTGTGCACTCAATATTTACCTATTTTGTTGCTATGTTTATACAGTAGAGCGAGAAAGTGCTTGTTTCATCACTATTATATATAATATATAATTTTACTATCTCTTTTTTTTTCTCTCTCTCCAGAACGGGCTAGCAATTGAATTGCTTGTTTTTTAACTAAGAAGACTAGCATTAAGCATCCTGTACGATAATAGGATAATAGATGGAGAATACAGTCGCTGCTAGGAATCTATTGGTATGCCTCCCTCATTAATCACATTCTAGAAATGAATGAACAGCTCCATATTAATGAAAGTTTAACACCTCTTCTCGAAATAAATTTCGTTAATAAAATTAATATTATAGATTTCTATGGTGTTTTATACGTTAAGAAGCGCAATAATGATGCTCAAATCAACCATGAAATTAAATAGTTAGAAATTCGAAAATAGCTATGAAATAAAGTTTGTAATTGGCAGTTTATCTAATGCTTGGAAAGATCTTGGAAAAAATTGACCATCGAGTATATCAAGAAAACACTCAAAAGAATGATAAACGATACGACTGCGACTTTTTCAACTTGAGCTGACGGTTTAATAGCCTTGAAATAAAATACTGCTGGCAGGATGAATGAAATCTATCACATATTAGAATAGAGTAAATTTGCGAATTTTATCTTACCAGAGGAGATATTGATGTCCCTAAAAAGAGGATAACCACTTTAATGCTTGGAATAAACATAGCCACTATCATTGGAGTGTAGGTGCAAACTATAGGATTAAAATCCACAGATCAGAGATTGTTTAGATTAGTGAGATCATTCATTACAAATGACGAGCGATAAATGCCTCCATCTAGGTTCTTTGAACTCGACCTCTTCATCATCCTTGAATTTATGATTGATGATGTCGTTTAGAGCGTCTTTTGACGGGATAATTCCAAGGGGCATTGTGAATACAATCTGCAAATTTATCAGAACGTATGCCTAAAACAGATGAGTCGGAGAGGATTCTATTTTCTTTACTATGGTCACGATAACATGATGATGATAGTTGTTTAATAAGATATTTCCTATATTGAGTTGAGTCGGATTATCTGCAAAAGTGATATATCCGAAGATGGACAAAATTGCATAATCGACCAACACACAAAGCATTGTTCTGGTCAGGACTTTTTTCATTCTTCGTGAGGTAGGTCTTTCCAGCTCCTAACAATGTGAAGATTAAACAACCTGTTGATGAGTGATCGAAAGAGATAGATTTAGAATGCATAAAAAAGTTATATATATATAACAAAAAACTATTTATTCTTGCTGCATCAAATAATAACAATAATCTTACCTTGTAGACGTATAAGGTATTGACTTGGCAACTAAAGCAGTAAAATGTCGTTGGCAGAGTGACCAAGAATCCTTCCCAATGGATGAGCTGATCAACCGAGAAGACCAATTTAGCGTTTTCCCAAAAGTTGCAGTTTTCAGGCTTGAAAGATTCGACAACGATAACAACCAGCAGATAAATCAGAAATCCAAGACCCAAGAGGAAGAAATATCGGAGAGCTGTTATTTCCTTTGGGAGACAGAGTGGGAAAATAATGAATGTCTATTTTTGGCATGAGTTTGTAAAGGAAAACGAGCAGGGAAACTTACAGTGAATATGGGAGGCCAAAAGTATCCTCCAGTGTCGGCTATGTATGAAAAAAAACTTAGTTTTCACTCTCCCAAAAAATTAAAATTACTCAGCCAGCTTGGAACGTTAGGACTTGTGAAGATGCTTTTCACAGACTGCCCAAAGAGATTATTAATCTGAATCGCGCGAACGTTATATTATTTTGAATTTTCTGTTTTCATTGTTACCAAAATAATTGTGAGCACATTTCCACACCATAGGTTAATGAAGTAAAGTATTTTGACCACAAGCTCAAACTTAGCCCCGTAGAGTTTCCTTGCTATCGCCATATAAGAAAACTCCTTAGCACAATCCGAAGCTTTGACCTATTTCACATCTCCTTAGAATATTGCCGATTAGTATGTGCATTTACAAGCATTAGATTCGTGTAGTATCCCATCATCAGACAGAAAAAGATTTGGATTCCACCCCATACAATACCCGATGCAGATAATGCGTAAGGAAGAGCTAGGGCACCTAGAAAGGATAAATATGTGAATGATTCACAAAATATTGACGAATTACCAACTCCAATGCTGGCATTCACAAGAGTAATTACACTACCCCTCAAAGAACCGGGAGGGAATTTTTTTTCAAGCGAGATCAATGGTGCGAACAACTAAATGAAGGCAAAATCTTAATTCAAGTTGCCTGATCAGCTTCGATTACGATATCCAAGGGGCCTTTCGCTTCTTGTGGTTCGTTGTCCGGGACCTGAGGAAAGATAGGGTGTAGCAAGGGTTTTTCAACGTCTTTTGTAGTAGAACTGCTTAAACCACCTAATTTCAAGACGTTTAATGCATCATTTTTTCAATCTTGGATACTTTCTTCATGGGGGTTAATGTTGAGACCTGGGTCTTTGATACTATGGACTTTTGCCTAGAGGACACCATAATTATTGCAGAAAATCTGGAGTTACTTACCATATCGTAGTAGTAGTATGAGTAAAGAAATTGTTAGCTATATTGAAATTTTATTTAGTGAAATAATTACGGAAACTAGATGACCTTTGTTATCCAAACAAATCAATTCTTTACGTAATTTTTTTCTGCGTGTAATGGTAGGCAGATATGTATCATCGATAGCAAGCTCACTTTAAGAAACACACATAGGTTGATTCTTCGTGGTTATTTATTGATATTTATTTGATAAAACCTACAAAATATTTATATTTAACAGGTCCTGCAAAAAGGTAATCACACTGTAAACCATGAAGAGCAAAATACTAACCATAAAAGCAAGAAGAAATGATCTCTCCTTCCTCATCTTCTTCTCGTCAAGATACTCTCGATAAAATAGTGCTGGGAGAACGAATGATATCTTTCCATTATAAGAAATATTTTAAGTCCATTATCTATATACATATGATAGTTGCTTACTAATGGTATCGTTGTAGTGCCCATAAAACCAATGCCTGTCTTGATATTTGGAATAAACATTGCCGCTGCCATTTGTGAGAATATGATACCTATTAGGATGAAAAATAAATCAGTACTCCCGTAATAACCATGAGATTATTTTTTTTTTACCTGCAGCATAGATCATATGTTGCCACATGGGCTCTTGAGGACAATTTTCCTCCGAGAGTTTTGGAAATAGAATAAGACATAAAGGGTCTTTTGTCGGTTTGACTGCAAGCGGCATACCAAATAAGTTTTGTAGTCCAATGAAGACATAAGATTAGTTAGTTAAAAACAGGGTATTCTAGTGAGAGCTAACTTGAGAACTCAATTACCAGAGTGAAAATGGTATGATGTTTGTAGTCGCACATTAAAATATTTCCCGTCTTCTTTAATTCATGCTTTCTATCTGCGAAAGTTACGTATCCAAAGAAACCGACTATGGAGTAGACAACGAAGGCTGTCATCATATCTCTTCGCAGCACTTTTTTCATTCTTTTGAGCGAACGCCGTTGTAACTCCTTAAAAATTGATACTTTGAATTAGACTATTAGGTTCATGAAGCTTACGTGATAGACGTCCAAAGTGTTGAGCTGGCAGATAAAAGCATAGAATGCTATTGGAGTGGTAATTCCTGTTCCAGAAAATATGAAAAACTGGTCTGCAGCGAATACAATATGAAGATTTTTCGTGAAATCAGTGACGCTTGATCGAAATGATTCCGCAATAATAGTAACTGCAACATAGAGTATGAATACGAAGCCCAGCAGATTGAAATAGCGAATCGCTAACAGCTCTCTCGGGATGCACAGTGGAAAGAGAATCACTGTCTAGTAAGAGACAGCTTCAAATATCTGCTTCGAAGGATTATTACTGTAAAGACGAGGGGCCAAAAGTACCCGCTTGTACTTGCTTAGAAAATAAAAATAATAAGCCCAGAAGAGAGAAAGATGGTACTGATCGGAGGTAGGTTATCTCCTCCTAAAAATGCCGGCATTGCCATCCAATGAAATTGCTGATCGAGAAGACTGAGAACGAGAAATTTATTTTTCACCTTACGAAGATGGTACACACCATGAGGCAACACCAGTTATTCAAAAAGAAGATGATTTTAACCAAGAGCTCAACTTTTTGTCCATAGATGCATCTTGCCAATGCCATAAATGAATATTTCTTGTGCTTTTCAGCCGCTTTCACCTTACCAATGATAAAGTCAAAAAATGAGAGCCCACTTTCAAAGTACCAAAATCAAATTCGAAAAGTAATCCAGAAAAGCACAAAAACTCAATTGCATAACTCCCCATACTAGACCTGACACAGAAAAAGCGTATGGCACTGAGAGCACACCTTTCTATGAATATGAGTAGTAAGAGTCTATTTGAGCAAACTGATCGAAACCTGATCCAATGGTCGCAGACAATAGTGTAATAACGCTTCCCTTTACTGAGGCCTTTGAAAACCTGTTTTGTAAGATTCTCACAGGGTAAAGCAGCTAATAAAGCAAATCATTTAGAGTAACTATTGAGTCAGAAATCTTACATATTCTTTGAGGACATCTCCTCCACTGACATCGGAAATGTTTCGTCCAAGTTCGCCTGTCGAAGAAGACCTCACTTGCTTTGTGCCTATCTGATTAGTTACAACAATGCTGTTCAAATCTGCCAATTATCGTGATCGGTTAGTCCTTTAGCAAAGAAAGTTGAATACTGAAGTCATTCGACTGGTTCGTTTCCGTCTGATCTGGCTCTCTCAATAAGGAATCCTGCAGATTCTGATTTGACATTTTATTTGAAGTAAGCAGACTAAAATTAAAAAATTCTTCCGGAGTCGGCTCATGTGTGATATATTGTATTACAACTTAAAATTCAATATTTCCGGTCAAAATTTCGAGTGAAAATATGTTAGACGCCCCCGTTTACACTTCGGAGATTAATTAATCAATAAGGCGGCACTTTGTAAAACACAGAGCTATTTTTCGCAAATGATTCAGCAAATACAGTTTATTCAGCCAATTTATTTGAGTTCTAGGAATAATAGTCTCTAAGTTGAGGTTGCTTCTCTCTAAACTCAAGAGATCCTAATAACATATGAAAACTTTTTCACTTTCAAGCGCCATTTGAATAGGTATCTGAATGCATTGTGCAGCTTTCAATATAATTCCAATGTTAATGATAGATAATATGGGTTTATTTTTTTGTGAATGATATTTAGAATCTTAATCATAGAAGCTCGTCAAATAATGCTTAATTTCTCAATCAGATTGCTACTGGCGGCAGCATTCAGCTCTTTGGCAAGTGTTCACTCCTTGCTTCTCTGTAATTTTCTTCTTGATGTCTTCAAGAGTAACCTTGCCCGATTTGACTTCAGATAATGGCGGGACCACATTATGTCTCATGGCCATATCGTAGACAATTGTCGTAGGGATTCTTCCGACTGAAAGAATGGAGAGAATTTTGTCACCCTTTGTGTAGTAAGCAAGGAAGTTCAGTTTGTCAATATCTTCAACATTCCCCTCGATATGAATGTTGTCGTAACCTGCGCCAGCTCCGATGTATTGCATTCCGAGCTCAAATACCCAAGCCCAGAAGAATGGATTACCGTTGTGAGCAATATTCTTTCCCATCATATTTAAGGCGGCAATAGCGCCGTGATTCATGGCTTCTGAGTAGTGTTCAATTCGTGTAGGCTGCCCCAGATATTTGTTAGGGAACCAAGCGATATCTCCAGCGGCGAAGATATCGGGCTCGCTTGTTTGCAAGTGAGAATTGACAACGATGCCTCCGTCTTTCTCTAGCTTGAGTGAATTCGAGGCGAACTCGGTGTTCGGTTGAATTCCTGCTCCGATGATGACGATATCAGCTGGAAGCTCAGTGCCGTCAGAAAGAATAACTTTCTCAACTTTGTCTGTGCCTTCGAAGGATTTGATTCCAGTTTTCAGAGCGAATTTGAGCCCTCTTTTTTCGGAAAACTTTTGAAGGGTGCTACCGATCTTGGGGCCAAGAACTCGTTCAAAAGGCGTGCTATTGGCATCTAGCACAATCACATTGACTTTGTCCTTGAAATGAGATTTGGTTGCGACTGCAGCTTCCATTCCGATGAATGAAGCGCCAAGTACAACCACATTTTTAATGTCCTTGCTGGCCTCTCTAATCTTGAGGACATCTTCGTAATTTCTGATGGTAAATATATTTTTTAGGTTTGCGCCTTTGATAGGAGGAACTCGTGGTCTGCCTCCAGTGGCAATAAGGAGTTTGTCAAATTTCACAGGAGAGCCACCCTCAATGTCGACTGTTTTCGCTTTGGGGTCAATGTTTGAGGCGCTTGCTCCTTTGAGCAGATCGATACCGTATTCTTTAAAGAAATCAGGGCCCCGGAGAGTCAAGCCGTTGATATCAGCTCCATATATGTTTTTAGAAAGCTGAACTCTGTCGTATGCAACGTCCTTCTCCTTGCTGACAAGTGTAATCTGGCCTTGGTATCCAGCTTGTCTCAAAGTCTCAGCAGCAGATAGTCCAGTCGGACCTCCTCCCAAAATGACAAATTTGCGTTTGTCGTTAGGATCACGCTTAGTTTTTGGAAGTTGTACTCCTTTGACGAGTTCTTGAGGGACTTCGATATAGAGCTGGCCTTTGCTTTCATGTACAGGATAAGTCGGAATACCATCGACGATCGGACCTTGCTCAATAGAACCATTGGTCACGCTGAAAGCAGCGTTGTGCCAAGGGCATATAAGCTTATCGTCAAAGAGCAGTCCCATTGAGAAAGGAGCTCCATAGTGCGGACATTTTGACCCGGTAGCGTAATATTTTCCTTTCACTTTAGAAAGGATGACAGTGTCTTCTGGCTTAGATCCCACTTGCACGGATTTGAATTCTCCGTCATTGAGGTCTGCAGTGCTCCCTACTACAACTTTACTGGTTGTAGAGAAACTAGATGTGCTTGAGTAATAGAGGTTGGAATTTAATGTGCGTCCATTCTCACGAACGGAGAAGCCGATTGCTCTTGTAGAGAATTTAAGGAGAGAGAAGACTTTGCTTTGCATAACTAGAGATTTTTGATTGTTTATATTTGGAAATGAGCCTACGCTGTTTTATAATCAAAGATCCACGTGATTCTCGAATTAATGATTTTGAATTCCGAACAATTTGATTCGGGGTAGATACGAAAGATTTTAATTGCAATGTTCTGAGAATTCATGAGAATATAATATTGGTAACCTTGGATGTCTTTTGGGAGTTCTCTTCTGTACTTTGGTGCTGAGTGAAGTTAATAATGGTTAAGAACATGCAGTTTTTAAAAATCATCAAGAAATTGGGAAATTTTTTCCCTGATTCTTAAACTTTCACGAGTCACGTTGATTCGTTAAATTATTATAAATTTTTTCTCCTGAAAGGCATCACACTCGAGATAACTCCTTGATTAGCTCAAATCAACAATGTTAGGAGAATAAACCGATGGATGAAACAAATTCATAATCAAAACGTCAATATTTCATGGAATTTGCACAGTAGCAATTGGAAAAATTTCCTACGGTAAATCTTTAAAAGTGAAATTAACCGAACTACGTAATAAACTTCTTATTTTGAGAAAGTGATTAAATCAAATGAGAACAGCTCAAGAGTTGGTAAGTGAAAATACAGTTCCATTTGAGAATCGAACTTTGCTTCGTGCGTGTTAGATCCGCTTAAACATGGTATTCAGAAGGTTAAGAGCGAAAAAACAGTGTTATAAGGGGGCTATGTTTTTGTTATGCTTAATCAATGCCCTCACAATGAGGGCGGGGTGTCACATTTGTCAAAGTTGTTGGTTCATCATCTATAAGTAAGTCTAGAGATATTGATATTTTGATTAGTGAGGAGAAAGGAACTCTTAGGTGAGTAGAAATAGAAGTCTTTACTTGAGAGAGAGAAAAAAGTTCCTTTTTCCTGGTGAAGAGCCTTAAACTCCGAGATTTAACATACGAAAAGGAAAAGCAAGAGGGTAACTATTGAAAATATCCAGCAATGGATTTGAAGACAAAGAAACTTCCGAGAAACCAAGCACTTTATATGCAATTTCGGCATATTCAATCAAAACTTAATGAAGAGCGTCTGCTAAACAAGACTATAGTCATTGAGTAAATAATCATTGCTGCAATTGTTATGAAATGAGTGTGTCACGCTGACCTCAGGAGTTCAACGATATTTTGTGGCAATTTTATAACAGCTTTTCTCTGGTTAGCCTTGTCTAAAAAGGTGATGAAAAATCCATTGACTCGAATGGATTCTCTCCTGGACTAAGCAACATGAACCTACATATCAAATAGATTTTCGTTCATCGTTAAAAACCGCAAAACAATTGATAAAAGTGGCATGAGGGAGATGTTTTGGATTAGTCGACAGTATCGACAGAAGAAATATATTTTAAGTTAAGGCTTTTTAATTTACTCTTTAGGAGCTGCTAAGTAAACAAAATTCCCAACGTATTGCGAGCGTAACTATGTCGTGGGATGAATTTTACTCCAGGACCTTCCAGCTTGACTTCGAAATTTACAACAAGCTGGCTTGCTTGGCCCTAAACCAGGACTGCAAAGGAAAACTTCTGGAAACCGACGACTGCAAATTTCTCAATGACCACCTTGACCTCAATGAAAGCTTAAAAGGAGTCAACCCTTCAGAAATCTCGAGAGTCCAGCTAGAGGAAACATTCGCATTGATCAAGCAGGAAAATGAGCTCTTATATACTTTATTTAACAAAGTGAACGACGAGCGGAAGGTAAATGCCAATCTCTCTATGAGAATTTGAACAAACTCCTTTCAGGTGCTCCGAGACCAGAACTTTGGGCTATTAAAGAAGCTTTTCGAACTTTCTGAATTAGATACAGCCACTGTGGACAAGAGTTTCTTGCAGTTCTGTAATCGAAGTGTATTTCTTATCAAAGAGCTTCAGGCTAAATTGCTTGAAAGAGAAAGAGACAAAAACGAAAAGCTCTTATTGCTTCTTAGAGAGAAAGACATTTTTATTGCAGAACTTCATGGCGAGGTTCAAAAACTTCAAGGAGTAAACAATAGAATCAGCCAGTTCAATTTATTAACGCGTGTATTAGGACATTAGATCGCTCAAGTTTATGTTTAAGCAGAGTCTGACGCAGGATCCAGCTTTCATGCAAATTCTTTCGGGATTGAATATTCCACACAGTGATGATGTTGATAAAGATCAGAACCACAAACTGCTCCAAGACGTAATATATCAGGCCAGCGATAAGCTCCAAAGACCTAGCTTTGCAGCGGAAAAGAGAATTGCATCGGACCCAAGCGGTCATATCGTCAGCAGTCCAAAAATATCACTTTGTAGTCAGGTTAGTGACTCAGCAGAAAATATTCGTGAGGACGACTTTGGAGATTCGCTTAAGGACAAACTCCTTAAAAAAATTAATGAGTTGAAAGAGCGCAGGGAGCTGAGAATAGGGACCTGGAATGGAACAAAGTCTATCAAAGAAGGCAGTTCGCCTCTGCTCGAGAAAACATCATCACGCATGAAATTGGGTTCAGATATTCATTCATCAGAAAGTAATTCCTCATTTTTCCTTCGATATACTTACGATAAAATCATATAGCTAATAGTTTGTTGAGTTTGAAGCTACCTGAAGGGCAGGAAAACTTACTTGATGGGTACAATTTCTGTGAAGTTGATAGTTTTAATTTCGTTTTATATAGGAAAGACGCTAGTCCTCAGTTTAGTCGCTTTGTGACCTTTGATCGGCATGAGATTGAAAACATGACGACAAAGGAAAGCGAAGGCTCTCTTTCTCATCGAAGCGAATCGAAGACGACGACTGCAAAGTCAATGCTGATTGATGACCATCACTTAAAGAGAGAAAAACCCGTCTCTGAACATCCAGGACAAACGCAAGCGAAAACAAATCCGCGTAAATTCCCAGCAACCACAACTAATCGTGGAGCCTCAAAAAAATTTGTTTTTGGAGATTCGTCCACACCGTCAAATAACCACAAAGATGGATTTAAAAAGCAGATCAGTACGCCGAACAATAGTTCATCAATCGTATCACATTTCAACAGCTATGGTTCAGGTGGAGTAGACGCAAAAAATCAGTCGCACGTCGTTCGTTCTAGTGGGAAAAAATATCTTACAGTTGTCCCTCCAAAATCCACGAAAAATGCTAGTTCGCATTCCAATCGACTGAAAACTTCGAATGATGAGTCAATGTTGCTGAATGAGTCTGTTGACTTAAATTCAAGCTGCATTCAGTTGGATCAACCTCATCACAAACGAGTTGGCAGTCAACACATATCGAAAAGTCATCTCTCAAAAAGTAGCATGAATCAGACTGTATCGACTCAAAAACAATCTGTGAAAATTATCGGAAAGAAGCAGACCATGCAAGAAAACATGAAAATTTCAACTCCAAGAGCGGCATCGAATCAGCTGAAGGACAGTCAAATACACGTCAGCCAGTTCCACACTGAAGAACTGCATGAAAAAAAATCAATATTAGAGTCACCAAGCAACCAAAATAAGCTTACTGAGCAAGAACTGGAGGAAAAGAGGAAGCAAAGTGAGCTGAAGAAACAGCTCCTCCGAGAGAAACTCAAAGCACAATGCATTGAAGCGGATAATTGTCCTCCGGAGGAGAATCTTATTTCTCAAGTACAAACAGTGTCGCCGTCAGGGACTCAGAATGAAAAATGGAATAAATTGAAAGAGTTATTAAAGAAAGCACACTCAGATAGCATTATCACTCCGAGCGAATAGGTAAATTAGGAATTAAAGGAGAAATCGACAAATGAAATAAATTCATTCAATACTCGAGAAGAACAGAAGCTTGTTTAATCTAACCGACAAATAAATTCGATTTTTTGTTTTTGTTGTTGTTAATTTCAATTTATTCCGCATTTTTGATGTCTAATAGTTCGAGGTAACTATCTAACTAACTGAAAATTGCCTGAGTGCAGTGATTGGTTAGCTATATTAACCTAATAAAGATTCGATATAATCCAATGTCTCATTGCTCTTTCTCTGTCTATGCTCAGAATGTATCTAGAAATTAAGAGCAGCAATCCCTAATCAAGTTTGATTTTGGACTTACCTGTTTATATTATTATTCCCTCTTCAACACTCACTCTTTATAAAAGTAATTATTTTCCACACACAGCTAGGCACCAAGAAATTGCTATGAGAGATTTAGTCTAAATAAGTCAATTCTAAAGAGCGGATACTTTCATTTATCCTGAGGAAGTTTTTGATCTAATTGCTATTGCCTAGTAAGCTTCTTGACAATTAGTTAATGCTAATGAGAGTTATTATCGGTAAGCAACGAAACCACACCTAAGATAAATGGATTTGGTTTCAGCCTTCTCACATTTGAATGCAAAGAAAGAAATAAATTTGCACATACTGAGAAGCTCGAAAACATATGTACGATTTCTACTTACGTCAGCAATTAAATCTAATTATTCCGTCGATTCTATTTTGAGAGAAAAACTCATTCATGAGTTAATATGTAAAATCGGGAGCAGATTTGAACTTTAATTTTTTGAGAATTCTAAAATAAAAACCCTCCGAAATTCCGATAATGATCGCTAAGATTGCTCTGATCTCCGCTCTTCTCCTCGCTGTTGCTGTTGCTGATAGACAGCCACCAGTTTGGCCAAACCAATGGGAAGCTAAATTCACCGAAAAGAACACTTACCCAATCATCGGTACCAAGGAAAACTCTGGCTCCTTCTTCTACGACTGGACCAACAACAGATACAGAGTTGACAGAGATGATGGTAAATTCGACAGATACTGCGGCTCAGTCTACAAATTCACCAGCACTCCTTGCTCCCACATCGTCACTGAAGGCAAGAGATATCTTTACTTCCCTGAGAAAGACTACTGCTGCTACTGCTGCGACGCCGCTCATGGATGCGGTTTGACCAGACCTGATTGGGTTGGCGCTGCTGGTGGTCAATTCTATGGATACACCCAAGCTAATGATGGCAAAACCCTCCAGAAGTGGGAAGTTAAGGGACTTCAAAGCAACTTCTACTTGGCCAGTAATGATGAAGCTGCTGTTCCTTATGAAATCGACCAAGGAACAAATGATTTCATCTTTTACAAGCCTGAAACTTACAAGCTTGGTATCTCCAACCCAGACGTCTTCAAACTCCCAAGCAAATGCAATGCTAAGACCACTTGCCCATTCATTTCCGTCTGCACTGCTGTTATGAGAAAAAGCCTTTAGATTTCTCCCAGTCCGCAGAGTTCCCCTCGGTAATGCACCAAATTCATAATTTTATAAGAGTGTAATTCCTGCTCTCGTGATGAAAAATTCATTTTCATAATGCATTGAGTAAACCCACATCGAAATATTAGAACAACTCAGTACCTAATGTCTCATCTCTTAGAATTAGCTAATTTTTCGAACTCTCAAAATTCATTAAAATATTGAAGGACCGTACTTTAACTCAAATCGAAACTTAGAGAGTAAACTCTTGCTTTTGAAGCGAGAAAATGAACTCATAGCGACTAGTCCTTGGATTTTAAATATCATAAGCCCATCTTGTTAAGTTCATAAGCAAATTTTATTAGAAATGCCAACAAAGGGCAAGAGCATTGAATAGATATTGCATTGTGATAGGCTTTGTTCATTAGAATATTTCAATCATATAATTTCAATGAAAGAGCTCTAAAATTGCGCTTTAAATAAAAGGATAAGGCAATAAGCTCACCCTCATTATTTAGGACCCTTTTCTGACATCATCATTAGTTCGCCATTAACTAATAGTAGCCTTTTAAATTTGCCTCGAATAACCAATTTTAAAATGTACCAACAGCAACAAAGCCATGAATTGGATGCAAGGAGTAGATCGAGAGCCGTGAGATTCAACAAGAGTCAAGAATTTACCTCAGTAGTTGACTCTCACAGTTATAACAACTCTCATAGTACAATATCTCATTGCAAAATTTCTCAATTCCATCTAAATGTCGATATATTTTACAGAGAGAAGCTCCATCACAGTCTTTTTAAAGCTAAAACCAGAATAAAAACTCTGGTTGTCCATATCAACAGTTTATTCACGAGAGAAGGCTTCGCTATTGCCTGCAGCCTCGCAAAATATTGTAAACAAATACAGATCAGAGTGGATGGTGGAAGTCCTTTAGCCTTGACAACCGAGTTTTTTCATAGAATATTCAAGCAGAGAAAACCCAAATCTCAAGAAGCCACAGTGATTTTAAAACTCAATTCGATGTTAACTTCGTCCTCATTGTCAAAAGAACTATCCAGAGCGTTGATGAGCCGAAAAATTAAAGAGTGCATTGTTTCTCAGATTTATTGCTACGATACGACCCAATTTACCACATTTCTCGAATCTGTGCGAGGCATCCAAAAGCTGCAGGGGTTTCACATATTTTTATCTCGGATGAACTCTGATCTTTCGTTATCACTCTCTTCGGGGTTGCTACCACAATTGAAATCAATAGAAAACATTACTCTCAGTCTCTGCAGAGTTGTCGCACCAACTAACAGATCTCTCATTGCTGAAAGCTTTTGGAGCTCTCTTTCCCAATTGCACACGCTGAGATATCTCAATCTGGATTTTTATAACAGCTATGATACCTACTACAGTGAAGGGGCACTTCAGAAAGCATTGAGTTCGTTGCATCAGCTTGAGGAGCTGGTTTTGGAGTTTACCTACGACTCTTCCCTCATGAAAGATTTTACTTCAGAATTAGGCGGATTGATACCAGTCGTTTCTAAACTTAAGGAATTTAGAATGGTTTTATCGATTTTCAGCATCGACTCGGAGAATTCATTGATCGAGTTCTTCTCAATGCTTGGGGCTGATGGGTTTGGTATCTTGAAAGACCCTTATCAAATAGAGAAAATCAACTTGCATGGACTATTGAAACTCGAAATTGGATTCAAAAATGAGCATTTCTTCCTCAAGAAGATTGAGGCTGAACATTGGTCTGAGGCTGTTTTAGACAGGATCGTACCGAAATTATGTGAAGTCGCACCTGAGTTAGAGCATTTCGAATTTACAAAGAACAAAATTGATGAGGTCCCAAGCGAGTTTTTGGTTTCATTGGAACATTCATTATTGGCGACTAAAAACCTCCAAAAACTAGCTCTTGGGCTCAAAGCGACGTCTCTAGAGTCTAGAGTGAACTTAATCAAGCTACTCAAAGCGATAAAGTCAAACAGCAATCTGGTTGCTCTAGAACTCGACTTGATATCAGGATGGTATGGTTCAACGGGTTCATTGCTATTGACACAAATCAGCGAAACTTTGATGCATTTGACGAATCTTCGGACGCTGTGGATTGAATTACAGGATTCGATGTCTGAAGAGCCAGTTAATTTAACTGAGATTTCCCAAGCAATAAAGAGCTTAAGTAAGCTCGAAAGTGTGAGGCTAAGGTTCGGTAAAATCAGAATCCACGAAAAACAATTCATTGAGTTAATGACCTGTCTTTCTAAATGCCAGAAGCTATCGAGTCTCAGTCTTGAAATCAAAGTATACGGAATCCACAACATCAAAGACCGCATTCCTTCCTTTTTAAACTCATTTCCCAAGCTTTCAATGATCTTAATAAAATTTGAGACGAGAAACTACGACGAAGCTGATGAGAGAAAATTAATGAAAAGAATTCAGAAAAACCTCTTCTGTCAGGAAACCATTGATGTAATCGCCATTAGAGTCATGCCGAGCCAAGAAGGCTTGCATAAATTTTCTACAGCACTTATCAACATAGATAGGTCTGGTGAGATTATTCAAGACATCCAAGTGCCTAGCAATTGGATTTAATTGTATAGTTATAAATTAATGACAAGAGAGTTGTTATAAGGTTCCTCTGTCCTGTAGAAATTTTATGCACATCATTAATATTGTATGTAACTTCTATAGAACTCATGTTATATCAGGGTATTTCTCAAATATATGTCCAAGCACAAAGAAGTCTGTCATTAGTAAGTTGGATAAGGGCACGAAATAATCTTATTGAGAAAGTCAATTGTTTCATACTCAGATACTTTTTGTCATGATTTTTCTCTTGAAGATTAGTGCAATTTTGCATAGAATGGTTGAAAAGAAGTTAGGAAAAGTATTTTGATACTATCTATGGATAGCAAACTTTACACTCTCAAAGAATATTACTGTAGATGAAGCGCATTGAAACCCAAAAAAGCATATTTATATGTGAAATTATGATTTTTCTCATCTCGTTCGATCAATATTTCAAACCAACTCTATGTGAGAAATATAGAATTGGTAAACATGAAAGATTGAGAGTTATTCCGTGACAACCGAAAACAGAACTTCTCTGCTTTTTTGAATTTGAGTACTCTGCTCAATAGAATGAATTGCTAACAGTGAGCCTCTGTTAAAAATGGGAGGAGAAAAATATTACGTGAAGCTCTTGCAAAATACTATGAAAAAGAAGAGCGTTTAACGAACGAATATCTGATTATATTTTAAAAGATGTAAAAGAAAATTTTTTGGCCTGACTACTAACAGCTGCATTTACTTCCCTCCGGACTTTCTGAAGTCCCATCTTCCTGAATTTTCGATTTGTCCAATTTGATGTTATCATTCGGGTTTTCTAGACGAGAATTAAGAAGAGCTAATTTGATTAATTACGCTCGTATTGGCTGAATATTTTGTTGTTCTCGTTGCCAGGTAAATGATTTGCGACTAGTTGAAATAACGCCGTAACATTATTTCCCGTTTTAGCTGAAACTTCCATGTAAGGAATTCCCTGTTCTTGAGCATATTTCTCGGCATCCTCTTTAGAAATTTTCCTTTTTACTCATAGTTTAATGCGCTGAAAAGAAATGAATTATCAACCTCGAAGTTTCCATATCAATTTTATTGCCAGCAAGAACGATAACTACATCCGTCCCGCTTTCAGTGCGCACATCTTCAATCCATTTGGCGACAGATCTAAATGATGATTCACCTATTAATAGAATTATGTTCATGCTTGTCATTTCTCATGACCTACTCGTAACATCAAAAATGATAACTGCAGCAGAACAATCCCGAATATAGCTTGGTATAAGACTGCGAAAGCGTTCTTGGCCAGCCGTATCCCATAGTTGTAACTTGATTGCTCGGTCATCGTAATAGAGAGTCTTCGAAATAAAATCGATTCCGACTGTTGGCTTTGTAGCAAAATTGAAGATGAGATTAGAAACAACGATGTAATCAGAGCGAAAGCATAGCATTAACGCACTGAAAAATTACGTTATCTTTTGCGTCGAAAGTATCAAAAATAAATCGATTGATGATCGAAGTTTTTCCAACTGCCATGTCTCCGAGAAACACTAGCTTGTATTTGGACATTGTAATACCAGACTGTAGCTGTGAATCTTGTGTCTGAAAAGATCTATTCTCCATCGATATCGGAAGTTTTGGTGCTCGCGAAAGAAATTGGTACTTTGAATAATTTTAAATTACCGGTTATGCTATAATCGAATCTTTTACACTAATGCTTCGTTAATTGTTTAGCTTACTTTCACGTTTCAAACATTTTCGTCTGTCATTTGGTCAATTTTCTTCATCTCTGAGACGATACAAACACTGTTACACAATATTGATAATGAGTTGTTTTTGAGTTTTTGTTAAAAAGTAACATAATTGTTCGCATCAAGATTTTGAGGCAATTTCTAAATGGAAAATGTTTGCACTTATTATTGAGTTGATTGAGACCAATGAGTGTCCTAAAGCTTATTAGTTAGCTCGGGTAGTAACCCTACGGTCCGAAATGCTGATATATCTATATAAATTCTGAATACTTTCATGTTTAGCCTTCATTTAAATTTATATTCATATCTATTATTTGCCATATAAAATTTGAAGAAACTGCAATTTACCAATGGAAGAGAGGTTGAATGAAATGTACTTAGGTAAACTCCAGCGACTTATACAATCAGCTTACCAGATAATCAGACAAGATCTCTGAAGGATTCCTCGGAGATAAAGAATTGGAATTTGTAGTCAAGTCAGGATCATCTAAGCTGGTAAATCACTACAATAAGTGAGGGCAACGATCTTGACCCGTTCATCATAGCATAAAGTTAAATTAAACGGATGGAAGCATCACCACTTCAATACACCGACTGCAAATAAGAATATCTACATGGGATTGAAAAATCGACTCTCACATCGAAAATTAACCTTTTGCAGTATATTCTATCAACACGTTTGAAAAGAACGAACTCATTAAATTCACGCAGATACCTTCTCAAACGACGATGAATCAAATATAAAGAATCATTTGACAGTCGAAGTAAATTCGTAATTGATTGTGTTCTTATTACAATGGTTTCCCACAGCTCCCTTATGGCAAACTGGGATTTGAGCAACTCACTTCAAATACTCATAATTTTCATAAACTCAAAATGAAATACGGTTGGAAATCAGAAACGTTCGACATTAAGGTAATTTGTTGGATGCTGACGCGCTTAGCGACACTTTCGTTGAAATTAGACTGGTGTTGATTGGGAAAACAACCCGAGATCGGTAGACGCTTGGCTCTGGTCTGATATGAAAATGCCCATTACCAAGGCAGCGCTCAGATGGAATATGTAAATTTGTGATTCCTCATCTTATAACTGAAAATTGATAAGATTGCGACACTTTGCTGGCATGCATCAGGTTGGGTTTCACCTTAGTGCGTCCTTATCGAGCTTGAGCTTAAACAATTCAGAATTTTTCTACGCTTTCTTGAAAGAAAAAAGCCGGATAATAGCTACATAGTAAGTTAAGCTATTAACATTTTTGAAAGCTAAACTCTGCTTAGCTTTATGGATTCAAAGGGGAATGACAAAAAGACTGGGTGTGTAGGACTTTATTATACGTGGGATCCTACGCTGAACTCTGGATTTTCGTTTAAATTTAATCATAACCTGGTGTCTAAATATACGCTATTTGAATACATTAAACACCACAAATTTGAGGAAAATGTGCATGTGAAAGCAAAGGTAAAGCGTTTTCTGCGCAATTCAGTCAACATTTTTTTCAAAGGTCAACAGTGATTTCCAAATTGGACTATGTGTTGCATATCAAGTGTCTAAGCTTCTGAAGCTCACTCATTCAGCAGAAGTAAGAAACAATTTTATGGAAGGAAAATTGATTTTGCTATAGGTGGAGCTTAAACGATACTTCAATATGGAGCAAAACTATAAGTTGGGTTTCAAAGCCCAGATAAATATTTAATCTCCAAAATTTCCTTCTGAAAGTGAATAAAGCTTGTCCCTTCATTAACAATTTGTGTTGATAAACAATTTTTAAAGACTCAAAGTGTTCTTTAAATTTATCATCCGCCTGTGAGAGATAGACCATTCTCATTGAGAGAGGTTGCTGATCGACGCCTGCAATAATGATTTCAGGATTTCGAAAATCTATTATTTACAGTTCTCATTTCTTGCTACGAGAGAAAATCCCTCTGTTAGTATCGAATAGAAAGCAATTTCTACATCAACTATTCTCTTTTAAAATGGTTGGTCGAAGGTTTCTTTGACATTTCGAGTCTAGAAACCCGCAATGATTCTTCTTAATACTCGCGAAATCTTCAGTAGTCAGCGGCTGGAAAGAATTTTGAGAAGCTTCAACATAATTACCAGGATGATATCGAATTTCATGGTCTTTTTGTTTTTTTTTTTAGCTCGTTAGAGTAAATCCGAGCTAAAATTAAACCTCGAAATAATTTCGCATTAAACCGATGTACTCACTCCAGACTCCGTAAAGTTTTTTCACGAATTTATATTGAACCGGTATTCTAGTTCAAATACGATCGTCACCGTTGACCCTGTCCAAAGAATCATATTTTCTGGTTCAAACGGAAATTATCAATCGCATATTACAATTCGAAATAATTCATCTCATGCTTCTGCCGCCTTTAAGGTGAATTCAATCATGCTAACCTTGACCTAACTGCATTCAAAGATTAAAAAAACATCGACAAAAGCATATCACGCGCATCCTGCAAGTGGCAGTATTTCTCCAGGTCAAGAAGTTGTCATTGAGCTCAGTCTTGTAAAATATTGCACTCAATACCAGCCGATTTTGATACCTTTCATCAGAATGGGATAGTAACTCCAGAGCAATGCGCGAAAGATCGATTTCAAGTGCAAGCGATCGAAGTACCAGCAGGATATCCAGTAGCATAAACCGTCATGATTCTCATTTGAAGTGACGTTTGTTGTATAGAAATACAGAGTAAAGGAACTTTGGAAAACTCAGACTCCTGATACGATGCAGCTCACAGTGCTCTCCGTGGTACTCGAGGAAGTTTCTCCCTTGGAGGCGAAGATATCTGAGTTGATTAATAGAGAATTCCCAACTGCAAATCGAGGGTCAGATGGCGGTTCAAATCTGTTTTCTAGTCAAAAGGAGGGTATAAGAAATGATTCTGCAGATCGACGGCAATATACAAATGAGAATCCCCCTATTCTCTCACAGCTTAAGAACTCGCAATTCACTGAAATAACCGAGCGAGACCATCTCAGCTATAATCCCTCACCTGGTTCGATAGAAAACAAAACCCATAAGAGTGCTTCAATGAGGATGACTCATAGGGAAATCGATTTTAAAAAAGAGTTTGATAGGCTTACATACAGCATTGAGAAGCAGGAAGAAACCTTGGTAATTCTAATATACAAGAAACAATGTTAGTGATTATCACACTATGATAGAGAATTTTATCTGAAGAAAAACAAAGGCTTTCTGATGAGCTTATCAAAGTAAAGCACACATTGAAAGAAAAGGGTGTCTCCATGGTTAATAATGAAGCAACTACCAGTAATCATTAGTTCATTTGATAGAAATGCATGCTTAATAACTTTTTTTAGAGGATCATACGATAACTTTCGAAATATGGCAAGTTTGTCTCGTTGCTGTCCTGAGTTTTTTCCTCGGCCTGATCCTTTCCTAGCCCTCTTCGCGAATTTTTTCGAAAAGTGAAATATAATGAGGATTCGAATTTATATTTAGGATCAGAGGTTAACAAATTCAAAGTTCTTCCATATTGCATATAGATTTCTTTTCATGATAAAGCTAATTCTATTTAATATTGTAATTATGCATCACCACCAAAAAGGAGAAGAGTCATTGGAAAAATTAAGGAGATAAAAATATAATCTTTTCGTTGAGGATTTAGATCTCGGATGAGGAAACAACTAATTTACTATGGACTTGCTCGCTCATCTCAGCGAATAAATATTCCAATCTAAAGAATTACTTGAGGATGAAATATAATAATCATTTGAATCTTTGTTATGTTTGATTTCTATTTTCATGATTCTTCTTTACGATCCCCTTAATGAGAAGTACAGTTCCCACACATATTATCAGAAGCAGATTGCTTTCAAGAAATATATGTACAAATCTTGTTGGATGTTTTAGTTCAACGCTTTTAGACAAAAAGCGTTTCAATCTTTCCCTACATATCGATTCTTTAGCTTGTTGAAGCACGATAACTCGATCGCAGAACAGGTTCATCTTTATGCAAATTTATAAATTGTTTTACTCAAAGCATAGAGAATTACGTCAAAATATGCACCTCTAAGGATTTAAGACACTCGATGGCATCTGCAAACTTTTGCAGAAAATTAACCTCCCTCTATTATCCTTATCCTGAATCCAGACGTAAGAGCGCAGCATACTTAATGCTTTCCTTGAGAAATCGCTAAGCCTCTCTTAATAACGTTAGGAATTTCAAGCTCAACGTTCATGACTCTGTCAATAAGAAGGTTAATGACTTCATCTTTTCTTTTATCATAAGCTTTGTAGATTTCGTCTATTTCTTGCTTTGTGACTGCTGAAAGATCTGACTCTTCTTCGGTAGAGCTGAATCTCTAAAAAAAAAAGTTTCATTACTGATATCTTCTTCTAAAAGTTACTTCTTTGATTGTTTGTTGAAATTTCTCCTCTTGTTCCTTTCTAAACAGAGCAATCTCAGTCTCAGCAGCAAGGCGAGCTTCCTTGAGTTTTGCGATTCTATTAAGTTCGGTGAGATACGAGGTGGGGATGGAATTGAAGATTGATAAGATAATATGAGGAAAAAATGAAGAGAGCAGATTAAGTGAGAGCAGTTGCATACCTGTCTTGATGGGCCTTCTCAATGATTTCGTTAGCCTTGTTTTCAGCCTGAAGAAGGAGTTGAACGCTCTTGTTTTCAGTCATTTTCGCTTCCTATAATTGAGAGATATTTTTTAGTTTATATCGTGTTGTTCTAAGTATTATCGAGTGAGTGCATAGTTAAAACATATTAATTTCTGCGACTCTATCAATACACATAGCGTAGAGATTTCCACATTGAAAGTTGATTCATTTGTTGGTTCCTTTAATTGCAAATCAGTGTTGAAACATAGGGTTCCATTGAGCTTATCCAGCTTAACTATGCCGAAGAAATCAGCTTCGACTGCCAAAGCTATCGAAAATTCTGCTTATCTTCTGGAATGCTGAGATTTTCGTGCTGATCCAATATCATCAACACAAAAAGTAGCTGAATATTCATTTATCCATAATGGGCCTGCCTTTCAAAAGAAAAAGGGTTATTAAAAATTTCATTTAACTCCATTAGAAGAGAACACCTTGGACTTAGAAAATAAAATGAATTTAAACGGTTTCTATATCTCCTCTAAAGCAATCTAAATCCTAGCAGTGTGAAAAGTGGAAATTCTACATGATAATTGAAGCTTAATTAATTTAAGAAAATCTTTAAGATTTAATTGCTTTCAATGATAGCAGACTGAAATTCAGAAGGCAGCAATTAGCGAAATGTGATCGAGCTGGATGACATTGTTGTGCATAATACATGATTTTATTTGTTAAGTTGTTTTTTTTAGAAACTACTTATATAGATGATGTAGTATTAATGGCAGGCAGATTCAATCTTTAGAATATGGAGAGAAACTAAAGTTAAGCGGTCTTTTTAACGATTTCAGCTCCTCCATTCTTGATATCATCGAACGAGCAGGCCAGAGCTGAAACATTCTCGTAATTCTCCTTCAACAAGAGAGAGTAAGCGGTCACAGCTCTCACACCACCAGCACAGTGGGTAATGATCTTTTTGTCTTTTGGGACTTCTCCGAGCTTTCCAGCAAGTTCTCCCAGAGGAATATTTATGGAGCCTTTAACGACTCCAGTCGCATCGCATTCAGTAGGCGTACGGACATCAAGCACCAACACATCCTTGTCCGTTTTCAAAATTTCAGCAAGGGCATTAGGATCAGTTTTATCGATACTCTTGACGGGAAGTTTCACTCCAGAGATTTTCTCGGCATTGAACCAGCCTTTAACAGTGATGCCTCCTTTCTTTCCCAGGTCTTCAGCCACTTTCTTGGCATTATCAGGGGTATCGATGACTACGACATTGCTATAATGATTCAGGATCGCTGGTCCAAACTTGTCGAAAACCGGAGGAGGAATGCTGACTGAGCCAACGATAAAGTTAGCGTTGAAAAGTGGTGGGCCTCTCGTGTCAATGACGATGGTCGTCTTATCGCCCAACAAGTCCTTGAGACCTGCTTCATCAATTTCCTTGATCGTTGTAGTAGTATTCCCCATGAACTCTAAAGATAAAGATATTCAGATATTAAATGAAATGTGGAATTAATTATTAAACAAACTTCAAAGTTGATTTAAAAGCCTGCGAATTAATTATTAACATGAACCCTTAGTTAATTTGGTGATTCCTTCTTAGTTGCTTTAATGAATCACATCTTTTCCAGTGGAGTGTGTCACTTTGTGTGATTCTTAAGAGGGTGATTCCAGTGAATGGGTTATGCGGCTCCTTTTAATAGTTTTAAAACAATTCTTTTTGGAAGGGAACGAATCATTATTCAGAAAGCTTGAACAACAATGGTATATCTCATCTGGAAAGATTGTGTCAAAGAAAAATTCATTTATAGTTGTATTTTGTCAAAAGCAAAGCCTTTTTCCATGTAGTCTTTCAACTGGCCAGGGCTAGTATCTCCGAATCAAATTCAAGAGGGAATTAAGATTCTTAAATTCAAACTTATAATAGTTGTATAAATTTGCCTATCATAATGCCTAAATTGACCTCTTTTAACTATGTGTTATTTGGACCATTGTCTGCTGGAATAACCCGATTTTATATGGAGCAACTGCTGGATGCTATTGAGCATCTTCATGTGCCAAAGCGATCGAAAATTCTGCTTATCTTCTGGACCGCTGAGATTTCCGTGCTGATCCAATATCATCAACACAAAAAGTAGCTGAATATTTGTTTATCCATAATGGGCCTGCCTTTCAAAAGAAAAAATGGTTTTAAAAATTTCATTTAACTCCTTTAGAAGAGAACACTTGGACTTAGAAAATAAAATGAATTTAAACGGTTTCTATATCTCCTCTAAAGCAATCTAAATCCTAGCAGTGTGAAAAGTGGAAATTCTACATGATAATTGAAGCTTAATTAATTTAAGAAAATCTTTAAGATTTAATTGCTTTCAATGATAGCAGACTGAAATTCAGAAGGCAGCAATTAGCGAAATGTGATCGAGCTGGATGACATTGTTGTGCATAATACATGATTTTATTTGTTAAGTTGTTTTTTTTAGAAACTACTTATATAGATGATGTAGTATTAATGGCAGGCAGATTCAATCTTTAGAATATGGAGAGAAACTAAAGTTAAGCGGTCTTTTTAACGATTTCAGCTCCTCCATTCTTGATATCATCGAACGAGCAGGCCAGAGCTGAAACATTCTCGTAATTCTCCTTCAACAAGAGAGAGTAAGCGGTCACAGCTCTCACACCACCAGCACAGTGGGTAATGATCTTTTTGTCTTTTGGGACTTCTCCGAGCTTTCCAGCAAGTTCTCCCAGAGGAATATTTATGGAGCCTTTAACGACTCCAGTCGCATCGCATTCAGTAGGCGTACGGACATCAAGCACCAACACATCCTTGTCCGTTTTCAAAATTTCAGCAAGGGCATTAGGATCAGTTTTATCGATACTCTTGACGGGAAGTTTCACTCCAGAGATTTTCTCGGCATTGAACCAGCCTTTAACAGTGAGGCCTCCTTTCTTTTCCAGGTCTTCAGCCGCTTTCTTGGCATTATCAGGGGTATCGATGACTACGACATTGCTATAATGCTTCCCAATCGCTGGTCCATACTTTTCGAAAATCATAGGAGGAACGCTGACTGAGCCAACGATAAAGTTAGCGTTGAAAAGTGACTTGTCTCTCGTGTCAATGACGATGGTCGTCTTCTCGCCCAAAAAGTCCTTGAGACCTGCTTCATCGATTTCCTTGATTGTAGTCGTCGTATCTACCATGACTCTAAAGAAATTCGGATATTAAATGTTTTGTGAATTAATTATTAAACAACTTCATAGTTGATTTAAAAGCCTGCGAATTCATTATTAACATGAACCTCTTAGTTAATTTGGTGATTCTTTCTGAGTTGCTTGAATGGATCACATCTTTTCCAGTGAAGTGTGTCACACTGTGATTCTTGAGAAGATGAATCCAGTCGATGGGTTATACGACTCCTTTTAATAATTTTAAAACAATTGTTGAAGGAAAGGCATTGAATAATTGTTCAGAAGGCTTGAACTACAATGGTACACTTCAAGATTGCTGCTAAGTAGAAATCCATTTATAGTTGTATTTTGGTTAAAGCAAAGCCTTTTTTCATGGAGTCTTTCAACTGATCAAGGCTAGTAACTCCGAATCAAATTCAAGAGGGAATTAAGATTCTTAAATTCAAACTTATAATAGTTGTATAAATTTGCCCATCATAATGCCTAAATTGACCTTTCCTCTTCGAAATCAGAAGTTGAGTGAGAGCAACTCAATTGGGCACCTCAATGGCTATTTGATTCTGCACCCTGTCGGGGAAGGACATCTCTTTCCAGTGTTCGTTGCTCTTGATCCTTCAGATAACCGACTTGTGGTGATAAAGATCATGGATCCGACCGAGTCTGCTTTCATTAACGAAGCAGAAGTATTCAAGCTAAAAGCTCACAACAGGATTGTTTGCTGCAAAAGCTTGATTGAGGGTGGCAAGTTCATCGTCGAAGATAAATATCTCACACTCAAAGATAGAGTTAGACTTGCTGGCTCTAAAACATCCCCAGAACCCTCTTATCTCCTCAAGAACGCATTAGTATTGGAATTGGCTCCTTTTGGTGACCTCTTTAATTATGTGTTATTTGGGCCATTGTCTGCTGGAGTAACCCGGTTTTATATGGAGCAATTGCTGGATGCTATTGAGCACCTTCATGTTAATGGCTACTGCCATTCAGATATCAAGCTTGAAAATATTCTGTTAGACGAGAATTTCAATATCAAGCTGACGGATTTTGGTTATTCGAACAGTATCTTTGATGGAAAGGTCATTGACAAGAAGACAGGCACTCCTAGTTACCGACCACCAGAAATGTGGATAGACGATTTTAAAGGTCATAATGGTGTGAAAACCGACATCTTTCAACTTGGGATAGTCCTCTTTATCTTACTGAGTGGCATGCCACCATTCCATGAGGCAAATCCATTGGACACCTATTATAAGACAGCGTTGGCAGGGAGATGGGATCTTTTCTGGATGCTGAAGCAGCGTGATTTCAAAACCAAGAAGGTCCCAGGCTTCTCTGATGAGCTCAAAGTTCTATTGACCCAAATGTTGTCGCCTAAGCTAGAAGAGAGACCATCGTTGGAAGAGATCAGAACAAGTTCCTGGTTTGCAAACACGAAGCCTGCTACGGAAGAAGAGGTCTCAATCGAGATGAAGAGAAGAGTTGAGATGCAAGCGTAGTCTTAAAATTAATATCCTATAACCAAATTATAATTTATTATCACTTTATTTTGGCTATCATGAATCTTCATTGGGTATGCCAGGTTGGCTTTTATATAAAAAACTGTTTCGAGAATCGACGTTAAACGTTGATGAAACCCTAAACCACAGATTCTCTGAGTAGTGACGGAATAAGAGTCGAAGAAAATATCAGCAAAAAAAGAGAAACTTCGATAATTATTCGGGATTTACCTCTTGCTAATTTGAGAGATGAAGCTCAATTTCTCAAGGATTCGATATGAAAATAAACAATCAGAAGCTCAATGCAAGCCAAGCAAATGGCAATTAGTCAATTTCCTTGTTTCAATCTTTGTTATCAATTAGAAGCTACTAAATTTTCGACTCTCCTTGTTCGTTGGCATGAGTCGAGACATTTTCAGCGTTATTAACTGAAGATGGAGGAAGAGGAATCTTATTTGCTGAGGGAATGATAGAAAATTTTGTTGTTTCAAAAATTTATCGAAAATTCCATCGAAAAGCTGGTTTCGAAGAGAAAAAAACAACAACAAAAACAAAAAAAAGAGAGAGAGAACTAATTGTGAGAAAATATTTTATGGAATGATTCTTCATAATTTCAGGGTATGACTGCCCCTCGAGTTACCCGACCATCAGCAGCCATTGCGAATATATTGATTGAGGCTAAAAGAACAAATTCAATCGTTCAATTTTGTTCTAAATCGAACTGGAATTATCAGTAGAATATCAGCGAAGAAATGTGCTCAAATTTTAATTAAATTAAATTTCTGACTGACACTCCAAATCGAATCTTTTTTGCCACAATGTCAAGAACTATCAACGCGCCCAAACCAGAAGTACCTTATGTTGACTCTTGCCCAAACTTTGAAGGCCAAATCTACAGCTATCAAAAAAATATCTTGACACAGGCAATCATTCAAAATAATTATTACTGTAATCAACAACTTGTCCGATCGGCACTTACATAATTACATCGAACAAAAAGCAAATCAATTGAACCCAATCGACATCTTGGATCGCGAGGCAGCGAATTTCAAATCCATACTCAGAAATGATTTAAAATACGATTTCTTTCGATACATGAATATTGCTAAAACAGTAACTTTCTACATCTATACACATAATATTCATATTGAATAGGTTGGTGATCTCATTGGACTAGCCATACTCGTTATCTTGATATATTATGGGAAGGGCTTCTTTAGCACAAGCAGTGATCAAAGAGTCCTTTGGACAGCTGCTGCTTTCATTGTCTATTCCGCAGTTGTAGCCGTGCTTGGATTAATTTTCCTGTGTCTGCGGACTTGGAAGGGCCTAATAGTTTATCTCATATTGGAAATCATTGAAATTGGGGTGACTGTGACGGGAATCGTGATATGTGCGTTAAATAAGGATATTGGAATTTTCCCTGCGATTTGCCTGAGCTTTTCACTGGTGAATCTATTTATTACGATGAAAATTGGATTTGATGCCTGCAAACTCCTCAGAAGTAAATTTCTAAATTTTATTGATGAATGATAGAGCCGTCATAGGATGCAGCATAATTGCAAAGCAAAGACGGCAATTTAATGCTTAATAATCCTGGAAAATATTGAACATATTGAAGACTTACAGAGAAATCAATTGTATTTCAGGAAGAGTGCGTGACAATTTAGGAATCATGCACATGCTATTAATTAGTTCGTTTGTGAATTAGTATAACTGACAATTTTGCATAAAATTGGATGTGCTTTATTAATGTGTAACATTCTGCTGGGTTCTTCCTGTATTACTTCATACGTGTTTTTCATAGCCTGTATGAAATTGTAGTTATTGATATATCATGACGAATCTCTTATTGAGTAGGCAAAGTGCACGCAAAACACGCCTCGCTATTCCTTAGTTAAACGTATTTCGATTCAAAAAGTAGGCTTGCAAGTGGCATCCGACAAATCTCTATTCGTATCTTTCGTTGTAAGTGATAGCTTTTTTCAATTATAAGGATCTTTGTACGAGGTCAAGCACGTCAAGTTTACTCATTCATCAAGCTTTGTTGCTTCCAATGAACCTAAATTCGCTCTAGTCTAACTCAGGAAATTTAGTTCGATTGCAATGTACGTATCTGCGATTGTTGATGTTATTCAATGATAAAACACATTATTATATCAACAATAAAAATTAAGATTTTATGTCCAAAGCCAGTGGGACAATAATGGAGGAAACACCGACGAGGGAGAGAAAATTCCATCGCCCAGAGAGCTGTAGGCCAACTTCCCACAAAAAGACAGTCACAAATACTCTCTCTCCTCCAAAACGAGAGTTCAGGAAGAGTGTGAGCCCTCAAAAAAGCTTACATGAAACTCCTCGAAGCCTTCCTCAAACTTCAACCAATCCAACTCCGACTCCAACGAAAACTCTTATACTTCATATGTGTGAATTAAAGCGGATGGTGGATCCTCGGATGGTTATGCTCAGAGAGCTGGAAACTCCAAGAAAGAAAAAGTCCAGATCTGTGATGCAAACTCCCAGAAAGAGTTTAAACACCAGCGAGCTGGCGAGTTCAGCAATGAAATATGGTAGCTATGTAAAAGTACAGAAAGAGGCCGAACTCGAGGCACGGTGGAATGTCTCAGGATCTCCTTCACCCAACGATTTCAAGCTCGATTTAGGCTCAAAGCACAATACATCCTTGTTTGCAAAACCAGGAGAGCGGAGGGGCTCTCGATTGATGGACCCTCATGCCTTTAAACTACCTGTGTCTCGGAATAACGGAGGAGACTCAAGTCGTAGGCATTCAAAAGAGGCTATCAGCATCCAGCACAGCCAAAGACGGAGAAGCTTCCAAGCGAGTGAATTTGGCGGCAAGATGAATTCGAAGCGGTACAAGGGCTCTGAGGATGGAGAAACCGAGGATAGTTCTGTGTTCAGTGAGATAGCGTATGACGACGTGATCCTTGTTCCCCGGTTTTTAGAGCAGCCTGAAGTTGTTCTACAGGCTGCGCTGTCAAAGCCTTCGATACTCGAGAAAGAGCTGCAGGTTTTGAAGATTTGGCAAAAAAACCTCGAGTTGGAAGATCGCAAAGCAGTCGAAGTAGAAAGGACTGTTTTTCCAACTACTCAATGGATTTCTGATCTCAAAATTAGTAAGGTAACTAGTTTCTCTTAAGTTATCTCTGATTCAACCGGTTCAGCGAATGGATGGTCTCTTTGGCGACATGGAGGACAAAAAAAGGAGGTTACGTCCTGCAGAGGAGGCAACTATAATGGGCGTTATCGAGAGAATGCTTGAAGAAAGCATAAAGGATCCAGATTTTTTAATGAATAATCTAGCAAGTAATAAATTCCTTTGGAGATTTAGTAAATTTTTCCTATTTAGCATGCATGCATAAAATCCTGAGACGTGCTGGCTACGACTATTTGCACGAATTTCCCACATGTATGAAGCAGGTATGAAGAGTTTGCCTCATAGGAAAGCTGATATTTTGTTTTAGGTGGAGCTCCATTTCAAAATCTTCTTAACGCGGTTCAGGTGCTCAGAGGTTTACCACAAACATGAAAAAAAGTTGAAAAATGCCATGGAATGGGCAGAAACTAGAGGATTATTGCTCAAGCTGGGTCAAAAATCGCCAATCGTTAATTATTTAATGAAGGGAGCGATTTGGAGGAATACTTCCCAAAATGCTGACGAAATAAAAAGAGCCCCATTTCCGTTGAATTCACAGAGAGTCAAATAACCTTTCCAGCTCATTTCACTGAGGTTGGACGCATTTGTGCTCTTATTTAATACATAGAGTTGTGAGACTTAGATAGATAGCGTTAGTTGTGAGACTTGATCAGTCTTTTGCTATTGTCTCGTTAATACTTGTTCAAGTCGTTGTCTTAGTTTCTTAATTAATCTTTGATAAAATATCGGCATGTTTTCACGTGATTGAACTTATCATTGCAACAATTCTCTTTCACTAACTTCGAGAACGCCGCTAGCTATCGAGACTATTTTCAAGAACACAAAAATTATATTTTTACTCTGATTTGCAATTTTTATTACGTTTTTTGGCTCCAATACCAATCTCCTTGATATAATTCCTTTCAAAAAAGTAAATAAGCATCCAGCCTCAACATCTCTGATGATGAGACTCTTGAAATGCCAATTACGAATGATTTTTAAAAATATTATCATTCTCTTGTCAGTAGAGAAGCCTAATAGGAGAGTTATACATTGAGGATCCCTCTAATCAAACGAAATACTGACCGAATAATGCTTTTCAGCTTAAAAAAGGAGATAATTTACGATCAACGTTTGAATGTGATCGTTGATGAATAAATATTTGTCGAAAATTCAAAAAATATTCAAGTTCAACAGCAATGAAGAATCAGAAAGCTCCGACTAAAAAGATCTCTAACCCCAGAGAAGATGATGACCAGTACCTCGAGGGACTCGAACAGAACATAAACATTAGAAATGTCCAGCAGTCAAAACTCTTTCAAAAGTTCAAAGAAAATAATGATACAGGAAGATTGAAAAAACAACCATCCGAAATGCAAATCCCTTCAAGCTCCCAGTTTATGCGTGTCGATTATAACCAGATAGATTATACTGAAGCAGATGAACAATACGAAGAAGACTACCAGAACGAAGGGAGAAATAACGATAATCACTTAAAAAGTACATCTGAATTTGAAAATGCAGCAGACACCTCAGCTAAAAAAGGATCGAAGAAGAAGACAGTCAACTATATTGATGAAAATGATGAGACAGATCATAAGATCAGCTCTCAAAAGCACAAACCTCAGCCAAAATATTATCAAGGAAAAATTCCAAAAAAGAACGATTTTGATAATTACTCTGGAGGCTCTGACTCGGAGCAATATGTTGATGATCCAAACCCTGGGCCACAACCTACTAACCAGCATCTGACTCAATCTTTCTATAGAGATCTTCCTCAAAATTCGAATAATCAGGTCATGGGACATGATTTAGGGCGTCCCACTCTGCCTTTGAATCCTAACCCTGAGGAATCCTTCAATTATGGCTATTTACAGCGACGAGAAAGCACGTTTGGAGGTGGCTACCCAGTCAACCCGAAACAGACTGCGGATGTTGCTAATCAATCTATGATGAATCAATCCGTCAATCTCAACATCAATTCTGCGAGTAACTACGTTCCTTTCTATTTACATGGCAACCAATCAATGATGGCTCAACAGGCAGGTTTCATGCCTTATCAGCAGCCTCCATACTATGGGTTCGTGCCTGGACCAGATGGCTTCCAGCAGCAGCCAAAGGATTTCAATAATAACTCCAACTCGAAAAATGCGAATGAAAGCGATGATGTATTTCTTCTTCGTGGGAAACTAAATGACGTGAATCAATCTCTAGCGAGAGAGATTGAAACTAACAAAGTAAGATTACTACGAAAATCAATGGTATAATTGACTGTGTATCTATTCCTAGATCCTTGAAGCAAAATGTCAAGAATATATGAACCAGCTTCAAAAGAGCGCGAAAAATTTCGAAGAATTCAAACAAAAAATGTTTGAAGAAAAGAATGCCCACCGTGAGGAAATTGATCTGTTAGAGAGCCGAATTCAAGAGCTAAGAGACCAGGTAACCATTCGCATTACTTCAGATTAATTGACTTCTTAATTTCTTTTCCCAGCTAAATGGTCAGGGAAGCACTGAAGAAGGTTACCAGGAAGAAATTGCTGAGCTTAAGAAGAAATTGAGTCAAGAAACTTCAGCAAAGAATAGGCTGGCAGAGGAATTGGAAGTAGCCAAAAATAAAATTGATAGCACAGAGAGACTGAAGAGGTAAATAATTTATACTCGGTATGCACAAACGCTCTAATCTGCAAATAGAGAGCAGGAAACTTCTTCAGACAAACAAGCCGAAGAACTCTTCAGACTCAAACGTCAAGCTGAAGCCGACAGAGAGGAGATCTGCGATCTGAGGTATTAGTATGGAAGACAATATTTCTAATCATCTATCAGAGATAAAGAAGAGAGACAAGCCGCTAAAATAAGGAGTCAAGACAACGAAATTGAATCCTTAAGGGCTAAGAATGTAGACATGAAAAAACGATTGGACGACAGTGAGAAGGAGCAGAATCTTATGGAGAAGGAAATCGAAAGTCTCAAGTCACAAGTTAACAATGTGACCAAACAGTACCAGCAGCTTCTCAACGAGAACCAGAGCCTCAAGAATGAGTTTTTCGAGAGTAAGCAGCGACTGATTGAGGCCCAACAGCATGAAATGGATCTGAAACTCACAGTTGAAAAGTCCTCCAGAGACTTGCATCAGCTTCAAACACTGCTAGATCGAACCGAACAAAATTATCAGGTTCAAATAGACAATCTTCACCAAAATCTAATATCTCCTTGTTTAGGACCTAGTCGCTGTAAATAACTCTTTAAAGAGGCAACTTATGGATCAGAACGGAGGAGTTGTCCAGTCAAACCAAGCAAATCGAATCCCTGCCTACAAAATGCAGCAACAGCAAGTTTCCAGAGGGTTTGAAGAAAGTCCTTTACCTAAGGACAGAGAAAATTCCAGAAACTTTGAGAGCTACAACCAAAGCTCTTATAGCACTCGTCCAAATTCTAATCTGCGCGCGCAAAATAGTACATCCGCATTTGAGAGCAAGCCCACAATCAACCGAGTACTATTTCTCCCTTGTTTTCATAGCACTCTGACCGGAATGGATCGATAGGATCAAGGACGCACTGATGAGAATCCTGTTAACAGTAGAATGAAGGGTCGTGAAAAGATAAATGAAGCCTACAATCAGAGAGCCAAAGAAAATTTAGATAATAGTGTCGTGGGCCAGAGAGCAAATACCAACAAATCTCGTTCTGATATGCTAGCTTGGGATGACTCCGCGAGCTATGTTGAGCCTACACAGACCTCTATCAAGGTGTCAAGAGCTAACAATATTAACAATAAAAGTACTTCATTTCCGCTTAGAAGCAGCATCTTAGAATTAACGCTCTTATTAGGTCAGGTGAGTGTCTGCTTACAAGACCAGACGAATAGTAGCACACCAATAAAAAAGAAAGCAAATGCTAATGAGAACAACAAAAAACCTGCTGATGCTGCCGATGAGAAATTTTTGCTCCGTGATGAGAAGGTCAAGGTGCTTGAGAAGAATCTTATGAATTATCAGAAACAAAGAGATCAGGTAAGAATACATGCTGTTCTGCCGATGATTTAATGTTCATTTAGACGAATGACGAGTTGCAGAAGCTCCAGATGGTAAAAACGAAAACTAGTGTGACAATGCAGAAAACAAGAGAATTAGAAAACGAATTGAGCAATCTGCAAAATCATATTAGCAGCATCAAGAACCAGTTGAGAGAGCTCAATGCTTTACATCCGCATTAGCTTTGAAACATCGTACTTATCATATTATATACTTGAACAATTTCAAGCCTAACTATTACATAATCTTCGTTGCTGAAAATGATCATTCAATATTCTCTACAGTTTTTTTGAAACTCAAAGTTTTGAACTTGTCAAATGACCTAATTCCTGGCCTTTTATTTTTTTTTCTCCTCAATGAAATGGTGAAATATCAACGATGGCATCGTTAGGGTAGACGACTAATAAAGCACGCAGTCAGCACATCACGGGGACATAGAAATGGAGTTAAATTTCTTCATTTAGCAATTTCTTTCAGGTAGATCGACCATCTAAACTATAATGCTCTCTGAAGGTAGGCGTATTCATACGACTTGAAGTCATCTATTGAAATACACAAAAACCTCCTGTTGAAATCTACCTGTTGTCTGTTTTTCAAAACCACGCCTCGTTTCTTGTATAATAAACACCAAGATTTCATGCTGTTTGCAAGGCGGATAAATTAGAATATGAGAACCAGAACTCCAGTGATTTGTGAATTAATGTATCAAGATTTGAATTCGATTTCAGAACTATTAAATATTCTATTTCTTATTCATTGTGTTAATTTCACAACAAAGCATGGAAAACCACCCCTCCAATACCTCTCTCGAAGTTGTGCACAAATTTCTGACATGCATCAACACAGAGAAATTCGATGAGGCACCTCTCCACCCCAAATTCCAATTCTGGGCTTTCAGTGATCCAACAATTCCAACAGGAGGATACTATGAAGGTTTCTTTGGTTTGAAGGCTTACTTTACAGAGAAACAGCCATCAACCTTCAAGATAGCCACTTCAACTCCAAAGAGATTTTTATGCGATGGAGCAAACGTGTTCGTGCTTGGACATCTGGATGCTGAAGCCATCTGGAAGACTCACCCTTTCTGTGGAAAAAAAGTTGAAGTTTACTACGTGATGCATTTCGTTATCGAAGAAATGAAGATTAGAGTGCTGAGAGAATATACTAGCTCACATCTCGCAGGCGCCATACCAGACGCGTTTGATTTCGATCTCTGGGAAACAAATCGCCAAGTCCTACTGAGTCTCTATGATAAACCCAAAGACCTTCCAAGCCATCTTCACGATGATGTGAAACTCTGGTGCTATGGCTCCTATGGGTCAAAATTGAACGCTCATCTTAAAGGAAAGACCGAAGTTTTACAATACTACGCAACACTCCATGAGATCTATGACATATCGAACAGAACTCTCCACGAAATTCAGTCCTTTAATAACGAAGTCACGATTTCAGGAATGTGCGAAGCAAAATTCAAGCAAGAGGGCGATATTCTTAAAGGCAAGACTCTCGACTTCTACTTCATCAATAAAGCCTTCTTCAGAGATGGGAAGGTGGATAAGATACGAATTATCTGGGGTTTGTCAGAACTAAATGAATTCCCGATGTTCGTTGGTGTTGAAGACGCTAAGGAAAGACTTGTGAAATTTACGAAGCTGTTTTATGAGACTCTTGCTAATAAATCTCCTGAAGCCGTGGCTGTAGACCTTTGCAGCGAGAGCATCAAGACTTATGTGCTTGGACCCGGCGAATTTTCAGTCAATGGGGCTTATTTCGGGCATAAGCAATTCGTCAAATTCCTTAACATTACAAGAACCGAGTTCAAAGTCTCTACTAGCAAGGACGTCGAGTACCATGTGAGTGGCGATAACACTGTAATCGTGAGTGGTGTCAGTCATGGCAGAGTAATTCGAGAGGGCCACGTTGACCATGATAAAGAGTACACGAATAATTGGGTCCATATCTTCATCGTGCAAGACTCGAAGATTTTCACATTCATCAGTAAATGGACCCTTGAACCGATAGGAGCGACTCCTTATTTGTTTGAAAAGAAATCAGTTTAGTTGTTGCTTATATGCTTTTCTGTTTCAGATTTTCGTACTTGATTTGAGGTTGCATCCTAGCGGAAACAAGATTGAATTGAATATTTAATGAGAAAATTGATAGAGGTAGATGAAAATAAATAACTTTTGTAAGTGACTCTCAGAAGGATGTTCGTATTGTGGATATGTAACACTACCGATAAAATTCAACTGAAGAAATTTTCATGAAACAAAGTGAATTTTGTCTTTGATGCATCAAGGACTTGAAATAGAAATCCTAATTGGGTCATAAGTACATCTTGATATAGAGTACGATAGAAAAGACAGCTATACTAGTGTTAGTTGAGACCGCCAAGTTTCTACGTGAGGTGTAAGTTTATTACTTTTCGAGATATGCCGAGTGATTAATATATAGCTCGAGAAAAGGTTACAGTAGTTGGAGGTGTTTTGACCCCCGGGATAAGGTCTAATGCCGAATTCTGAGGGTAAATTTTTTATGTACTCTCAATCAGACCGAGTCTCTATAGATAGGTCCAATCGTCCGAAGAGGCATTACTCGGTTTTTGATCTAAATTACCGCACAACTACTATGAGTGTTCTTCAAAGAACCCGGTTAGACGATATGCATGTAAAGTTTTAACAAGTTCCACGCATATCTACATCCAACGAAAGTGCCAAGTTTCATCTTTCGTCTTGCCAAATACTTAGGAAATGTGATCTCTGAAAATTTTTTCGAAACAAAGATGATATAAGCTTGATAATGCTCAGAAGAATCTATAGAATTCCACTCGTGGGCTTCCGTATTTTTATACTTATGTAAATACCTCTCAGTGATAATTGCTTGATTTAATTATTTAAATTATGGCTACTGATAAACTCTACTACGGAAAACACTTTGCCAGCGCATATAGTTCTTGATACCATAATCAAATTTTCGCCAAACCCAGTTTATTTTTCTTAATTTTATTTTTTACATATTACACGGTTTTTCAACTACAACGAGCCTTTGTTGACTTCATTTCTAATTTGGATCGATTATACCAACTACGCTAACTCCTTCTTGACTTATAGGAAATACGCTGACTCCTTCTTGACTGATTGAAAAATATTTTTTTGCGGTCTAGTTTATAATATCCAAATTTAATAAATTACTTTTTTTTATCTCTGGCCAGAAAATTTTATTCTACCCTTACATCTGTTAAATTTTTTATAAGGCAATTCAGTGAAAAAAAATATTTCAGTTTATAATTGCCATAGAAACTTAGAGAAGTTTCTTTCTAATTCTCAGTGAGACGTGTCTTTAATAATTTTACATTTATCTGCTCTTACATCTTAAAATAAATAACTCAAAACATGGATATGGAACCGGCAATTACGTCAGCTGAAACTGAAGCCAAAGCCTTTAAATACCAAATTTATCATGAATTAAGTTCAGGGAAGAAGAGCCGAAGGTATTTAGCCGAGAATACAATTGATAATAAAATCTACCAACTGGAGCTCTTCGTCAAGGATGATGAACAAGTTTTACCCGATCTGTCCATCATCTCTCATATAAAACATGATTCTATTATTCAAATAAAAGAATCGGTGAGAATCAGTGAAGTACGCTTCTTGAACAGCGAAGTTGAAAAGGCCTGCAAAGTAATGAAGCTAGAGGAAGGATTGGTGATAGATTGCGTCACGAGATGCACTTAATTAAATCTTCTTCAGCAATTGGGAACATTGCCTGAGATTGTTGTAAGGTCTTACACGAAGCAGCTTCTCGATGCGTTAGAGTGTCTCCATGACCAACAGATCGCTCATTGTGACCTAAAACTTGATAGTTTATTCCTCGATACTCACTACTGCCTCAAACTAGGCGGATTAGGAGCTTCTAAAGATTTCTCCAAAAAAGTCATGTGCCCTGAGAGGATAGGAACAAAACGCCATTTGGCACCAGAAACTCTGCTGAATACAGAGTATGATCCGTTTGCTGCGGACATATTTGCACTGGGAGTTGCTGTTTTCGGGCTCATAAACGGTTATCTTCCATTTGACAGTGCTTCTCTTGATGATGAGTTATATATGCTGATAGTTGATGAAAAATGGGAGAAATTTTGGTCTCTTCACGAAGAAATTTTCCCCAGTAATACTAGATTGGGAAGAGCAAACCTTCGAGAGTTCTTCGAAAGGCTATTGTGTCCAAACCCCGAGAGAAGAGCAACAATAGCTGAGATAGGAAATCTTGACTGGATGAAAATACCAATGATAGACAGAGAGCAGGTTGGATCATGGATCATTGAAATAGCCAAAAAACAGAAAAAGGATTTCTTACTTTCATCACTTTAGAGAAATATATATTGTTCTATTCAATTATAAGTAAGTTAAATGAAGGTGGATTTGACCTGAACTTTAACTAAATTAAATAATAGAGATATAAATTCAAACCTACCTGTGAGACACATTGAAAAAATGTTCAAATTTCCTACAGAACCCCCAACTGATAAATACAGATGATTTTTCGTTTCAGATTAGGTGCTAAGTTTTACTGAGATTGAATGAGTCATTCTCCTCTCAGAAGCGAGTTTGCTTAATTTAATTGTCTTAGCTACTATGTCCTTTAGTACTTGTAACCGAGTTGTGATAAATTTGTTGCCGCAAAACTCTTCATCAATTTTTATCGAGTTTGTTATCTTTAGATCAAGAATAAGCATGCATAAATATAAAGTCATATATTTTTATAAAATTTACTACTCAACAAGCAAACAACTTTCATATGATAATATTATATACTTATATATATATTTGGTCAATATAATTTTTTAACAAAGCAAAAAAACCCAAGAAACAATAATAATACCTGTTCTGAATTTGTAACTCCTTTAGGAATAGAATAGATCTTTTTCGACAGCAATATTAGATTGTTGTTCCTGTAGTGATGAAAGAAACTCAAACGTTGGAGGGAAATTCGATCCTTTTTCTCTTTCAACATTTGGCTTAGGAGTAATCACCAAACCAGCTAGGTCACGATTCAAGCAATTGAAGCTCTTGTTCAGCAGATTATCATTTTGTGGGCTCAAATCATCAATTGAGCAAGGCTGGGCACTGGTTCTCATAGAGTTGCTATCACTTCTCATAGTTGCCACGCAAGGTTCAAAGTTGTCTTTAGTAACATGCTTCAGGAAATAAATTTTGTTACTCGAAACATCCACAACAGCAAACTGTAAGTCATGACTCCCTATCCGAGTCTCTGAGAACTCTTCAAATGCCTTTCTATTAGCTAACATTTCTGCCGCATTTAATTGTTCTAATGATAGTTGACTTCTGGGCTGGGACGCTTGGAGGTTTGGTTTTTGTTTAAGCTGACTCATCCTCTCAACGCTATTTTCATTTTGTGCTTGGTTTTGCACGCTTGATCGCATTGGGAGAACTTCATTCAACAGGGCGGAAGTCGCATCTGGGTTCTGAAATATGGATTGATCCATGTTAGCAATTTCATTATTGTCGGCAGCAGGAGATGTAGGTAGCGAACTATCTAACTTTGTGTCGGTACAACTTTGTGGTTCATTAGATAGTGACTGATATTGATAATATTGAGAAAAAGGCAAATTTTGATGCCCAACAGGACCTTTCGCTGTTGGGCTTATGCCGCTGAAGAATTGGCCCATCGGACTAACTCCTGAAATCATTTGCATGTTTTGCCAGTTCTGGAGAAGGGCTTCAAAATTTGGGCTCTGCCCTTGATTTTGTGGTGTCATCAGCTCACCCAACTGTCCTGACAAATGGTTCAGAGCAAGAAGACTTAATGGCTTTGTGAATAGGTTCTGGTTTGAAATATTCTGCTGCTCCATAATGATGGACCCAATTCGTTTCCATATTGCGGAGATACAAGGACGATGAATGAAAGTTCTCATAGGTACGAGAGCTACTGGTTGTTTCAGTAATGCTTCTCGAAGGAATGGAAGCTGTTGGAAACACACGAGCTTTTAGAAAGTCAGTAAAAAGTCAGCAAGGATTTTAATTCGGTCGAGTTTATGACTAATTATACTAAATTTCTACCACTCCTTATCTGAGCCAGC
>ENA-UOTX01000189-UOTX01000189.1-compost-metagenome-genome-assembly--contig:-NODE-189-length-68849-cov-12.164689_pt1 | contig 68849 bp, 57 predicted proteins | sample MGYA00238143_ERZ746982 | MGnify/ENA primary metagenome ERZ746982 (study PRJEB28758, sample SAMN06268862) | compost metagenome | isolation source: single cell | place: USA: California, Emeryville, Joint... | reverse complement strand
AAGTACTGAAGTATTTGTTTGATAAAGTCATTCATTACAATGAGACCACTGAAACTGCATATAGTCTCTTTAATACAACCATACAGAAACGTTGAAGAACAAATTTCTAAAATTATAAATCAAGAATCGCTAGCTAAGTTAACTGCAGCAGCTACTTACAAAGAAAAGTCAAAAACTTGAGAGAAAAAAATTAATAAAGGTGGCAAAATAATTTATAACCAAGACGTCGTCAGGCAATTCCAATAAGACACACTCTCACAATTTAAAGTGCAAGGACCGTTGCGTTTCTCTTTCTCTTGATGATCGTCAATGGTACCAGCTTCTGCTGAAAAGTCTTCATACCCTTTTTATTAACAGCAACCAAATCAACAACTGGGTTTCGGTTTTCCGGCAAAACTCGCGCATCCATTGATTTTTGCCTTAGATGCATCCCCTTAATGAAGATCTTTGGATTTGATTCTGGAACTCGATTTGCCACATGCGCCATAGATGGTTCTGTAAGTTTTGGAGAGCAATCTTCTTCAGTAGGCAGACTTAATTTCTTCACTTTGGAAGGCACTGGACGGACTTCAGTTTCATATGCAAGCTTCAAGAGCGTGGGAATGAGAACCGATAGCTCTTTGTCATTCGCACTCCCTTTAAACGGCTTGATTTGAATGCTGTTCAAGGCGTTTTGCATGACATGCATAGGAGAATCCTAACCAAGGAGAGCTTTAGAGGAGTGAGAGCGTAAGAGTAGTTACATCGATAAAAATCGTTCTGCTCAATGGAAGATCTAGATTTTTCAAAGATTTTTCAAGTTTCTTGTTTCCGAAGTCAGCGCAATAGTTTCGACTGAAAATCTTCTCGAAGTAGCTTGACACCTTGAGTTTATCAAGAATCGCCTCAACATACTAATAGCCATGTTCATTTAATTTCAAATTAAAGGATGATTTGAATTTACCTGTTTATGGCTGGAAGTGTATATGTATAATTTGTAATACTTCTTCATTTCATCCAAAAACTCAATCAAGCCTGGTCGCGGCAGCACATAGATAGCAACTGGTTGAGTTGAACAGAGCACCTGTGGAGCGTATAATTAAGATCGGCGAAAGATATACTAGGTTTACCTCTACTCGCAGGCAGGCATCGCTATAGCATTCGGCGTCTGAATGTATGAGAGTCTCGTCGAGGTCAAGAACCAGGCAGTTCTAAGATGGCGGAGTTAGAATTTTCAAATTTTTGAAAATTTTATACCTTTTCCATAGGCTCACGTGATTGGAAACTCAATGCGGTTGATTGTCTGCTTAGTTGACTTCGAAATAGTTCCATTGATTGTTTCACTGAAGTGAAGAAAGAATAAGTTGTGTGCGAGTTTTAAAATTCAATTATAGTTTAGATAGGAGCTATTAAGACCTAGGAAGCGTAAAGTTACACATATAGAATCGTAAAAACTATTTAAAATTACGGAACGGATCTCAGAACTATTCTATGATACTTTGAATAATTAGAATATCTCCGTTCCAGAGAAAAATTTTCTTCAAATATTTTATCAATGCTTGATTGGTATTTTAATTATTTAACGATTTCTTCGATTCTCAGACTCGATTAGCCTTTGCGTTAATATATTCCGAAGAACATAAATTCTATTTCAAGCCACTTTCAGAATCCTTCTATAAAAATTTTTCTGAAACAATTTCAATAGAAAATTTTCGTTGTCACTAAAGCACCCATCAATAGGTTTTTCAAAGTTGTAAAGCTTCACTCTTGTGCAGCCTGTGCTCTCGTTTCTTCGCTATGTTAGCCGTCAGAGAAGCTTAAAGTTTATTGGTTATCAGATAGAAGCTCATATTCTAATAAAATGGGAAGAGGGTGATGCTTTTCGGAGAACAGTTCGATTTATTCGAAGCTTTTTGAATTTGAATACTCATACAATTTTTAGGAATAAAACTTTTGCTAAAACGGTTTCCACTTTTATTTTGGAAATTGATTTTATTGCATGAGATTTCCTGACTAATGATATCTAATCGTTTCATGGTGGCCACCCCTCTTTACTCTCGTTTCTATCCATGATAGTAGTGATAGAACCTTTGCTAAGCTTATTATTTGTCGAATTTCCTTGTAAATTAAGTTGAGGACTTGATAATTCCCTTGGTTTTCGAATTTCATGAGAAAGAGATCTTTGTCTCTCATGGTTTCTGTTGAAATAATTATATTTTATGGTTACCTTACAGCAAAAAGGCTAAATCTCCAGACAAAGTTGTTTTCAGCAGTGTTGCTGTGAGTGAAAATGGATATGTACACAATTTTGAAAGTGGAATTATAACTGCGAAAGGTAAGAAGAAAAATATGTGCAATTACTATGGCAAGAACATTAACGGTATTCGAGCTCTAAAATAGGTTGTGATTTAGAAGTAAGCAGCTCTTTCTCACAAGATAACAAGATAGCTACCATAAATGGTTACAAAAAGAGAGAGAGAAACAAGCACCATATTGACATATCACATGGAGTTTCATTCCATTTCAGAAAGCTTGATAGATTTCGAAGAGATAAAGTTGCTTATATCGATTTCTGGGACAACTTTTAAATAATTGCTAACCAAAAAATGCGCATTACCTTGACTGTTTGCTTATTCTCAGTTTCTGGCGGGTCGTAGTCTTACTAATAATAAACCTGGGCAGCAATATAAAGTGAAAAGATTCCATTTAATAGATTGTCCCATAATAGAGTAAACATCATCTCCAACCAATTTGGCCCAAATCTTCTCCATAGCTTGATCTTAACGGTCGTAACTGACCCTCAGTGTTTGTTAGAAAGATTGAGCTCTGTTGTTATTAAAATATCAAGAATTGATGATTAGGAGGAAAACCACCATAAATTCTCTTTTTAACGAACCCATATTAGTCTAGATTTAGCAATATCGGCAGATTTTTAAGGTCTTGAATGTATTCTTATTCCATATAAACATAATCTTCAAAACACAGGTTCTAGGTGATTCTTATATACATATATATACGTATCTGAGATAACTTTTATCAAAGTATCAGAATCCAAATGGAAAGTAAACCAAAGGGGGTCGTCAATATCGACAATTTCAAAACCAGCTTTGATGAGCTGGCTTCCAATGCCGCTCTCGACGAGGAACTCAGAAAGAGATGCGACAAGGCCTCTCAATCAATTCTAACTCTGAAAAAAGCCCTCAAAGAAGAAGAACTTGCTACAATAATGAGAATTCCATCGATTTTACTCGGAAAAGTCACAGAGCAGATCCAATCGCCTGAGATAAGTGCAATTAAAGACATCTTTGAGAGTGTAGTCGTCCTTCCTTTGAAGCAAGTCCTTGATCTCGTTGATGCATATGCCGATATCTTACCGCATATAGCCCCAGAAGACTTGCGCCCGATCATGGAATCTTGCTCGATTGATAAATTTGGTTGGAAATTCACAAATCAGAGAGTCTATAGATGTGAAACCTGCAAACTTGACAAACCAAAGATGCTTTGTCAAAGTTGTGCTGACATCTGTCATAAAGACCATAACACAATATATGTGATGGAATCCCCAGGTATTTGCGACTGCAGATTTGAAAAGACCAGTTGTAAGCTGACTAAGTGCTGCAGTAAGGTGTATACAGGTGCTAATTTTCGGGTGCAGCCAAGATTTAGTTGCAAAACATGCAATATCTCTGGAACTCACGGAATTTGTGACCACTGCGCTAGGAAATGTCATGTTGGCCACGAAGTTCAATTTGAGGGAATCGTGTCCCATTATTGTGATTGCTCTTCATTAAACAAATGTAAAAGTACGAAATTGCCTTAGTCGAGAAAAATTAATGTTCGAAGAATTAGCGGGCTTAATATTTTCATGGGCGCTATTCCATTCATATGCAAAACTTAGTAAGTTGTTAACTTAATGCGTTATTATTGATCAGAACTAATTATTGTACATGATAACCAAATTTTCACTAGCTATCCGCTGAATCTAGGAACTCCTTATACCAGCTTGCTTATATCAATTCGCTAACCTTAACTCGATTTAGAGTCATTCTTTAAGTTACATGGCGAAAAATATGAATTTTTTAGTATATCTGAAAATTGCCGGGAGACCGAGTCCTCCACAAAAAATTCGCGCCAAAATTTTGTTATACTATCAAGATTGCTTGCTCACTGACATTAAACTGAACCTTTCTTGGATACGCACTTTGCAACGACTGTCTTACCGAAATAAGAACAGCAGATACTAATTCGAAGGATCCACTTTTTCGATTTGTCCGACGCAAAAATTCGAAGGAATCTCCGACGTATTTAAACTGGTTCTGATTGCTTCCTTAACTATTATTCTGATATTTTATCTCGAACCAAAAGCCGACGTATGCAAAAACTCTTCTCTAGGAGCTTGAGACTGCTGGGCAAAACCCACAGCTTCTCAAAATTTAAACCGAAAGGTTTAATGAATCCTTGTGTTCTGTCTGAAGAACTGTTTGAGTCTCATGAAAATTTTGCAAACATGATAAATCAGCCAACATATTTTTTTTCGATGCAATTCAATAATTTCAACAGTTTCGACAACAATGATGGCCAAGGACCTCTAAATAAGTACCGTCCTCAAACCGTGCCACTCAAGGCCATGAAAAACATCGCAGACGAACCTCCGGGTGAGGAAATTCGAAAATTCGTTCTTTTTACGTCAAAAAATCCGCTCTTTCCCAATACTGAAATCAAGGCGACTGTCCACGTTGGGAACCTGAATCTGAAGAGATTTGACCAAGAATTTCTTTACGTCGTTTCTAGCGAGTCTAACCCCGAGGAGATATATACAGTGGGTATCATCCTGAATGACGAAGTCAATCACCAGCTGGAAGAGAACATGAAAACCGAAGATAATAAGTTCCTGCGGGTGATGATTTCACCAAAGCGAAGACACTACCGAGTCAAAATCACTGAAATTGAAATGACAAGCAACGGTGATTTCGTCAAGGGGTACGTACTGAAGGACGATGAGCCCTCTGAGGAGGAACGATTGATGAATCTGAAGAGTCAAGTCGCTGAGCTTCGGCATATTTGCCACTCGATTCGAAGCCAAATGCAAGAGAATGTTTTTAACATTGATTTCGATGCTTACGAACGAGGCGAGTTGACCGTGGAGCATCTCGATGATCTCCTTTTCAACATCGTGAACTCTATTTGGCACGTCAATACGCTTGCTAAAGACGGTTTCCCTGAGTTCTTCCAAACTTTCCTCGAGGCGACTAGCGTAGTAGTCAGACTGTTCCTGCTGAAGAACAAACTGAACGAAATGCTCAGGGTTGCGATGATGATCGCAAAATCGCTTAAATACGCTGAGGATTCTTTGAAAAGGCGGAATGATGTGACCAAGGCTCAGTTATCCATCCAATACTTAGAAAACACCTTCCTATGGAATTACCCAAGACTGCAGCAACACAGTCAGCAGCAGCAACAGCAACAACAGCAAGCAGCTGAGAGTCAAATGAATCCTACAGCACAGAAGATAAAGTCATTCCGAGACAATCTGCATTTAATTAAAGATGAGAGCTCGCAGGAGAAAGTGAGAAAAGAGATTGATAGAGTTGCCGCTATGGATAAAAACGCCTCTGAATACACGAAAATCATGACGTATCTTGATGAGGTCTTCAGCATCCCGTGGGAGAAGTACAGCGAGGAACGCTGGGATGTTGAATACACGAGGAAAGTGTTGGAAGAAGGGCTTTTTGGGCTAGAGAAGGTCAAAGAACGTATTGTCGAGCTCGTAGCATCGAACAAGCTTCGGGATTTAAACGAAAAGAACCCCAAGAAAGGTATCGTGATTTGCTTGTTCGGACCGCCAGGTACTGGAAAGACCTCAATCGCGAAGCATTTAGCAAAGTCACTGAACAGAGAAATGAGAATGATCTCTTTTGCTGGAGTGACGGACCTGCATTATATTAAAGGACATCGCCGCACGTACATCGATTCTCAACCTGGCGTTTTTGTGAGGGAGTTGATTAAAGCAAAGACGATGAATCCAGTGTTTGTATTGGATGAAATCGATAAGATGGGACGCTATGGGTATGATATCTTTTTTCAATTGAAAAGAGTTTCTAACGTTTTTTGCTTATTAAAGGCAAGGCGCAGATCCATACTACAGTCTCTTGGAGATCTTGAACCCCGAAGAAAGCCAGAATTTCACGGATCATTATATGGACATAAAAGTCGATTTTTCACGGACGATTTTCATCCTTACTGCAAACGAAATGCTTCACATGCTTGAACCTCTTAGGAATCGACTGGAAATAATTGAAGTGCCGGCTTACATTGATCAAGAAAAGGTAAAGTTATCACCTAATACACTATAGCTAATAATATTCTTCTCTTATAGCTGGAGATTTCCAAGCATTACTTGATGCCTAAAGTGCTCGAATCTCATGGTTTGCTGCCAAACAGCATTCAGATCGATGACGAGACCATCATGAAAATTATTAAAGGTTAGTATTATTAATAAAACACTCCATTTAATTTACAATTATCATATTATAGGCTGGTGCTATTACGAGAGCGGAGTCAGAGAGCTTAAAAGAAGCTTTGAGAAGATAGCTCGAAAGTTTGCTCACGATCTCGTTGACAGTCTATATACAGCGAATCCTGAATTTCCAATTCCTGCTGAAGATCTCAGTCACACTAAGCCAGAAGTGACCTGGGCAGACAATAAAGCTAAAGATTGGTGGCCTGAGTCCTTAGTGAAAGTCCCTGAGAACTATGTCAACATTGCTGGTGACTTAGCAGAAGAAAACGTGAAAAAAGATATTCCTGCTAAAATCGATGACTCTAACAACGATATGAAACTGCAGTCCGTTCAAACAATCCCACCTAATCTTAAGGCCTTGAGCACGGAGAATGTTTTAAGAGCCCGATCTTTAAATCGGCTTATTTTCTCACATAACGAGAAAGACATTGACATGAAGCTGCGAAATTATCTGGGTCTGCCCCTCTTCGATGAAGTGTACGAACGAATCAGCCGCAAACCTCACATCGGTGAGTTTTTAACTAACCTTTTCAAGCAACTTTCTAATTCTCTCTTAAATTAGGTGTTGCGAATGTCCTCACAGTGAATGGATTTGCTGGTCATGTTCTGTCCGTTGAGGTTATCTATGATATCACTCAGCCAGATAAGAAGAACAACTACACTGTCACTGGTAATTTAAAGCAAGTGCTCCAGGAAAGTCTTTCAGTTGCGAAAATAAACGCGCTGAAAATGCTCCCAAAAGACTTGCAAGAAAAAGCTCTCAGCAACAACTATCACATCCACTTCCTTCAAGGCTCCACTCCCAAAGACGGTCCTTCAGCAGGACTTAGTGTGTGCACTGCTCTTTTGTCACGGATACTCGATAAGCCGATCCCAAGCAACCTGGCAATGACGGGAGAACTCTCGCTTAATGGCGACGTCTACAAAATAGGTAACAATACAAAAACCTTTTGACTTTTTGAATGACGCTCTTCAATAGGCGGCTTGCAGCACAAATTGATCGCAGCAAAAGCTCTGGATATCAAGACAATTTTGATCCCCCATGGAAATAAATCCGAGTTCATGGAGCTGCCTTTTGCACTCAGAGAGGGGCTAACTGTTTACTTTGTGAAGACCTATCAAGAAGTCTATAACGTGGTGTTTAGCGAAGACCCTCAACTGATTGAGAAAGTGGATTGCTTTGTTGGAACGAAGTCTCTATCGAAGAGCGAGCAGAAATACCTCGAGCTTTTCACCTTATAATTCTAATTCAAAAGTTACTTTTAGGGATCCACCGAGCGGGTGGTCCGAACGAGCGTATATTTGTAAATATTTATAAATCACTCTTATTTTACTTTGAATATACATTGGATATGTAGTCGATTCTCTACTCTCATTACTTCTACATAATGAATATAAATTAGAATTGCAACTCAGACCTTATCCTGAAAATTTCAATAAATATAACGTTTTACGTGAACATATATCTGTAATTAAGCACTCAGATTTCGAAAATATGACGTTACATTGCAATTGAGAATCGTAATTGATAAGGCGGCTAACAGCATAGCCTTAATTTAAAGAAAAATAAATCCATAGAATAACTAACTTCCTTGAGAAATGCTGAAAAAAGTTTTGCAAACGCTCCAACCGATCGTCAAAATCCCTACTCGACAGTTCTCCTTGGCCAGGATATCGAAATATCCATTCGGCTTCGACGGGATACCTGATTCGGAGTTCGATTATTACAAATACGGGAAAATCAACAACTTCACTAACGAGATCCTTGGTGGAGACTCACAGCCTGGCTTCAAGCTCGCGTTTGCAACCTATTGCGATGCGCTTATAGACAACGACATCGATTTTCTCAGAGAAAACTGCGAACCCAAATTCGCAAAAGAGGCAGAAGAAAGTCTCAACAGTATCAAAGAAGACGGACTCCAAATCGTTGGACACGGCATCGATACAAACAATATTAACGTCCTTTATGCTAAGGTTGGTATATATCTAGGGGTCAATGCGAATCGATTATTGAATAAACCTGCGTCAAGTTATCAGATCCAAGAAATGCCCTTCTTCGAGCTGGTGAACTTTAAAGTGTTCCTTCAGAAGGACCTTTCGATGTTTCAAACAAACCTTAATATGCTGCCTTTTGTCGAGGTTGATGTTGTGTATCAAGCTCCTTTGAGACTATCACTTGCTGAGAAATCTGGGAAGACGGTAGCTGGAGAAAGACCAACGAATACGCATGTGGTAAGATTCGCAAGTTTCAGAGATCCCAATGCGGTTGCTAAAGGCACTACCAGTATGCTGGAAATAGCCTCGAAATTTAGAACTTTCATGAACCCAGCAGCGCAAGATAAAGCGAAAATTTTCCAAGAAATTTTGCTAGGAGAGAGCTATTCATGGAAAATTGTTGATGTTGATCGCGTGATGAGAGGTAACCCTCCTGTAACAGATCATTAATAGCTTTATTTTAATTTGCGATGACGTTTTCTGGAAAAATCAAAGCAGATAAATAACAATGATTCGTACTTTGTTAGAAATTTTTATGTTTGGATTTCCATGAAACTGTATCTTTTGAAGTTGAAAACAAATTGATTTCACGGAAAAGGTGTTTAATTCTGAGAAATGAGGAGATAACAGTTCTAAGCAAGATTAAATCACCCGATGAAGTTTGAATTTTTTGCATCACAGTAATATTATGCATCTTATCATTAAAAGTCATCCTCTACTAACTTCAAGCCGTATGTATTTAAATTTATAAGCGAAACGACCAAAACGACGACGAAAGACCCAATTGAGAATATCAAAGAAACTATGGCAGCATAATAGATTCCAATAGTCTTTCCTGGCACGGATAGGAAATCCGTGGCTCCTTGGTTAATTGCGGAGTCCATAAAACAGTTCGCATCAGATAACTCTTGAAGAGCGGCCGACTGGGATTGAAGTTTGTTTGTATTGCTACTTGCAAGAGCAGTCATCACAATATTGATGATCAGAAACCCTAACACAACTAGCAGCGAAGGCCATCTCATCGCTCTCCCTATCCTGTCTATCGAAAAGGTCTTTTCAGGGCTTTTGGCTTTGACCACTACTGTAGCAATTCCTGCAATTAACACTGCAACGAGCATAATAATTGCACATACGTAAACGCTCGTAATAATCCCAGAAGCACCACCTGTTGCGTTTTCCAGCATACTCGCATCCAATGAATTACAGTAACTATTTTGTTTTAATTCGATTCTTGGCCTTGCGTAGAGTTGTGCCACACCCCCATCCAGATACTGACTGTATAAATAGAGGTAGCTGTCTACAGGAACGCCATTTTCTCTATACATATCTAATTCACTTTCACTTGTAAGTAGAACAGATTTGGTGTCTGCTCCGTATGTTCCGCACCCTGTAGGCTCTGATTTAAGAAGAGGATAGTACTCTCCTGTGGTTTTTATAGGATTCTGAGAGGCGGATAAGCAAGGTGCTCCGTTGAACTCCACTTGCAAATTTAGCAGTGGAGTCGAGCTATATCCATTTTGTAAGATAAGATATCCCGCCCCACCGTTCAGTGTGATGGAGGTGCTATTTTCTGGAAGAGTAGAAGGCTCAGTTGATGAATATGTGACATTGCTGATCGGACAAGAGAGGTCATCTCTGACACAAAGATAGGGCCCACAGGAAACATAACCAGAGGAGCATGTAGAAGTATAGACATAATCAGTTGAGTTTTGAAGATATTTCACGCAAAAAGCGCTTCCTTCAAAGGTTGTTAGGTCTCTGGCATTTTTTGAGTCGACACTCCAACAATTCAAGTTTGATTCTTTCTTTTTTGTTGAGCATGTGCCTGTCTTAATATAGTCTGAAAATATAATCCCTTTACAATAGCAACCACTCTGTGTTCCTGGCCAATGAGCTAAATTTAACGAAGTGTATCCTTCTCCGCATGTCGAGGTACTGGATACGACTTGAATATCTGAGATTAACTGTGTTTTAACGTTAGTCTCAATGTATTTCATTATTCCGGTTGATTGTGTGGTAGATCTACCCACCAAAATCGTGGTCACGAGCAACGCAAGCCCCATAATCACAGCGCTTAGCAGAGCGCAATAGTAGCAAACGCCTGCTATTGGAAAGCGAATTGATTTTATGATGGGTGGATTTTCCTGGATAGGGCCGTCTTCATAGTATTTCTCTTTGGTTACATCTACATTATCAGGGTTCATAAAGCCCTGAGTTTCATTGATGCTGTTCTCGTATTCTTGCATCGCAACGGCAGTATTAAATGTTGATTTATCATTTGGTTGGGAGCGATTTAAATATTAGAGTGCTGGTCGTTTTCGCTTTTGCTAATTCAAAAACGGCATTAAATTGAATCATCAAATTAGATAATGATTCGGATTTATCAACTTATCTCGATTTTAATTCATTGATACTGGCCTAACATGTGAGAGCGAACTGATGACTGCTGCCTTTTATATATTGCGAGCAGTTTCATTTCTTATGGAAAATGCAACATTTCTCTTCTTTTCTTCTCTCTTTATGAAATCAACAAAATTTATCATGTATTGGATTTTTTTTTTTATCGATCACACTGTGATTTAAGAGAGAGCTTAGATATGAATCCCTTTTCTTGTGTCTCTTGAATAAGAAGAGGAGCGAGCACAGAGGAAATAGAGTGATAACTTTGGATCGCTATTGAAAGAATGAGTGGTATCAAAGAAAGATGGCATAGGGCAAATCCGAACAAAGAGGCGATTTGTCATTCTTTTTTCGGCACTCTTTTTGAGTTTTCTTCCAAAATACTTTCACAAAATAAAAAATAAAACTCGCCTTTTGAGTCTCTGTTGAGTGAAGCTTAATAAATTTTATGAACACTAATTTATGGCTCTCGAAAAGGCTAAGACTCAATCTTTGAAAAGAAAGCATTCTCGTGGCATTCTGTCTTATTATAGCATTCAAAAACCCAGAAGAATCCACTCAGCAATTGCAATTATGTAGACTTGATGGGTTTATTTTGTATATCTATTGAGGTAATATCATTCTTAAGAGGAGAGAACCTTGATTTTTTTGATATTTAGGGCGTAACACTCATTTCATATAATAAACCGAAAATGGAAATAGCTTCAAACATTATCTTTTGAAGCAGGATGATAGTTGTTACGATGGGATTATAAACCTCATCTTATATCAATCAAAATCCACCTTCTAGCTTAAAACCTCGTCTTTTGAAAGACATAAGTGAAGCAATCAAGATGATTGGGAAGCACACGGCTGTGATTATCAAAGATGCAACTGTCCCCTCAAAGATTGCAGCAACATTCTTTGGGGTGGCTAGGAAATCCGTGGCTCCTTGATTAACCATGGGGTCTGTGAAACACTCTGCATCAGATAATTCCTGAAGAGCGGTAGACTGAGCTTGAAGTTTGCTCACGTTGCTATATGCAAAGACAACCAGCACAACATTAACGACAAGGAGTCCTAATGCGATAAGTGCCATGGGCCATCTAAGGGACCTTCCCGCCTCATCAAGCAAGAATGATTTTTTTGTTCTGTGCTTGTAAGAACCTACAGCGAAGGCCGCGAAGAGTCCTAAAACTCCTAGAACAAGGGAGCAATAATACACACTGGAAAACATCCCAGAAACTGCATCTGTGACACTTTCCAGCATACTGACATCCAATGAATTGCAGTAGCTATTTTGTTTAAACTCGACTCTTGATCTTGCATAGAGTTGTGCTGTACTACCAGACAGATACTCACTGTATAATTTGAGTACTGTGTCAACAGGAATACTATTTTCTTCATACATATCTACTGTACTTTCACTTGTAAGCAGATAGGATTTGGTATCTGTTCCATAGGTTCCGCACCCTGTAGGCGTTGTTTCAAGCAGAGGATAGTAGGTTGCTGTTGCGTTTACAGGATGCATAGTGGAAGATAAACAAGGCGCTCCATCGAGCTCCACTTGCAAATTTAGCAAAGGAGTTGAACTGTATCCGCTTAGCAAGGTGAGGTACCCTGTTCCATCGTTAAGTGTGATATACGTGCTGTTTTCAGGGAGGGAGGTAGGCGCAGTCGAAGAGTATGTGACATTGATGAGAGGACAGGAAAGACCATCTTTGACACAGAGATAGGGCCCACAGGACATGTATCCTGAGGAGCATGTGTCAGTATAGACGTAGTCTGTTGAATTTTGGAGATACTTCACGCAAAAGACATTTCCTTCATAGTTTGTCAAGTCTTTGGCAGATTCGGAAGAGACAGACTTGCAATTCACGGATCCCGAACTGCACTTTCTCGCTCTTACGGTCTCTGTGATTCCTGTACAATAGCAGCCATTTCGCGTTCCTCCCCACTGTCCTATAGCCAGAGCGGTATATCCTGACGCACAAGTAGTAGTACTCGATGAAACTTGAATATCAGAGATTAATGAAGTTTTGACATTAGTCTCGATATACTCCATAATTCCAGTTGACGCATTGGCGGAATTTTTCACTACAAGGAGGGTAATCATTAATCCCACTCCGATGATTGCAGCGCTGAGTAGAAGGAGATAGTAAGAAACTCCTGCTATGGTATAGATAAATGATTTAGTCTCAGGTTGTTGCTCTAGAATAGGGCTTGTTCCATAGTTTGTTTCTGGTTTGACATCTGCGGTGCCGGTCTCTGGCTCGAGAAGTCGTTGGCCTTCATGAGAATGGTATTCGTCTGCTTGCATTGCGGTGAAAGTAATAAATTATTATTATTGTCAGTCGGATGCTACCCTCTATGAATTTCAATAGCTGACCGTTTCCGACTTTGAAAAATTCAAAAACGTGTAAATAAATCTCAACTTTAATCATACAACAATTAAAATGGACTCCGATTTTGGCTCACACAAAACGGTCTTGGATTCTCGACACTAGACGAGCTTCAAAGTACCAACGGCTGCCTTTCCTCACCATCGCAGAGTCAGGATCAAATTTTTATACGATTATTTTAGTGGATTTAAGATTTGTTGTGAAAATGCAAAAAGAAGTGGATATCGTCATTTATGATGCATTCTTTGGCCTTTCAAAGCAATTTTTGCAGATGGCTTCAATTTCTTCTTCAAACAAGATCCTGAATTGTGTTTCTTTCTTTAATAATTCGATGAGACCTGTTTTATTAAGTAGTTTGGTAAATACATGACAATTTCTTCTGGGGGAACAGTTCAAAAATTGCAACAAAAATCACTGCTTTATCTCGAAGAGGTGATAAGAAACGGGAAATAAGTTTGAATACTCATCAGACATCCGTAGACTGCTTTGGGATGAAAAGCGTTTCAACAAATAATGTATTAGAGCATAAGTTGTGAATTGAAATGAATTAGCATTAACCCGGATGAATGAAATGATCGCAATTTTTTTGTAAACAGCAGCTTGAGGAATTGACTTAGAAAATTCTCGAGAACAGAGGAAACGCGTGACGAAAGATTAGCATTTTTTATGACTTGCTTGAAGAGTCTTCGCACCTTCAATCATTTTTTTCTCGCGAATTTGATGCAGATAATTTTTTTTTTTAGGAGGCTTTGTCGAAAGGCAATGCTAAGTGATCAATGTGATGAATTTAATTTTATGAAGGAACTGAAATGAGTCAGAGAATAAATACATTTGAGTGGTTTTCCTAATAACAAGAGGAACTAAAAAGCTTCTCAAGTGATATAACTACTCTCAAGTTGGGAGATCCTAATTAAGAGGCGCTGACTCTATAGAGAGAACACCTTCATTCTTTCTGTTTTCAATCGTTTCAACTCATTTTGATTATTTCACTTACACGCAGCGGACGTTCTCAGAGATTTTTTTTTTTACTATCATCAAACCATAAAATGAGATGTTACATTTTATCTGATAAACCAAGGCTGAATCCTAGTTTTCTGAAATAAACACCTGAAACGACAAAAATTGGTAAACTCGTCAAAATCGAGACGATTAAAGAAACAATCACAGCGTAATAGATTCCAATGGTTTTTCCCGGCACAGACAAGAAATCTGTGGCTCCTTGATTAATCATGGGGTTTATGAAGCAATTCGCATCAGATAATTCTTGTAGAGCAGGTTTCTGAGCGAGGAGCTTGCGCACATTGCTCCTTGCACCTGCTAGCATCACAACATTAATGGAGATGAATCCCAACGCAACGAGAGCTATAGGCCATCTAATAGACAACCCCACCTTATAATTTGAAAAGGATTTCACTATTTTGGCTACAATTACAGCCAGAATAATCGTCGCCGCGCCCCCACCTATCAATAAGATTAGACCACACGTTTTGACGTTCGATATTATCCCCTCAACACTATCTGTTGCTTCTTGGAACATCGTCACGTTCAATTGATTACAGTAACTGTTCTGTTGAACCTCGATCCTTGGTCTTGAATATAGTTGAGCCACACTTCCGTTCAAATACTGACCGTAAAGTTTGAGAACAGAATTCACAGGAATTCCGTTATCACCATACATGCCTTCTTCGCTATAACTTGTGAGGAAGACGGATTTATTATCAGTTCCATAAGTTCCGCATCCTGTGGGTGGTGATTCAATCAGAGGATAGTAATTGCCAGTAGATTTTAGAGGGTGTTGGGTGGCAGATAAGCAAGGAGCTCCATTGAATTCAATCTGTAAATTCAGCAACGGAGTAGAACTGTATCCACTTTGTAAGATAAGATATCCAGCCCCTCCATTAAGTTGAATCGAAGTAGTGTTAGGCGGAAGGTCGGAAGGAGTAGTCGAAGAGTATGTGACATTGATGAGAGGGCAAGAGAGACCATTTTTCACACAAAGAGAGGGACCACAAGAAGTGTAGCCTGAGGAACATGAAGGAGTGAAAACGTAGTCAGTTGATGGTTGGAGATATTTCACACAGAAGATGCTTCCTTCAAAGTTAGTCAGGTTTTTAGGTGGCTCTGCGTCAATTGTTGAGCAGCCAACCTGCTTTTTTCGACAGGCATTTTTCTTTATAGAATCCGAAAATACTAGATTGTCACAGAAACAACCAGTTTCGGTTCCAGGCCATTGTACCAGGCTCATTGAAGTGTACCCTGACCCACATGCTGTGGTATTAGACGTAACCTGTATGTCAGAGATCAATGGCGTTTTGATATTGATCTCAATATATTCCATGATTCCGGTTGATTGCGTCGTCGATTTATCCACTACAGAGACGGTAATGAGCAATGCGGCTCCCATAATCGCGGCACAAGCCACTAAAAGCCAACAACAGACACCAGCAATGGAGTACTGTAATTTTTCTTTAGCAGAGACTTCGTAGTATTTTTCTTGGTTTATATCTGCAGTGGCTGGCTCAATTAAGCCTTGAGTTTCATTAGACTTGTTTTCCATACCTGTAACTGCAAGAAAATTTTTTTAAGAATGCTTTTGAAGCAATTAAGTTTGGTTTAAAGCATGTCTTGAGGCTATAATGAACTTTAAATTTGTGTTTTTAGTTTGAGATATAAACGACTCCAGATTTTGATTTTTATAAAATTAATATACAGCGTCATCTAACTTCTAAATTAAATTTCTTAGTCGCTTCGATAGTAGCGCCAAGCTGTCTTGACAAAACTCTATTTCTCCAAACTTGCTTTAGAACATAGTGTGAGGTATGCTATTGACGCCAAGATGTTTTGTTGGCGTTTATAGCAAGAATTAGGATGAATTTAAGAGAAATAATTCATATCTCCACGTAAACATACAGGTTAACTCTCCAACGATGTTTGTTATAAAATTCCAAGGCCCTTGCCCTCTATCTACTTAATGTTTACTTAAAATATGTTTTCAAGATCTTAGATACTTAAAGCAGAAGATTTCTCTAATGAAAACCGTTTGATAATAAATTTTCTCATTCATCTTTTTAGGTTGGCCTCGGCGATTTGTAATAATACAAAAAAAGTATTGGAACGTCCATTGTGATGGCCCTTGAAACATCTTCCAAACTTCTGGTAATTGGAAATTATCATATAATGGCAAATTTGAATACGTATAACAAATACTCAATCAAATTACAGTTTCGAATATGAAACCTTTTTTGCTTTCCTAACGATAGAATCCAAGATGAACTTTTCTCTTATAGCTTCTACCAAAGGCACAATAACGACAGGAATGCTCGTGAAAATAGAGACTTTCAGGCAAAATACTACGGAGGAATATATCCTAACGGCTTTTTCTGGTACGGTGAGAAATTCCTCAATTCCTTGATTAATTAAGGAGTTTGTAAAGTAATTTGAATCAGCGTACTGCTCCAAAGATGAGAATTGAGCCTGGAGTTTGTCAACGTTCTTCTTTGTAATTAATGTCATGAAAATATTATAGCTGATAACACCTCCTGCAACTAGAACCGAGGACCACCCAATGGCTCTCCCCACCTTGTCTACAGAGTAAGATTTAAATGGTACAATTGTCCTCCAACCCAATCCGAACGCTATGAAACCTCCACCAAGAATTAAGATAAAAGAGAAAATCTTCACACTGGAAAGTGTCTGATGAACGTCATCCGCAGCTTCTTCGAAGGCTGTAGTATTTAATAGATTCCAGAAACTGCTTTCTCTCATTTCTAGCCTTTGCCTCGCATAGAGTTGCGCTGTGGTTCCTTTTAGATACTTCTCGTAGAGCTCTAGTTTAGTATCTACAGGAATTCCATTTTCTTTGTACATCTCTTCTTCACTATAACTCACAAGCAAATGAGCTGTCTCATCTATTCCGTACTTTCCACATCCTTGTGGTGTTACTTTCAATAGAGGATAATAATATCTATCTGATTTCTCGGGATGCTGGGTGGCGGATAGACAGGGGGCTCCATTGAACTCCACATGCAAATCTAGCAAAGGAGTTGAACTGTATCCACTTTGAAGGATGAGGTATCCTGCTCCTCCATTGAGTGCGATGAAAGTGCTATTGGCTGGGAGAGCATCAGGCTCGTTCAGTGAATAGGTGGCGCTAATGAGAGGACAAGAAAGACTATCTCTGACACAGAGATAGGGTCTACAGGAGGTGTAGCCGTAGGTACAGAAGGAAGCATAGTAGTAGTCGGCTGAAGGCTCGAGATATTTCGCACAGAAAGTATTTCCTTGAAAGCTTGTTAAGTCTTTAGCAGGCTCTGAATGAACATGATGGCAAAAGTTAGTATTTAGTTCTCCGGTGCACAATTTTGAAGATATGGTTCTCTTTTTATTCTTTGGATGCCGTTCACAATAGCAGCCAGTCTCTGTACCTGGCCATTGACCAAGAGTCATTGGTTCGTATCCTGACTTGCAGTCAGTGGCACTTGATGCGATTTGAATATCGGAAATTAACGGTGTTTTGACGTTCGTTCTAATGTAGTTCACAATTCCGATTGAGTGAGTAGTAGAGCTGTCCGCATTGTGGCTGGACAAAGCTAAATAAATCCCCATAATCAGAGGACTGAGTACGAAAACGTAAAAGCAAGCACCAGCGATGGGATAGCCATATTTAGCGACGAGAGGTGCTCTTTTGGGGTCGGGTAGAGGCTCTTCAAGTCGTCTCTCCCTTGATAGGTCCATTGAGTTAGAATTGATGAATCTTTGAGTTTCGGAGTTCATTTACTTCAAGATGAATAAAATTTTAGTTTTTTTTTTAATATAAACCTACCCGTTTTTCTTTTAAACGATCTACAAAATATCTTTTCTGTATTTGCGTTCTGCTCGACTCATTCATCCTTATTCTTATTGCAGGGCCTTAGCTCGTTAATTCGCACTCAATTGAGACAATATTTTTTTTATTTTGTTGAATCAATGAATTTTGATCGGCATCATCCATCGTCTTGGGCTGAACTCTGATATTGCTGTAAATTTCTCTGATACCTACAAATTCTGGGTTGGAAGGAGTTGGTGGATAATTTTGTCATTCAAGCCTACTTTTGTCGAGATAGCCAGTTATGCATCATGTATAAGTAGTGTATTGGTTCCTAAAGCTTCGAATTTCCTTGAAGTCTCTCATGTTCTCACGCAAAGAATGCTCCCCTAGAGGTTAAATAAGTCATTGTCCTCTCTATAACTGCATTTTTACCTACTGGCAAAAGCAATAAATCGAGTATTATTCCACAATTCGAAAAAGAAATCTTATAGAGCATTACATGTCATAAACTAAATTTAAATCGGACTCCAAAGATATCAATAAAGCAAGAAAAAAGACCCCATGAATTCCAAAAAGCTCATAAAGCAATTTTATAAAGCTTCCATCCGTCCAACGATAGAAGCTTTGTCAAATAAATTAGACGCGCTAGGTTTGCAAGAGTACCGTTCGAGCAGAATTCAGCACTCAAAGTATTTCCTCAATAAGTTCGCCAGTGTTGAAGAATACATTAAGCAATATCAAAAAGAAGCCCAAGACACTTTTCTTTACTTAAGTTCCTACTTTTCAATCAGAAACGACAATGATTTCCAACTCCAGCTTGTAACAGGTGCTCGACTATCCCCTCTGAACATCAATTTTGAAAAGAATAACGATTTATCGGACCGAAATGAGCATATGTTATTCGCTAAAGGGAATGCCAATAAAAAATCTCCCATGAAGAAAGAAAACCACCCTTATCACTCAACAGCAAGCAAATCCACTCCTCAAAACACTCAGAAAAAACCTTCTCAGGAAACAAAGCCACAGCCTTCGCAAGATCCTTACAAAGTATTCGACGAAACGAAAGCAAGACTAGTTTCTGCCGTTTCTATCGAACGAGAAGGCAAACATTTGTCGTTGAAAACTATTAATCAAATATATGATACATTCCTTGCATTCGCAGAGAAGCCTTTTCATAAGCTCGTGCAGGAAGATCGCAAAGGTACTAATCATGAATGACTTCTGCGCTCTATCAGATTTTTTTCTAAATAGCCCGACGAGCCGCATCTGGTGTAGAAGAATACATGAGTCTGTTGCTCAGGTTGAACCAGGCGACGCTAAGTTTATTGATAGAAACGGTGAACGAGGTCCTCAGCCTTATCAAAATTACTAAGGAAGATCTTCATGAGAGTGTAGTAGCCAAGAGTCCCGAACTAGGGGATATTGCTGGGATCTTGATCCCGAGGCTCTTGTAACTATTGTTCCATTGCTTAACTAATATTCGATGAAATGAAGCCAATCGCTAAAGCCAACGAAAATTCCATCAAAGGAAGAGACTAAGGAAGCAATTGAAGAAGCCATCAGATATTTAGACAGATCGGGTGAAACCTTTGCTGAAATTAACAAATATATCGTAATGATTTTTGAGCTAATGAGAGGGTGGTTTTTTCTCATTGTTTTCATTATATAGAAAGACAACCAGCTCCCTTATCAACCTTTCGATATCATTCTTCATAAGTATCAAGATCATGTTCACTCGAAATTTGGTATCGAGCCGGAAGACTTAGCTGCCGCATTCCAAGATGAAAGTAATTTTAACCAGTGTTTCTTATTTCTTATTTCTGAACGTCACAAGCTCTGAGTGAAACTGAAAAAGCCGAATTGATGGGAAAGTTCGAACAAGCGATTAGTAGAGCACAAGGGTGGATTTCGGAGTGATACTGTTAGAGTTAAGGAGAAGATTGCTGCGTATTGAAGAACTATATACATCTCCAAGAATAGTTAACGATGTATATGAATGATGCAGAAGTTTAAAACATAATGACTCTGACTTCGATATTGATTTAGTTCCAGAATAATTGAAATCTACTTTGAAAAACTTGAGAAAGTATGAGAACCAATTTCGCTTTATTAGTTAGCTATAAAGGTGTGCGGATGCTTCTGATAACTTCTCTTAGTGTTTGCTACTCCAGCTTAACAAGAACATTAGCTGCAATTACTGTCATCGTGTAAATTATTTCAAGAAGAGACGTTTCAATCAAAATTTAGTATAATATAGTAGCGACTAATGGAGACAATAACTGCTATTACCAACTAATAATATAGGAACTGCCCATATAGATTGGCTACTAAAGGTTTGTCAGTTCTACAGGAGGATACTTGCATTTTAGAATTTCGGAGTGACTTTTGATATGTATTATTTTTTCAATTAATTCTTTGTTACTGGTTTTATATTTTCCAATTTATCTCCCAACTTTGTTAATGAGTCATTATCATTGCAGATACTCATCTTCACTCACAAAAGGTTATCTCCCACTTACGGAGTGATTGGAATTCTGTACCTCCTGACCTGTGATATTATTCTCCAAACTCTAATAATAATTGTCGAAGTTTCAGCAAGTTATAACACATACCTCAGACTAACTCATTTTGTTTTGCAATTTTGATATGACCAGGTTACCTTTACTCTGTTGTTTAGCAGCTACACATCACCCAAGTGACAAACGGAAAGCAAGAAACTAAAATTTTAAAATAAAATTATTAATTGGAAATTTCAGAAAGAGTTTTAATTCGATTTCGATTGCAAAAAAAGAGTTTTTGTTAACAAAATCAAATTTATATCGAAGATAGATAATGATGGACTTTATTTTCTATTAGATCTGTTAATTCTTAATATAACCTTCAACAGCCAAGTAAGTTTTCTACTTTCTCCTCAAGACATCTAGACTATGATTCAATTTTTTCAATTACCAGGCTTCCATCTTCTCATCCAGCTCACTGATCAAACCAGTCGTTCTCTTGATGTAGTGTTAGGTTTGTCTCAATTAGGATACAATCTTCCATAGAAAAATTGCCCATAAAAGTGAAAATATAAATATCCATGCCAACTTTATAATCTAAATAATAACCTTACTAACAAATTATTCAAAATTACATTATCTCATACCTGCGGCTTATAGTTATATGCTGTATTCGATGAATAGTTATCGTTGCTGCTAGGAAAGCAAAATCTGCTTCCTAAGAATATGAGTCCAGCCACTGCAAACAATATTCCGACTAAAACCAAAAATTCCCTTTCAGCTCGAGGTGCAATTTGTAGCAACAGAAGAGTCCAGTATTTCCATTGTAGGAGAAATCAAAGCCAATTTACCATCATCGAACAAGACAAAGAGAAAACCCTTATGAAACTCAAGCTGTTTGATAGAGGTCTTTAGCAAGATCTCCTGGAAAGACTTGCAAGTTAATCCTACGTTTTCAGTCGATCTCACATCGAAATGACTTCAAATATCTGAGTTTATTTTGCACAAATAACCACAATGCATCTGAAAATTTGTCTTCCTATTTGAGAATTGGGAATATCCTATGGAAAATAACATCTGAAGCATCAAACACTCCCAGATTGTGATTTACGTGGATATAATTCTTTACTGACGCACTCGTCAGTGCCCCAAATTTATCGTCTGGTTTATACTTTATTCGCGGTCCTCGCATAAATAACCCAACGCTCTCCTCAACAAAGGTAGGATATTCGGTGTGAATCACACGAGATTCTTGAGGATTAACGAAGTAAATATTATTATCTGACTTGTTGATAATATTAAGCGCTGACTTGGTTCTCTATACTCACGCTTTCATCGCTGCTGTAGCTCGTGCTTCTAATAACGATCGTGCCATTAGTTACAGTTTGCGGCTTACTGATCCAGAGATAAGAATAATATACTGCGTATTTGCGAATCGTGTTCCCAGAGCTCACAACTAATTGATCATCAAACAAGATTGCGTCGATGAATGAATTGTCGGAATCGTTGATGCCAATGTACCCGAAGATAAGATTATGGAGAAGGTATCCTCTTTCTAAAAATCGTCACTTTCTCTGTAGCATTATCGTAACTCACTAAGCAGAAAATAAACCCCCTGCTAAACGTAATGTCTCTGACAGTGGCTGGTCCATCGAGTTTATAGCGAGATTGGGTGAATGGATTATTAATAGCGGTTCAATCAACGACATAAATGTATTGCGAAGACGCAATCATCACTGCTACCCGCCTCTTGTGATACATGATCTCTGGCATGACTCGCAGCGAGCGGACTTCCTCCGTCGCAGCTAATGGAATTTAAAAATCCTATATTATCTGCGTATCCCTTGATTTCTGGTCGTGAAAGAGAAGATATAGCGTCCCTTCTGCAGTGATTACAAAAATATGGCCTAAGTGAATTCCTAATCCGCTTGGTTCTAAATTTTCTCCATACAATCCCTTTGAATCGTGGCAACCAGAGTCAAATTTCGCATTGACGCGAGTTTCCATATTTCAATAAAACCTCCAGAAATGCAATCGCAGCTGGCACTTTTTTGTTAGTAGCGAAATAAATAAATGGTTCCATTCGAAAACTGAAAGGCTTTTAGTCCTCATTCTGTGCGAATCGCAGACCGTGTGTTACAAACAGATGAAGAATTTGTCACACTAAAGTCAGAGTGATTGCTCGTGTTAAATATAAAAAGCTGATTGATTTGCTGGGTGCTGAGTTGAAGCTTCCGAGATAAATTTTGAGGTCATTTGTCAATAGAAGGAAAGGCTCTGAGGAATTCGGATAGCCAAGGTGATCTTGAGGGATATAGTTGGCGATTATTTTGCTGGAAGAGGAGTGAATTTGAAAAGTAGCGAAATTGAATATTTTTGGACGCATAGAAGCAAATGCAGGAGGATCGATAAGTTGGTGTGTGACATTCGATCCAGTGATATACTCATCTAAATCGATACTTATCTGCTCTTCGACACGACAATGAGCGATTCCAAAAGGTTTGATGAAGGTAACTGAAGGAGCACAATTGATACTTATTACAGATACCACGAATAGAAACAGTTTTAAGAGCTTTCTAGTCATTTTCCCTCAGAAAATTCGAATAAAATTTTATAGATCAACGCTTCTTTCGGAATAAGCCACGGATGAGTATAAATTATTTTTTCCTGAAGAAATGGCTCGACCAGCATGAAATTTTTTCTTCGAGTTCAAACCAATTCAGTAGAAAGCGTTGTTTCCGAAAATCGCCGGGTTGAAATTAGAAGCATTACCTCTATTCAGCTCTCTTGTCGGATACGGTCCCTGTTCAATAGAAAATACTTTACGCTTCTAGTTATTCAAACAACCGCCTGCTTACTTGTCGCCTTGTTACGCGCATTTTCAGGAAGAGATAATTCTAGTTAATCCCCATAAAATCATCATGTTTTTGGGAAGCTGACCATTTATTACTTATTTTTATTGGGAATTAATTTTTATTGTATTTTTCCATTCGAATCGACATTCAACAGATAATTTTATGTTCGTAAAAGAATTACATAGATGTCTTTACCCCTAAAACTCTTTGAATCCTCCAGAGCAGGGAGGATATTCAACTCTAGACGCTTCTTTGTTATGAATACATCTTTCAACCAGAAATAAACGACAGAAATAATTAGAATGAGTATTAAAAGACAACTTCCAAGGTTTTTAATTGAATAAACAAGCCAATAAATTATCTAAACATCAGATACGAGCAGCTGAGAATTTTCAGAACCAGTTATTATGAATTCTGTTGGTGAATCTTCTGCTACTAACCACAACCACCCAAAATTATCTCCTACGAAAACAATTAGATTTGCAGAACCTGTAGTTCTAACGATCAAATCAAAATCAGGTGCCGAAGAAACTCCAACTGAGCAAAAGATCGTTCCAAAACGAGAATCTTTTATCAACCCATTGAAAAAATTGTTCCATCAATTCCCTTCTCCTTTTTCTTCAAATGAAAACGAATCCATCCCTTCAGAGAGAGCTGGCAATATTGCCATACCTTCTTCAGGTATTGATGAGGCAAGCCGCTTCGCCAAGGGCGATCTCACGGAGCCAGAGCCTTCATTTACATCGATTAACACAGTTAATCACCTAGCCTCTCGAATACAATTTAGTTGTGATACTACCGGTGATTCATTAACGACGGCAAACGATAGAATACTGAGCACAGGGGCAGATCAAGTATTACACACCGATAATATTGTCATTCAAACTCAATCAATGGCGAAAAAAACCAGCCATTTTTGGCCGGCAGTGCAATTGAAACAGCCAGATCCTATTACAAATAGTCCGAAGAAGGTTACTGAGAGCCAAAACACTTCTCAAATGATCGATGTATCTTTGGAAATAGCAACCGCGAAGAAGGCGATTTTGCCTTCAGCGTTCACGTTCAACCCTTCTGGTCGCAGTACATTGCAAGGATCACATAATGAAAAGGTTTTGACAGCAAGTGTAATTAATAATCTCTTTTCCAATCACACAAAGCAGAGGTCCAAGCGTGTAGAAACAATCCTTTTGGCGCTCAGGATGCTACTGTTTGGTGTAATAATAATTGGGTCATCACTAGCAATCGCCTTCACTGGTGCTGTGACCAGTCATTCTTCTAACCTAGCTGGTTATTGTATCTATGGAACAGCTGCAATTGATGGAATGCTGCTTGGAATCTACATAATAACTCTAATGACGGAACTCACAAGCCCGTTGCGAACAAAAGATCATTTGGTCTTATACACAAGACTCGTTTGGTATCATGGTTGGATATTTATTCAAACAATAGGTCTCATGCTTGGACTTACCGTCCTCTTTGAAACGCGCGCGGTTGATAGCATCTACTGGTTAGGACTCTACAAGGGAATCATTATCGGGTTTGCGATGATGGCGTACTGCTTCTATTTTCGAAAAAAATGGAAACAGCTGCGACGCATTGAGAAACAGAAAACAAAGAAAAGCTTTTTCTACACAGAAATCTATAAGCAATTTCTTGAAGAGCTGCAGCAAACCGGCATGAAATTGAAGGCGCCTGCAGCAGCTCAGAGAAGAGAGGGAAACAATGTTTCAAGAAAAGCCATTCGAAATCTTTCGATCAATGAAGCGATGATGAAGAAAAACGACCAATGGGTCCAGTATAGCATCGAGAAAACATCAGACAACAAAGTATTAGTAATCAGCTCCACACAACTCTGGGGCTTATTAGCCCTGATTTTTCTCCCATTTGTTCAGTTATTCATCGCGTTTGGCCTCGAACAGCTTTTTATCGCCCTAAAAGCGAGCTCAGGCACAAATATTTCCTTTATTCTTGTCGCCATTTATCCTATTGTGATGGACTGCTTTCGTACACTTTTAGAATGGATCAATAAGTCCTGCAAGCTGGAGTTAGGTAATAACGCGATTTTCCTTGCAACAGCGTTTGGAGCGCTGCCCTTTCGAATTTTTTTCCTGAGGGCCGATACACTAGAACAAGCTATGTATGCGGTTGCCATTCGGCTTGGATATAAAATATTAGTGTACCTTCTCTATGGAATGCTATGGAAATGCGTGAGGAATTTGATTAGTAGAGGCGGGAAAATGCTTACTCGGAGGTGGAGAAAGTTGAAAAGAGGTCTCAATAGGAAGATTTCAAGCCAAACTCGAAGGCAATCAAGGCTAACGACTCATAAAGAGCTATTCGGAGAAAATATCATGGAAGCTGTTTCCCAAAGCGATAAGATGCAAAATTTTGAAACGCTGGCTATCAAATTCGGGATCCTTCAAATTTGCGATATATACATCATCATTGCGTTTTGGATTATCCTCCTTTGCTTTTATCAGCTCAGCGACAATGTAACTAATTCATTCAACAGAATTAAACCTGAGACCTATGATACGATTAAAATATCAAGTGGTATTGAACTGGGATGTGAGGTATTTTTCTGGATTTTGGTAGGGTTGGCGTGGAAGCTTACTGGGAATCTTAAAGGGACTAATATTTTGAATAAAATGAAAGAGGTGATTTACGAAGTGAAGAGAGTTTATTTTGCTGCTAACGCGATACTGTTCTTCACGTTTTTCTTGTCTCTTGAAAGGCATGGGTACTTGGACTTCCTCTGATCAGAGGAGTTTGAATGGTGACGACATTGTACTCGGATACTAAAAGAGACTTGACGCTATACTCGTGTTTTTGAGTAATATTGAAGAAACTTTTAAATTAAAGCTAGATGAATCCACAACAGATTGTCTTGTTCGAATAATCTGTTGATATTCCTTATTTTTATTCAATTTTTCGCGTAACTTATCGTGAAAAGCGAATGTTATTTTTCAATAGTAATTACCAAATCATATATAATTTGTGCTCAATGATAACAAATGTCTAGAGCAACAGCATTAAACAATAAGAAGACATTTGTTAAATAAAATTTTAGATAAAAAATTTGCCATACAGTCAATTACATTACACAACAAAAAAAGTGTAATAATTAGCAAGAAAAGTGAAAGGGAAATAGAAACTAAAACCCGAGTCTGAATTAGACATTATTAAGTGAAAAGTCAAGGTTTGAAATGCAATAAAAATTATATATGTTGGCTAACTGTAGGCATCTAAAAGTTTTTCTTTTTACAATTGCTGTTCAGATTGTTCTTTATGCTCTTCTTCAGGCTCATGGTGCTGTCTCTGCGTAACCTTCAAAGTGTGTGAATTGACACTACTCTCTTATAATTGAATACCTGGATTTGAAGAGTGTTTGCGCTCGCCAGCATTCTGTTCGTCTGGTCTAGAGGCGTCACCGGTATCATATTATCGCTTTTAGTTCTATGTTCAATTTCTGATATTAGTGCCGGAGTTGCGTTCTCTTCTCTGTTTTGCTGAGGAACCACTCTCGATTTTCTAATATCATTCAATAAAAAGCATGAAATCTCTATCATTCGATAACGAACTGTACTTGTCGTTTATTTTGCGTATCGGTATTCTGATCTTCATCAAACGGCATTCTAATATCGTTCTTCCAACTTGAAGGAGGAACTGATTATGCTCCTCAGTCAAATCGTTCGGGTGATCAAGCAGAATCGACGATCCAAACCTCGACCCAAGGTCTTGTAAATAAAACGCTCCGCGCTTGAATTCCACCGAGCAATGCATTCTGGACACAGTATTATCATTCACTCTAATATCACAAGTGCTTCCTCGGCCCTAGTTACAATAAACTTTCATTGACTGAACATGTAAAATGCTTTACAAATGTGATGAGCGACTTTTCTTTGGAGAATTTTAATATATGGAACCCTAGCGACTTGTTATTAATGAAATATTCCAAAATCAGGTGAGGCGTATCGATAACCGGCATCTCGATCAAATCGTACTCTTTTCCATCTTTTTCGAGGACCTCTGTCATAAAAGCATGTAAATAATATGACACAAAGGTGCAATTACGATCGCATTCAGTGTTGCAGAGTTCACACCGGAGTTTCTTCCACACAATTGAAAGAAGGTTTGGAGATTTCTTCTGAGTTACTTGTCTGCTAATCCATTCTTTAAAGCAGAGCAGATGAACATTCTTCATCGTTCCAGTGCAGTTGCACGGTTGAATTATCGGATTGTCAACTGTTTCCTCTTCATCGAGGCAGATTCTACAGGCGTTGTTATCCACTTCGCTGTTCTTTTTAAGTTCAGCAACGTCTTCTCTGGGTTCAAAATCGAGATTAATGTTCCCATTACCTTTAGTAGCCATAAGCTCCTGAGCGTGCGTCGAATCAAATAAATTTATCAAAGGGCCTGGGGTTCTTGGAGTGGCAGTGCGAGTCAAACTCTCTTGAGTGCGCCAAGTTGGGGACACTGATCCGGATCTTGTTTTTATCATTTTTTGCCGGTGTACAGGAGAAAAATAGGGGTTTTTTGCTCTGGGTGTCGTAGGATTCCCCTGGTTAGAGTGCCCACCATTGGTAACCTCTGAAAGATTAGGTATCCGACCTGTGTCGACTCTCAGCTCTCGTGGAGTAGGGTTTTGCTGCTGCTGTAATGATGAAGGCGAAGAAGGGTCCTACGTGAAGAAGAATTAAGATTTGCTGACTTCAAAGCAAAGCAATAGCAACAAACCAAATATTTGAAAAACAAGAACGATTGCGTTACTTTGATTTGAAGGTTCTGAGAAACAATATTTTCAACCATCGCTTCGCTTGGGAACTTTTTCTTCAGACGGAACTTGACTTTTCCGAGTCTGATGATGTCGTTTTCATTCAATCTATACCCCTAACCACAACAAAGTAGTTGGAATTAAATGGACCAACCTATAAGCCAGCTACCTCAAAGTTTTTCATCGATGGAAGGGGCTTAGCAACCAACCAAGGCATCTTTGCAAGAGCTTTTTCATTATCCATATTCAATTGATCTTCTTCGGAGAAATCGCAGACTGCATCCAGTGCCAAATGGCCTTTCTCTTTGTATACATTCATTAAAACATCACCTTCAGGAAGCAGTAGTCCCTATCGAGTATCAAAAAGAATGATCTTTTATTTTTTGTTTTAACGCATACATTTTCCATCTGCTTGCGCTGCAAGTGGATTTTATTCTCTTTTCTCAGCACGAGACCTCCAGAGAAGGTAAGCCGAGCTAGCAATTGATAAAGAGTTACTGGGTTCGGTGATCTTAAATGAAGTATGCTCAATTTGAGTTGTATCCATGTAGTCGTAGAGAAACGTCGCTTCTTTAGTCCAAGTGGATGCTCTAACCTGAAGCCTGTCGAAGAAAATCAAGTAAGAGAGGTAAGACATATGTTGTTAGAGGCTACTCCTGGACGATTTGAAAATCTGTATTTGAGCCACAACCTCCGCTTTGGCAGCCTCCCATCGCACCTGTGATAAAATATTTTTAAGATTTTACTAAAAAATTTAATTCGTTTTAACTTGAGCAAAAAGTAAAATTTAAACAATGAGAATTTAAAAAATCTTACAAACATGCACCCACCCTACTCATAATATGCATAGAGAGCATTAAGATAATCTCTACAAAACCCTCCTAGCGAGATTAAACGCTTATTTCGTGGGATCAAATTTTCAAACTGCACGGATTTGGAGCTCCCAGCTTCTATCATTCGCGCCCAGTTTGTTCGAACCTCAATTTTTTCAATGAATTCTCCATAACTACCCTGTATTTTCGTAATATACTCGCCTTTTCCAAGCACAATTCCAGTGATCAAGCATTTCTCTCTGGCATTCCTTCCTAAGTGGCAAGGTGCGTATATTATCATCTCATGCACTCTATAGCCCACTTGAACCCCGAATACCGCATTTTCGTCATGAAAAATCCGAAGATCGGCGATTTCCAACTGTTTCAAGGTCTCTTTTCCTTTGAAGTCATTCATTAGATCATCAAAAGCATATCCAGAGAGCTTTGGCACAGATCCGATTGTCTCGGAGCGGAAAGTGCCTAGGGACGGTGTTTTATTTAGCACTGATCGATCTCCAAAGAAGCCGAAGAGCTCCGTGAGTACGTTAGGTTGGAATGACGGTGATAGTCCCGCTCCAACGCGTTTGTAAGTACTAGCATCCAACAACTGGTCTGCATGTAAGTTGGAAGCCTGTTTCTTAAATCCTTTCTTCTCCTGTGCACTGTACACCTCAGTGAGAGCTCTTGTAAGAAAAGGCTTTTGTAAGGCTCTTTTGTTTCTTAAGGAGAAATAATTCGTAATGAAGCGGTGAACCGTCTGCAACAATTCTTGTTTATCATTTACTGTGTTTGCGATTGAGCTCTTTCTCAAGCTAATGATTTGAAATATTAAAGGATGAATGGGAGAATGAGGCGAGAGTAATATATGTTTATAGATAGAAATAATATCCTCATACCTTTGATAAATTTCTTCATTGTGATTACTGTTGTCCTTGTCAAAAGACTCTATCCATTCAGCCGCAGCCTTGTAGCTCTGTAGAACATACTGTATTTGGCCCTCTTGAGGATGATTTTTCCTGACAAAGAGAGCGACAAAACTAAATTGAAAATGAAAGCAATAGCTGTAAGTCCTATTGTTTATATTACTTCAAATTCGAAGAAAACCGCCTGGGACAAGCTCTCAAAACAACGTAGACAAGAACAGAAAATATCACATCAGCGCTAACAGTTGCACCTTGAGAAGCCATTTCACACGAGTCGCTAACCATCCGAAAGCATTCAAGAAGAATATTTAGTTTGTCGAAAACTCGTATTTGGTGATCAATAAAATTTAGCTCTTGATGAAATTTGATAATGTTTTTGGTTTGATATTGATGTGCTCTTATTTTACTTGTTCCTATCAGATCCCATATTTCTTGAAGTTGAAAGTGTTCTGGTATCTCGAGCTGCTTAAAACCGACCCGCTGCAACCGTTTGCACGCCGCTCGAAACTCTTTATCGTACAGTGTTTCAGAATCTGGAAAAACTCTTATAAGAGGTAATAGTATCATTTTGTTTGAGTAATTTACTTGGAATACAGTCGCTTTGAGATAAAATTTTCAAGCTCGTTAATAACCGAAGTTGATTCATCAGAATCCGGGTTGCCAACCATACAATCAATCATTTGTTTTCCGATAGTAGTAATGTATTCCGTGTATGCAGCACCGATGCTATAGATATAATATTATTATGGGGTTCATTGTAGGTAGTAGCTTTACCCATATTTGTCTTCTTCACCAAATCTCATCGATTTAACTGCTTCCTGTATTTCAGGTAGAGCGCTAACGATCTCAATAAATCTGGATAACATAAGTACTACATCAAAAGAAACTTTTGATACTCGTTCACAGTTTGAAAATGGCAAGGGTTTTTCTCAAGCAATCGGTTCTCTGTTCCTTTTTTATGTTTTTCTAGGGTGATAGTCAGACGAAATCTGAAAAATTGTCTAAGAGACTTTTAAACTCTGGGGTTGCTTTTTGCTGCTCATGGAAACATTCCGTTTGTTTCGAAATAATGATTTCATTCTGCAACCAGCCTTGATTTTGTTTTAACCGCTCTGGAAGCAGTGCCATGCGATCCGCAGGAGTCGTCAAACAGAGTGGCAATTTCATTTTGTGCAAAAGTCTTCTCGCATGAGCCATTTTAGACGCACGGTCCTTATTCCTGCAGAGCTCTCGCAAAGTTTCTACCGATCGTTTCAGAGTGTCAATAGCTTCGAGGAGATAAAGTTTTGCATCAGATATCTGCTCAGTGACTCGTTCGAGCTTTTCGTTCAGCTCATTCGAAATTTCCTCGCAAAGCAGCCAATAATTTGACTCTTTGTAGTTCGGGCTCAGTTTTTCAAAGTAATTCTGCATTAAAAGCAACACCTCTTTCTTATCGTGATCGTTTAGATGGGCTTCTCTCTATTGAATGAATTGATTTAGTTCGATATGCAGACATTCTCACCTCTTCGTTGAGTTTAACTATTTGCTCTAATGAGACCCGAGGTTCAAAACGGCTCATGACAGTTTTAATATTGTCAGTTCGAAGGAGAAAATCCTTAAGGAGATATTTGCACTGCAAAACTATCTGCAATGGACCGTTTAGAATGGAATTCACTAATAGAAAAACGGCAATACCTGCTGCGTAGGAGGACGCGAACCGGTTTGAGCAGGTGCAACAAGATTCGAAAACTCTTCAATTTGTAAACTTGCTGGGACTTTCAGCTGGTATAAATGGACGAATGCATGTGATAGCCTCAACCTTAGCTTCGAGTTTAACGGATGAGGAGGCTCCTTAAAAATCTCGGCTTCTTTAGCGAAGGAGTTTATGCTGTGAATGGATCAAATTTACTTCCGGGAGTCTCTTTCAAAAATGTTTTACCTTTTTGCAGCTTTTATTAGAATAGAGTCTTCTCCAAGCTCTACCGAGAGTTTTAATAAATTAATCGTTAAGAACTGGATTTCTTGTAAAGAAATGGCAACTGATCTTGCTTCTAAAGGCGAAATCTCACTGCTCTCGTAGGTTCCATTTAAGATTGCCTCTACAAGATTATCATTCACGTTTATCACCTCCGCGTAATAATTATCAACAGATGTTCTTATAATCTCCAGTCAGGAAGCTCCCCAAGAAGAAATAAGCTTACTTGTAGTGTTTTATATAAGCATTAAGGCAACTTCTATCGTCACTCTCTTTGAACTCTTCCTGAAAAAAGACTCTCCGGAGCAACTGGACTGTTTCAAGATAATTTAAATCCGGACTATCGTCTTTCTCAAAGTCATAAAGAATTCCATCGGCGTTAGGCCAAAGAATCTGAGGGAGAATCCATTGCTGAAACAGAAAACGACTTAATATCTTCCGGGATTCCTTTTTCTTGAGGACAGGAAACTATGTGACAAAATTACAAAATGGCAAATTATCTAAGGTGCCTTTTCATTGTGTAGCTTTATTATGATTTTGAATAATATTCGCATGCCCATTGGCATGGAGGGCATATTCTCAAATATCGACTGAATAAAGCAGTTGACAATCCGCTTGAGCCGTTTGACATTTTCGGAAAAGATAAAGTCGCTGGCTTGTTTTACGTCACTACGGAGCATGAAAAGAAATATTGTCAATTCATCGTTTATAATAGTTTGAGTACTAGTCCTTTATTAATACGGTATCTGCTCTCCAACGGTGAGTCAATTCTTTTTTCATTACACAAATCCCTTTAATTGGAGGTTGCAAAGACCACCCAGACTCAGTCAAACCTATCTGAATCTCCTCATTAGGTGGTCTTTTGAAAATTGGAGCCACTATATTTTCAAAATGTTATTTGCAAAACATTTTACGATCTGCTCACCTAACTCATCATCATCCTCCACATCTTGCTTGTTCGTTTCATTCACAAAAACGAGAAACGCTGAAAAAGAGCTAGAATCTTGGGATTTAAAAGCTTTGAGAGCTTCCTCTATTCTATTCATCGTCAACAATTGTCCAAAGCTGCAAATAACAAGTAATTTACCTCTTTCGGTCTAAAATAATTTGTGTGGTTTCTTTGATAAGTCGATTTAGAGGGCCTTGCAAAATTTGTTTTCCATAAGCCCGAAACTCGATTCGTTTCATATAGCTCGAAATTAGTCTCTCTGAAAATGTCTCAGCAATCAGCTGATTGTGGTCCATTTTCTGAAGGTTATTCTACAAATTCACAGAAAATCAACGAACGCTCCCAAGACAATTTATGTACTTTCAGCACTTCTCCCAACACTCGTAGCAAGTTGGGTTCGAAAGCTTCATCTGATAATGGATTCTCATACAATGAGGAACATATAGTTTCTTTGAATATGCGAATTTGAGATAGATCGAGTTTTCTTGCCATCAAAGGAATAACAAGCGGATTTCTCATCAATTCGAAGATCATAACTTGCACAAAATGCTGTGTGTCCTGAAGGATTTCATATGAGTCTTCATAGAGATGATGGAGGTTATCAGTTCCACTATGCTGCTTAATGATTTGATAAGTTAGGATCGAATACGGGACGAAGTGGTACAGTTTCTAGCTTAGGAGACGTATTCCTCAAATAAAGTTTGAGTCTTTGGTGTCCAAAATTCAACTTACGTAACTCTTCCTCCATCGCCTGTCTCGCCTTTGATTCTTTGAGGATGATTAAACAAAGAAGGAAATGATAAAATGTACCCATCTTAACAAGGTTGTGAAAATGTTTTAGCCTCGCTTGAAGATTGATCCAATTCTCTATTGCAAATTCGACTGAGTCCTTCTTAATCCTGAGCTCTCCGAAAATCGTCTGTTCAATTTGGGGAAGTAGATCCCTCGAAGTTTTCTCTTTATTATTGCTCCTTTTCACCTCATGAGCATCAGCTTTATTCTCCTCATATGAAGATGAATGTTTCCGTTTCAATACTTCAGTTATTTCTGTTTTGCAATCAGAACCATCATTGACTTCCATAACTTCGTTTTTAGAAAGCCTATGTTGGCTGTTTGAAGGAGAAGCAAATTGCCCTGTTTTTGATTGTAGCAAAGGAGACGAAAATTCTGACGAATCACAGCTCTCTATGCGAAGTTGTTTGCTGAGCGAATCTCCAAAATGAAAGGATTCGCGTGGAGAAGCAATATTCCTTATTCTGCGGTATCTTGGATTGTCTGAAGCTGCCATTGAGAGGAACACTCCGGAAACTTCATCAAATTTTCCATCATCCACAAAAGTTTTGGTTCTTGGTTTGTGTTTTCTTGAGATCAACAGATCATGATTGTCTCTATTCATCAAACTCGATTTGTCCATATTGATCAAAGGACTAATTCCTACATTTCGATGATTTGATTGTTTTGTAGAGAGAGGAAAGTTGGAATCTGACATTTGCCAAATGTTCGGGCAAATATTCTCTTGATTGGCGCCGCTGGTGGTGTTCATAATGTCGAAGTAGCAAAATAGTGCCTAGAATATCCAGGCTTTCTAAACCCGCCTTTTATTTGTCTGAAATCTTTATTTATCAAAGATTCGAATCAAAAATCGAAAAAGTCACAAGCCGAATACTTCTAATCTTCTGTATGTCCGGCTATTACTTTTCAATTCCTCGACGGGTAGAGCTGAGTTGTCACTGAGGGGGAAAAAAAGATAGTAGGAGCTTGTTTCAATAATATACGAATGATAACCTCAAAATACGCTTTCAATAAGTAATATGTCGATCGGTATCCATAATAGTTATTGAAATCAGGTCTATCCTCATTATTTTATAATTTTAAAGGAAATTCTGTCTGCTAAGGAGTTCATTATAAGGCGAAAATAAGAATTCACAAGATATCATGCACAAATACAAGTGCAAAATAATAATTATGAAATAAGAAGATACATATATTTATTTACGTATCTAAATGCTATAAAATAATGTGATAGAAACACGCTCCTAAAGCTAGCCTAATTTCGAAACCTACCCTTTCAATCGCAATATTCAACGAAACAACTAAAATGACTACCATTTGATTCTATTGCCTAATCGTTGATGAATCTAACACAAACTATCCTATCTACCCTAATTTTCTGCGCCTTCGAGAGAAAGAGAGAGGGCTGCGAAAGCGAAAGCGAAAGCGAGAGAGAGAGATGCGATGATCGATTCAAATTCGAAAAATTCAGAAGAAAAATCAAATTACCTTTAAAGCCTTTTTCATCTGCACTGCTGTTGAAGGATCTATTTGCGTCAGCGATTTATTCCCAAAGTAGAACACCAGAAATTCATTGAGGAACGACACCCATTGACTGAACCGCTCGATACAGTACGACGAAGATTGGTTTTCATGAAGAGCGACGAGATTATGCGTAACCAAAGAATCCTTACCAACCGGGCACACCTTGTAAAATATCGCCGTCGTGCGCTGCATAATTATCCCCCGTGAAAAACCCTGCTGATAACTCGATCGCGCCATAGCATTCAAACTCCCTTTCTGAGAAAGACTAGCTTCTTGCTCGACTTTGGAGAGTTTAATCAGCGAGTCTCCTTTAAAATCGCAGAGCTGATAGTATAGCCACATTCACTTTTCGCAGTCGGATATAACAGTTAGGATTTATTCTCTTATTGCAAATTACGTAAATTTATTCAAATTGAAATTCATTTTTTCAAAAGGATTTATCGAAATATGGAGATAATGCTCAAATGACAAGTTTTTAGGAGAATAGTATGTTACCAGAGATATATTCCATCCGCTCACTACAGCCTCATTAAACCTAAAAGCAACTTTTTATTTTTCAGGGTAATCCATGGATAGACTTAGATATATCACCTTAAGAAAGACTTTTTTATGTAGTTATGTAACTTTTTGCATTTTTACACATCAAATTGAGAGCATACAAAATTACTTGAAACTGCCTATGAAATCATCAACAGAATCAATAACAACGCTTTCTTTTTTCTTAGCAAATGTATCTTGAACGTTCAGTCCTACTAAAGGTATCGTCTCTGCAGTATTGGCCCAGATTTGGATACTAATTTTATTAGGAGAATCGATCATCGACTTCTTGAACAACTTAATCGCGTCCTCCTTTTTCAAGTTCTTCGTTTCAGCTGACAGCTTCTCAAGCGACTTAAAATCGTTGTTAGGTCTCGCCACTGCGGCTAAATAAATATTGGCTTTATCGAGCAATGTGGCTGGGTCTCCTTCTAGTACGCTCAAGTAAGCGTCTTGCATATTGCTGAACTCTTCGTCGCTGATTCCTTTCAGATATTCATAAAAATGACCCACAAACAGCTCGATTTCTTTGTCTAATTCATTAGGGTCTTTCACTGGGCCTTGGATTTCAACGATGAGCCCCAGCGCATTCGGATAGACCGCGACTCGCGCATACACAACGTATCCTAGTTGCTTTATGTTTCTCAGCTCATCAAAAGCTTCGTTTCTAAACACTGTTTGGAGCAGCGCGGCTGTTGCTAAGGCCTCAGGAGATTTGGGTCCAATTTGATAGTAGTTCAAAATCGCGTTGTCGTTGCTGTCTTCTTGACTATTCCATTCTCTGTAGGCGATGTACGTGTCCTCAAGCAATTTGACGCTGTCGTCCGGAATTTTCGATTCAGCTACGAACTCTAAACCTAAAGCATCGACTAATTCAAGTAAGTATCGTGTGGCATCCTTAAGTTCTATATTTCCGATAGCTAATCCCTCATAATAGAACGGTTTTCTCCTTGAGTCACTGTATTTCTTCATCCATTTCTTAGGATCTATGTTGGTGATAGCCGCAGCGAGTGGCTCTCCCATATAGTGGCTATCATACAAGTATTTCAATAGCACCTCAGTACGTTGTCGAGGCCCCAGGAACTCCATAGCGTACTCTTCCGCAGCTGCGATCTCAACCAACTGCTCGTAGATTCCTTCATCAACAACCATATTCTCAATAGCATATGCTAAACTACCGACTGCTTCATCCAGTTTGTCAGTAAATCCTTCAACCGACACGACCAAATTAGCTCGTTCACAGTAAATGCTGATCTGAAAGCCTCCTGCAATAAGCCCGCTCAGGTAGGTCTCAGGAATCACTCTCATTTGAGCGCAGAACAACGTAAACTCAGCATAATTGTCGATGTCCTTGAGCGCGTCGGGAGAAGTAAGGACAAGGCTAACAACAGCTCTCGGCACAAGGAAAGATCGATCAAGCTGGTACCACAGCGTCGCATCATCTCCAAGAGGATAAGCCTTAGGCTTTTTATCCGCATCGGCTTTAAATTCCTTTTTGCAAAGAGCTTGGTCATCGCTATCGCAGATCAAATCGGTATTTTCCGACAAATATTCGTTGGTGTCAGGTAGCGCAAAGTTTGGTCTACCGAATAGCGCTTCAGCGTTTTGCCTCGCAATAGGGTTTTTCACTACATCGAAAAATTCTTGGGGCAGCGCATTGTATGTGAATCTGGTATTATAGGTGGGAAGGTATTGATCGACAGCTTGGAAGCGGATATTACCAGCTTGCGTTAAATAAGTTTTGCTAGATGATGATCCCTGCGATTCCATCTCGCTTTTTTGATGTTTAGAAGCGCTTTCCTCGATCAAAATGAATGGGTTGAATTCGGCACCGGTATGAGATTTATCAACGTGAAGACCCTTTTGAGTTACTTTCAGCGGATCTCCCACTGTGCGAACATCTTCCACATGGTCAGGTAGGATCTTCGGGTCTAGTTGGAAGAGCTCCGAGGAGTAGATAATCACCATATTGTCAGGGTTGATCTCATCGAACAGAGCTCTGATGACCTGCTCATCGTATTCTTGCAGGAGTTGGCCGTTTGTAAAAGCATTATCAATACCATAATCCGAAATATGTGTTGCAATATCTGAGGCTCGCTCCATGATCATATCGGACTCAGTGTTCGCATAATCGAAGCTCATCTTTTTAGCAGTGGCATACGTCTGATAAACTTCTTCGTTTATCGCCTCAGCTTTAAGGAATTCCATGTAATCCATAATAGTCCTCACGAAGAATTCCGAATAAAACATGCCTTCGTCGACAACTTGTATGTTGAATATTACCAGAGTATGATAGCTTGTTTCATCGAAGATGTTTGCCTGGAAACCAACTACTAGGCCAGTCGAAAGCAAATATTCATTAAGGCTCCCAACTCCACTATCGCTGAGCAAGTAATCAAGGTATCTAACAGGGTTAACCTTTAGGTTTTTATTGGCAGGAGAGAGCTCAAAGCAGATAGTTATCAGGCTTCCAGGAGAATCTAGCAGAATTTGCGCATATGACTTGAGATTCTTATTCAATGGCTTTGGCAGCTGGTCGTAGAGGTCTTTAGGAAGCGAGTTATCTGGAGTCAATGAAGAGAAATGCTTCTTGACCATCTGCTCCATATTGGCGGTAGTTTCATTGCTTATTATCACCATGTTCATGATATTTGAATGATAATATTTCTGATGGAACTGACGCATTTCCTCGGAGAAGTTTCTTCCGGCGCTTAGAACGTCTTTCACGAGCGTTTTGTAGCTACCGGTCGTGAATTTCGTCGCAGGGTGGCCTGGGTCGTAAAGAGCCTTTAGCACGCCCTCGAGATGGAAGGGTAGCTCATTGTAATTCATTTGGAATTCGCTCTCGATGGAAAAACATTCAAGCTGAGCGACGTCGTAGGTGAATAGTGGATGCTGATACATATCAGCGAAGATCTCAAGGGAACGATCGAGGGCATCGGTGTTGACTTGGTAATGGACGTCAGTGACTTCGCCTGAGGTAAATGCATTGGAGATGCCTCCGTTTTGAGAGATGAAGTCGTAGAAATCGTTTTCGCCTGGGTACTTCTCGCTGCCCATTATAATGGTGTGCTCGATGAAATGAGCAATACCAGGCATGTAGTCGAAATCGGAGAGCGAGCCGGCTCCGACTTGGATAGCGATGCCGGCTAAGGTGGCGGATGGATGGGAGATGAGAAGGGCTTGCATTCCGTTCTCTAAAGTTAATGCCTTCAATTTACTCGAGTCACTTGCGGGTACAACGATGTCACTAGCTAGAGAGACTCTCATCTTCGAGATAGAGACGGTAGATGCTAGCATGCACAGTCCGAGCAGCCAGCATAGGGTAAGAAAGGTGCTTTTCATCAGTTTTGTTTTGTTTGAAATGTTTCTGATTTCACATGAACCTATAACGTATTTCTATACAATGAGCAACCGACTAATCGTTTTTTTATTTAATTATTTTAATGAGCAAGAGATACGTTTATTGAACCTGAATAAATAGCTCTCAAGCTTTTTTTTCTCATGAAAAGAAGAACGATCGCGTAAATAATCAAAATACCAGTGTTTTTTTTAATGTTCAAGATGAAACTGTCACTGATTAAATTCACATCAGAGTCATGTAATTTTTTTTTTTTAATCAGAATAAGAGCACTCTTGAGGGTACTGTTGGTCATAAGGCCTTCGTGGTTTCTAATGCAGAGAGAAACGCAATGAGACAGATCTTGACTCTGAATTTTGCTAATGGGTTCATAATTAACAAACAAAGCTATTTTATAGCAGTTTTTTTTATAACTGTTTATTTTTACTGGCTAGCTGAATTTGAATTTGCTATCTCGTAGCGCATGCATTTCTTCTAAAGCAAACTCGCTGTTCGTCTAGTCAAAAGATAAAACGCGTTTTAAGTTAAGAGTTATCGTAATGAGCTAAACCTACTTGAGAAGGTGTCAGCCGAAAAATCAAAAAATGCAAAATGAACATATAAGATGATGTTGCGCATTTCAAGGCTCGGAAAAGCTGGAATGGGAAAAACAAAATGCTTCCAGCGCGAATAACCATCATGATAGTCATTTTTTAGTAATGAATTTGGAATTTTTATAATTTATTTAAGTCGCTAAACTCTCAAATTTTCGTCGATCAGTCACAACGCTGATCTAAACTTATAAGGCAATAACCCTACTGATACAAAAATTTTTAAAAAAGCAAAAGCCTTTCCTCATAGAGAATTCTGTCAACTGATCTTTATTAGGTACCGTTGTTGCTTTCATGTCGCATCATTAGAGTACAAGGATTTGTAAGTTCTATACAGAGAAGCTTTAAAGTTAAATATAAACTGGTTATATACACGGGCATGTATAAATCACTCAAGTTTTATGCAAACTTGAAACATCTCGAGATGCCGTGGGCTTAACCCCACTCAAAACAAAAAATGTTTCACAAAGAAAGATATATGAACCGAATAACTACCTCGTTTAATTTCTAATTTCAGAAAGAGAAAGGTTTCCTAAGCCTATGCTTTTGTGCATTTCTTAGTAACCTTCTGATCCGAACTTCAAATATTCATCGCATGAGCTTGTAACTCGACTCATCGAGAGATCTTGCGCATTTGATGAATATGAAAAATCGCTTTCGCAGTAAAGAGGTTCATTTTTCGTTTTCTCTGAGAGAAATAAATTTGAAATCAGGTTTCGCTAGAGAGAAAAAAAAAACGTCAGGTTTGAAGCATAGAAGTAAGCTTACGCAACTGATGAGATCCTTTTCTTTCAAAAGCGGGAGTACTGAAGCCCAAGGAATTTTAGTTTGTTTGTTGCTGTCAAAAAAGAAAAAATCCGAAGGAATAGCATCTGTTGGGAGTTCTTGTGCGCTGTCATCTGTTGAGAAACTGCTATCGCGAGATTTCTGCACTTTTTTTGTCGGCTTCGAGAATTCGATACAATCATCTTCGTTGTTTTCATCATCTTCATCGTCATTTAAATAGTTTCTGATCATCGACATAGTCCTTTCATCGCTCTTAGCACTTACCGCCTCTCTAAATTATGGTTCAGCTATTGATAGGAATAGAAAATTTACATTATTTGAAACATATTCTGGACAATTTCTTCTTTTTTCTCTTTACCAGATGATTTCGTTTCATTGCAGCTTGTTTGTTCCTATCAAATTATTTTCATTTCCCATTCAACTGCCAAAGATTTACTAGAGACTTTTGGTCCATCATTGCAGAAAATTTTTCCAAGGCCGAGTCAATTCCGAGTTCTTGGAGATGTGCTCTTTTTTCTGCCAGGATTCGGCGAGGATTTTTTCGAATTATGCTTTTCAGGAGCTCACTATAATAATGATTTAGAGATCGAGAAGCGCGGAGGGAAATATTACGGCTTGTTTTTCATAAAGAAAGGATGGTAATAAGTCATGGTGTCATTATCAGCTTGCGATTTCAATTTGCATTTCTTGAAGTTGTACATGTTAAGCTTTGAATCATAGGTTAAGAAGTGCACATTATTAGGTTCTTACCTGGCGTACAAAAGAAGACAGGTTCTTGTGTTTGCAGAGAATTGGAAGAACAATCTGCGAGAACGCATTCGGCTTGTAAATGGTGAAAGAGGCTCCTTCCTCGCCCCAGTTTATCAGATCTGAGTAGTTTTGGCTCTATTGGCAAGGAATGGAATGATAAACGCATGGAAGAATGAATCGATGCTTACATCAATCAAAGAATAAAAAGTTTGCATGAATTGGTTTTGGATCTTCTTTGAAGAGGATTGGGATTGAGTTTTGCGCTTAGAGGTTGCCATTTTTTGCTTGAAAGCTTCAGGTATAGGATAATTTTTTTAAGAATATAGATGAATTATTTTAATAATTGCGATTTGGCTTGCTTTTATAGGTGCTGACGCGATCAGTGAAATCAAAAATTATTGGTGTAAAAATGGTTAAAACGCAGAAATTTAAATCACTGACCGTTCCGAATTGTTTATTTTGGTAATTCTGAATTGCTCCCGAATTAATTTTTCGCTCATATTCTACGTTCGAGAAGATTCTCACTGGCAGTCGGCGAAAATTAATTTACGAGCAACGCCCCGCTCAAATCTCCCTGATCGTTCCCATAGATGCTATTACGAATCTCAAATGGAGAGTCGATGGAATTATTGTGGAACCTGACGAGATCCTAGAGTACACTCTGAGAAGATGAAGTTAAAATTCGAATATTTATGCGAGGAAAAACTGATTTCTCGAGTAACACCGTATTCTGAAGCAGAGTGATGGGTGGAAGCTGTTTATTTGTGATAAGATTTGGGAATCACGAGATGTTGACCTGAGATGGCAATAAATACATTCGCTGTTTCGAATCAAATTGTTCTATCGAACAACGTAATGAGCGAATTTTTAATATACTGGCTTTTTTTTAAAAACACTCGTTAAGGAAAATTTCAGTAGAAATCTTAATAAGAGGAACACAAACCAAAAAAGCAGTTATAGGATACAGAAGAGCGAGAACTCACTCCGTCGATGAGGTGAATGCTAAATAATCTTACTGAGAGACCGAATAGCTTAGAATCTCCAAAGAGAATAGCTGACTATTGTAAGATCTTGATTTGATGCTCAAGTTATTTTTTAAAAAAATGGCAAATGCCCTCGAAAGAGATTGTATTTCTCGGTCTTAAAAAATTAATAAATCAAGAATCGCAACGGCCACGTTCCAAAGCTTCGATTGTTTTTCGAAATCCTTCTTCAAATTTTATCAAATGACTAAAATAGCATAAAAAGGGAACACAGACTAAAATTTTTTTCTTTTCGATCAAAATTTTCATAAAATATTTATTTGAATTATTCCAAATGCTTAACTGCATTCCGGGTATATTGACTTTTTAATTTTTTTAAATAATTACTCGAATTAGAGTGCATCGTGTCGTGACTCCTGACAAACCTCTGTGCTGCTCATGGAATAATTACGAGGTAGGAGGGCCTTGATTCAGCTCTGATCAAAGAGTGAGTTCAATTTATTGAGAATGAATTAGTGAAATATGAGAGTAGTTGTCGGCAGAAAACCAAAAATATCAGAATGTTTAGTATAACTTGGCTTCTTTATGAAGAAATAGTTGAAATACTCTCGTTAGGTTCAGATTTCCTCCGCCGCGGTTCGCGTTGTGGTTTGATATGTGTAAAATTTCTGAGGAAAGGTTCGATTATCTTTGAATTATTTAGTAATAGCGAATTGAGAAGCGTTGATTTACTGATTTGTTACATTCTTTAGTGTTTCAACTAAGACTATTGAAGAGAAGAGCTAGTTGGTCTTTGTTGGCCGTCGAATGTTGAAGAATGAACTCGTGAAGAGGTGGATTCAATCATTAAATCTTCATCTTGCATTAAATCAAAACCCAAGGAGGGTTTTCTCTTCTTTCTTCGCGGAGAAGAGCATTTTCATTTACTTCACAAATACATCGAAGTATATCTTGGTGGATTTATATATTGTCTGTACTTTCCATTTTCTTACTCATTTCTCATCTCGCTCGCTGAGCTAGCGCAGCGATGTTCAATTGTAATCTTCTCAATGGACCTCTGGCAACTCAAGTTCCGAGAGGAAATTTAACGTCATATCTAATTTTCCTAGGATAGCAAAACAACATATCCAAAACAACAAAAAAGTCAAAAGTCAAAAACATCCAACAAAATCGAATAATTAAGATTTCAAATCACTCAAGAATCAAGGACAACACATCAGTCGTGTATCTTGATACACCGTGATCTCTAACAGCTCAAGGAGAGAAATTTTCGAGAATCCAAAACAAAAAACTGGACACTTCTAAGCTGTCCGAAAACCCATTTAGAGTATAGCATTCTCCTTTCTCATTTTATTCTTCAATCCAATTCGATAGAAACCCCACTATTTTATGTAGCACACAGCCCCATTTTCATCGTGAACTTAAATAGATCCTTTTTTAAAGTATGAAAAGGAATCTCGCGCTCTTAGAAAACAGACTTGGGTTTGAATATCTTAAATTATTTTTTTTCAGTAAATTTTTTATTAGACTGCACAGTGTAGAGAATCTAATTCGCATTAAAACCTTTTACCAACGTGTCAATCAAAATGAATGAAAACAAACATAATGAGCTTGTCGTTAAATTATTAATCGTCGGCAATTCCGCTGTTGGGAAAACCAGTTTGCTCTTAAGATACACAGAAGGCAGATTTTCAGAAAATCATTTACCTACAATTGGAATCGATTTCAAGATAAAAAAGATTCATTTTGATGATATCTCCCTTAAGATGCAGATCTGGGACACCGCTGGCCAAGAGCGCTTTAAGACTGTTACTCAAAGCTACTTCAAAGGCACTCACGGTGTGATTTTTGTATACAGCTGCACGGATCGTGAATCATACGATCATATTGTTAGCTGGATGAAGCAAGCGAACTCAAGCGCACCACAGAACTCCAGCAAGATCCTCGTTGCAAATAAATGCGATGCAGATGAAAAAGCAAGGGTGGTGACGACAGAAGAAGGGAGAGAGCTTGCCTCGCAGTTCAAATTGCATTTCTTTGAGACCAGCGCAAAAACGAATGAGAATATAAGCGAAGCATTTCAGTGTATTGCCAAGATGATCAAAGACGAGATCGCTCCGAAAGCTTTGAAGGAGGCGAAGATACATGAGCCTGATAGAGTCTTAAATTTGCAAAAAGATACACAGGAGAAAGAGAAAGAAGAATCAGGAAGCAGATGCTGCTGAGTGTATGTAGATAGGTTTGATTATTCAAAAGGATAATTTGACATGACTTTCTTTAAAATTTACCCTTATGTTTGTATATGAATTGTTATGACAGTATGCTATTATTGATTCTGAACCATCTTCTTTGTTAAAGTTTGACTCTCTATGGTTAAAATTTGATTCTCCCTCTCAAATAGGTCCTCCACTATTTATTAGTTTGCTTAGAGACTAGCGTGAAATTGAACAAGGCTAGGATTAAATGATGGACTATTGTCGTTTTAAATTTTTCGTTCAGTTTAGCTTGGGGATCATTTTTCCTGAAATTCAAACGCGAGATTCTGCCGAGAGGATTTCTAGAAGGCACGCGATTTAAACTCAAAGGTATTTAGATAGTGAATCTTAGATTTGGTGGTGAATGATCGTGCAAGCTGTGCTCACGTGAAAAAATAAAATAGAGTAAGTAGACTTTAAACACATTATGAATCACGTAAATTTATTAGATCTCGTAAAGATATCCCAAAAACTTCGAAAGTTTCCATTTGTTGATAGAGCATATTATTGAAGTTCAGACGTATCCTATCTACCTCACATTAAATTTTGTTTATGGCCTTTAAGATCACTGATGAATCGAAATTTGTTGAAGATGGCTGGAAAATATCATTAATGTATCACCCTGCATACGATATTAAACCATTAGGGTTTATGAAAATAAATCGAAACTAATTCAACTTTCTATAAAAGAAAAAGACTCTAACTATTTTAATATTGATATCTTTAAAAACACCTATAAAGTTAATTGTGGTAAAAAATGAAAGCAACAAAAGAATCGTCAACCAATCTGGTTCCTTACCTCGCTGCCGGCGGATTAGGGCTCGTTGTGATGGGAGCTGTCTATTACTTCTTCGGGAAAAACGAAACACAAGCGCAGTCCGCGTCCAAAGGCAATGCTTTACCAAAAGACCAGGTTCTCAAGATTCTCACTGAATTGAAGCGGAATATGTATCCCTACTTCAAGAGACTCTCTCAGATGGGGAAGGGTATCGCAGAGGATAATCAGAACGGCTATGTCCCATTAGCACAGATCAAAAATGACCTCCTCACACACAGTATATTCTAATTCTGGAGTCCATAATATCTCTCAACTGTTAACTATCACCAGACAAATCCGAAGTGGAAGAAATCACGAGAGAAGTCCTCGCTAAGCATGGTGTCAAGGAAGCTGATTTTGAATACTCTTGCACTGAGGCTTACAAAGATGATAAGTAAAGACTATTCTGCTTGTTAGGGATTCTCACTTTTGATAAGGGATGTAAAACAGAAGTTGATGGCAATACAGGAAGAGGTAGACAAGGCTGTACAAGGAATGGATGTTGACAACAAAGCGACACTTCCAGATTTCCTTACTCCACAGAAAACACTCGACATTTCTGTGAAGAATATGAAAGCAAGCTTGGTTAAAATAAGTGAGAAATTCGATGAGCTTAAAGAGCAAGGAGTCGATATCTCATTAAAGAATCCAAGAGTTATGATGATGCTTAAGGATCTGAGAATAGACAATATCAGGTAGAGTGCGTCTCATGATTTGGTCTTACAATAATATGCCATAGAGCTGAAGTATTAAGGAAAGAGGGTCTTGATGGTTATGAAGACCACCCTGAGAAGATTCTCAACTATGCAGTCGCGAAATTTGAGAAGATTGACCCGACCTTCCGACAAAAATTGGCTAAATTGGAAAGTCAACACATGATGGCTATGCAAAAGATTTTCCAAGATGCGATGGACAAAACAAGCGCTATTGATAATGTCGGAGCCGGAATCACCGGGGATGATGTGTAATCATATGCTTCCTGTGAATAGAGAATTTATTAATTTTTTTCTATTTTCTCATAGCGCTCCAATGAAATTCGGAAGGGCTCAGTCCGTGATCAGAGAAGAAGTCAAGGAGGCTCCAAAGTTGCAAAGGTTAAATACGACAGCGAGAGGAGGAAGCAGCGCGCAGGGCATTGAGAAGTAATTTGTTAATTTTATTATAAAAAAGGGTTTGATAATTGATATCAATTAGCATCAAGAAAAAAATTCAAGAGGACTTTAAAAAAGCATTAGAAAAAAGCAACTCCTTTAAAGGTAAAGAAGGCGTCATGGAAAGTGCTCTTGAATCTTTGATGGATGTCATGAGTGGATATAAGCCAGGTAATACTCTATTCGATTAGTAGGAGCGATTAATTATTCTTATATTTGTAGAAACAATCCTTGGTCAAACGAAAGCCCAACAACGCAGGGCAGAAATAGATAAACTCAAAGCTAGCGCTTCCGGTTTAAAAGAGAAAAAACACGAAGAAGAAAAAAAAGAAGAACAACCTCATGAAAATGGAGAAGCCAATGAAAAGAAAGAAGAAAAGCTTCAAGAAAATGGAGAACAGCCTCATGAAAATGAACAAAAGCCTCAGGAAAATGCAGAACAGACTAATGAAACCAACGAAGAGCAACCTCTTGAAAATGGAGAACAACCTCAGCCTCATGAAAATGAAGAAGCCAAGGGACAGCAAGACGCTCAGAACGACCCTGAGCAACAAGCCGAGGAGCCTGAAGGAAACCAAGCCATTTAGTCAATTAAGAAATTTTTTCAAGGGTCCTTTCATTTTGAGCGAGTATATAGGAATTAAACAGTCTCGATATGGTTTTCTTATGTGTATAAGGTTACCCTTCGAAGTTCGTCATGCTTGAAGGAAACTAATCTCTGTGCGTGCTGCATATTGATACATTGTTCATTTTCTATGATCGAAGAGCATGAAATTATCATCATATGTCAAGGATCATTCGGGAACCCGAATTGATGTGACAATCAAAAATTTAGTTTTCACTTCAAAAAAAAACCGAATAGTGTGATAATTTTGAAAAAAAGTTTGATGAATATACCGAAGCAAATAGTATTGAAAGCCATTATAAGCAAAAAAATAAATAAATAAAAGGATAGCTTGAAAGTTTCTATTGCAAAGGTTTGAGAATTTTGATGCAAATATTATGCATTAGTCATTGTGCTGTCAATGTTGTAACAACTGATTTTATAATGACGCACATTACAAATAAAGCAAATACTCCTTATTAAAGCTTAAAAAGATGAGGCAGGCGGCTTAAATTGCCACCGATTATCACGATTGACTCATTTGTCACATAAGATTACAACTTTCTGTCACCATCCATGGCAGTTTCGTACGAGAACGGCTCGAAATCTTTTCCATCAGCTTTGTAAAATTTGCTCTGGAACTCAACCCTGTTTAAATAGGTATCAATGGTTGGGCAACAATATGATGGATTACCAATGCAGACGGAGCGCATGCAAGAAACACTCAAGAAGATCCATACACAACAGAACTCCGAAGGTTATCAATGCAAAGAGCGGATATCCGAAGAAAGTCTATAAAAAAATCGTTAAGAGTGTTTGACATCAAAATAATATTTACCAAGACGAAATTGCCTGAAGAAATCGCAGTGCCCATCGTGTAAGTAAAGAAAACTGCTGCAAGCTGTGAGTGAGCGAGTGATAAAGCCCAAAGACGAAGGTATGATGCAGTATGAGAAACCGAACCTAGAAAACCAACCAGTTAGAAAATCATGCGCATAAATTTATTGTTTACCCAAAACAAATTCAATAGTTTCAATGAGTTGATGTACGAGGATATCCCCTGGGCCTTCTTCTTTAGGACCCTCTTCTCTGTGAGCCTCTGTTGCCGGTTTCTTCTTTGGAGCTTCATCTTTCTTTGGTGGTTCTTTAGCATCTGCGTCTTTTTCTTTGTCGACAATCTCTTCCTCCTCGTCGTCGGAATCAAGACTGCCTTTTCTCTTTTTCTCTTTCTTATCGTCCTTACTCTTCTCTTTGTCTTCTGCTTTCGCTTTCATGTCTTTTTCCATTTCGATGATTTTGCTTTCATCTCTGGTTTCGTCTTTTATGCTTGCTTTCAAAAGACTTGTTTCTTCGGAGGTTTGGTCGATTTCATCTTTTAATGGTCCTCCTGCTTTTTCTTTGAGGACTTTCTTATCTTCCTATTATTAATAATCAAACCATGTAAGCTGATAAGCTCAAAATGAAAACGCTCTTACCTCTGCTCGTACAGCATCGTATTTCTTCTCATCATCTTGAACGAGATACCCTGTCTGGATTGGTTCTTTCTTTTTCAAATGAGTGAGGATAAGGACAACAGGCTTTGGGATAAGCATCCACGGAACGCTTATCAGAGCCAAAATCAACAGAACTTGCTGCACGGTTGTCTCAGTCGATCCATCAGCGCTCCCAAACAGAGGCACGACAGCAGTAGTTCCAGACCCCACGTCAAACTGTCCGAACTTAAGCACGAAATTGATAAAGATGTTGATGATCGCAGGCGCTTCGCTGGTTGCGATAGTTACTCCATAAGGCGTGGCCCATTTAATGAAAATAAGCGCGACCATGTATCCGAACGTGCACATGAGGAAGATGATCTGTGGAATCCATTCAAAGCAAAAGTCCAACCATGATCGGAAGTGCATGGCGTTCAGCGCCTTGAGAAACACTCCCAGCGTCATTTGCGCGACTCCGATGATAATAGCCATTTTCATCTTGAAGGAATTGAAAAACGTGAGCTCGTTAGTGGATTTGTACCACGCAGGGTCAAGTCCGAAAGGATAAATGCAAGTATCGCTGTTCCTGGTGTAGGTCGCGCCATCGGTGCTCTCTGTATAGCAGCTGCCAAAGATATTCAGCGGCAATGCCATGAAATCATTGTAGATAAACCCGCAGTAAAGCGCCCAGAATCCCATCATCGCGAAAAGATATCTTGCGTACAGGAGAGGCGACAGAGGGTGGCCTTTCTCTTTCTTGATGGAATCCTTCGCAAAGCAGAGATACAATCCAAACACAAAGAGGATAAGTCCATGACCGATATCTCCGAACATAACTCCAAACAGGAAGGGGAAAGTGGCCACTGTGAACAGTCCAGGGTTAACTTCTTGATATCTTGGAACACCATAAGTGTTAACAATAGCTTGGAAAGGAGCCGTGAAATCGTTTGTGCGGAAGGATGTCGGCGGTAAGGCAGTCGGAGGCTTCTCCTCATACGCCATCTTTGGCATCGCAAGGTTTGGTTTGACATTCGGAAGATTTTCTAGCGCCTTCCTAACGGTTTCTTCGTTTTCAAGGGGACACCAGAAGTACCCTTCCAAGAATTTTTCTCGCTCTCTCAGCATACCCAAATTGTGATACAACGCCTTCTCCTTTCGAACGAACAGTCTGTATTCTTCCAACCTTGCCCACATTCCATTGAAACGATCCGGATTGACCAAATCGTCCATCAGCATATCTAAATGTTCTCGAGAGACTTGAAGGACTCTGGCTTCATCTTCTCTTCGGTTTTTGAGCTCCTCGAGTTTCTTGAGGAACTCTTGCTTGTCCATCGGGATGCCGTATTTGTGAGCATTGAATGAATCTGCAATCTTTCCCAACTTGGCTTTCAAGAACCCTTCGTCGCCAGCTGGGTATGCGATGAGGAAAATCGTTTTCTTTCTCATTTCATTCTTAGAGTTGGCTATAAAATCATGCTGGAAACGCTTTTTGCTCGCAGGTCTAGGCTCAATGTCAATGATATCCGACCAAACCATGCCAAGTGTAGCTCTGAATAAGACTCTACGGAAGCGCTGCACGTCCTCTCGGTCAATTACGCCGGCCAAGTATTGGACTTTAATTGATCGGATAATCGAACCTACGCCTCCTTGCGCAGTTGTCAATTTGTATTCTTCGCCAGGCTTGACTTCTGGGTACATCTCATTCTCATCCTCGTTAAAATATATCTGCGCTTCTTCCAGGACGCGAACATATTCAACAATCAGATTGTGATTCTCGACTGAAGCGTCGAAGTATTTAATTTGATCATTAAGCGCTTTCAATTTCAAGTCGATTTCAGCTTCCATGTCGTTAATGTAGGTGTTTTCACTCTCTTTACGTCTACCCAAATGCTCTCTGTGGCTTTTGAGAAAGGCTTTGTGGTCTGTGCATCTATCAGGTTTCATGTTGAATTTGCTCATTATCGCTTCCATGGTGGTGATCTTTTGCTCCATTTCTTCGAGACGCTTGATGTACAGCGTATATGGACGTGCGAGGATCTGTTCTTTCTCATGTAAATCAACGAATTGCACTGTTGAAAGTTCTCCGAGCTCGTTCATGATATCCCAAGCGTTTTCGCGAGGGATTGCGATGCTGAAATATCCCATACTTTCGGACCTTAGTAAACTCATTGCAGTTAGATAAGGTGTTGGAGGGTTTGATGATGAACAAACAAAGGTATCTAAGGCTTCCCTTTGATGAATGTAAATATATACTGATTAATCTATTTGATTTAGGTGTTTTTTGCAAGTACGAAGTTTGATTAACTCGAAACGGAGCATAAAACAGCTATTTTGGTGTTCTAAAGTTCGATTAAGAGATACTGAAATTTGATAGAAATGTGAAACTTTGAGGCTATTTCAGAATTATTAGTGCAAGTCTGTTGAGATTTAGCGTGGCTCGGAGGTTAGTGGCCTTTTCCATGGCCAAAAGTGAGCTGATCTCTGAGAAGAAAGTCAAAATTATTATTCCTCATGTAAAAGAATAGTTTATTTAGGGTTTTGGACTCCCAGTCTGCTGGGAAACTCTCAGATTAGAAGATTCTTTTATCCTTTCCTCGCGTGTAGTTGTTGCGACAAGATTACGCTATATTGAACCATATTATTGTTTTGAAAAACGGTTTTAATCGACGAAGCTGTATATGTACTTTTTTTCCAGAATTGATTAAAGTATGAATTAAAATAAGAGGCTGCTATTACACTTCTTCATCCAGGAGCAAAAGAAGGACTTAGGGGGCGTTGAAGCTGACCCTTCGCTCATTAAAAAAGGTTATTGCGAAAGAATGCATTATTATAATAAAGCGTGTTTAGTTTGATTATCTTTTTTGTTGCTTCACCTGGAAAAATTGATATGGTATTAACAATTTGACAAATGAATGGGCTGCCGTAGTATAGTATGTCAGTAAGACAGGTTGAATGAGTCACAAAAGCAAGAATATTTTTACATTATGAAGAGCTTTAGTAGCTGTATGGTTGTGGAATTCTCTTTTAAGATGAATGAAACCTGAAAACCAATAATTCCAGTAGCATTTTTGCTGCCGTTCATTCATTCTAAATTTTTATAAATAATTGCATCAAGCTCGGAGTTTGAAATGAACCAAGAAATATATTGAAAAACATCTAAATTCAGATCCATTGGGAGAGTCCAAGTTAGAAGATTGATACCCCTCTGATAGATCATCTTCAAATCATCAATCTTTGAATGTATCACGTTTTGATAAATTATCGTTTCCTTCAGACGTTCTCCACTCAAGAATTAGACAATCATAGATAATATTGCTAAAATTAAGACAAACAATTGAGGTTCAATTTCATGATGCATCGAAACAAATTTTTTGTTACCTATATTAACCCAAAAATAATGGCGTAACTCAGATTTGAAGAGCTAGCTAGCTTATTAGAGAATGTTGATAATATCTTATGATAATTTACTGAAAATCATGATTCTTCGTTGAGACTGTCATTACAGTGGCTCATGGACGAACATACATATTTTACTTCGAAAAGTTTTCCTGTCAATTTCACCATTGTCCAAATTAATTTCATCGTTTATGACAATTTTTTTTTTCATTTCTAAATTACTCTTCTCTGTGCCAGACCCCTAGAAATAACGCAGTGTACTTTTTAGAGAGATATCCACCATTAATGCAATATTACAAACCAGAGCATTCATAAATCACAATTCTGATAATTCTACTAATCCAACCTCTGAATTACCCACCCAACAGCTACGAATATCATGAAATACTCCGGGTTTTCAGCAGTTATTAAGTAAAGAAGCTCCATTCCATAACAAATTGGGATAAATTCTATTTGTTAGATCTTTTTATCAAGCAACTTACTTTCCCACAAAATAAGACTTAGGATTTCTTAAATAATTGTATTAACTCAGGAAAAACAGAACTACAAACTCAGGAGACCGGCGAAATGGCTGAACAGAAAAAGGACGACCGAAAATCATTGAGTAAGCAAGAAAAACAAGAACTTCGAGAAAAGAAACGGCAGCAGAGAGAGTTTCTAGATTTTTACGGACTGTCTTCAGAAAAAAAGATCTTCGGGCCTTCAAAACAAAAAGACGGTGAATCTAAAACCAAAACTCAGGGCCAGCAGGCCGATGATCACCCTCACAGAGAATCCGCTCCAGCAAAAACCGATAGAAAATCAAAAGATGGGGAGAAACCTGAGGCAATATTGAACTTTTTTGGTTTGTTCCTTCCATCAGATTCCAAAGGCGATAAGAAGGCCTCAGGGAAAGTACCGAAACGAAATAACGCGCTCTATACATCTGTAAGAGGAAAAGAGGAGATTCAAAATGTGCTGCAAGCTCCACGAACTGTCTCGCATGATGCTGAGGCTTTCTACAGCTCTAAAAGCCAGAGATTTGTTGATCAAGCGTTCAAGAACACCAATAATGCAGGGTTTCCGATCTGCTATCTTAAGAAGCCCTCGAATGGAAAAGGCCTCAATATCCCTCATATTGATGAACCAAGCAGCCTTATTGAATCTGTAAGCAGCGAGTTTTCAAAAACCACTGAGAAGATCCTAGTGACCAATGTTCCAATACAAATCGTCAAAAAGAAACCAGGAGAAACCGCTCAAAGCCAGAATTTAAAGACTGGAGAACTTGTATTTGACGGAAGAGGTCTCAAATGGTTCCAAATCCCGGAGGAAAAGGATTCTCTTGTATGCATTAAAACCACTCAGCATGAGGCATTTATCAGCGACTCTGTCAGTAAGCGGCTCTATTATTATGGTCGAATAGCGCGAAATTCGCAATCAAACAGGATTTTTGATTCGAGAGGTATCTTGTTTGAAAAAGCTTTCACGTATGTAGGTGAGTTTGAGAAGGGTATGATGTCAGGCAAGGGCGTTAGAGTTGGATTAGATCTGTCTTATGTTGATGGAGTTTGGAAAAACGGACAAAAGCTGCATGGTACTCTATATCATTTGGATGGTAGATTGTTAGAATCGGGAGAATATAACGTAAACGGTGAGCTTGAAGGAAAAGAATGCTTATTACGACTGGAAAATAATGAAGTTTATATCGGAGAAATGAAAAGTGGGAAACCGCATGGCTCTGGGTGTCAATACTACCTGAACGTTTCAGGCACAGCCACGAATGATTATAAATTAAAATACCCAGCTGATCAGTTGCCACTAGGAGCAATGTCCTTGAAGGGAAGCTGGGAAAACGGAGAAAAGGATGGCGTTTTTCAAGTATACAGTCCAGAGGGGCAATTAATTCAAGAGATAAAATATGCAAAAGGCGTCAAGGTTTCTGAAGGGAGCGATACTACAACAAATCTGGAAAACGAAACGCAAGAGAGGGAGCAAGAAGGAGAGATAAGTCTTGAAAAAAGACTTTTAGTTGAAACCAAAGGACGAAAAAACACATATTATAAGCTGACTACTGAGGAAGTCGAAAAAATTTTAGTTGGAGAGGCCTCTCCCAATGTCGTTAGTTGCTACATCAACCATATTTCTCGTTCGAATTGGGAAGCTGTCTGGCAAGGGAACATCGTCGACCCTCAAATACTAATCTTAGATCCAGAGATTATCAAATGTATGAGGGAGAAACCGATGCGAACAGCCTATCTGCAGAATTATACGAGAAGATTCACTCTTCCAACAGAGAAAGGGCATAACACATACCTCCTCATTTTCGATGTATTCAAGCGGATATTCCTTCCAATTAACTTAGATGGTCACTGGGCTCTCGCCGAAATAAACTGTGAAGATAAAAATAACTACAAACTCTCGATATATAACCTCTTGCCTGCTAATAGTGAAAATCCTGGGGCCTCTGTGAATCGGAAAGAGTATTTGGAAATCCTAAGCGACTATCTTCAGTTTGAAATAAACGATAAATGCAAGGATCCTGAAATTGCAAGCAAATATTCTTCAAGATACAAAAAAGAATGGGCTACTGAGATAAATTTGAGTGCAAACCCCCCAGATAAAGGAGCTGACTACGGAATCTGCTATTTGTTGCTTTTGAAGCTTCTTTTTGAAGACAAAGAGTTTTCTGAGTTGACACTTGAACAAACAAATATTTTTACAAAGGAATTGTATGAGATCGCGAGAAGTGAGTTAGAGTCCATGTAAAATGGGTAATTTGAATAATTTTTATTATCTCTTTGGTTGATTTTTGATCAAATGAAGAATCTATAAGTCGCAATATCTTTATGCTTCATAATTATTGTTTGTTAAAGTATTATCAAATTGCTTTCTTTGAGTTTAATCGGACTATTCTCAATCATTATTTGAAAGAATTATGCTGTTTCATAGGTATCATCAATAGTTAATCTGTTGAAAATTGATTTTTAGCTGCTCTCACTTTATCGCTTGACATTTGATCTATTATCAATTTTTTCTATTGAAAAATATTTGTATTCTGATGTGGTCGATCTGCTTTACGGTTAATACTCGCTTGAGACATAAAACTTACACACTCTATGTTATTAATCCTATGAAAAAATTATTCTCTATCCAAAATGCACTCATCTTCTAGATATCCCATATAGGCTGATTTTCCAGGGAGATTCTCATCGAGGATTTTATGCCAAGAGTTATTGGCGCTGATCTTGACGCCAGGTTCTAAGAAATTTTTATTCGCTGTTGCAAATTCCACCTTCATGGCCTCAAGGTCAAAAGGCTCTCCAGATGCAAGATTCTTCATATAATCATGCACAACGGCAAAAATCCTTTTCAATTTGCTTCTTAAATACGCGTATTCTATCTCAAAGAGATCGGTTAATGTCGCTCGCATTAGCTTATCTTTTCTGGGGTTTGTGCCGATAAGTTGTGGGCTGCCGTTCGCTTCGATAAACCATAGCTGCAGATTGTCATCCAATATAAAATCCAGACCAAACATCTCGTATACACTCGAATGTTTCCAGTAAGCATGCTTGCTCATACGAATGAGATGTAAGTAAGCTTTTTTGAAACTGGGACGGAGATAGTTGTTCAGCCAATCAGGATCAGTAATCTTTCCCTACATGAAGATTAACGAACATCAGGTCAGAAGACAGAAAGCCCTTACAATTTTAAGGAGATAAGCTTGCAAATCTTCCAGCGTCCACATCTGATAATCACGAAGTTCTTCTTCAAGTGTTGCATTATCCACTCCAGCGAACGTCTTTTTGCTGAGATGAGTGTTTGTAAGATGGGCCTCTCGCTAAATAGGGGTGTTTGAGAATTACAGAGAAATAAACAAAGTTTGGATACCTTTGATGTATCGGTTGCATTGTAGGTTGCCAATGAGACTCTCAGAAATCCGTCGTGGTAGTATGCAATCAAAGGGTCAACTGAAGCGATCAGCATGTACATACGGAAGTCGAATTTATTCTGCCGGTCCAGAGTCAGCGGATTCGGGATGTAGTGTTGAGCGAGCAAAGGCAGGTCGTTTTTCCCGCACCATTCGCCGTTGTTGTACCTACCTCTGACATCAATTTCCTCTTTTTCTCCGAATAAAAAAACTCCTTTGCCTCGATGAGCGTTGTAGCCCACTTTGATAACATACTGAAGATTTTCTTTCTTCTTCTCTTCGTATGAAGGATCGTTTATCTCCGCGAAAAACTGCTTGCACTCTGTTTCGTCTGAAAAAATGATATTCAATTTATTCTGAAAGTAAGTTACTATTTAGTCGGTAAGCAAAAGGAAAATAAGTCTCTTTATTAAAACACTTCGGCTTTGAGCGGTACATCTCAGAGTAATCACTGTATTGATATGATTAGCAAGACAATAGGTTTTCAAATGGATTACTTGAGAGCACCGACTGAAAGGTCTTTCCGAATGAGAATATCATGACCAGGGATATGATTATATATTTGAGTCGCGCCTGTACATTGAAAATATTAGCTTGAACAAACCCATTTCTTACATAGAAAATGCTTCCCAATTTCGTAATAATAGTGGAACAGCGTTTTCTTTGTAAAGAAGTTGTTTGTTCTAACATCCAACTCGTAATCTGGAAAATCAAGGTTCACTCTTTTCACCACGAGCTTTGGAAACATATCTTCTCCAAGCGTCGCCAGAAGGGTTCTCGGAAGAGCTAAGAAAATCATTGAGTTGAGAGAAGGTTCAATGGGAGGAAGCATTACAAACAGTAGTATAATCCGCGAAAAAATTGATCTTTGTTAACGCATTAGTCGGGTTAAACAGATTGTACATATCTGCATAGTCGCAATAACTGGGGTTTCTTCTGATATTAAATTCCATTTTCTCATAATTTGGCTTAGCTCCTGGGCTACTATTGAAATAGCTGAGAGGTAGCTCTTTATAAAAGCCTAATATTCTGAACGGGTTGACTGTTTCAGCTAACTCAGTGAAATATTTTATAGTGTCGTTAAGCTCGACGATCTTTTTATTCATGTTTATGAAATAGGCGTCGTTCTGCGTTCCCATGAGATTCATGTAGTGATCATAAGACTGTGATGTCTGCGACAGAGGTTTCTTGGTACCAGGCGCGATACTCATGATATCAGGGTCAATGGTATACATATTTTGATTTGTCTCTTGTTTTGCAACTGCTTTATTCTGTTGTTTCTTCTGATTAGTTTGCTTCTTAGGCTGTGATGCAGTTTTATTCCTCTTGTGCTGGCTGTTATTGAGCTTAGGATCCTTCTTCCCGTCTTCATTTGCGACTTTGACGAGAGAGCTATCATCTAAATCATTGTCTGAGTCATGGAGATTTTGATTTGCATCCATATCATTCTTATGAATTGAGGTTTGATTCGAATTGCCAGTGTTGGAGTTATTGTGAGGTTGTTTATTTATCGGTGACTTTTCAGGTGGTTTGTGGGTCGGAACATTATTCATAGTGGCTTGTCCGTCATTGGATTTTGATTGCTGACGAAATTTACTCTTGGATTCACCTGCAAAGCAATGAGTTAGTCTGGGGATGCTTCAAATTTTATGAAGAATAAAGCCAAAGCGGGGAGGAAAAAGAATATTGAGGGTCAAAATGAAAATTTGTATAGATTGTACTGTGCTTTGGAGGGTGAGTGTCGTTAAGTTGTGGAGTCTCGCTGAGTGAGAAGAATGTAACGACTGCGATGAGATTAACAACAACAACCAAGCTGAGTAGGAATTTGACGTTCAATGCCATTTTGACTTAGAGCCCTGAATAATATATTTATTGGTTCGAACTTAATTAACGCAGGTTAAGTCATTGTAACTCTCTCAAACGGCTTCTGCGCTAATACCGATACTCTTACTTTGCAGGCCAACAATTCAGCGGTGAAAAAAACATTTAGCCCAATGAACTGCACTCATAATGGCATGCTTTCAGTCCTCAAACACTTCAGCATTCGATTCTTTTTTAGTTCCTCAGAAAAAAGTAATAAAGATCACGAGTTGCTGTTCATTGAGAGCATAACAGATAACATTTCTAGCACTTTGAACTTACAACCTCAAACTCAGAAATGATGACTACCTTGATTGAGAGAGAGAAGACAAAAATATTTATATAAAAATGGTGGACTCTGTGGTGTTTCTCAAGAGAACCAAAGGATTAGTATTTGCTAGATGAACAAGAGTTAGGTTGCTATTGGATAAAACAGCGGCCAAGGGTAGGAAAAAATTGGAACTTTTCTAATTAACAGAGAAATAGAAGTGCTCAAAATAAATATTTCTACTGCAAAATTTAGGAATCTTCAGAACATAATTCTGTTGTAAACTTCTCACGCTTTTGTAATAAATTCTGTGTTCCTTTTTTACTGATAATTTATCAATTCATTTGCATTTCTGTATATGGAAGCATGGAAACTGGTTGTAGAGATTGAAAAATTATAGAGTAATGGCCTTACATATTGTTACCTTTTGGTCACTTTCGAAAAACCGCACTATTATTTCGACTCTCAAACCAACTACAATTGCTATGACTTTTCCTCATTATAATCATTTCAATCTCTCTATGATCGAAGGAGCCTTATACGAGTAAATTAAGGTTGAGAGTGATTGCGAAAATCTTGCATCTGAGATTTCTTGAAATCCTAGTAATAACTAATAGCTAACAGATATTTCAGTTATCAGAAAACTAGTTTATCAGTATCATCGCTGATTATCGAGAGGCTTTTCTAATTCAATGATCTCTCAGAATTCAATGTTTTGAATTCCAACTCAGTCTTGTAATTCCTAGTTCCTACTCTTTCCCCTCTATATCAAAATGTTGTCCAGTTTCGTGTGTTTCGCGATTATAACTGAAAATAACTTTCACAACCAAGAAGAAGAGATGCGGCAGATGTACGCACGGATTAAATAGCTGCTTCGCTACAACATCACAAATCCTTTTGTTTCCTCTAGCCAAAATACTCGATTTTTAAACCCAACTTTAATTCCCGAATTTTTAGAACACAGGACTCGGCTCTGATTGGAAAGCAATGGATATACATAATTTAATATTTTGTTAGTGCGTTTATTGTTCTTTCGGAGTTAATTTTCTTTGAGTTTCTTGTTGCCAAAGCATTCAAATTCACAACCAGTCTTTCAAATTCCACATACATACTCCTTCTTGTACGAGCTCACTTGCTCGTTTGCGTCCAGTTAATATCTGAGAACAATCAGAAACTGTGCTCTTAATTTTTTTTTAAAATGCTACGTCATATTTACAACTATATAAACATTCTTAGCTTCTCGAAGATTATTTAAAGCGAAAAATGCCTTCATTTAATCTTTTAAGCATGACTTTTCAATTGAACTCACCAAATCTCAATTGTAGTAGTATAGAAGGCGTGCATAAAGAGCTTATAAACATTAAAAATACCATTCTTTTCACCGCTTCATGAAACATTGTCAACACTCTCCTTCTGCAGAAGAGACCAAAAATGGCCAGGGAAAATGCCCAAAGAAGAAATTCCTCCAACAGATGTACGATTTGCTAGAAGTAAATGAATTTTTTTCCCTACTGTAACGCAATTCTGTTAGTCATGTTCATTTGCCGAAATAATACATTGGAGTCCTAATGGAGCAAGCATTGTCATTAATGACATCGAAAATTTCGCAGAGAAAGTCTTGCCAACCTTATTTAATCATAAAAACTTCTCTTCTTTCGTCAGGCAGGTAAATACACCAGAATTCATGGCAGTATCAAATTCGCATAAAACATAGCTTCACATGTATAACTTTAAAAAGAATAGAGCGCCTGGTTCCGCCTGCTCTTATTCACACCCTTATTTTAAAAAATCGCAGAGGTAGCAAAACATTCTCGAAAAATGGTCTTAAAGAAGATATTATCAAGGAATCTGCTCGATAAAGTTGAGAGAAGGAAAGCTTATAAACCTGCCTTAGAGACAGCCAATTCACAGCTGCCGCCTGATCAAAATAAAGGGGATCAGCTTGAAGCTGAAGTCTTTTTTTCCTTGGAAATTATGGTTAAGCTGCTTCTCTAGAATGAAGTCTTGAAGAAGAACGGGAAACGGCTTAAGGCAGAATTAGATCAAGCTTGTGAGCTGATTTATCAGCTCCAAGCTCGAAATCGTGAGCTGAAGGATCGAGTAGAGCTGAATGAGTAATATTTTCAAAATTATGTGTGAAAATTATTTATCACAAATTTAGAAATCAGCAATTAGTTCAGCAGTTTGATCGTCCTCTACCTGGATTAAGGAGAAATATGCATCATAAAGAGGAGTATATGCCTTTGTTCAAGAACAACAACATCTCTGGTCGTGAGGTATTCATAGGGAATCCTCGAGAGACGCATAGATGGGATTTAGATGGATTCTGGGAGGTAGAACCTATGTTTTCTTTTCGATATTTTACATTACTTATAGGGAAGAAATATTGATAATATACCTCAAATTTCTATGCACAGAAACCAGTTTAGTTTGGAGCGAAACGATAATGAAAGAACAGATCTCTTTGAGTCAGATTTAAATAATATAAATGTATTCGATCGCCAAACTAGTGCAACAAAACAATTCAGCTCAGACAGAAAAAGTTTCGATACAACACCTGTAATTTCATTTGTTGTGCTGGTTTTTGATCACTTTTTGATTCAAGTCTATTTCAACTGACGATAATTTTGATGGGCTGAGAAGGAACATGATACCGATTAGCAGAAGGACTTCTAATTATGAACTGCTGAGGAATACCTGGCAGCAAGCAAATCAACAGTTCCCGGCCGACTTTTCTGGAAATACAAAACGCATACCGGATCCTGAATGAACAATGGAACTGAAATAATTCTAGATATGTTTTCTCTTTTATGTTTGGGTGCTAATAATTATATAATCACTAATATCGAGGCCACTTCTCGACCAAACATTTGATTTCAAACTTGAGCAGGTGAAACTAAGTGATTAGAGGTCTCTGTTTCTTATATAAAATAACGATAGAGCACTGCTATTTTGCAGAACAATTAGTCGAGACACCAAAATGCAATGATTCGATATTTTGAACAGGAACTGACAAGCCCATAGGCTCTCCAATGTGCTCTCCTCTAACAGAATGAGGTTTTACTTAATATCAACTTCATGATACGAGGATTCACAAAAGTTGAAATTGATAAGTTCTTTCTAAGAAATCAAAGAATTTCGCTGATCTCCAAATAAATTAAGTCTTCTAGAGTTAGCTATGATATAAAAAACCACGGCTAACTTCAGCTTATGGAAAGGAAGTATTAAGCTATTTAAAATCTTTTGGTCTGTCATAAATAAGAATTGTTTTGCCAATACTTACGTATTCATTAATCGATATCTTTGCCCATGTAAACAAGAAAAAATGGGCCTGCTGAATTTTTATCTTTTGTTTTAGACTTCATCACCTGATATTCAACAAACCACTGCAGCATTTGTACTCAACATCGGAACTACATTGTTTCAAAAAAAAAAAGAAACAGAGAAATATCGGCTCCCGCCTTCAACTTTCTTTTGGAATTTGAATCTCCAATGGCTCAGAAAACTCTCAAATTCTTGCTCAACAAATGAACTGGAAGCTAAATTCCAACCATGCATTTTCATTTATTCTGATCTTATCATTAGATCATAGGACGATCCAATATATCTGTCTGCTTTCGTCTGACTCATTGGTTGAACAGAGCAGCATCTACTGGCAACTGACTTGTTTTTAGATTCCTTTATCTTTTTGCCCATAGTTCTATGAAGACCTCCCGAAATATTTGATTTTTTAGTGAGGTCTCTCATTCTAAATAATTAAATCAGTCTCAAAGATAGTACCCCCGAACGGCTCAAGTTGATGAACAAGCTCTTCGTCATTGTAACGCTGCTCGTCGCCACCCTCTTCACAGTGAGAGGCGGATTCCAAGAGTGTGGAAATTCAGGCCTCTACTGCCAGGATACTTCCACTTGCTGTCTTTATCAGAACCAATGGCGCTGCTGCGCCTATAAAAACGCTGTTTGCTGCTACAACGGAGGCTGCTGCCCTTCTGGCGACTATAGCTGCTGCTACAGATCTAATAAACTGGATACCTTCACTATCGTGAGTCAGGACCTCAGCGATCCTTTGGAGTAACTGCGCTTATAGATTATGCTTATTAGTATCATCTGAGATTTGTGTAGGTGATAGTTCCCTCTGTTGTTTCATAGATTGTTTCTCAAATGTTTGTGCGCTTCATAGAACTATTTTCATAGGCGTTTTGTGTGCTTGGTGTTGAAACAAAGGTTCAATGACTCATATTCTCATTGAAATCTAATTGGTTATCAAATGAACCTAACTTAAAGATTCTTTATATTGTCTCTGCGTTTCTTTTGAATTAGAACCGCTGTGATGAGCGGTTGAAGCCTTACGACCCTTCTTTCGTTAAGTTCGTATCGAAAAAAGTATCTCAGAGGCACCTAGTTGGGCTGCTTGCTTTTTCATCAATTTCAAATGAACACAATCTTCCAGACTTATATTCCTTTCTGCTCAAGGTAAAAGGAGAACACAGATTCAGAGAGGAATGTTTTCGAATTTCATTACACGTCATGTACGTGATTCCCTGTTAAATTAGCAGTGCTTTGGAAGATTGAAAATTCGATAGCAATGATGCCAATTATAAGCTTACTTATCTTCAATGGCAATCTTGCTTGGTGATTTAGTTATTTATTATCAAGAAAAATGTACAATATTAATATATGAATTGATTTAGTTTGGTTGAATCAATGGTGAAGAGAACTCCCTTCAACGTTATTACATTTGGTAGGAATAAGATAATCCCATATGGCCTTGAGTTTGAGACTGTATCTAAATATCGTTTTACTCTAGAAAGGCGTTCAAATTTCAGAACACATTATTTCTATACTTAAAATATATTTAAACCTTCCATCTTTTTTTGAAAAATATATTCACATCCTCTGAGTATCATGTCGATGAAACTGCGCGGTGAACTCAATAATTCATCATCCAAAGCAAGACCATATGAAAGTCCTCTGAAAAAAATAACAAAGGAAATCAAAGAAAACGCGAAAGCTGAACGAGTGAACGTATATATCCGAGCACGGCCATTCACCTATCAAGAAAGCGAGCATCAAAGAAAACCCTGCATTGAGCACATTGATAACATTTCAAAAACTATAACCAGTAAGGGGAAAATGAGCATTACATCTTGATTAACGGAACGAATCAGTTAGAAAAGAGTTAGATCAAAAAACTTTTACGTTTGATGACCTCTTCGATGCTAAAGCAGACCAGAGGCTTGTTTATCAGACAGTTGCAAAGCCTGTCGTTGATGTATCTGATGAACTTCAACAAATTTTATTTGAATTTTGTATTAGAGCGTTTTAGATGGCTACAATGGAACCATTTTTGCTTATGGACAGGTTTGCTTTTGCATTGAACAAGCGAGAAGTCATAGACGTATTTATAGACAGGAACTGGCAAAACGTATACTATTCTGGGCGAATATAACGATGAGAGAAAGAGAGGTATTATCCCAAGGGCACTGCAGCAGATATTAGACTTTGCTGCAAAGGACAGCACCATTGAATATGAAATTGAATTAGGCTACTTGCAAATTTATATGGAAATGGTAAGTATTTTCATAGACGCAATGGTGCTATAAGTTTGATAAGATGCAAGATCTGATAGACCCGAACAATACCGAAGTCAAGATTAGAGAAAGCATTCAAAATGGTGTTTTTATCGAAGGGCTCACTTGGATTCCGATAAAAAATGTTCAGGATTCGTTAAAAATCATTTCTGATGCAGAGAAGAATCGCGTCACTGCTTTCACTCGGTTCGCAATTTTGCTTTGAAGTGTGCTAACTTTAAGAATACTAGACTCAATGCTGAGTCAAGTAGAAGCCACAGCGTGCTGATGATCAGAATCACAAAGCGTGGAGAAAATCTGTTATCGAAGAGCAATGATCCCAACTTCAGCAACAGTATTTAAATAAATAGCTTAATTCTTCTTACACTTGCTATCTCTCTCCATTAGGCAAGGAGTCCGCCAGAGTGGTGATCCATTCGGTACTCTACCTAGTCGATCTCGCTGGTTCAGAAAGAATCAAAAAATCGAAAGCCACTGGCGAACGACTCGACGAAGCTATCTCTATCAATTCCTCACTCACTACCCTAGGTACTTTATTGTATTTGAAAGGTATCACAGCAATAATTTGACTGGTATCAGGAAAGTGCATCCACGCCTTGGCTGACAATAAACGAGGTCATGTGCCTTTCAGAGAGTCTAAGCTGACAAGAATTCTGCAAGAGTCTCTTGGAGGAAATTCGAAAACCGCGCTTATTGTGAATATCGGGCCCTCCATAGCTCATTTAGAAGAAACGATTTCGTCGCTGCTGTTCGGATCAAGAGCAATGAAAGTCCAGAACAAGCCTTACATTAACAAGCAAACCGATTATTACGTACAATTGAGTTATTAATGCGCGCGGTTTATGACACTTGCGACTATGTTAGGAACTGACGGTGCAACTTCAAGCTTTACTTGATGGAAAAAACGAGGAATTAGCCAAGCTGCAATTGAGGATTAATGAAATAAATAAAGAGCTTGAGAACGTCAAGAAAGAGAAAGATAACCTGCAGCTCACAAATCTGCAAATGGAGTCTATGAACACCGATATGAGAGCGAGTTTGACTCAAAAAGGCTCTAAAGAAACCTTCGAGAGCTGGGAAAAGACCAAACGACTCGAAATTCAGAGGATCGAGCATTTTTACAAAGAAAAACTCCGCCTGCAAGAAGAAGACCATAAGAGCATGCTAGACGAAATCGATAAAGTGCTGCTCGAGCAAGAAAATGAAATCGCCGAACTAAAGCGAATAAACGATGAATTCTCACAAAAGTTAAAGCTGGTAGAGCGTGATAACGCTATTCTGAAAGCGGAGCTTACCACAGAAAGAGAAGAAAAACAGATGTTTGTTCAGAGCATTACGGATAGCGAGAGAAACGTTGATTCTATGATCGGAGTAAATAAACCCTCCTTTTTAGTAGTCATTGCAACAATTTTGTGAAGGCTAATGAGAGCGGGATTTTTAAGAAAGAAGATGTTGAATTCAAAAAGAAGATAAAAGAGCTCGAGGAAAAGCTTCTTGATTATGAAGAGCTTATTAAAGTGTATGAAGATGAGAAATTGCAACTCGAACTGCAGCAGCATGAAACGGAAAAAAAGTTCCGATTAGGTATGAGGATTATTTCGCTGGCTTGTAGTTGAGTATTCTCATTAAAAATAATATTAGAAACTGATCTTCTCGCAACGGAGATCGAGGAGAGGGATCTGATTATACTCAGTCTTAAAAACAAACTCGAGAAACGGTCTTCGGTGATTGATGATGAGCCGTTCCTACAGACAAATGATGGGAGCCTGGAACAGAAGTATGCGCTATGAGGGGGATTGGATTATAATTGAGAAATGTAATAGATCATCAGGCATAAAGAAAGACAGAAAAGCGCAAGAGAAAGCAGTCGCTGAAGGCGAAGCAAGTGAGCTCAAAGAAGAGCAAGATGTGAAAAGAAAATCCAGTGCGACAGTATATATAGCTCATAGTGATCCTTTTATTGATCATTATCTACAGGAATCAGATAAAAGCCGAATTGAAGTGAGTTTGAGCGATCTCAAGCAGAAAATTACCAAAGTTACACAAGAAAACGAGCGATTGGTAAGTTTGCTCAGCTCAGATTGTTTCTCATGAACTGTTTGAATAGACTAAAGTAATCGCAGACTTAGAAATCGAGAATGAGGAATTGAAAATCACCGCGAAGAGCTATGAACGAGAAAACGGATTTTTCAAAGAGCAACTTGATATTGAGGTTACATATCTCTCTTTGGTTCATTCTCACCCCTAGAAATTCTATATAGAAAGCCAAAGTTGCTGAATTGAGCAAGAATCTTGAAATCCTGCACGATTTCAAGATAGAATATGAAGCGAACCTGACCGAAAAAGAAGAACTTCGATCAAAGCTCGAAGAGCTTGAAACAAACCTTGAATTGTATAAAGAGCAGGTCGCCAAACTAAAATCGCAGTTTAAAGACAAAGATAAGGCTCTTCATGAGCTCAAACGCACTAACGAAGAAATCGTACATTTTCTATCAAATTATCCTTGCATTTCTCAACGCTTTTTATTTTTATAGTTCGGAAAGATCCCTAGCAAAGAGGATCTGAGTGAGGATTCTCATCTGCGTCAGCTATATGAGGAAGAAAAAGCCGCTAATCAACAACTTCGACTTGAAATCTCCGAGTTGAATAGACGGATTGAATCAGAAAAAGAATCACATGGGCAGATTTTCAATGAGATGCAAGTTCTCAACCAAAAGGTCCAAGATTACCGAAAAACTCTAGAAGATCGTACAGAAAAGCTTCGAGTTGCTGACCAAGAGCTCCAGAGCCTTACGAAAAGTTTGCAAGAGCATCAGCAAATGAGCCTCGAACTAGTGCAGCAAATAGAAGAGTTATCGAAAAATTCTATAGTAGAACCGGAAGAGAAGTTGGTTGAGAATATCAAAGAGTTGGAGAAAATCAATGAGCAGCTGACGGCTGAGATCGAAGCCCAAAAGGAGATAAACAAGAACTTAGAGGCTGAAAGTCAGGAGCTTGCGAGATTGCTTGAAGAGGAGCGACAATTAAATCAGACTCTAGAGAGCGAAATAAAAGAGTTATCGAATCTTCTCCAAGAGAAAGTCGACAATCATGATGATTTAACGGTTAAGTACCAAGACCTTGAAAAGATCGTCGAGAGAGTGAAAGCTTCAAGCGAAAGGCTTCGGGAAGAAAATCAAAGATTGCTTGGTGAGTTAAATCAGAAGGTGGATGCAAATGAGACCTTAGAGTATGAAAATAAGGAGCTTAAAACCAAACTCGAAGAGGCAGAAGCAGAGAATCAAAAATTTGCTGATGAAGTGAACAGTCTATCCAAAAAGTTGGAAGCAGCAAACGCGGAGAGAACTAGCTTCCAGCATGAAACACAACAACTTCAAACGGGTCAGGAAAGTGAAAATTTAACGCATTTAACTGACCCTACAGATACTCAGAAGCTATTGGATCAAATATCTGAGCAACATATCGAAATCAAAAATTTGAACGCGAAGATTGAAGCACAAAGCACAGAAATCGACCGATTGACCTTTATCAACGAAGAGCAGAAGGAAGAAATTGGGAAAATTAAGGAAGAATTGCATCACTCCACAGCTGAAGTAAAAAGATTAGAGGAAGTTGTTGAAACCCAGAACGCGAAAATCAACGAATTTGAAAATTTCAAAAAGGAAAAAGAGAATCAAATCGAGGCTCTTGAAGCTGAGATTGAGAAGGCCTTTGAACAATTTACGCAGAGCGAGATTGATTATGAAGCTGAAATGAAAAAGAAAACGAAACAGCACGAAAAGCAAGTTGCAGAGCTCCAGGCGAGAATCAATGAACTCGAGGAGATTCAAGAAGAGGAGCGAGATAACTTCGAGTCAGAAATTGAGAAATTGAAAACTCAGCTGGCCCAAGCAAAGACAAGCAGGTTTTCGTCTGCTACGAAACAAGAAGAGCCGACTCCTGAAAAGATGAACCGAGGGACAGTAGTCAGCTCGGCTGAGCGTGGATCTCCTTTGCAGAGTGTATACGCAACCGGCACAGTTATAAATTCGAGGAAACATTCCGATGTATTGCTTAGATCGCTGTAGGCAGGGGTAATAAACTGTTTTAGGCGGATTTTGGGGCGCTTTCTTATAAATCCGAAAGCGAAACGAACTATGAATTCAACAATGAGCAAGAGGTTCAACAGCTTATCACAGAGCTTAAGCAAAAGGTGAAATCTTCTCAGGTATCGCTTTTAATTTCGATGTCATTATAATTGAATACAATACGCTTTTCAGTTAATAATCAGGACGAAGGAGAACGAAATCAAGAATTTGGACCGCAAGAATCATGAGCATCTCAGAGAAATATCGGATTTACATAAAAGAATTGGAGAGCTCAAGGTGAACTAATGAGTTAAACATCTGGATAAAGTAAACATGCTCCATAGGCTTCGTTGAAAAGATATGAGACGACCATAGAACGAATGAAGCAAAATCAAAAGGAATCAACGATTGTTGATTACTCAGGAATTTTCAAAGGGCTAGAAGATGGATTAACTAAAGAACAGCTATCTAAACAAATTTTTGAGCTTGTATTAACCTGTTATTTACTTATCGTCACCTCTCGTCTTTAATCCTTTAGAAAGAAGCGTTGCTAAAGCAAGAGAAACAATTTGAAGCGACAGCGAAGGAAATTAAAGCCATCAATTCCGCGAAATTAAAACAAGAATACGAGTTTTCAGCCCGCATTGACCGCCTCTCCGCTGAAATCTGCGAAATAACGGTTGATAATATGATTCTTCATCTCGAGCTTAAGCAGCAGAGACACGAGAACGAAATTGCGCAAAAAATCAGCAAAAAAATTCAGAAAGACGCGCTATCCGATGCAACTTCAGCAGCTCGTGAGTGGTTGAATATTTTGACTCATATTCAAGAAGAGAGTGTTGGTACAGCTTCATTCCAAAAGTTCGTATCGACACTGAATCACCCTTCAATGAAATTCAAAAATTACAACGAAGATGCTTTTACGCGATATTTCACAGGTTTGCTAGCTGGTCACGGGCAACATCATAACTCTTGGAATCCGAATGAAATCTTCATGGCGACGGGCCATAGCCCATCTAATTCAAAGCAGCGGTTAGAACGTCAGAAGTTTTTAGCGAATATACAGGAGGATATTGTGAAATGGCTTCGTCGTAAGAACGTGCTGAAAGGCTTTTCGTTCCAGTAAGCCCATATCCTATCGAACAATACATTATTTTCCTTTCTATTTGCAGGAACGAAGCGGAGATCATATCATCAGCGCCGATCTCACAGATTTACATGGCGAGATACCGCGAGAGAGACCGCTCACAGTTCAACAAGGAGGCTGAAGATAGACAACAGCATTACA
>ENA-UOTX01000188-UOTX01000188.1-compost-metagenome-genome-assembly--contig:-NODE-188-length-69104-cov-14.613963_pt1 | contig 69104 bp, 46 predicted proteins | sample MGYA00238143_ERZ746982 | MGnify/ENA primary metagenome ERZ746982 (study PRJEB28758, sample SAMN06268862) | compost metagenome | isolation source: single cell | place: USA: California, Emeryville, Joint... | reverse complement strand
CTTTTTCTATGAAAACTGGAGCTTTGCCGAAACAGCAGAGAAAGATTTTAAGCGCTGTTTCAGATAAATTTATTCTCTTAGTTTAACGTGCTATTCATACTGAAATAAATCACGAACAACCCAACAGAAATGGGAAACTGCAATGCCATTTGCTGTAAACAACCTCAAGCAACTGATGCCAAAGCCATCGAAACAAATCCACCAGTTAATTTAGATGATGAATTTTACCGCAGCAAAGCAACACAGAATAAAATAATCAAGTTACAAGCAATGGCTCGAGGACAGCAAGCAAGACGGCTTGCAAATCAGGCAAATGACAGTCCTAATAAAGTGCCTCAAAGTGCGCAAAATCAGGATCATTCTCAAGGAAACTGGAATCAAAATATTCAAATTGATCAGGCATTGGCAATAGAAATTGCCAATTCAACCAAACTTATCATATCTACTGTTGGTAAGATGGAACGAATAAAACTTCCTGCAATTACATTGGAGAATGGTGCGGTTTATGTAGGCACGTGGAAAAATGGGATGCGGGATGGTTATGGAACGCAGTCTTGGCCTGATGGATCAAAATACGAAGGAGAATGGGTTGAGGATAAAGCGAATGGTAAAGGGAAATTAGTTCATGCAGACGGAGATATTTATGAAGGAGACTGGTGCAATGATAAAGCTAATGGTGAAGGTGTGTATCATCATAGTAACGGTGCAAAATATATGGGATCTTGGAAAGATGACAAACAACATGGAAAAGGCGTCGAAACATGGCCTGACGGCGCAAAATACGAAGGAGATTATTTTGAAGGGAAGAAGCATGGGAAAGGAACATTATTTTTTGCAGACGGTTCTCAATACAGTGGTGACTTCTATAATAACGATATACATGGAAGAGGTAGATATGTGTGGCCCGACGAAAGATGCTACGAAGGGCAGTGGGTGAAAAACAAAATGCACGGAAAAGGAAAAATTGTTTGGTCGGACGGAAGAAAATATGAAGGTGACTACGAAGACGATAAAAAGCACGGGGAAGGAACATTTGAATGGGCTGATGGTAGGAAGTATATAGGAGAGTGGCGGAAAGGCAAACAGCATGGACGAGGTATATACATCACTGCAGGAGGAGAGAAAAAAGTAGGAGAATGGGTAGATGGTAAACGCACCAAATGGATTGAAGAAGATCCTAACTCCAGCTCTCAAGTAAAGCGTTGATGAAATCATATTGCCATAGAGTAGTTTTTCTTCCTTTCAAGATTAACATCCAATTTTTCTTTAATATATAAGAATCTAAGCATCAACTTACAAACAATGTAATGCAACTTAAATAATATTGTTATTTTCAAAACCCTGCTGCGAGGTGATGACAATGATGAATATTTTTTTTTGTGGCTAGAGTTGCAATTAAGCAAACCCAGAAATGATTTTTTCCTCATTTACACGTGAAGCTATCTAGAGTTTATCATATGACAGGCAATAGTGGATGTGATACAATATGATCGTAGATCTTTAGTAATTTTCAGCTGATTTGTAAGAAATCTAAATATTGAAAAGAATCCATTAAGTTTTATTCCTAAATTTAATAAGGTTGCTTATTTTAATTTGAATCAGCTAGTTCCAATTAGCTGCTCAGAATTTTCGGTTTTATTCCTCGATCAGCCACGTAAGAGAGGCGAATGATGTTTTCGATAACGTCCAACAATAAAACAGTTATGAAAAAGACTTCTCATGAAAATGAAAATGGAATTTTTATCCTTACAAATAGATTGCACTCAAAGAAATCATAGTATGATATCATAAAGTTAGAGGGATAGAGAAGATCGTCTTGAAAGAGAAAGGTTGGCTTGAATTATTCGATAACTCTTGAGTTACTAGTATTTCACGCGTTGATTGCTTTCTCAGCATTTCGTGAGCTAATTTTGCTAAAACAAATTTAATTTCACATCTAAGTGTGCCTTTTCACTGGAATCTTAAAAACAGCAGCCATCGCGCAATGGACGGAACTGCGTCACAGTCGCTAGTTGATAACAAAATGCCACAGTTAGAGACGTCTTCCATAGTACCAGACCACCGAGAGCTTGTCCGTCTACTCAAATTCGCTGGCTCAGACAGCAAAGGAAATTGAAGCTCTTGAACAACCGAGAGTAAGTTCAATCCTCAAAACGAGTCATAGTATGGTTGACTCTGAAACAAGACCAAGAAAAGACTCTAACGGTGTGATAATCCTTTCTGGAAGCAAAAAGCATCACATTCGTTTTAAACCGAAAATTACTGAGGTTAAAGAAGTTGAGAGTTTCAAGAAGTACAATCTTCAAGAATCGGAAGAGTGTAGACTGTGCACTATCTTTTAATACTGAATGTATCTTTGCTTTAGGCCTTGCTCAATGAGATTTCTTAATTTTTCAGATTTACCTTACAATTCACATAGAAATGCCACATCGCATGTGAGATGTCTTTCATTTGGTAATTTAAATATGCAGATGCTTGATGTTGAAATATTTATATCAATTTATTTGAAAAATAACTTGATCTTTTGTCCTTATACCGTCAGAAGTTAAATACTGCGTCGTTTTTGTGGGTGTAAAAGGTTTTCAGATTCAATCAAAAATTCAATCTGCAACATTCAATGCTAAATTTGAGAAAGCAAACAGTTTATCAGCTAAAAACCTTCAAAAAGCGTTTTCACATATCAGAACGATAAAACTTTTTTTCTATATTCTCAAAATTCAAGTTAAGTTTCAGGATAAACTACTTGAACTCATTAATAGGGTGATGGAAGAGAGAATTGTTGCGCAAGATCGAGAGTAAAGAGGGATAGTCACCAAAAAATGGATTAACTTAAATTTGTTGAGTCAATAAGAAAATAAAAAAAAGTTCTCATTCAAAAATGCCTCAAAAGCAGAAGAAATTATTGATTTTGAAGGATGTCAGAATATCAAAAAAACAAAATAAAATCAAGACACTGACAACTTCATTAATATTCAGCATTCCTGAATTTTGGATTTTGATTAAGTGTTAGTTTCTCAATCTTCTCGAGAATTAAGTCTTGGGTTCTTTTTAAAGAAATATGATGGTTACGATGCCTTTCCAAAATCGTACCGATCCTCTCTTTGAGCAGATTTAATGAAGTAGCAATATCAAAGTTCTTTTCGAGACCCTTTTTTGATGGATTGGCTCCTCTGAATGACAATGGACGATCATGATCATTTGAAGTTTGATCTCCAACAATTTTTGGATCATGAGAAAATTTTCTTTTCAAAACATCTAGACCAGCTGACTCCTTTGTTGATGAACTTGGCATTGAAATAAGGTTTTTGTCCAGTACTAGATCTGTTTTTAGCTGCAAACTCCCCGACCTTGCTACATTATTTTTCCTAAGAGCTTCAGCTAGGTCCTCTTTCTTGAAATTGATGTTACTACTGATCGGCTTGCTACTTGATTGTTGTATTTGAAAAGTCTTTTTTAGGTTTCCTCTGGAATCTGGCTGTTTCTTTGGTGTGCTGACTCCTGGGTTCTTGCTTCCAAGATCTTTGGTCTCTCCGACAAAGTTCTCAGAATAAGGAGTCTCGAATTTTTGCTTGCTCTCCGAAGAAAGGTTATGACCAGGAGTAAAACTTCTCTGGTACGGCTGATTTTGTCCAGACGACGTTTGAAGATTTAGCGGTTCTCTCTGGCTTCGTGAATCTGACGTATTGATAAGGAGATAAGATGATCCGGGCCTTTTGGCGTCAATAGTTTGAGGATTTGGGATAGTGTTCGTGTTTTGTGATCTAAGCATATCAAGTAAGTGCGATTTTTTATCGGGTGATCTTGACTGAGAATGCTCTTCAGACCGAATAGGTTCGTCCTCTCCACTTAGAATATTGAAACGATCCAATAAGGCTTGGACGCTTTGTTGTGTAAGAGGGTCATTTTCGTTCTGGCTTTTCAGTAAATTTTCAATGTTCTCTCTAAATTGTGGATCCTTCTGAAATTCAGCCTGAAAATCCGTCGAGTTCTGGAGAGCTTGACTGAGATCCGATTTAAGCTGGGCAATGATTTGATCTTTTTCATTTATTTGCAATTTCATTTTTTTCAGTTCTCTGAGCTCTTCTGCAAGCGAGTCCATTTTCGTCTTCAATTCATTTTTTTCTTTTATTAGCATATCAAATTCTTGATTTTTGTCATTTAGATTCCGAACAATGTCATAGTATTGAGGATGAGACGCCATATGTGATCCTACGTCATGATAGTTATTTGGTGATTGACCTCTCTCTATATTATTGGGGGTTGAGCCGTAATTATTCATATTATTTAGATTGATATGGTGGTATGCTCTCACATAGTGCTGACCCATACCACCAAAATTACCAAGAATATCGTGCAAATCAAGGGCTGGCCCTCCGATGGGATTGGGCTTAGAGCCAGGATTGTGATCACTAGGTTTGCTGTTCCTTCTTGCCGAGTGCACTACAGGCTCTATATTTTGCACATGATTTATTGGAAGCGAGCCTTGCTTGTACTGCCTCGGATGAGGACCATGATAATTATTCAAATTGTTCGGTACACTGCTAGTTCCGGGATTTTTCAAAGGATCATGCTTAGCGTTTTGCTTAGGCTGGAAAATTAAATCAAATTTTTTCGATTCCATTGCCTTAGGAGAGCTCGTTTGTGAGAGAATGGCTTGAGTGGAATGAATGGAATGAATTGGAGCTGGTTGTTTGCTGAAGCTGTCTTTGATTTGCTCGTTTGATGGAGGATACGGTTTCTTCAGCTTTTCTTGGAAATGATTTGCAAGAGTTAGAGGTTCTTTTGCATGCTTTGTGGATAATGATTGGCCTTTTTGCATGATGAGATCCAGTGGCTGATTGGATGATGTTTTATCCAACAATTGTTGCATGGGTGTTCCTTTCGGACTCAACTTCACCTGACCTATCCCCGAAAGAGGTGTAGAGAGCTGCGATATGGGCATATGCTCTATTGATGAAATAGATGAAGCTAACTCAGACAATTTTACTTGCAGAGACGATCCCTTGATATAAAGGAGGGTTTTGATAGCGCGCGTCAAGCTTGCCGAGGTCAAGATTGAGCTTTGGGTTTGAGCTTTTGCTTGCTCCACTCGATCTTCCAGCTTAATGACATGATTTTATTATTAGACCATGTTAACATTTGATTCTCGGTAATACCTACTATTGGCTGAAAGGAGGCTTTATGGGTCATTTGATGCATCACTTCTCTAAGGTCTTCCAAAGAAATACTTAATCGAGAAAGCTTTGAAGTAAAGTAATTTCTCCGTCTTGTGTAGATTAATTATTTTATTCAGAAAAAAAGCCTTAAGTTAATTTAGAAGGTATTTTTTCTTCGTTTCTTTTTTGTAAAATTAAAACTGATAATGATTGTGATTTATTTGGTGACTGCTGGAAGCTTCACCTATCTCAAAACAACTCTCTACTAACCGCTTATTATTATCACCGTTAGGATAAACAACTTATCTTCATCTCGATTGACTAACTGCTTGGTAATTGTGTTTATTAGATATTTCAACTGACTGGTTTTTGTGAAAGAAGAAATGAGGATCTTTTTGTTATACGTTTTCTAGGCTGAGATTTTAATATAATATTCGATTCAGGACACTTTGAGAATAAATATATATAATTTCCAGAGGACAGGAAAATCTTTTGTAACGTAATTATATCTCTTCGCGGCGATTTCCCCCAACAAATAATCCGGTTAATGAAGGCGAACGTGTGACTGAGCTCCGAGTTGCGGGTCTAGGAGAGGCTCATAAAGCTTCCTGTACTCTTGGTCAATCTTCCAATAAACATAGACTGTTGGTAGCTAAAGTTGTTATTATTTATTTTTAACAATTTTTCACGTGTTGAAATGACATACCTTAACTCCAAAGAGGAAGTAGCTCATGACGAGACTAAAAATCATAATATTATTTGCAAGCTCCTCACCTGGGACATAGCCCTTTCCCCATCCCTTGATTCAACAACCGATAAATACTAATGTAAATTACTGCTGTTTTACCTTCGAGTATATCACCAGCCAAGGAATATCATAAATCACTGAAATAATGTTCGCAATCAATAGCCCACTGAAGCCATGCGTTTCTTGGAAATATTTGTCTGATGAAAGCATAAATATCAGGCCGACTAATAACTATGAGATGCCATTAACTCTCTTGCTATGATTAAATGATATTTACATCCAGGAACGCGTTTCGAGCGAAGCAGGCCAAAAGCGTGAAGGCAACCATTATTACTGTCATAAAGCAACCATATCTCTGCCATTTTCGGAAAGGATTTTCTTCCTCTTGTATCTTCTTAAAATCTTGAAGTCCACGGAGATTTTTAAACGGTTCATATAATGTATCCAAATCGTGCTGGTAATCTCTTTGGTCTGCATAAGTGCTTTCAATGTGTTCATCCCATTTTTGGATAATTTCATCCAAATAACGAACTGATGAATGAATCCATTGCATGGTCAAATTCACCGTTCCGGGTACAGGTTCTCCGTTGTCACTCATAAGATCAAGAACACCGCCATGAACTTTTTGATCGTACAGTTGGCTGACTGGATAGTTAATTCCTCCAAGCTCTGTCAGCCTGCCGTCTGAAACAATACAGATTGCTGTTCGAAGAACTTCATTTCCAGTAGTGACAGCTCTAAGAAAATAATTTAGTCACTATCAGTGAATGATTGTAGGAAAAGGTTGAATAGATACACGTTAATGTTGTTGTTATTTTTATTAAAGACGGCTTTGTCTGTGTAGCGTGCTGAAACACCTTCATAGACGTCCTCCCCACAGAAAACCTTGACTTCAATTTGCTGCCCTGGATTGACCCTCAGACCTGAAACTTCCAAGATGGTAATTGCAACAACACTTCCTTCTTTGATATTATAGGAATTGAATTTTTCGGTCCTAGCAGCTTCATTCCGTTTGTTGACTACGTCTTGCTTTTGGCGTTGGCAGTCTTCAATTACAAATTGACATTGACTGATTTTCTCTTTAAGGACACTTTCTGCCTTCAGAAAGACATCTATAAATTCTTGTTGAGTGACTGTTCCATCGTGATTCTTATCCATTTCTTCATAGAGTTGTTGTGCTACCTCTCGATCAAATTGCTTTCCCTGGTTCTATCAGAAAAGTTAGAACTTTTGTAGAATTAAAAAAGTATGCCATTTTATCCAGAGCAGTACAGAGCTCTTGATAGGAAAGCTGCGAATCATGGTTGATATCCAATTCATGAAACTCTCTGCTGAGAAGGTTAATTTTTTCTTTTGTAGTGAGCTGATGGAACAGCATTAGTTGGGTGAGCTTCTTCTTTTGTGCTCGATTAATTTTTTCGAGGATTTGCGAACCAAAAATCTTTTATTGGCTAAGCAGATCCTTGTGTTTGCGTTACTTCCCAAAAAAAAAATAAATAAATAACAATCTCAGTGTTGTTTCTGACTCATTTTTTGGTATAGCGGCAACCACAACTCAAAGGCCTGGAGCTCATTGATCAATTTAAAATGATTCTATATTTTGCTTGAAAAAGAGCAGGCCTGACCTTCTTATTTGAATAACCTCAATACCAACCACGAAGGTAATGTAAGACCGTGTGCGCTATATGCACTTTTTTAGATGTTCTACAAATTTCTTTCTGAAATGCGGATTAATAGCGAGTGATTACAATTTATCATAGGAAAAAATTTCATAACTCAAATTTATTCATGGAAATATCAAGAGCTCAGAAGCTCTATAGTCATCTACATCTTGGAAAAATGAGAACTAAAAAAGTGGTCGCTTTGAAATTTCCCATTAGGGTCATTGTGATTCCAAAAATAAGTTCAGCTAATTTAAGAGATAGTGTGAACTCTGAGTTAATAAATCTTGATCTGGCATTAAAAAGCAGCAGGAAACAACCTAATAAAAAATTTTCTTTTTGTAAAGCATGGTATGTGCTCATCTCCTCGCTTCCTTGAGTGACCTTTGAATTAGGGAAGAGTCAGAACAAAAACTGTCAAGAAGGCAGCCAAGAATCTCATTGAGAAATATTATCTCAAATTGACAAACGATTTCCACGTTAATAAAAAGATCCTTAGCGAAGTCGCTGTGGTTCCAACCAAGCGATTGAGAAACAAGATCGCTGGTTTTGCTACCCACTTAATGAAGAGAATCCAGAGAGGACCAATCAGAGGTATCTCCCTCAAGATTCAAGAAGAGGTATCCATTTATGAGTTCTCAAATGTTTTAACAAACTCGATCAAAAAAGGAAAGAGAAAGAAGAATGGACTACGTCCCAGACCAATCAAGTATCAATATCCACAATGTCACAATCACGCAAGATGCTAAGGAAATGCTCAAGTAAACAACCTTGCAGAATTTCAAATTAGATGATCTAACACCATGATAGGCGCATTGGCATGGCTAACATCCCAGGCTTAGTCGAACAAAAGCCAGCTCAGCAGCAACAAAAAGGTAATTAATTACACTGATTGAAATGTTGCTGACACTGAAATTCATTTTGTAAAGCTCCACGCGAGAAAAGACAACGTGGTGAGAAGGGAGGTGAAAAAGGCAAAGCCGATAAAGGAAAAGCAGCCCAATAAATAACACATCTAGCCCAAACTCAGATGTTTTTACCCGGCATCATTTTAAATAAGTCACCATGACTTACTTTGGAGCTGGAGTGATTTGACTTTTTATCTTAGCAACAAGCAACTTATTTGCAGTACCTATTTTTCAAATTAGAGTTAAGTTGTTGTTCATTCACTCTTCCAAAAAAAAAAAACCTCCCAAACTATAACCATATTTTACAAAGTTAATTACCATAGTCTGTGCTTACAATTTTAGCATAATTGTTAGCATCTTCCACAATTAATGATTGCTTGAACATCATCGACTTCCTGGAATAGTAGAAATGTTTTCAGGACATAAGTTTTTAAGTTCGCATTATATATGATTTCAAGAAACAGCCAATCTCAAAAAAAAGAAAAAACATCTGCTAAAAACAACAAAGTTACATTGAGTGAATTCCGCAAGTATTAGGTTGGATATTTTATCAAAGTATAAAATGTTACACGAGTTTTAGCTTGCAGTCTCGGTAGCATTGTGACGTCCTTGCGCATAATAAATGATCAATCTTATATTGCTGGCGCCGAGAATCGTAAAGATCGAGCTGAAGGCAATCAACACTTTGGGAGTTGTCGCAATTCCAAAAATTGTGGTTGGTCGCTCAAGTGCTTCCCACTCTAACCTTTTGATCGAATGCTCGAGGACTTCAGCTGTCTTGGTAAGATAGTTTACGAATATTTCTTGAGAGCTACCACAAGTTGAAATCTTCTTTAATTCGAATAACTGTTGGAAAAATTGGTCTTTAGGGTTCTCTGAGCATTTCTCTTCAATTTCATTTAAAAGTTTAAAGTAATACGAAGGGAATTCAAGAAGTTCCTTCACAAAATCAAGTTTGCTATGGAGTAACACTTTATGGGAGTGGAAATAGCCGTTGATGATGATGCCTATCACCATGTCCAAGACCACTATAATAATCATGATAATCAAATACGTAGCCGTCACGACTTGAAACGCATTGTTTTGCAGGAAAACTGGATAAGGAACATGACCGATTGCATTAGCAAGAAGAAATGCAATCATGAAGATGACGAAACAAATGACAAAGAAGAGATTCACATCGACGATTGTGTGGATTTGTGCATCACAACTTGCCAAAATTCGTCTTAGGTTGATCCAATTAGTATTATTCTGAGGAATTAGCAACGAGATTCTCATATCATCTTTAAAATTGCGTCCTCGTGAAATGAGTTTCCCCAAGCGATCCATGATGCTGAGCTTTTTCACATAGATCAGAATTCCCAGAAAAAGCACGTCATATATCACATAGAATCCATAGAGGAGGAGAAAGTAGCAGGCATATGCCAAAACTATCAATAAATTTTTTGGATTAATATAATCCTTCCAACCCGCGCCAGGTGTGTTAGATATTTCTAAGTAAATGCCGATAATTTGGGAGCCAATAGGGTATAATATGCGCACGAGCACAATAACTCGAGATATTATTTTCCCACACAATAATCCACGTTCGTTCACTCCTCCTTTTCTTTCAACCTTATTGAGAATTGATTTCGCAAGGTCAATTCCGCTAATGAAACCGCAATCAAGAACTTCTTTGAAATCTTCTTTTCGAAGTTTGGTTGCCTCAATCGTTTGACACGGTAAAAAGCGATGAGATTCTCCAGCCGGAACGGCAAAATAGAACATGCTAAAATCGACATCGGGAAAATCCATGTTCAATCTTTTTGGAGAGAAAATATTTTCGTTGCTTGCCCGATTTAGTCGCATAATTTGATTAGAAAGTGTTCCACGTCCTATCTTGTAGCCCTTCTCTTCCATGAATCGATCTATCTCGCTTTTTCTGAAACTACTGTAATACGCAGCATACAGCACAGCGAGAGATATTTCAGTGATTACTAATAGGTAGAGATTGACGTAGAGATTACTGTATTTTCCCGTAGAAGATTGAAGTGCGGTAATGATTATCGCGAACCATCTGAAAACCCACTGTATATATCTCGTCATGGCTATTGTACTGCGTCCAAGAAGATGGAGATTGCAGGCCAATCGAAACCAATTTTTTTTCCAACATACCACGAACAACATTAAAGGACCTATCACCACATATAATAGCGACAACAGAAAGAACTTGAAAAAGATAGGCAATTTAAAACCAAAGTGTTCGAATCGAGCACTTTTGTAAGATTTTTCAATTTCTTCTCCGATCATTTGTCGCGAACCCAGATTGAACATGGAAACAGAGCGAGTTGAACCTGCCTCATTGGCTTTCTCTTCGAGAGCTGATTTTTCGTTCATATGATTTTCTAACAAATTTTGAACTTCGAAATAGAACTTGTTCAACTACCCAAAAGTCTTTCCAAAGAAACTTCAGCACTCGATGATGAAGATTGATTTAATCGAATTTTGACTGAATCGGTCAATACGGATATCTAAGAACTATAATTTAGTTTAACTGAATACACTCATTCAGTAAGTCAGTGTAGTAACATTCTGATCTAAAATTTTTCACGAAATAATTGAGCATATATTGGAGGGAGAGAGAGAGACAGAGGCGCAGTGTGATGTAGTGACGTAAGCGACAGCAAATAGGAATCGCATATAACATCTGGAACTTAAGGGCTTTCGCCTATCCAAGTAATAACTGTGTAATAAAATAACCACCATCTTGTTAATAAGAATTATTAAATTTGTGAATAATTGCTATCAATGATGGATAAAGAAAGTATTTGCTGAAATTTGTAAATAAAGGAAAGGAATATGAATGAGTTGCCTTGTCAAAAAAATAAAAAAATAATGTACCATAATAATTGTTAAATATTATATAACTTCACTTTTCTCTATTTTTTTGGGAAAGAGTCGTCTGAAAAGAAGAAGATTATTTCCCAACAAAATAAAAAAAAAATGAAAAGAAATCATGAAGAGAACTGAGTAAAATCAGGCAGCTATCCACCTCGTGTTGTGGTGGTGAAGCGTCTTCCTTGAGGTGAGAAATGTGATGAATCTTCAATAACTATTAAGATTCGCGAGGAAGGAAGCAAAGAGTTTTCCCATGAGTAGTATGACCCTACAGCAAAAGAGAGGACTATTAAGATCCAACTGGAACTTCTGAAGGCTGTTTAAAGCGCAAAAGTCAGAAGATCTCAATACCTAATTCGGACAGGTCCTTCTCGAATCAGCAGTTCTTTGATCGCTATTCTCATCCCAACCTTTAAATTTGTAATTGTTTTCCTCAAATCATAAACATGACGACGTTAAATCAAAGATGTAGAAGATTTTGTATTTATTCTATTAACTTCACATGTATCAAGTATCGTGAGTAAATAGAAATGTCCATGTGATTTAGTTTATTACTACATTTTTAAGTTCTTATTTCAGTTTGGGGAGGAGCTTTACATTTAGATAAATATAACAAATCCAATTTCTCAGCTGTCAAACAAATTTTCGAGAGATTTGTAGCACGTCAATTCCAGTTCTGTCGTCATATATTATTGCATTTGTACCAAAAGTTGCAAAATTCCTCCTCTTCAAATCGAGAAAATATCATGACATTAATGGCAATTATTCTAAATAGTGCTTTATGGCTCTAAAAGCCTGATTTACGCTATTGATTTAAAGGCAATATGATTTTCAACTTCTTGATAAGAATACTCTGGTTAGGCTCTAATTACGTTCGATGAAGCACCTTCCTATTGTTTTGATACTAGGCTCTGATCAGCGGCTGCCAAAAGTTTTTTTATTGTTATCATTTTTCAAAATAAGTCTTGATTTAAGAACAAGGTGTCTATTCTTACTTCTCTTCCCTCTAAACCGAGGTTATTTGGTGAGCGAGACTCGTCAAATGTGATATATGTAAAATTTTCCTTTTTTGCATGATTATAAATTGAATTTCTGGAGACAAAGGGTCCGGTTATGGAGAGTTTGCTCAAAAATCGTACTAGGATTGTTCATGCTTTCGCATTTTCTTATTTATTTGTTTCAAATGATATTCCCATTCCAAGATTTCAGACAACACCATCTAATGTGTCAAAATCGATGAGTGTATCTATTTTGCACTCATCTATTTATGCTAAAATATTAATTTTTTACAGGTATTTAGTTATTTCTGTGTATTCCATAAAAATGACGGACCAAACTCCAAGCAAACTGCTAGACTCATTTCTTTCTGAGGCTTCACCAGTAAAAGGAAAAGGGCATGACAGAGAACTCTTAGATGCTTTATTTGAGAAATCTTCACAAAAGGAGCTTAACAATCTTAGAAGTTATATCACACAACAAGTTGAAGCAGGAGTATACAACCCTCAAATGGCGAACGAAATTTTAAATCGACTCAGAGGACTTCAAAGCAATGGTTTCCAACCTCACTCCACAGAAGCAGCCTCTCTGTTGTCGAATGTTATGCACACTCCTAAAAGCGGACATAACACCTACAGATCTAATCCCAATATGAGTTTCAGCTTTGATGCAACTCCACATATTGATAATTCTCCCTTCGCAAGCGTGAAACCTATTATCGTTTCTTCACTCTTGAGAACATTGAGTTTGATTTTACTCAGATCCAAGAGCCTCGGATTCAAAAGAATTCAAGAACAGAGCATCCGAACACGAGTTGACCATCACTGGAAAGATGTCATGGCCAGTGGTGGTCCAGCACCAAATCAATTTATGAGCACCAAAATAAAAGCAAGAATAATTTGGGCTCTCTACCGAAATAGGCCTAAATTGACCGTAAATAGCGCGTTTTATCGCTGGAAAGTGCACTCCGATCCTATCCTTGTCAAAGAAGTGGTCGATAGATTCGCACTTTATTCAAAACTTAATATGACTGTTGCTCTCTGGCGTATGAAAAGTGTGCTCACCAGTCGAGCAAAAGAAGAAGCGCTGCGTAGAAGGCTCATGAAACAGCAAAAAGCATCCAAAATCCTTAGCGCAATTTTGAATAAAATTGCTTTTCGAAATTTGACTTTCGGATTCTCCTCAATCAAAGATTACGTTAACTACATCCGATTAGTGAAGCAGTCCCTGGATAAAATTTCTCGGAACTTCAGGCTCACTAAACAAAAAGCGTTTGAAATCTGGCTGCATGCGATGGGGAAGCAAAATCAAGATGAGCAAACAAAAAAATTAATGAGAGTGCTTGGGGGCACAATTGATCTTGTTCGAAAAGCATTTAACAAATGGCGAAATGAAACTATATTTGATCGTCTGCAGAAACTCAAGCAAGGGAGTTTGGGAGTTCCAAAAATCTATCGAATTCTGAGTTTCAAACTCAGGAATAATCTGAAGGACGCTTTTGACGCACTCAATCAAGAGCGATTGGCATCGGAAGAAGAGCGACAACTGAGAAGCCGGTTGGCAGATTATTACAGCAAGGGCTTTAGGATCCTTGAAATACAACTCAAGAATTTGGAGAAACGATTGCTGAGAAGCGTATTCATGACCATCAAAGAGAGCTACTCCGAGGAAGAATATTCAAAGATGAAAGTAGTGCAGAAGCTTATCTTCCGAAATGAAATTAGACTAAGAGACTCATTGAAAATATGGAAGATGGCTTGTGAATTAGACAAGATAATTAAAACTAACAATCTGACTAGGCAATTATTTTCAATTGCAGCCAGCCATCTTCTCTCAAGCACTGCTCCTCTCTTTAAGATTGAGAAGGAAAATCAAAAGCGTACAACTCTCAAGTAAAAAAAAATAAAAATCGCTGGTGTCAATTAAAACTAACCTTCTTCAATGTTAATTTATAGACTTCTGGTTTATTCGACAAGAAATAAGCTGCTCCAGGCCTTTATAAAGTGGAGAACTAATTGCAATGTCAAACATATAACTTCAGAACATGAGAAGTAGAGTTATCCTAACCCACCTGTCATGATTAATTATTTTTTTAGAATAAGGAACGCGACATATCTCACGTTCCTGTTGAACAAATTATATTACCGTCGTTGCTCTGATGCAATTAGCGAGATATTCCATTTTGTGAAGGAAAAAAAGACTGAAAAAATGAAGGTGGTCGTGAAAATGTTGCTCAATGCAAGCTCGCCGCTCAAACACTACTTTAGATTATGGTCCTTTAAAGCAAGAGAAATTTCACTACAAGAGCGATCTGTTCAACTCAGCCATCTATTCAAAATGGTGAATAATTATATTTTGAGGAGTACAACTCCTATCTATGGTCTTCCTAAGGAAATGGAAAGCAAAAGAAAATCTCTCAAGTAAATTCCTCTTATTTCTTTCATAGTCTAACCCTAACATAAACAGATGGATTTTTAATCATTATGATAACCTCAAGAAGAGAGCATTTTACATGTGGACTGTAAGAAGTTTGAAGAGAAGACTTCACTATGAATTAAATTTGGGACAAAAACTCAACAAAACAGATCAACTGGCATTCAGACTTGATTTTATGTACCGCCGTGTTATTGGTGACGCGTTTACTTCATTGAAAAAAGTTATTCATGATCACAAGCTCATGGCTAGAACCATCAATGCCATGCAAAGAAGCGTTTTTGACCGTTTAAAAGTTGCATTCCTTACCTGGAAAAATTTCAATTACAGACTCAGAGACGAGAATACAAAGACCATTGTTTTCTCAATCAAAGACCTGAGGTGGAAGCATTTGCTTTGGGGCTTCAGCGGGATCCGCGACGAATATCTCAGAAAGAACAATATTATGAGAAAAGCACTCCAAAAGATGGAAACTAGTTCGAAATTCAATTCGAGATTTTACTTTTATCGATGGATGAAAGCAACAGAGATGATGCGACTCTTTGATAAGCTTTGCAGAACCACAAAATTGTTTCAAATTGTCAATTCCGGGCTTAAAACCCACACAGAAGCCTTTCTCCAGGGTAACCGTGCAAGAGAAAAGAAAGAGAAGGCATTTAAGTATAGAAATTCTTATACGACGTTCTTATTCTAAACTCTAATTCTACTTAGCAAACTGTTCATCAATGCAAGAACAAGAATGAATGAAATGTTTCATCTTTGGCATGATCGTGCAATGATGCTTAAAAATCTCGGTGACTTAAAGCAAGAAATAAAACTTCAGCTGCTGAATAAACTTGCAGTGGTCCACAATAAATGTGTTATGAACGATATGAACTACTACTTTAAGAAGTGGAAAGGGAAATATCAAAAAGACATTTTGAAAAGACGTGTCATTAATAGATTCCTCAACACAACTTTCGGACTCAAGCTTTTGGCTTTTCAAAGATGGAAAAACATGTGTGACAAAGTTCAAATTAGCAGAAATGTCGGTGTCAGTACCTTGCAAAGGGTGCTTTTCTCGCTGCATAGGCGGTTATTGAGAACCGGGTTTGAGGCTATACAACAAACATGGCATGAGGTTAATGATCAAAAAGTGGTAGTAGTGAGGAAACTCATTTCTTTGTCGCAATCCGATATTAAAAGATATTTCAATCTATGGGCCAGCAACACTCGCAACTTGAAGCATATCCAAACCTGCAAGCAAGTCGTCCAACTCTTCAATGTGGCCCGCGCCACATTGAGAAGTCAGTTAGTCACGTTTATGGGGAGCAATCCTGTTGTCAAGAAAAAACAAAAGAATGTCGTTCGATTCTTTTTGAAAAGCTTTAATACCAAACTACGACAAAGCTTTAATACATGGCGTGATTTTGCGAGAGTTGAAGTCGAGAAAGAAGCTATCATTGAAGAGAAGAAGGAGGTTCTCTTTACTGGAGTTGAGAACTGGAATGAAAAAATTGAAACCAATCTCTTGAGAGAAGCTTTCTCTAAATTAAAACGGTTGAATGCAGCCGCAGATATAAAGCGAAGATTTTTTGTTGGAGTTTACAAAACGAACTTTGGAATGCTTCAGAACGCATTCAATCATTGGAAGTACCTCCCAAAGCCGGAAGACCCAACCAAGAAAGCTGCCATTGGCTCTTTGGCGTACCAGCTAAACAAAATTTATGAACTTTCGCTCAAGAAAGGCTTCGATCCTTTGAAAGAGTTATGGTTTGAGAGAAATGAAGTTAAGAGAAAAGCCGTCCAACTTTTCATTACAGCAACACAGGACGACTTGAAAAGAATATTCTTCTTCTGGAAGAATAACGCAAAAGATCTAACACATGCTCTCTTGTGTCGAAAAACGTTGATTCTGTTTGAGAATCTTAATTTTGGGCTGAAAAATCATTTTTCTACGATTGTCCAAGCAGGAAGCAAGCAAGAAAAGAAGTCTAAGTTAATCTTTAAAGTCGAAAGAAACATAAAGCTTCTCATGCATGATGCTCTCCTCAGATGGAAAGAGAAGGCTTCTCACATCAAGACATCAAACAAAATCAGAGAAGATAGAAAACTTGAAGCAGCAACCTTGATAGCGGAGTGGATTGATGAGAGAAGAATGGATGTTTTGAGGCAAAGTATGAAGGACTTTGCTAACTTTGACAAAAAGAAGAAGTTGTTGAAACAGACCTTGCTGGCTCTCTTTAAAACTCAAAGTGGGCAACTCTACCAAGCCTTCGAAAAGTGGAAACTCCTTCCTGCTAAGAGTACCAACCTGGCGCAAGCCACAGGTCAGAGTTTAGCATTCGTAGTTAGGAGGATTATGTCCAGTAAGATGAAGGATGCTTTCGACAAGCTGAAAGTCGAATGGATTGTCAAGAATGACGTTAAGAAAACAGTCCTCAAGAAGCTTATATGGAGTGGAAAGGGAAAACTGAGGCAAGCTTTCGAGAAGTGGGTTCTCTTTGAACGGTGCATGCAAAAAGTAGAAGTCCTCCGTGAAACTCAAAAGCTTTTCGAGCTTATGCGCTTGCATCTCAAAGAGCAGCTTCATCAGTTTGCTGGCAATGTAGTTATCAGTGACAGGAAGAAAGGCGCCGTGCAACTATTTGCTAGGACCTTCCTCAGCCGTAGTCTTGGGCACTTTTTCCATCGTTGGTACTTGGTCACTAAAATGACAGCTCTAGATACCCAAAGAAAAGTTCCGAATCTCCTAAACTTAATTCAAAAGAATCGTCAAGCAGTCCTCAAAGAAGCTTTCGAGAGACTCAAGACGAGAAATAGCAAAGTTTTATTCAGAAGGTTCACTGGTTTGCTTGACAAATGGTTCCTTAAAGCTAAGAAAGAGGCCTTTTCGGAAATTCAAGAGCATTATAGGCTCTACATGCAACGTAAGCATATGCTAGCAGTCAACAAGCTTCTTAGATACATGAAGCTCTATCAGCAGTCTGCACTTTATACTAGTTTCACCACATGGAGAAACAATTCGTTGCATTACAATCCTTGGTTCAAAAAGTCTATGGGACTCATTGCCAAAAACTCTCATATCACATACCAGATTGCGTTTTGGAGATTGCGGGATTCCATTACAGCCGATGGTGCTCATATTGATTCGAAGCAATACAATGCCATGAAGAAGATATTCAATTATGTAAGGAAACGTTACGAGATCACTCTTTCCAGAGCATTTTTGCAAATTAATTCCGCTCACTTTATCGATCGAGCTAATCTAGGTGTGGGGCCAATCTTAACTGGAGATGACAACAAAAATTTATCGGAGGTGGCTCCATCAAGTTTAAGAACGACTCAAGTTAATACACGAGAAAACATGAAATTTGATAGTCCACAACTGAGCGAAATACCACTCGATGAAGAAGAGCGCAAGAAGCTTGAAAAACATAAAATGTTTGTTTTGCGTTTGGTTGTAAAGAATTATCTCCTCGCTTCAGTTGACCCAACCGAAAGACTCATAGATGCATTCCAAAAATGGAAATTACATGCAGGTCACACAAAAAGTGCTGTTTATGGAGCTTTGCAAAACAAGATGGACAAACAAGAGCTAGCCTATCTTGCCAAACTCGGGTCTCTTCAGCTCATTCAACAAAAAATCGAATTTGCGATAAAGAAAGCCAAAAGAGCTGCCTTCGAAGCTCTTGCTCAATCTTCTGCAACTCGCCTTGAAGATCAGGCCTATAACGATGAAGTCGCCAAAGATGAGGTTCCTCAGAACCATATACATAAAGATCACGAAGTCGAAGATCAGATACTTACTGATAATCAACCATCTCAAGATCACTCTCCTCAAGACCAATTGCCGAATAAGGGATCTCATGATCAGGCATCTGAGGGTAAAGCACCACAAAACCATATTCACCAAACTCAAATATCTAATGATGAAAAATCTTTTGTCTCTGCACCTCAAAATCAGGAGCATAAAGATCAACTCTCTGAGATTCAAGTCCCTAAAGACGAAGTATCAAAAGCACAACAAGATCTTGTATCTCAAGGTCAAGAAGTACTTCACGATTCAGTACCACATGATCAAGCGCCTAAAGAGCAAGCACTTCAGAACTCAGTCCCAGAAGACCAAATTTCTCAAAATCAAATTCTTCAAGACCCAGTCGTCGCAATTAACGCTGATAGTCAAAACCAGGAACACCTCCCACAGGATTTTTCTCAGGGACAAGAAAATAATTCAGCGTAAGGGTTTTGAAATTTTTCAAACGAATTGGAACGAGAAGGTTCAAACTTGCAGAACGTTAAGAAGATGAAGATTTAAATTTTATCCTTATGGTTCTTTTGCAAACAGTGTTTTTCACATTTTAATACGTCAATGAGATTTTAATAATCAAAAAGATATGCATATAAATCCATTGATTTGCGATTTAACAAATCATTAGGCTGGGCGAACTGACCAGCAGCAATCTCTCAATCAGACAATAGCTGTTTTCAAATGAATTAATAATTTAATTTAATTCGGTTCAAAGAATTGAAATTAGCTAGTCGGCATGATAATATTTAACCGATTAAGAATGGAGTAAAAACAGTAAGTATTTAACAATCAGCCATCACTTGATTCAAAACAAAAGATTAACATATGTCTGCCATAAAATAAGCATGGGAACATAACAACATCGTAGTCTTAAGCAGTTGATCAATCCAATAATATAGAACTTGAAAATAACAGACAGAGCAATTAGCTTTCTTTCTTGACTATCATGATTTCGGATACCAATCTCAGTTTCTCTTGGATTTTGTATACGAATTTGTTCAGATAAGCAGCTTTTAAATTCGCCGGCTACGAAATGTGTGTTTAAAGAGTCTATGAATAGACAAGAAGATACGGTGCGATAAAATCTTGGGAACTTGAGAGCGATTTCGCCCTCAAAGGGTGGTACTCCAAAGAAGCAGCAAATATTCTTCAACCCTTTCTCACTCTCGATGGCTTGCTTTGCAAGTTCTTGGCAATTTATTGATCCTTCCTGAAAGAATATATATTTAGAATGTATAGCATAATGTAGAAAAGCTTTGACATACTTTGATTGAGAGGTGAAGAATTTTCAAACCGAATTTGTATCTTTGCAAGGCAGTTCCAAGTGCTGAAAAGAGAGCCTCCTCGAGAATAATGGTTAAAGTAAACGTTTCCTTTGTTGTCAGCTTGCTTTCAAGCAAAAGTTTAGCAAGAGTAATTAAACTTTTCATTCTTTCTTCATTTATCTCAGTGGAAAGTTGTGTTTTATAAAAAGGATTTGAACATTCAATGCCCTCCTATTTATGAAATTATTGTTAGGAAGAATTTGAATAATTTCAGTTGCTAGTTACCTTGGAAACTTCTTCTTTGATGCCACTTGAAATAGATACTTCATTGCATCTTGCAATACTTTCAGATTGCTCGATCTGGTTTAGGAGATAATTCTATAAAGATAGAGAAAATGAATCCTAAATAGAGGAGGAGATATTCTCTCGAATTACTCTCAAATCTCCTGTTAAAGTCTCTATTCTTGGGTCATGAGTCTCTTCCAACCTGCCAGAGAAATTCATTGGCTCTCCAACGCTCTCCAAAGAAAAGTTCATTCCAAAATTTGCTTCATTATCTGGATTCAAAGCTTTAGCTTTTAGAGGGGTGAACTTCGCGAAATTTTCAGTTTTTCGTTTCTTCATGGTCGAGTTTTCAAGGAACAATTGTTCTTCTGCGAGATTCATGGGATCAGAAAGTTTCGCATTCTTCATTCTCTTCTCCGAAAGCTCTGATTTCATAGAAGCATCCTCTTTTGAGCATGACATGTTCCGTTGATTCTCTTTATTGGCTGTAGACTTTCTTTTACAATTGGACGCGGAATTTCGATTTGGAGTCTAATCATTAATTTCGTTTTGAGCTAATGCACATGTTAGCTAAATTACTAGGGCATTCGAGATTATTTCCTTGAGGGAATGATTTTCTGTCAGATTTCTTGAGTTACAATGTTCTTGAGCGAGAGATATTGCTTTCTGGAGGTCTTTGAGCTTCGTGACTGAATATTGCTTGTAACAGCTTGCATAATCCTTGATCTTACAAGCGCTCACTTCAACTCTTTCTCGATAATAAAACATCAGTTATTAAACATTTTGCCAGTTTAAATACATCGTGTCTTCTCCAAAAAGTCTAACCTTATATGTGATTGCTTTGCTGTTCTTCTTTTTGGAGGCGACTTGCTCAAGAATCTAGCATACATGGTCAGCTAAAATTTGCTTTTGAAGCTTACAATTCCAGGCCACCAAGGTAGTTTCGTTTGCTTGGCCCAAATCACTTGGTTTTTTGTCAAGTTGTCACTCATTTATAGTTATTTGTTTGAAATTGAATTATATATTCGTTGTTAGTGATTACTTGATGGCTTTCAGTTGAGAGAGTAGATATAACTCGATCTTTTAGAATTTTTTTTTTCAAGTCAACTCTTAAGATCTAATATTTATTTTGAATGTTTAACTGAAAGCATGAATTACAGATGGACATGAAATTTATAATTGAAAGGTATTAGCAGAATTAAGATCGAGATAGGCATGCTTGCTATTCAAACTGTAGAGCTTTGTGTGGGGGAGACTTCACAATTAATTAACAGTAATTTTATTTTTTCCTTCTGTTTTGGATAATATCATGAGCTTCCGCTGGCTTCATCTCCGATATATCCTCTTTGGTGTAGCCCAGAACATTAAGATCTAACCTCATCTGCCTTGTAATCTAGATACAAGTTTACTATACATTTTGCATGTCAAAATACCATAAATGGAATAGCTGCTTCGTAATTTGGAGCCTCTACATCTTTGTTGGCTTCCTCTTTCTGTTCTTCAGCTTCTGTTTTAGTAGAATCTTCATTCTTTTCTTCTTCACATTCATTTTGGATGTTAGGAGTCTCATCTTGTTGGAGTGATTCATTTTTGGGAGCTCGCTCATCCATATACTCGTTAAAACTCTTGACTCCTTTGCTGCTAGTTTTGCATTGGGAGCTTCTCCTATATGGGAGCTTGCTTAATAAGACGATTGTTTGCCTGAAATATCTATTCATTGATATGCTTCCTCTTAGAAATCAAATTTTATTTTATTCTTCTTTGTGAGAATCTAAAAATCAACGGTCTTTCGAATATTTGTTCAGCGAAGATCGGAATTTCTCCTGTTAGTGTCCTCTTTTTTGCGTCTAAGTTTATTTAAGTCAAAAGTTATGAAAAATTTTTTCAGGATAATTATGGTACAGTTTTGATCGGAGCCATAGTGATAGAACAAGAGTTTCAAACACGATATTTCAATTAATTTTTCGATAGGAAAATTTTTCTCTCTATTAAACCTTTCGGAATCCGCGAATATTGATTGTAGTCGACTTTGCTTCACATATTCAATAGTTCAGCATAATGAATTAAGAATTTGATTCGCAAGAATTGCAAAGAAAACTCACATAAATAAACGCTTGATATTCCTGAGGGCAACAACCGAAGAAACTGGGCTATCTACTACAAATTATAAGGTGTTCTTGTAGGGTTTATACTACTTCGAAAAAGCTTTTGAATTTTGTATTTAGATAGATAAAAACTGAAATTAATTTTGAGACCGCTGAAAAACATCTCAACTAAAGAATGCATCTAGTTATTAGGTCCAAATACCCAAAAATACTGTCGATTTTTTACCGACACTACCTCAACAAAAGACTGGTTTCTGAAGATTGATACAAGTATAATTTTTAAACATAAATCTTTCGTAACTCTGAACTGAGACGGCTTCATTGCGACGAGCTAAATTCGTTTGATTGAAAGTATATTCAGCAAATGTGGAAACTGTAAATAACAAAATTCCATCTGAATGAATGTAAGATAACTCAGTTGTAACTGTTGTGGATCAATATTTTTCTTCCAATAAGAGAAGTGTTCTTGGAACCTAGTTTTCAGAAGACTCACCTCTACCACTGATTGTGAAAATTGGAAAATAGACTGATCACCATAAACTCTCATTATTTCGCAAATAAATTTTAATAAACCAACAAAAAAAAAACACCAAGTGCGAAAAATATTTTTTATTCGTTTTATTTTCCAGATCTATTTCAAAGTGTTCGCGTAACTTTGAGACTTTTGTTTAATAGGAACCAATAAAATCCAACAAAAAAAAAAGAAATACAAAAAATAAATTCTCATATTCTTTCCAGAAATGGGATGCACTTTAGAATGTGATACTAAGAACAAAATTCGCTGTGCTGATATCGCTTCTCCAGTATTGAAACGAGACTGGACTATAATGAAGTCAGGTATCTCACCAGCAGAAACATCGTTGGAAGGGTTAGATGAACTTGCTGCTCATTCGAAGAAAGCACCCCCTTTTTCGATCTCAAAAACTGCCTCAAATCCAAAAATAGATGTTTTTGAGAGTGATTCAAAACTTCAATCAGCTTGCTACACGAAGAATGAGAATAAAACTAAGGGTAACGGTCAAATATTTTTCAAGTTAGATCTTGAGAATTACAGAATCTATATTCTTCAACTCAGCACATTGGAATGGTCTTGCAACGATTTGAGCAAAGCTGACGTAGTTACGGTGCTTGGCAGAGCTAAGGCTCCAAAAACTTTTTTGGCAATACTTGGCACTCTTACCTCAGTGTCTGTAAACGGTGAGAGTATACTGTTCATGGGGTTCAGTCACTTCGAATATGATATAGAAACAAATTGCTTTTATAAGAGAACCCCAATGAACTGTCTAAGAGACAATCCTCTGATAGCAGTATCAGATTCAGTGGTTTATTCGATTTCAGGGAACAAAAAAGGTGAAGCCTCGGACGCTTTTGAGGTTTATGATTGCCAGTCAGAAGAGTGGAAAACCTTAGAAAACTTACGTGCACCTCATGTGGATGGAAATAGCTTAGTCCTAAGGGACGAGAACTTAGTTGTTGTGATGGGAGGATATAAATCTTTGTCTCCTATGGTATACAACTCGGATATCAGTGTATATGAAATCGCGTCTGAGAAGTGGAGTGAAATTCGGCTCGAAGATTCGAAGATATATATCCCAAAATTCATTAATTCAAGTGCAATGAATTGTGGCAATATGACAATTATCGTATTTGGAACTGAGAATCGATATGAGTGCTATGAAATTAATTTGAAAAGCAAAAGTGTCAGATTTAAAAGTAGATATTCTCAAAACTTACGGGAAGAAAGCGACAAATTACAAGTCAGTATTGTGTCAAACTCTCCCAACTTGTATGTTGGAATCTTTGGTATTCATCCACTGCAGCCTAAGGATACTACAGCTTCGCATCTGATAGTTTTTTCAAAATCCCCATACGAAGATTGGCAGCCAATTGAAGATGATTTTGACGAGATATTTTAATTGAAGAAGAATATATTTGAATAGAGAAAAAGAATTTGACGGATTCTCCTGATTATAATGTGTTTTTTTTGATGAGATAAACTAAGTTTTCTGTTTATTACTCTGATTTATTTGGCTATCGAAAATAGCATCTTTATGAAATATGTGCAGGTCCATTGCAATTCGTTCCTTTCATTTATGGCTTTAATGATTGAATGAACTAAAAAATCTGCTTCGGGTTGCTTGACTGTTCATTTTCTTGAAGAGTTTAAAAGAGCTGACGAGTAAACTCAAAATAACTTCAACAACAAATAGATGCATTGAGACATTTTGGATGCCGACAAGAATAAAAGTTGGTTGCATAGATTTATGAAGTCGAATTCCTTTCCTAACTTAAACTGATTTTGAGTATTTGCAGCAATAAAATAGAGAAAATCTGTTTTGCCTATTGCACATAAAGATTATTCGGATGAATTACTAATTTCAATTTTCATCAGCAATGAGATATAGCCAGGAGTACTCGTAATATAAAAGATCAGATATGTGGGATTAGTTTAGATTTACAATAAGAAAGTAGGGTAAAAATTAAAAAACGCCCAAGTGAGCTCATTCCATTTCTCCAAATTTTGCCTAGCATTTGGGGGGGCGCTTCTCAAGGCTTATATATCAATAATATAATATTTCTAACTCAGCTTCTCAATAGGCTCGGCAATAAATAGAGCTTCTTCATTAATCCTTTAAATTACCCCTATTGATCTCCCATTTCTCTCAAATGAGACCCAATATTTTACTCTTTCCCTTGGAGTTTGCGGCCAACAAAAAAAAATAGGTTGGGAGTCTGTCCACAAATAGGACTTATGCAAGATGAAACATTACTAAGGTTAGTAAGCGTCTTGATGCGAACCAACTAATGTCAGTTCATATAGAAAATGAAATTCCGAGTTTCATCCTGCACCTTTCTGTGAGCAATAGTTTTTTGAATCAAGGAGTTAGTGATCAATATCATTTTTTGAATGGATGTTTGAAAATTTGAACTTGACGAAATAAATAGATTTGAAGGAGCATTCAAACGCTCAGATTATTTAGTTATGAGAAATTTCATCAATCAATGATATATTCCAAAAAGAAAATACCCTCATTCAGTTTCGAAGATATAAGTTAATTTATCAATAAAATTGGTTCCATGGAAATGGTAAAAAGGCCGAAAAGAGTTCCTGTTTTTGAAAATCCGCTCTTAAAACTAACCATGAAAGCAGCTGTGGCCTGACCCTGTCATGATTATTTGATATCGTTCGAGCATTCTTACAATTCACACTCCTCATCTCACCAAAAACTCACCGTTGTTTTGGAAATTTATCCTTACTGATTTCAGTTAAACGAATAGCGAATTTTGCAAATCATTAGCGTAATTCGATAATAGCACCTAAATTGAGAGAAACTATTTTTTAGATTGATTTTGCAATTCTACTAAATAATCCAAATATACCTCTTCGTAATGTTAACTTAATCTCTATCTATTTTTGAAATTAAGCCCTGAACTTTTTGAATGGGGTGGCATATCTTTTCTCGCAAGTAAGCATTTGATGCAACTTATGAAAAACTGAAAAAGCCAAGGTCAGTTCGATCTACATGTTAATAAATCGGTGTTTCTATCTCTGCAAAATTTACAAGGATTTTATCAACTTATCTAAATTATTCTCAAAACCAAAGGCAATGAGAATGTTTGTGAGCAAGCAATCAGATTTAATAACAACCAATCGAATTCTTTTTCTATTAACAAATAGAAAGATTTCCTCTTAAAAGAGCAATCGATACTGGATTGGAACACGTTCTAAATAGTTTTGGTTAATTATATTATAATTAGGTGATTTAATAATCAAAATTAATCAAAATTCAATCGATTTCCTCTGACCTCAGGTCCTTCCCGTCTTTTGACATCATTGAAAAACCGTTCTTGATGAGCCTACAGCTACAATTGGCATGCACTTCTCCATCGATTAGCAACACGCGCCCTTCTTTAATTGCTGATCGATGTTTCGACCTAAACTTGGAGAAAATCACAGTCTCGGACACCTACGAAACGGCATATGAGAAAGCAGGCTGTTTCCTCGACCAGCACGATATGGATATCTATGACACTGAGCCACAAAAACCTGTTTCTATCGTTCTTTCAACAAAATCTCTCAATGAGAGACTAAAGTTAATGTCTCTGAACAGAATTAACCGTTTCAAGCATCAAGCTTAGAACTCATTATTGAAGAACATTTTCAAGCAATTTATGGTGGTAAAATTATACAATCACGAGCTCAGTACAATCATATTTTAAACTTTGTTGTAATGTACAGCTATTTCTTAATTTCATTACAATTCTTCTTTTTCTGGATTGCATACTTTATGATCAATAAATGTCTTGGTCTTGCTTTCATTTTAAATAATTTGATTAATTAGTAAGTGTGAATTATTTTAGTTTGTTGTTGTTTGACGAAAAATTTATCCTTAGAAATCGAAACCTCGTGTTCTCGAACTGAATCTGCAATTAAATTTAGAAATTGCTGCAAACCTAACATCTAAGATACAAAGAGAAATCTAATTTGATGAGGATGGCAATGCCGTTCATATTAATTTGAAGATTTGAGAATAACATTTTTCGTTATTCCTATGTAAATAATCCTTTCTTTCGTTTTGGAATTTAGGTTTTAGCATTTACAAGCATGATTTATTATAGGAGAAATCTAATTCAGATGTCGGGCTTTGGAGTAATAGAGCTCTTTAACAAACCAGAGGAAAATGATAGGTAGAGCAGGAAATTATTGTGGAAGGTTTGTAAAAAATTGTTGGATTGCTTTTTTCTTTGTCCTTTGTAAATTAGACTAATCTTATTTCCATTTCCCTAGCAATTTTCATTTGTTGAAATCTGGCTTGAGTAAAAAGATATAAAGATATAACTCGATAACAGTAGCACTTATCATCTTGTGTTGGCATTTAGTTATTATACCAAAATCCAGATATATGAATTTATTAAGGCTAACCTCGAGAAAAGTTTCTAGGAAGTAAATTTGCAATATTTCAAAAAAAAAGAGAGCAAAGTTAAATGTTTTATCAATGATTCATTGTGTTCATCGAGGTTAAAGTATAAGAGAACTCACTCGAACGCAACTGTTTGAGTCATTTTTTCTGGAGAGCTTTGCTCATGTCCGCAATTCTTCGAAAATAGAAATTTAATATTATCAATTTGTTTCTGGTAAAAAAAATTTACTTTAATGATCCATGGGTGCGACAGTGCCTCATAAAGCGTGTATCTTTTACTTGTATCGCATTCCACTAAGCAGCTTATGAGATGTTTGGCTTCAGCACTGAGTTTCATGAATTGAGAATTCTTGGTATTGTATTTTCCACGAGTAATATTCGCTATTAAATCCTCTTGACTTCAAAAGACAAAAATTAACAAACTAAAATGCCTTCTATGTTACTATTCTCCATCAAATGGCATTAAGCCCGTCAGCATCATGTAGATAATCACCCCGACGCTCCACGAGTCGATAATTTCTCTACCAAAATGATCAATTACGCTATTTTCAGAGAGTAAGTAGGGATTACGTACATTCAAGATCCTGGAACACTTCTGGCGGCAGATATGCGATAGTGCCAGTAAAAGTCCACATTTTGTAATTATCACCCTTGAGAGCTAAGTAGGAATTATGATCTGGGAAGTACTTTGAGACGCTGGAGTCAGTAGTTTTCACAGTATCCCAATCTAATGACGCTTTAGCTATCTCCTCAGAGAATAAAGCAGCGTACCTTTACTCATCATCACATTATCAAGCTTAAGATCACGGTGGCAAATCCCGTTTCGATGTAAGAACTGTGCTCCGATAGTATTTGTTTAATGATCTTTGCTGTAGAAAAAATAAGCAGAGAATTAAGTTAAATATTTACCTTCAAAACGGCCTACTTCGCATAAAAGCCCCATCAAATCATGACCTTCTACCAATTCTTTGATCAAATATATCTTTTTCTTACACAAATCAATATAGCATCCTGATGCTTCTACAATATTCTTACAATATTCGAGTGTTTCAATCCAGCTCTCATTTTGAAATTTGTTATCATCTGCAAATTTCACAATGAACACAAATTGCTTGTGAATGGAACCTACCTGAAGGAGTCTCTCGTCGTCATCTAAGTAATCTGAAATCTTAACAGCAACTTTCATATCCGAATCTTTCGCTTTGCAAAGCTTCACTATTGCCGATGTGCCTTGTCCGAGTGTGGTGACTTCATCAAAATAGCAAGTATATTTTTTCAGATTCCTTATCAATAGGCGTGTCTAGGATTTCCCGGAGGATACTCTCGTCTAATAATACTTCAAAGGTGATTACAATAATGTTATGCAAATTTCATATACAAATCAGATTTTCTTCTTCACTCTCCTTCAGAGTAAACTTCACCAAGCCTCTTTCTTTGAGTTTGGCTAGTAATTCCATTTTTCGATTTCGATCTTCAGGTTGTGTAATCTTTTCGTCACAGCTCTTGTCAAATATATTACCTAATAGAATTCTGAGTGATTTAATCTAAGCTAATAAGAAATACATTGAATTTTCAGATTGGGCGAGTGACGACGAAATCTGGGGCGTTTAGAAACTTTAGACTCCTTCGGAGTGTCTTGTGGAGGTTGTAAGTCAGAAGTAGTACGTTCTTCTGGCTTTGGTGAGGTTGGAGAGATGGCTCGAGATTGGATTGAGAGAAAGAATTTTTTCTGTGTAAGCCAGGTATGAACCCGACAATGCTCTGTACGACACAATTCTGTCGTTTTACTGGTTATTTTGATCAGAGTTGGGCATATGGTTCTGAAGAACGGTTCTCGTATTTCCGGATTGCTTCCTCCAAGAAGAGGATTTGGTTTCTTTGACAACATTCAATAGGGAAAAAGAAAGTTCAATAATTTTGTATTTAAATTGATAATATTAATATTTTCAGGAGCTATTTATATTGATCAGTTGTTTCCTTTTAGAATCCTCATATATCCACGATTAAATTAATAAATTAATTCGGCGGTCAGTATTCGAAAGAATACTGAAAATTGATGAAATGGTAGAAATTACAAAATACCCAACTTTTTCTCATTCAGTTGTTCCGCTGGACATACTGGTATGTCTACTTGGTGATTTCGAACTGCCTTGTATTATATTATTATCTTTAAATATTCGTAGTATAGCTGCTGGGTTAGATAGACTTGAATAGTACCTAATAATTTTTATATTCTAAAATAATCATACAGAATCGCCCTATGAAAAACAAAAAAAAAATTCAGATGGCAGCTTTTTGAGATGTGTATGGGCCGATATCACGAATTGTCGAGTCGATATATCTAGATAGAAATTTATATGATTAGTGCAAAGAACCTACGCAATGATAAATCAGGGTTGCCTTTTTCAGTCAGTAAAATACTGTTCATTCGAATGAGCTATTTTTAAACGAAAGCATAATAAATATACCTAACAATGACTACTTGCCAGGGTGATAATATGAAAAGATTAGTGTGGGATTGTCATTCAAAATTCAAACACTTTAGAAAAAACTTTAATCACACATGATGAACTATAAAGTTAGATATACCTTTTTTGTATTGGTTCAAGTAGCTACCATCGACAATCATTTGAATTCTCAGTACCCGTAGCTTCGGAAGAAACCAAAAATCACTCGCTAATTCCATGAAGATCATATAAAAAATTCTAGTGATGATAGTTTCGAGACTCTCAGCCTCAAAGTATGACAATAGAGACTCTCGAAGTAAAAGTCATTCAGCTCTGATCTCATCTAGAGAGTATTCTTCCTCCAATGTGATGCTCTATACTTCATTTGAATGGCTTGAAATTAGCGAACAATTTAACTTTTTAAAGTGTTGGTATCTCCAGATTACACTAAGTGAAATGCAAACTCAGCATGATCCTTGAAGGTAATAATAAATAAAACCCCATTGACATTATCAATTTCTTAAATTCCGGCAAATCATACTTTATTGCAAACACGAAATATGAAAAATGATTTTCAATACAAAAATTATCTGGGGAAAAAAAAAAACCAAAAAAAAAAGAGACAAAACAAATGAAAAGCAACTCCATTAGCCCTTCTTTTCATATCCTGCAACAACTATGGAATTGATTATAAGTATCATACCGGTAGCTAAGAGTATTTTTATCTTCTTAGAATTTCTAATTCGGTAAATTTATTATTCAATGCAGTAAACCCAGATTTTGGTCGTAAAATTGATAAAGTGCTCTCAACTGCAACTGAATTATTGCATATAGTTTTCAACCTAACCTTGAGTTGGCATTTTTGAAAAATTCTAGCGCCTCCCTATAGCTTAGCAGGCTCTGATGCCTTCCATTATGACTCTTTTTAATGCATTCTGATCAGCCACTTCCTTATTCTAGATCATACTCGTTCTCCATAGTAATTTTTAATTAGTGAGCTACTGATTGATGGCCGAAAATATTTGCTTCTTAGTCCTGCTAAGCTGTCCACCGATTCTCGAGGTATAGAAAAATGCTCTTAAACTACTTGCATAAGAGGTTATCAATGAGCAGTGAGATTTGCAAACGAAAACGCTTTATTTCATTCCAATTACGAAACTACGATCGATAATAAGGACCTGCAAAAAGGAGCAAGAAAATCAGAAAGATAAAGAGCTAGAATCACAAATGCCTCAGAGAAAGACGAAGATCTCTTCATGAGAATAAGGCCCATTTGTCGAAGCCTTGTCGCATACTTTACTCCTCCTTTCAAATATGTGGATAGTCCTTGCATATCCATCTCCCTTAATAAACTTTGTTTTCTTCAAGGTTCACTTTGTAAATTTATTTCACTACAGACTTCAAACCAGCAAATTATTGTAGCCAGTTGTGTTTGTATGATTTACAAAAAAGAGAGCTGTTCTTGTTTGCTGTTTTTAAGACTGACTTTCATGTTTTTTTTAACAGCTTCAAAATCACAATAACTCAATGCTCTTCAATAATGTTTCTATTTCTCAGTATCCTTTGATTTAGTTAGAGACATTGAGAGAAGAAAAAGAAAGATCGAGATATTTAGCTACATGAGGTTTTTCATATGAATATTAAATTTAGAATCATTTCCTGTAAACAAGATTTGAACAGAAAAATAATAAAATTGATGACTCTTGTTGAATTCGATCTAAAGATCTTCGTCAATTAAGTCGCTATCAGCCTGCTGTTTCGTTAATATCAACAAAGAATGACGGTCAAATTAATTCATTTTAATTTACTTGATCAAGCTCGTTTTTCGACATTTTGCGGCTCTCTAGCGTCTTCTTACTATTATTTTGGTGTCTCGCAGACCCTCTATTACTTACTTTTTCCAAAGTCCCCTCCTCATTATCTTGATATTCGAAACCTTCTTTCGATGGAATTTTGAGATTACTATTTCCTCTGGAATTCTTTTTTTGTATTTGAGGCTTTGATTGAGTTTGCTTCGTTTGGGGTTCATCAATATTGTCGGAGCTTCGAGGTTCACCTGGTGAAAAGAACTTATTTTTCTCTATTTTTTTTTTGTTCGCAGATTTACCTAATTTGTTTCTACTGCTGTATTTTGGTTTTTGGACATCTAAATTTTGTCTTGTTGATCTCTTCTTGCCATTATTTTCATCATCTATCTTATTAATTGAAGATTTCCGTTGTCTTCTTTCATCTTCTACACGATTCGGAGGAGAAAGTAGCGATGCCTTTTCATTGAAATTTTATAAATTCAGAGAGTTGCGCTATTTAAATTTGTGACCTCAAGTTTGTTATCTCTGCTTCTATTTGTATAGCGTGATGATTGGTCCTTGCTAGGTTCATTCTGACTATCCAACGCAGACCACCTTGAGTCACCAACTCTGCGATCGAGCTTCCATTTTTTGCCTCCCATTGGAGAGAAATAATCTTCATCGTCTTCTTCCTGTAAAGGTTCCATGTTATATTTTGGAGAAAATTTCGCCGAATCTTCTTCTAGATCGTTCCTTCTTTGATCTTCTGCTTCTTCCTCGTCCTCTAGATACTCAAGATCATCTTCCTCATTATTTTCATAATCTTGAATTTCTTCCTCAGCCTGGTCAATGAAAATTTCCAAGAATGCATCTATTGAGAGCTTCCTGATATCATAAGTCTCAGCAAAAACTCGGAAAATAATGTAATCAATTTCCTCTTCGTTAAGATCAACCTCCAACGTCTTTGCAGCTTCCATCAAGGTATTCTTTGTGAAATACTCAGTACCACTGGCAGTCTTCAAGGCAGCCTCAAAAGATTCTCTATAATTTCTAACTTTCTGGGGATAAAGTTATCCTCTAACTCAGAAGCGACAAAAGAGTTACTCCATAGCAGCTTAGGAATAAGATCTGATCTTGCTCTTCCGTAATTGGTTTAACATTCCCAACGATCTTCCTCATTCTCTCCATAACTTTCTCCAGGGGTTTGTGATTTTGCTCAGAAAATTCGATAGTTTCTTCAGTTGGATCTTCAATCAGGAAACGAGCTAAAGACTGCGCTTCTTCTTTGGAATCGATTATGAACGGATCTCTACACAACTTCAGATTTATTCGGGTCGAATGTTTACTTTTGCAATAGATCGCTCAGAACCTTAATGTTAATGTCATCTTCGCTGCCAATACCTGCTTCTGCCGCCAAATGCTATTCAATTGAAGAATTAGAAGTTCGAATTAGTATATTTCTGTCTTACATATTCAATTTCTTGGTAAGTCAGCTTATGCAATCTGAATTTCAAATTCAATTCTTGCGCTATCATCAGTTCAATTAATTAAAGAAAAATAATCATAGAGAAGCACCTGTCTGTGAAATTTCTGAGACTTTTACAGCCGGGATTTTTAGTTTGGGGACTTTGGGTTTAAAGTCTGGAATCTTGAGTTGAATACTCGGTTGTAGGATCTCCTTAGGCTTTTCGTCCTGTTCCTTAGGGGTCTCATCGATTTGTGGTTTTGAGATCACTTGTTTCCTTGAGTCGGTCTTAGCTTGTTCTCGTTTTGATTGCTCAGGCTCTTTCATTAGTTTCCGTTCTTCAGATTTTTTCGGTTGCTCTTGCAGTTGAATGCTTGTTTGTGATGATGGTTTCACCTGGTGTAGCTGCTGCTGCGAGCTAGGCGACAAGTCCGCAGTTTTAATTTTATTTATTTCTAATTTTGGAATATTATTCTCGAGATGACTAGGGCTTTTCCTGGGTTTTGGTGTAATTTGCTCGGTCTCGATGTCGTCCCTGAAATCCTCATTTACATTAAATTCCTTATGCTTTTTCATGTTTTGACTCTTCTCATGAGTGGGTCTCCCTTTCTCTCCAACTGAAGCATGATATCCTGAAGTCGGTCTGCTATGCTGCCGGATATTGATAAACTGAGCCTTTTATTGAGTTAATGGGGTTTTATATTGCGGCGAATTCATAAAAAAGATTACGGCCTGCCTCAGCTCTTTGATTTCTTTTTGTAATTCGGCGATCTGCCATTCTTGCTCTGATAGCTCCTGTCTTAATAATGAATTCTCTTTATCTTTTCGACTAGTTCGCAAGTCAGAAGCCTGGCTATGGGTACGATTACTCTAGTTCTTGTCTTAAAAACTCCTGATGACCAACTTGGTTTGATTTCTTTGCATTTCCGAGTATCATTTGTGAACCTCCAGAAAATAACTCATTTTTCAATCTGACATTTTCCTTTTCTTTCTCAGCCAGGGCTCGCTTTAAATAAGCAGTCTCTTTCTTGCACTTGGCTTCCATTTCATCACACGCTTTCTACAAAATAATGTTAGCTTTAATAAACAAAAAATAAGGGGTGGGAAAAAGGACCCCCATACCTTCAGAGAGATGTTCTGATCCTCCATAATTTTAACTCCTTGCGCCATTTGCTCGTTATCTCTCTTTAAACTTGCGATTTGGTTTGTTTGCAAGAAAAATTCCTCTTGCAGCTTGCGTATTTCATCTTGAGTATTGGCATTTTCTGTTCGATCCTTTATCACTTGATCAAGATAATTCTTCAGTCTTACAGTTTCTTCAGAGTATGCTTTCACTTGCATCTTTATTGATGACAATAAATTTTGAATCTCATGCTCGATATGGTTTGACAAATTACCTTTAGCTCTTGTATCTTTGTGTATTTTACGCTCTTTTTTATGTCATGAAGTTCAGTTTCTTTTTGTTGAAGACTAGTCCGTAGGTCTTTTACTTGCTGCTTGAGTGTAAGAGTGAAGTAGGACTAATTCAATTTTCAGAGGCATCAAACCTTTAAGCTAGAGAACTTTAAAGTTACGTCTGCAATTGGTTTGGGGTCACGAATTTTATCGTTTTGTGTCGCTTTTTGCAGTACCATTTTCTCAAATTTAGTTGCTTCTTTTTCAAGGTTGCTTAGTTTGGTTTTGAGCTTGAGGTTTTCTTCTTTGAGAGTATTGATGACATTTTTAAGGAAAATTCCTTCCTCATAGAGTCTCTCTTTATCCTGTGGAATATTTTTGGGCTTTGTTCTTACTATTTCTGGGCCCGGGCTCACGTTTCTACTTCTAATAATCCGCAGGTATTTTCGGTAAGGAGTCACTCAACAAGACATATTTACCGAATATTATTAACAATAGGAGTCCTAGCCTGATTGTCAAATATCTGCTGAAGGTTAGCAGTACCAAAAGGGCCTGGCAGAATAAGAGAATGCTTTTGAGAGAAACCTCCCTGTACTGATGCTGATTGTTTCATATGACCACTAGTTATGAAAAATTGCTAGTTGACGATGTGCTAGAAACGTTATTACGGCTTCGCTGAGACCGGTCGGCCTTTTGGCTGCAGAATAAAATTTCTTTGCAGAAGCTGTGAGGATGTGGGCTTCGGATTTTTAGGACGACTAAGTAATTCCAACGCATTCTCCTTCTGCTCGAAGCCATCGGCTTCGATTAATTCATCTTCTGTCAAACGAGGAGCCTGGTCTTGCATACTCTTCTTTCTTGACTGCTTAGAACTCATCGGACGTTTCAGTTGAAGGAAATCATTCTTCCAGATCAAACATTATAAACTCATCAGAAGATTTTACGGAAACTTACGGTAAAATCTTCATCGTCAATGAAATTTACAATCGGAGTAGCCCTATTTCCAAGGAATGTAAGTTTTTGATGACTGTGTGAAGTGAATTCAATACATTTATTTAGAGAAAGGGGAAGTTACACTCTAATATTGAATTTGGTTTAAATTAATCAGCTAATCAAAGTCTAAGCCTCAGTTCTGCACTTCAGCACAAATTTTTCCTTTCCTCCTTTAACATTGGAACAAATAAGTTTAGTACAATTATTACCCATCTAATGACTATGATTAAATTAGCCTGTTACTTTTTCTTTTTCTTCTTTTTCTCATTTCTTTCTCCAACTTAAAAAGCAATAAATTCAATGACGTTTTCAGAAATCCTCAAGTAGAAATTAGAAGAAGCCGAGCTAAATGTCTGTTTGTAGAGAGTTTATCAATGTGATAAAATTAAGGGCCTCAAATTTACAAAGTGGAAGCCGATTCGAAAATTCTTTGGAAGAGCTGTTGAAAAATTCTCGTCCGGAGTTTGATGTCGCTAACTCGCTATTCATCTCCCTGATCAGTGCGAATGCTTGGATTTGAAGTTACTAACAACAAATTAACTTCTTAATCAACAAAAACGAAAATTCTTCTAATTTTTTTCACCGATATAGAAACAGTTCTTAAAATATTATTTGGGTTGCGAGATTAATTACTGAATCGATTAAGTCTAAGGCCAATTGCTCTAATATAAAGATCTCATAATATCGAAGATATCTGTGCCAGAAATATATTCCAAAGTCTAACAACACATTTTGTAGACGGAATGACCTCAAATTTTCCCAATCCAAACACAAATCCAAATCGAGGGGCCAGTCTCTATCCTCCTCCAATTCATAATTTGTTCTACAGCGAGCCTCAAGATTTATCACATGATGCACCCTCTGGGCTCGAGCATCAGCATCATAAACAGTTCAGCAATTTTCCACAGCAGAGTTTCGCGACCAACCCACATCAAGTATTACTGCATCCACAGCAGCAACAACTACTCATGCAATCGCAACAGCAATATTCTCTGGCTCAACAGCAACAGCACGAACAGCAGGAACAAAACTTCCAGCCGCAGCCAATCCACCATCAAACGTTCCCGCAGCAAGCCTCACAAAGAAAAAGAACTCTCAATGTTAGGTCTAAGAACTTCCAAAATTTCTCCACTCCCCCGCGATATGGATCCCAAATGAATGCTGATCCAAATTCAACATATGATTCTTCCACCGATATCACGCTGTCATCGGTAGCAACAGAACCCAATCCAAGTGCCAGCAGCATGCATATCACTGCTTTGAATACCTACCCGATCGAGCATTTGAACCTCGGGAGTTTTAAACTCAACCTTTGTTCTCATACCACCCAGCATAATCATAAGCAATGTCCGTTTTATCACAATTTGAAAGATCGCAAACGACCTGGGAATTTTTACTCTGCAGATCTTTGCGAGTTTGCTGAGAATCCTGAAAATTGTCCAAACGGTGATATGTGTCTAAAAGCCCATAATCGTGTGGAGCAACTTTATAAACCGGAAAAATACAAAACAAAATTCTGTGGACATTATCCGTTGAATCTTCACCTCTGCGAGTATGGAACTTTCTGTTCTTTCGCACACAGCGAATCCGATATCACTATCGACTTGATTCATAACTTTGAATATGATGATGACTTCTATATGTTTCATTTCAAGACCATCTGGTGCCCTTTCAATCTGACACAACATGACAAAGCACTATGTGTTTATGCACATAACTGGCAAGATTATAGAAGGAAGCCTCATCTTTTCTCTTATGACCCTTTGCCTTGTCCTAACTGGAAATCGACAGATTTCATCGCGACCTATGAAGAAGGTTGCCCACTGAAAGACAAATGCACGAAATGCCATGGATGGAAAGAGCTTGAGTACCATCCAATGAATTATAAAACCAAGCATTGTCCAAGCAAGAATTGCATTAAAGGAAAAGACTGCCCACATTATCATCATATGAAAGAAAGAAGGTAAGTCAACTATGCATAAACCTTTTTATGAGATTGTATGCTAGAGCTATCATGACAACGATTGCCAATCGAATCTTCAAGCTCGTGCCAAGGAACCGAATAGTCACGGGGACATTCAAAAAAAGGAAGGATGAACCGATTGGTAATTCTCAGTTTCAGTGGGCTACAATGAAGGAATAATAATTTTACTAGAGTCAGGAATGAACTTATCTGCGAACCTTGGTGGCATGGTGAATGAGCTTCCTCCGCAAGAGCAACTGAAATGGATGAATAGTATGATCCAAAACATGATGGCTGCTCATTCAATGCAAGAGATGTAATCTCATTAGCTTCGATTTTTAACAAGGATCTTTTTCTAGTAAGAAGACTGAATTTGATGAAAAAGCTGAAGGAAACCTGAAAAGAAGGAGTTCTGTGGACTTTCCTTATTTTGAGCCAACTAATCAAGAATCTGAACAAGACGTTTTGGACAAATCACATCCTACAAATCTCTTTGGGCTCGCAGAAAGATCAAGCAAGAAGTTGCAACACCTTTCACGAAAAGGTAATACCCCAGGAGATCCTCTTTATGGACCTATATTGGAATCTCCCATGCAGAAATTCACGTCACATTCTATGCACAATCTTGATGAGCTACATCAACACATTGATAGTCCAAAGAACTCAGTTGATGATGATTTGGATCATCAAATGCGGCAACATCTTGAAAAAATGATTGACAATGATAATGACAATGCTGCATAAATGTGCTTAGGAAATGAGCAGGAGAAGTTTGATCGGCATTAATTGGATCTCAATGGTGTACATAAAGACAAGATAGTAGGAAGAAGTTGTAATATTAACTGGTTCATCAAATTTGAAAAGAAATTTCAGTTTATTGATAAAAATGTTTGGAAAAAAAGAGCTATAACTTAATTCAGAATTTGTTCTTAAAAATTGAGTCTTAAGTTGGTCCCAAGTGCTTGATAGAGAGAAATTTTAATATTATAATAATGATAAGTCTAATATAGTATTGATCTATAGTTAGTTGTAAATATTTGGTGATTACTATTCTACTATACGGTTTTTGAATGTTCTATATTATTTTCATGCAATTAAAAATCCTATGAACATGTGCAGGTATTATAGAGTTTTTCAATTACTTAATAGTTAACAAGTTAGCGGCTCTCATTTTGAGTAAGAATTTTAGACAGTCTATTTCTATATATCTCTCTCGCTCTCTTGCATAAGATCCATATCATTTATCTCTTTTCTATCTGAATTAGTCATAGGACAATTTTAAATTTATTGAAAATTTTTTCAATGCAAAAGGAGTCACCTCCAGATATTTCTCAAGAGACAAAGCGCTTTGCTGAAGAACTTGACCAGGCACTTCCTGCAAAGATGAGACAAATCGAAAATGTTTCTATTAAAATTGAGGAGAAATGCTATCAAGACCATTCAGATAACATTCAGAAATTCGCTCAATGTATGTCAATATTCAAGCAACACTTTGACCAACAGAATCGTAGTCTTGAATACCAGCTCTCATATGCTTTCAACAAATATAATGAGTGCATACAGAGCGTAAAATCCGATGAAATTGACAAACAAGCTATCATCAAATGCAAGGAGAAAGCAAAGGAAACGCTGGATGCGTATTTCAACAAATTTATCTTAGATCTTTCCAAAATATAGCTCTCAATTGATGTTGAATAGAATTCCAAAATCGTTTTAGACTGCATTTATTGAAATATATTGCAATTATTCACCAATACCAACAAAATTTTAACCTCTGTTATAATCTATAGAGTAGGCTATCTAGTTACGAGGGAGAGCCAATTAATTCATTCGAGAGACATCGAATTGCGGGTCTGGAAAAAAAGTGTGTTTTGATCTTACTGAAATTACTGAAAATTTGATGCGTGGTTCTCCCCTTTTAAAAGATGGATGCTGACGAATGCACTAGCCTTTGCGCAATGAAATCTAGTTATCTTAAAAGCCACCATGAAAAGTGTGAAATTTCAAGAATAAATTACATCTTAATAATCACAGCCTCTTTCGGGAATTTAATGGGATCTCATTAATGCTTTGCTTCCGATAGAGGATGTAATTGCTATCGCAATAAGCCCGAGTTTTCATCGCACACACGCTGCAAATTATGATAATTGAGGACAGCTATCATAAATCGAAATTGTTAAATCTAGCAGGCTGTGGATTTAGAACTTGGAAATGAATTTATTCTCTCATCAAAACGGACAATCAGCCCTTAGCACACTATCATTAATCTTTCCCCAGTCAACAACTAACAACTTAGATAGTCTCATCTTTTTCGAGGTTTAGGCTTCTCGCTCACTTTTTCTGTTTTTGATTCAAAGATTTACTATTTTAAACATTTTCTTCTAATAATTTTATTTCTTTGGGAACGTCATGGAGAAATCGAAAAATACGAGCGCAATCGCACCTGTTAGTAAAGACCTGGGCAGTGTAAGTCACGCTTGAGCAACTTTATAAACTTAATTCACCTCTCAGAATGTGGAAGATCTTATCAAATATCAAGCTCTCGCGCTTTCAAACCGCTTGAATGCGTACAAAAAGAACTATAAAGAACTCAAGCACCACTGCTCTAAACTTGAAGCTTCTGAAGCCTCTTACAAAATATTCCTTAAAACTTTCGAAGATTCTTGGATCGATGTACTTCGCCTTATTTTCCCGCCGTCTTTGAATCATTTATCTCCCATTTAGTTGATAGAAGGTCTAAAATCTGATCATAATCTCCTAAATATCAAAGACTCTGATGAGCAAGCGAAGAAGATCGTGTCATCATCTACAAGCTTAAAGGACTGCTTTGCTGCAGTGTTCGAGAACGAATCAGCAGCTGTCCTCACAGAGAAATCTAAGAATTCTTTAGATTCCTTTTTTAAAATACTGAGAAGTGTTTACACGGGAATTCGCCTTAGTCACGAAAAACTTGAGGCTGAGCTCCTTAAAGATCAGTCTAACACGAAACCAGATGAAAAGCTTGTCCAACAAAATAAAGAACTTCAGAGGAAGATTGAAGAATATGAAAGTCAGGTCAACGCGCTTAATTCGAAACTAAGCGATTTAAAAAAGAAGGCTCCATCAGCTGCTGAGTATGAAAACCTTGAGGAAAAGGTGAGAACCTTGGAGGAAACGCTTGAAGACACGAAGGAGCTAAATGAGCATTTAAATCGACGGCTTCGATATCTGGTTCAGAAACACATGCAATGGACCGAAGGAACGCTTGATGCGGATGATGATGAAACTCAAGAGGAAATGTCTTATACTTGTACTTGTGGCGGAAAGTTTTTCGAACAGTTGTTTGTTAACTTGAAAAATGTGCCAAAACCTTCCAAACATCCAGAAATGAGTATTGAGATTCCAAGACCAGAAGGAAGCACAAAAATGGAGGAAGAAAAAGTCCAGTCGCACCCAGACTACCAAGCTCTTACTGAAAAAGTCCAGCAACTCGAGAAACAGTTAGAGGAAATGCTAGCTAGTAAAGTTAAACTCGCAGAGGAGAATATGCGTTATAAGATTGAGCAGGTAACATTTTTTGTTTTTCCTTTGTAACTCTAAGCTCTCGTTTTAAACAAAGGAAAACATTGAGGAGAAAGTTTTTAAATCAAAACTCTTTAATAATCTTGTGAATCAGGCACAAGAGGTATTGAGAATGTGCACTTATTTGAAAGGGAGAGCAGTGAGCTCAAATAATGCCTTGGAGAGTTATGAAGAGCAACGTCGCAGCGAAATGGCACGATTTGTGACGGATTTCACTTCAGATCGTGGTGATCTCCTGGAGATTGTTGAGCGACTAAAGCAGGCGATAGAAGACTCTAATGCAAAAATCACCCAGAGAGAAAACGAACTTTTGCAAGAATATGATTTGAACACAAAAACCAATAACCTATTGAAGATAATCGAAGAAAACGATAAGAGATATGATAACCTAAACAAAGAGGTGACTTTTTTGGTCATTTGAATACCCATCTAAATCAAGATAATAATTTGTTAGAACATGGTTCTCAGGAGTGAAAACAAAAAACTCATTCAAAAATTGGACGAGGTGCAAGCCAGAGCGAATAAGCTTGAGACTGAACTCTCGGAGCTAAATATTCAGAACTTTTCACTCAAACAAAAATTGCCTGAGGCTACTTGGGAAAATATTAGTTTCAGACATCAAAAGCATAGAGAATTCCTCAATGAGTTGCTAAAATTAAATGCACAGAATTCGCTGGGAATCAAAGAAAAAGTGGACGATTTGAAGTTGTATATAAAGGTATCTCTTTTAATTGTTGATCAACTCACTGTTTGATATAGACTCGAGAAGAGAAAATCGAGAGTTTAGAAAAGAAATTAAAGAACTGCACTGCTGAAGTTGAGAAGGAAAAGAACCAAACGATGCAATTGATACAAGAAGTTGAGCTAAACAGCAAAATTTCTGAGGATATCCAACAAAAGTCGAATCAATTAAGAAATCAGATTGCAGCACAAAATGAAAATTTTGCCAAGTTAGTAAAAGACAAGCATATCGAAAAAGCCAGTTTGGATGCCGAGAAGATGGCGTTGAATAACAAACTTAAGCTCAAAGAGGAAGAGTGTCAAAATTTGAAAAAACTCGTGGATGAGCTGAAAGAGAAGTGCAATCAAGAAGAAAGTCTTAACGTATTTACTTAAATTCTAAGAATGATTCTTCAACCTCGAATGTAGAAAACGTTGGAAGAAAGCGTTGTGCTTCAAAAATCTCTACTCCAAGAAAATAAAAATACAAGAGAGGAACTTTTGAGGAAAATTGAAGAACTAAAAACCGAAATAGAACTTAATAAAGAAAAAATTGCATCTTTGGAGAAGCTATCGGATCTCAAGGCAAAAGAGCTGGAAGAGACCAAAATTAAGCTACATGTATGCTTTTTCATTTTATTTCTCAGTTTTAAACTCTGACAATCTCAGGAAAAACAAGACTTTATTGATAAAAGATTGACAAGAGCAAGGGATTTATCCAAAGATTCCTTAGGTGATTTGTCCGCTGAAGACATAGACACTTTACTTCTCGAAGTGAAAAGATACCGAGTAAATAAAACAATTCGTAAAGTTTGATTCTGATACTATCGCTATATATAGAAAATGCTCACATGCACCGTCTGCCAAACGAACGAGAAGCAAGTCGTGCTCACGAAATGCTTCCATACGTTTTGCAGAAAGTGTATTGATAAGAATATCCAGGTTAGAGATAGAAAATGTCCGACGTGTCGTGTAAAATTCAACTCGGAATACGTTGAAAAATTGTGGATGGAATGAGTGCAACATGCAACTCTATATCTTTAATTGGACTAATCCTTATTCATTCATTAAGTTTAAAGTAATTTTGAGAGTTGCCAATATACATCGCTTAAAAGCCATATGTTAACTTCAAATCTCGTAAAACTACCAAATTTAATTAACTTTCCTCGAATTCAAGGTCTGGCTAATTCAAATGGTATGTCTAATGAAAACTCTAAAGAAACGACATTTAAACCGGTACGGATTTAGACAGATCTTTTTATCTGAGGTGGCCTTTTATTTCAATTTTCATTTATAAAATCCAAGATATTGAGTTCGTGTACTATATCTAACTAACTAACGAGATGGACGAGTATACTAAAGAAGTGGAGTCATTTTACAATGATATGCAAAAAACGTTGCCTGAAAAAGAAAGTATAATCAGCGGAATCCTTGAAGGAGCCCAGTATAAGTGCTATCAAACCAATTTAGAGAGTCCCAGTGGCTATTCTCAATGCATGATGAGATTTAGAAAGGTATTCGAGGAGCACAACCAGGAGTTGGAGTTCAAGACTGTGTACGGTTATTATAAGCTGACGAGTTGTTTGTCGACCTATGTAAAGATTCCAGAAGAAGTGGCAAAATGCAAATCAAGAGCAAAGGCGGATATGGAAGCTGATTTTAATAACTTTCTTAATCATCTCTCAAAGTTGTGAGTCAGTCAAGTCTCCTTCTGTTGTCTTCACTACAGCTTTGTGCAATCAATTTGTAATTGTCTAGTCTACACTGTAAATATAACATGAACAATAACAACAAGTGACTAAATAAAACGAAAGCATACATTTGTACATTTGATCAACAAACAAGCTTAAATTGATAGGAGCCAAGAGCAATTGGGCTCGGTGAATTGAAATGACAATTAAAATAAGAAAATTCTAACGATTTCAAAGAGAAATAAGACATTCGGGCTGTGGATATGATGTTTCCTATTATAAATTAACTGTAATTTTCTGTAATTTTTCAAAATCAGAAGAAACACTACTTCTCTTCAGAAAACACAAAATTATATAGGATCCACTAAATAACTTAGCCAACCTCGTAAATTGAATAAGATTAACTTGACTGAGGTCATATTTTCAGTGACCTTTGCTCCTTCTATCATATTTGTTTAAAGCTGCCTCCTAAGTTGTGTATTTTCTATGAGTAGTCAATTGCTTGTATGATTTTTATGATTTGGAACCGTAAGTGGTTTGAGAGTTAATTTAATTCCTGGGGTGTCTCAGATGAATAAGTAGTTTTTGAAAGAAATAACTCACTTTGTAATCCTTTCCTAAAAAACAAATCTCATAGAAGCGAGAAAAAATTCATCCTTATTCCGTATTGCTATTACTTTTGGATTTAGCAATTTTTTCAAAGATCAACTATTTTCCAACAATTCACATACAAAAGTTAATATAGTAATAAGCGTTGACACAGGCAACTTTTCTCCCAAAATCTTTTTTTTCATTTCAGGATCAGATACTGAATGTTTGGAACAACTCTTAGCTACGGAATCCCTTATCAAAATCAGAGTCATCTAAAAATACCAGTGTTCTGTAATTCGCACTGAAGTTGAGTTGCAGAATCATTGATGTGTCAAATCCAAGCACCTTGGCTAGAGCTCGCAGTTCTCAAGCAGAACTTTAATGCATTCTACTCCGTATTTTCTAAACACAAAAATGTGAAATAGCAACTTAATTTATGATATAAGTAATCCCAGTCACAAATTTTTGTATTCTGGTGAGAAAAACACACATTTAGTTTTATATTTTCACGGAATCTCTAACGTATTCTCGCATTTTTCTGTATATTCATCATTTAAACCAAAACCTATGAAAATATCTGTTTCCTCAACAAGCAGTCTACTCTTCCATCAGTACTGAACCTATGAAAAGAGAGAAAGAGGAGAAAAAACAAAAAAAGATCTGCTCGCTAGAGAATCACACATGACACAGGTTTGGCTCACAAGCGAATCTTTCTTTAACACAAAAATACAATATCAGACTCCTTCTATTCTGTCTTAACTGTTTTTATGGGGTCCGTTCTGCTTTTCTTTGTATGAAATGCAAGAACATTAGTTCGTTCTGCATTTGGGTCTCGATTGTGTTCTGGAATAAAAGAAAGAAATTCAGAGTTGTAAATCAGATTCGGCGAATTTCTTCGCGAACGCAATAATTATTTGAGTAAAACAATTAATTTTGAATAAGGACAGCTCATACTTTAAAATATTCAAAATTTACAAAATTTTTATTCTTGACATCCATTTCTGGATCAGTTTCTGCTGCTTTTGTTTGTACTCTTGAAATAGCATCCTTGATTCTCTGAAGAATTGGAGTCAAACAAGTGATCCAAATTAATTTTTCTATCATAAAATATCTGGTTCTACATTGGAATGGAAGAGAGAGGATTGTTGAATTTGATTTAACATATAAAATAACAAAAATAGCTTACAAAATAAAATCAAGGTCTGGAATTAATTCGAAATAAAATGTGAAAGGAGGACATCTACTTCTCCTCTTCCCTCCAAACGGAGTTTAAAAAAGAGAAACCTATCAACTTTCCTCTGAATACCAAAGGCAGAGAATCTTTCTCTCATAGCTTATTTAAGTCATGCAGTTCTGCCAGTGTGTTTGAATTCTTGAAACTCTTGGCTGACTAGGCTGACTTAGATTAGCTAAGAGTTGTGTTCTTCAAAGCCTTTTTTTCAAGAAGAATCTTCTGTCCTTGAAATGCGGTGCAATGATTTCTCTCTAGTTGAAAATATGCCATTTGTCCAAGAAGGATTGCTTTTATGTTTTCTAAAATATATATTATAGGAAATGATTTGTTTGAGATTCTATTGTTCTCTTCCTAAAGTTCGAGAAGATTGGGAAGGCAGATTTTCATTTTGAGATATATTATTTAATTCAGAGCGAAACTGATGGTGTTGTCAATCACTCTACTGGTTCCAGTGAATTTCAGCAAAATTAATGAACACAACTCCTTTCAGAGAAAAAAAGATTTTGGATGAACCTAAAAATCAAATGAAGGTATATTATAGAGCTTGGAAGAGCACTTTTAATCAGTTGCATACATTTTTTAACACCTATTCTGGGGTACTAAGAGCAAGCTGAACAATAAGATTTTATAACTTCAAGTGTCTCTTCCCTTCGATTTAAAGACTCAGACAAATAAGGATAAAACCACAATTTCGCAAGAAAATAAGAGTTCGAGGATTAATGAAGGACAGAGAGGTCTTAAGGACGGGATATTTTAACATGGGGTGGGGTTTGCTAGGGTGGCTTTGTTTCTCTTGAGATCTTATCCAATAATAATATATTATGATGGAAATGATTGGGTCCACATAGTATCAAGGCAATTGAGAGATTTGTGGTGGTAACCGCTTTCGCGAGTCTTTTGTGGAGAAGCTTTTGGAGAGAGTGAAGCTGAATTGAATTCAAGAGCAGACATCATTGATGATATATCAACTGAATTCCGTTTTTCCAACGAAGAACCAATGGATCTATGAATCGAAACAAATAGTGACGTATTCAATGGATATTCCTCTTTTACACTCGAATCATATTTTGTTGAATAGCAACATGATGATTCAATAGAGATAGTATCATAAAATATAATGAAAATTGTAATTCTTGCGACTGCTACTTTTTCAGAGAAGGAAACAATTCAAAAGTTTGGAAAATCAAATTTGACATCATTTACCGTCATAATCAAAGTACGTTTAGAATTTCAAAATAGTGAGTCATATTCCAATCAACATGATGAAAAACCGTTCTAACTAGGAAGCCTTCCTCTTTTAGTGTCTTTTAATGGCATCAAGACCCAACGAAGCAATGAAACCCGACGACTTTGTTTGTGAAGTTGTAGAGAGCGATCGTCTTACAGAACATTATAAATATGGATAGAAATGATTCTTGAAACTTCTCAACAATAGCAATGAGCTATATCTCAATCCTTTCTCCGTAATAATGAACCTGCTCATTTCAGAAGAAATTGCTTCTTATCTCCTCTTTGAATTCAATGAAGTGCTGGTGAAGCGCTAAAAAAAAAAATACCAATCTATCAAATAAATTAGCCTCCATCCTATCAAGTGAACAGATAATCACGAGTTCAATGAACTTTGAGCAACAATTGAAGAGAAATTTCCTATTCCATGATTTCAAAAACTTAATTGAATAGATTTAGTTTGATGAATAAAAGTACCAAACTAATGAATAGCACGGTTCAAATACTCATTACGATTCCGAAAAATCGTAAGGAATTTATATCAATAGCAAATCTCTTGAAGAGTGTAGCTGTAAATCAGCCGTCAAAGATTCGGTTGATTATCTTCCAGATTTCATTGCTCAACTTGTAACAACTTGCCATAATATACCAAGAATATTAGCTTTCCATTATTTCTAATTTTCAAACGTTCATATTCATGGCAATATTCTCAATTTCTTCCATCTCATGAAACTCGCACTTTCATGAGGTTTTTTGCTAATACTGAGAAAAATTACTTAATTAGATTTTTATTCAGATTTTATCAATCTAATTGATGCATATTAATAGATACTTTGTTGACTCCTGCTAATGTAATAAAAAGATACCCTAAACACTTTTTCTAAACATTTCGATTCCAAACAATCCAATAAAACTAGAACTGTGAGTTGGCTTGCTTTTGTTATTTCCTAAGATACTTTAGTAAACAGATCTAGTTTCGGAACTCTAATTTTGCTGTTTTTCTTTGTTGCTAGTCAAATATGCTAAGAATGTCTTCGCAGTTAATTCTATATGATATTTCGAAGTTCAAACTAATTGATAAGAGCCTCTTGTTGACAAAAGAAATCCAGAGAAGGAGAGCAAAATATACTAATGTGAAATCAAACATCAGCAACTGTGCTCAGATAAGCCCGTCTCTTCGCATTTTGTTAAACTTGCTATGAAAATCAAAGTCCACCAGTTCCAATAATACACCATCAACAAATTGATTGAATCGTTTCTCTTTCAGAAATTGGGAGCGATTCTGGCTTATTTGTCCACAAAGCTGAGCTCTCCATTGAGAAGTCATACTGTAGGATTATCTACAAATATACACCATCCAGCTGCTTTATATGCAATTCTGTAAAAAAGAGCGAAACACATATACTAGCAAATCCCTTATGAAAATGTGTATCATTCATTCTGCAATTCTACGACAAATTTTAGTTTTCCATTACACCTGCGAGAAAGAAATAACCTCGAATTGAATTATCAACTGTGAAAACATTTTGACATCATGATCTAGCGATCAGCAGCTTCGCAAAGTGGTTTTCCAATTCGTCATTGTATTCCTAAAAGCGAGCTTATAATACATCTAAATTATCTCCAGAAAACATGGAAGCAAAAAGTTCTGAGAATTAGCAATTAAGCATTCAAATTTAACTAACTTCATTGTTTGCTTCTTGCTATGGGATTTTCGTCAGAATTTGAGTATTGTATTTGACCTTTGGATTCAAGCTACACATATCACACTGTGATAAGATGAGACTTTATAGATAAGAATAAAGATTTTTCAATAAAAAAGATTCCCAGAAAACTATTCATATTTTGCAGACGGTGAATGGATAAGCTATTCAATAGTAGTCTTGTCATCAAACTCAATGCAGCACCAAAATGTCTTGCAATGAGCTCTGATTCGAATGCAATATACGTTGGGTACTCAATTTCTTTCAAAATTCGAGCTAAAATTATTCCTTTCACTATAAAAGAGTGGAAGACGGAAGATTAATAACAGTGGACCCTCAAAAACTTCAGATTATGAAAGAAATTAAAGTATTTTCGCTGGATTCATGTTGCAACTAACGTTCCTTTTCAATCAATTCAGCTAAGTACAAACCCATTACTACATATGGACACTTTCTTGGTCACAAGCGAAGACTATGAATCAATCGATAGATACTATGTCGTGCAATCTAAAGCGGGAGAGTTTTTTGTCTTAATCGAAGGTGATCAACAACAGCTCAAGCTTGTTTTTCAGAGTACAATCAAAGTTCCGCTGGGGTTCATGAAAATATCATGGAATAACTACGTCTTGGATTTGGACTCCGAGACTGATGTTATACCTACGCTACGGATCTTCTCTAAACTGAATGAGTTGGTTGCTTTAGTACCAAATGAAGAAATCGATTGTTTGGATTGCTATAGATGCAGCGCCAGCGAGCTCGTCTATCAAAACGGCCTTCTCATTAGAGAGAAATTTGACACAAAACCAGTACTTCGTTCGCACTAAAGCGTTTAAAATTTTTTCAATTGCATAGCTCGTTGCTTGCAACAGTGCTTGCTCACAACTTATCTTTGATGATAATCCATATCTCCTCATAGTTGTGGCTCGTGAGAGCGGTGGTAATTGCTATTCGAATGTTCATGGAGATCACTGACTAAGATAGTTGCAAATTTTGCGCTAGCAGAAGAAGGAGAGGAAATCGAAGCCAAATATAAAATATTAAAGTCATCTAGTGTGAAATTCATTGAAGAACAGGTTTCCATAGCGTTTTTCTCTGCCTTTTGTAATAAGAAAAATTTCGATTTGTCTAGGTGTTTGTATTTGACTCCAAAATGGCAAAATCTCTCACAAAACCCAGAGAAATTGATTTTTACATTGCAGCTAATGTCACGAATTTGATTATTCAATCGTTTGACCTCATTACTTTTAAACCGACGTATATCAACAACAGCAGTGGACTCTCAATCTCGTCATTGAAAAATTTTTAGAAATCTAAGAAAAATTGAAGTTGGGAATAAAGTTAAGTCTGGGATATCAAGCTTACTTGTAAGAGAATCAGGGAAATATGTTTTCCTGGCTACGAACGACTACAAGTAGGACTACATCTACTACATCTTCACTCTTAAATTTATTTTTCACAGAGTCAAACTTTTAAGTCTGAAGAAGGAGAAAGTGATTGCAAGTATCCAACTCCACGAGAAACTTGTCAACCAGATGGCACTTCTTAAAAGAGGAGACCTTGATGGGAAGACTCAAGAAGAGTTTATTGTTTCAATCAGCGAAGATTTTAATATCAATCTTTTCGACCTTAAGATTTTAATGAAGTAGTCAACTTTGCATCACATTATATATTATGCTTTTGCTTGTCAGTATTTTGAATGTAAACAATCACTACTGTTGTAAAAACCATCAATCAATAATTACATTCAACAGTCCTTACTATGAGAGTGATTTTAAAAAAATACAAAGAATGTTCACTCTGATTATAGAAAACAGCAAAATTTGGGGAAATTAAACTTCGATAACGACAGTAAAGAGCAAACTATTGATGCTCTGCCCTTCAGTCTGACTTATTTATCATAACTTAGTCTAAACATTTGATAAAATTTCGAAAGTGTCACATCTCTAACTCCTTTTATTTGTTTCAATTTTTCAATATGCCGATTTATTGTTGCTGTGGAGAATTTATTTTTGCGATAATTTGGGCTCTTCTCAAAGAAATCCAAATACTCCTCAAACAGTTTAGCTTTAATATCTCGTATGGTGGAAAAATGAACAGCTAGCTCTCTGCAGCGAGTTAATGGAGCTTTCTCTTCAGCATTTTTCGCGTATAATTGAAGGATTTTGAACTTTGGTTGGGAATGAATCAACTCTGAATGCGTTCTCAAACATCCGGAAATTTTTCCCAAGAACAACGTATTCCGACAAAGATCCTGGGCAAGGTCTGCATTTTGTGACACGGTATCGATAACAGACTGAAGCACATGATGGGGCTTTTCGAATTCGCCAAAGAAGAGATAATTTAGCTTACAAGCTAGCACACTTGCTATATTATCTGGAGAAAGTGAAGCCTCGACCACTTTTGTAAGAATGTAAAAAATTAATCGGAAAATTTTATAAATTTTCTTCTCAGCTGGAGCTTTTGATTTGCTAATGCTTTGTAGCGCGTATTCTAAGCACAAGGGCAATATCACAAGCGTCTTCGTTAAATACTGAGCTGCCTTAGCTTCTTGACTGCTGATTGAGCTGCCTCTAAATCGATCAGGGTCTCCTTGCAGAAGATTGCTGTAATAGTCCAGATATTGGAAGAAAATGCTGTCATTAGATGACATCTGCGTCATGAGGCACGAAGCTGTCTGATTCCAAGAACCAGAAGAATTGAAATAATGGATCAGATTTTTAAGGCTGGCATGGGTCTCAAAAATATAGCTTTCCATGTAATACTTGAGAAAGAATTCATCGCTTTCGACCTTCATAAGCAAGGGGACGCTTATGAAGCTCTCGAGGAGTTTATCACGTTGCAAGTTTTCTTGATCGATTTCCTTTTGGAATTCCTTCCACAAATTACAAAAATCCGCAAATTGCTTCTCAACCTCTCTTGTATCACTGGGAAGGAAGAGTTTACGAATACTATCGACAGCTGTACTAGGAGCCTGCTGATCGAAATTAAGCGATAACAGAAGCAAATACGCATCGAATTTTTCGGGAGCAGCCAGAAGTTTGGCATTTAAGATATCTCGAGAGAGACTACCGAATTCAGTTGGAAGTCTCAAAAGGTCTGCGAGAAACAGGAGACATTTAAAGAGGTTATATCCTTGAAAATGGGGCATGGCGAGGAATTCTTGGCTTCTTTTAGCTTCAAACTCAAAGTTTTTGATGCATAATCTGCGATAACCAGCTAGCAGACTATTTGAATCGCCATTAGCAACTACGAGACTGTACAGATCTCCGCTTGCAAAATAGGAGATTGAAGTATAATAAAACAAATTTCCAGTTGGAAGAAGAGTTTTAGCCCATATTTGCCTCAGTACATCGAACACAATAAAGAAAGAAAAGGGTTTGATTTTGGAATCAGTGGGGAGCTTCCAGATTTTGTCCCTCAACAGCCGAAATACAGTCGATAAATCCAGTTTATTTAAAGAAATGTTTGACATCAATTCATGCAGGACTTTTATTTCATCTGCATTATATTTCTTTCTGGGCTGAGGTCCAGCTTCTTTGCTGTTTCGTACATTTTGATATATCTTGTCATAGATACTAAAGACCCGCTTACAAAGCACTGAGTCGCTGGATTTGGATTTCGATAGATGCTGAGCTATCATATTTAATGTGGCTAGCAGTTGTTCGTTATAGACTGCAGCTAACTTAGATGGCATATTTTGATGCTGAGAGAGCATTTGATGAGTATTTTCGACCAAAGAAACCAACTGGTCAGGCTGAACGAGGTTGAGAGTATTTCTTTGCCATTTTGCGCTCCAAAGTTCGTTTACGAGTGGGGAAATTGATAAGGGTGATTGTGGAAGTGCCGGTCTCATGAGTGATATGTTCTTAGATGATAAGATCAAGGTAGATGTTTTTTGAGGCTGTTTCATCAACTGCCGGAAAAAACTTTTTTTAGGCTGCTGCTGATGCGGCGGAGGTTTATTCTGTTGCTGCTGCATTTGTGGTTGTTGCTGATGCTTTTGAGGTTGCTGCTGCTGGTAAACCGATGTTGATTGAACTTGCTGCGAGTGTTGTTGGAAGGAGGACTGATGTTGAGTGGGTTTTTGTGGTTGAACAGACTGTAGCTGCTGTGGCTGTTGTTGTACGAGTTTGGGTTGTTGTGCATGTTGTTGCTGTGAAGGTTTTTGGGAAGATTGCTGATTAATTTCCTGCAGCTGCAGTTTCGGCACTTGGGTTGTGCTCATAATTCCTTTGCTCAGAGCGCTCAAGGTCATGGGACCTTTATTCGAAGTGTTCATTGCAAGCACTGAGGGCATATTACTCATCTGTATATCTGAAGTAGGCGAATTTAGAACCTTTTTAGGAGTGGCTAAACTTGTTGAAACTCTCACGGAATGATCTAATGGCTTGTTTCTCGAGCTTTCATTCACGCCATTCTGCACTATGGAGGTGATTCCTGTCTGCCCCATTGTCTCGTTTTGATTTGTTTCTGGAGGTTTTATGATCAAATTTTCAAGATTTAGTGCAAATATTGTAATATTTGTATCCACACAAAATAGCACTGCTTTCTATTTGTAATAGATCTTTAGAGACTAGATAAACTAGTTTGAGTGTACCTTGGTGCTCATGGTATTGTAGGCTTCTTGAGCTATTATGACAAAATCATTGCTTGGATTGAACAGAATTGAGTACGTCTTCAGAGGTAAGAGTTGAAGCAACTGATACCCATATTTAAAGGAGACAATTGCGATCTCTTGTTGTTTGGTAAGCGCAACTACCATGAGCGGGCTTAAGTTAATAAATGAAAATTCTTCTAATGAGCCCAAAGAGCTGTCTGCTCGATAGTACTCTGGTGGACGTTCAACTTGTACGAATGAGATGAAGAAAAAATGTGAGCAACCCTCTGTTTCGACATACAGCACTCCCATCTCATTATCCAACCGCTCCATTCGAATAAGTACTTGTCGAGTCTTCTTAAAGAGAATAGGTCCATCTTGTGTGTTCACTTCAATTCGAAAGTAGTTTTTCCCAGGACTTGAAGGATCATCTCCAAGGTCTATTTCCATTATCAAAAGCACTAAGGCATCACTTGAGACTTCTTGAAAAACTTGAGCAATATAGAACCGAGATTCCCTATAAAGCTTTGGAATAGCAATGCAGACCGGAGCCAATTTCTAAATGGGAGGAGGAAAAAACTTGAATAATCATATTATCACGTAAAGCTTTTTACATGAGGACTCGCAAAAATTTTTTGATACAGTTGCTCGAGGAATTTTTGTTTTGTGTATATTATTGGCTTGAGACTTGTATTTGAATCTAGAGAAAGGTAAAATTGGGTAGCCTTCTTATTAGTAGTTCGAGAGCTGCCATATACTTCTCTTCTTCCTGCAGTAGAACTCAATGCCAGATTGTTTTTTGATTTAAGCAAATTACCTTCGAAATTATATATAATGACTAACTTTCCAGTGTCATGAATCGCAACAGCTTTAGTTTTTAATGTTGTTGAGATCGGATGCTGAAACTGATACTCTTCCAGATCACGTTCTTTTTGATCCACAAGGACTAGCTGCTGCCCTTTTGGTTTCATTCCAAGAACATATCTACCTATATTAGTTACAGAAATTTTAACAACTTCGATGCTGGCTTGTAGTGTATACCGCTTGGTGAAATACCAAATAATTGGAATTTCGCTCCTGCGAAAGTAATTTTGCCTCCCTTACTATTCCGTATGTAGAGATATAAGTTCGAGCTCTTCCAGAATATTAGGTTAAGAACAAGCTCCTCGGATCCTTCACCCCCTCCTTTCTTTTGCTGTGGTCTGTAGTCTTCTGCAACTTCATCATCGAAATAATCATCACTTTTTTATCCATTATTCTAAGGAAAAGTGTTGGTTTTACTCTAAATTGCCCATTTCTTCAGGTTTCTCATAACTGAAGCTGAGAAGCTGCTGTTTGAATTTCGATTTGATTTTACATGTGTCGAGAACCTCAAAAGGAAATTTGCTATTACCAAAGCCTTTTGATTTTTCCATTTATTTGAAATTAAAATAAAAAAACTGCTTCTTATCATAAAGAATAATATTTCAATCGTCATATTTTCGACCAGACCACTGAGACCTTCTCCTGTGTATGTATTAACATTATCTACCGTGGATTGATCGTATTGCATATCTCAAAAAATTACAAGTTTTTCCTTGTAGTTACATGATACATGAAATCAAGGGATTTGTAAGTTAACAATTCGCTGGAGAATTGCTCAAATATCCGCGTTTATGTAGTTTCGAAGAGTTTCTTCCTCCTCACTTCTCAATTTGTTGAGAAAAGCTATTCATAGATGAAAACAAGTGGCTCCCTTGGCATTTGTTGCTTATATCTTTAATGCCGATGCTTAAGATCCTTCATAAGGAGAAGATTGAAAAACATGAAGTTTAGAAATGAGATTCGATTGCTCTACATTATCACTGTTTCAAAGAAAACGCTTTAGAGTTTGTAAGCTATGCTCCAAAGTGTCACAACAATTAAATAAACACCAATTAACTATGCTCAAGGTTTCCAAGCCTACTATTTCAATCTTTATAATCAACTTCTGTCTTTCTTTCCTTGGAAAAATTTCTCTTGTACAAGGAACAAACTCGGAGCATCAACTGCGAACACTTGCGACTTCAAGCCAAGCGATCCAGCCTTATATACCATATTGTAACAACTACCAGCCAACTGTGCTAGAAGTTACAAATCATACACCAGTTACTCTTTCAATTGATACACCACTTCAAGTATCTCAAATCAATTGCGTAAACTACTACAGCTATGAGATCCAGCCTTCAGACCTCTCAAAAAACCTGCTAATCGAAATGACAATTACCTCACCACCTAACAAACCCTATTTTAATCCTCTTCTCGCTTACAAATTTGGAGCCTATCCAAATATATATTACCATAATGATGCCAGTCTTGGGTACGACTGGAATGCAGCCGATCTCAATGGTAAATTTATTGCACATGACATTGTTGGCCATAAACGATTCCAAAGCATTCAATTTTTCGAAGAGTTATCATTATCTTTTGATCCAATCAGCACAGCATTCCAACTTTACAGCCGGAAACACAATGTAAAATCACTTTTCGGGCGTCTGGCAAACTAATTACCAACCTTTTTAGCTATATAAATGTTTTTCAAGTCAATTCAACTCCCTATACAGAAACTTTCAGCTATACCTTAAGTGTGGCCAGCTACAGTAAATGATTCCCAAAACGGCAATATTCACAAATTATTTGTCGTAGGTTATGTTCCATGTCCCAAGGGGTGCTCAAACCGTGGAGTCTGTAACACTACATCTGGTACATCCGTTTTAAGAAATTTGGAAACTGAATATCATCATGTAAAGGAATATGCGATTGCATGTCACACTACATTGATGAAAACTGCAGCCAATGTAATCAATTTCAGAAAGAATAAAATTTTTTCCTTATAAATTCTGATATTCATCATTAGCTGCAACACCGTTACTTTTGAATACACAAACAACAATATCCACAAGTTCTGGAAGTCCGACTTATTTATATTATTATACGCCAAGTAATCTCGAAAGAAATTTTTTTTTTCCTTATAATCTCGCTAGATTTGAATACCGACCTGGAAATTCTATTCGAAAAACAAGGTGGTGACTGCTGGGTGTATGTGGCTCTTGGAACTTCCTCAATAAACTGGCTGGCGAATCCATATTATCACAAATCGAAAGGTGAACTCACTTCCAGGATGACTCAATATTCGCCTGTCTTTTATTCATCTGATCTCAGAAATACAACCGGAGTGATCGTTGTTGGTAATCCAATTTGTTCTTGAAATTTGATCGTCTTTGTGCTCGCTATAGGAATTTTCAGTACTGACTCGGCACAATCTATCCTTACTGTTCTCGTCTCTCCCTTGTGTAAATTTTCTTCAGCGATTCACCCAACTGAGTGGTATAAGCTTTCGGATTAACGTCATTGTCGATTATCGTCTATGTCTTAATTGGGCTGGCTGCGCTTTCAACACTCATTTGTATCATTAGCTCAGTACTGAGATGTAACTATCGAATTATTATTTTTTTTTCTGGGGTCTGGATGCACTACATAATTTTCCTAGACAAGGAACAAAGGATGCTACAACGAATGAGAGAGAACCAAAGAATACAAGTAATTAATTACTCAACTAATTCAATTCAATCTTCAACGAACTCCACTCTAGTTGATAGCACAGAAACTTAAAAGTGAAGAGATAGATAAGTATATTCCAAAAAAACTTTATCAAGATTGCAAAAATAAATACGACCCTACGTATTCTAATTTCATCTAGGATCAGTCAAATTATTAATTCTAAATAATAAAGTTGCACGATTTGCCTAGAAGAATTCGAAGCCCAAACTTCAATCAGACAAATTTCGATTTGTGAGCATATATTCCACGAAAAATGTGTCGAGGCGTGGATTGAAAGAAATCAAGTAATATCTAGCCACTCCTATAATCGAGCTGACTTATATTAAGACATGTCCCAATTGCAAGCAGGACTTACTCCGTGAAGAATTCGAGAAATTTTTGGCTAACCCGGAAGAATATAAAAAGAAAAAAATGGAAGAAAAAGATAAAATAGGAACCGCAAGAAGAATTATTACAGAGAGGCCCGAGCAGCGGCAAAATTTGGTTGAAGAGGAAGAAAAGAATGCTGCTGATGAGAGCACTTCTCGCCTCAGGGACCACCCAGAGTTTAGCGACAATATACTGAATTTCAGTCCGGATGTTATATCGGAGAGAAATCCACGAGAGCCCGTAAAGCTTCAAGCCGCCTCAAATGCATTGAATGTGACTAATGTAACATCATAAATAATTAAAGATTGTTTTAAATTATTGTCATTTAAAGCAGGAGCAGCCGGAATCTGAAGATCGAATAATCACAAGGAGACAGTCCCAAATTATCCAAGTTTCAGGTGAATAATAAATAAAATAAACTCTATTTTTTATTTTTTTGTTTTGTTTCTGAAATACCTCATTTCCTGATGTTTGCATCACTTGTAATAATATATCTATTATCCACATTTTTTTGCTTAACAAATACTTCCTTTTCTATTGGCTCTCTGACAATTACATGCTAATTTTTGAGTTCGTTATCGACAATTTTATCAGTCAATTTACACAAATAATAAGCTTTCCATTTTAATTTACTGCAGCTTCCCATACATGTTTTGTTGTTTTGGAAAATTTGGGTGTGAATTTAATAATGAGAACAACTCTTCTTCCAAAATGAATTATCTAAAGTTTTGTGTTCGATATTGATTTTCGTGATGAGTATTTTGCTATTGATTTTTTTCTATCTTCAAACCAATTAAGGTAGCTTTGGTGATTTAGCTGTTAGATATACTGAAGTTAATGCTACTACAAAATAAAATTTTGAAAAGGCAAAATCAGGAAGCCCCAGAAAACTATCTCTTCGCACAGAGAGAGCCTTCTATAGAAAACCAACGGTCTAATGAGCTCAGCTACTCAATCGAATAACCGGGAGACTTTTTGTTTTCATGGACTTTGACATTCGGAGAGGATGGCACTTGTTAAGGAAAATAGACCGCCTCTATCTGGGCAATGATTACATAAAGTTAAATAATATTTAGGTTTGCTTCTAATAAGAAAAGCATCTTAAAACTCAAAACTTGTAGGATATATAATAAAACAATAAATCTCAAGTTGTATGGAATACAAGTCACTAACTTTCTGCCTTAGTGAAATCACATGCTTTTTGAAGAATGAAATCTCAGAATCCCCACTTTCCGTTGACATCCTCTCTCCGGAAGATACAAATTCAGCAAAACTTGATTCTTTTTCATTGGTATAATATACCATTCAGCTCTTCTGAGTTGGTCTAGAACAGCTCCGAAACTCATATTGCCATTGGATAAAAGCGTTATCGAGAAAAGTTCTTCAAGGTCTTTTCTTTCGGTAGGACAGTCTAGCCAAACATCCATCAATGTATCAGTTATTGGAAATGCCCACCGACATGCGAGTTCTTTCTTATATTTCCATTGCAGAAAAAATCGAATTGGTTCAAGGTTAATGAAGGAATAATTCGACAGTAACGAAGCTTATATTTTGACTGACAGTAAAGTTCAAAAGACAAACTCCAGTCTCTCTTGAAACAATTCTTATCATTATTCTATCGGCACCACTCGTAGCAGCCACAATGACTCTTTCATTATCGATTTTCAAAGAGACTAGTCCTCCACCGCCTCCTTGCAATTCACATAATAGCTTATTTTTTCTGGTCTTCAGATCGTAGACATGAATTTTATTTTCATACGCAGCGTAATAGATCTTCTCCTCTTGCTCAGTGCCAACGTAGTCAAAACTTCTTACACTGCCAGAAATTTTTCCTTCCCATGTTGTTAAAAGATGGATTACATCCAACTTTGCAGTATCCACTTTGAGGAAAAGGAAACAAGGGGGCTGCTTTTGAGTGGAGATCCCAATCAGTATATTATCATTGAAGAGTCTTGGTGAGGAGCATTGCGAGCTGGAAAACTTTTTGATGCATTTGAGTGTCTTGTTATTCCAAATTTCGATCCAACCGCCCGTGAAAATTAATAAATTTTTCTTTGGAACCTCAGTCACGCTTGAAATCTTTCTTGACACTGATAAGGTTCTGAGATATTTAAAGACTTGAGGGTATGGATAAGGTCGAGTTGACTCCGTGCAGGTGGGGTATATCACATGTGAGAAATGAGAAAGTTGGTGCGAACAATATGAAGGTCGTTGGCGTTTCATTACGAATGTTAGGTCTCTTTTTTTTTTGTTTACAAACTTTTAATTACTAATTTCAAAAAATTAGCCATTCTTTACAAACTCATTTTTTAAGTTCCATTAAATACCCTTGTGAACAAACATTTAAGTATCGTAGAAGAAGCTAAATTTATTTTTATTCAACAGTTTGGAATCCTCTACATACATTTTTACATGTAGATTCAACCTCACATTGGGATGGATGTCAATTGGCTGATTTTGTTGTAACAGAATTTATTATGAATCAGGGAACGCCTGGACTAATTTGAGCATCAATTAAGAATTAGCTGCTACTTAATGTCAAACATTAACGCTCGTGGTATTTTATGAGAGGCCAGATACTTTGTGGTTGACTTAAAGACCTGTTAGATGTCATTGAGTTTTCCAGAAATTGAGGGATAATCCCTAAGAAAAAATAATTAATCCTTAATATGCCCGCAAATGAATTAATAGTATTTAAATTTTTTATATTTTCTTCTACTTTAAATTCTCAAATACTCCTATGATTAATTGTTATCAGAGAAGTTAGAAACGAGTTGTCTTGAAGAACTTGCTATCAATGCAGACCATTGGTCTCGATTTTGTTCTTGTGGACTTCATTTCCATTGCTTATTCGTAAGTACCCTAGATTTCTAATGAAGAGTAGCAACTTGAAGAAGGAAACTTTTGAGAGTAATCAATGGAAACTTATCTCCCCTAAACTACAATTCTTTTGCAGAATGTATAGCAAGATCTCTCTAGGGGCTGATTCCCTTACTAGGATGAGCAACTCAACTAGTCCTACGAATGAGATTTAAACTTGTGAGGAAAAACCGATATACAGCGACTTTGATTAAAGTGTCAGAAAAAATTGAAATGAAAGTTAATATTGAATCAGTAATATAATGTTGAAATGATGACAAAGAGAAAAGAGTCTGATTATCGCACTGTCCTCTAGATTTTTATCCTTATGTCTCAAATATTCTCATGCACGCTCCAATTATTTTAGCTAGAGATCTTGTTTTCCATTTGGCTCCTTTGCAGGTCTTTGGCTAGAAATAATAAATTTGGGAAACATGTTAAATATAAAGAGTTATTCACATATGAAAAAGGCATATTGATATCAAAGAGTATTGTTTAGAGATCATTTGCTACAATAATATATTTTTTGCTAAAATGTAATATGAATTCATATAAATAGCTAAAGAGTGTAATTAATATATAGTTTTTTTCATAAATAAAGAAGAAATACTATCATTTTGATTCTATATCTTGGCGCAAACTTTGAAATATTTCAAGTTTGGGAAGCTTATTTGCTTCGATGTTGACAGAATCTACCATGAATTCCTCGATTGAGACATCAAACATATCATGGTGCTTGAATGAATAGATATCATTCATCACACGTAATAACTGCTCGTAATTAATCTTGAAATCCCTGATTTCTCCAGATTTCTCATTGTGAAGGAATTGGCAGCGAGGTCCATACTGACACCAGCCTTTCTCTTGAAAGTGACGGCATTTAATAGTTCGGTAATTCATAATTGGTTTTGCCCTGAGTTCTTCTACGCCATGGGCGAATGAGCAGCTCTCACCTTTAGGGCATTCCTCACCAATTTGATAATGCTTGCAAAGCTCCGTCTTCTTCTTGTTTTGAAATCCTTTCCTTCTTCCAGCGATCACTTTATTTCGTCGAGTAGGGGCTACAGCGAGCTGACTGGCTTTCAAAGGGTTAATGCAGATGTCCGTCATGTTGAGATGAGGAGCTCTTTTTTCTTTTTTCAATTTAAATATTAGTTTTTAAAATCAAAAAACTGCAGCTCATTAATAAACGGCTGTCGAAAATCTAACGTTCATTTTTTTTTTAACGTGTTGATTCAGGATAACAAATAAACAATATTTCCATTCTTTTCGTGACAAAAGCACAAGTACAATGAGTGAACTGCTCCTGGAATCATGCTTACACATGCACTCTAAATAAATACTGGGAAGTATCTCGCTACAGTTAAGTTTTTAATAAATTTGTTTTCTAACGAATTTTATCTAACTTCTCTAAACGGTTTAAACGTACAATTCAAAAATATTTCCTCAGTAGGATGCTCTTGAGAAAGCAATCGAATAATATATAAGTGGGCCTTTAGAAACCCTCCGGAATGGGAACCGACGAGATAAATAGAATGGAAAAAACATTTTCAAGCAAAAATTACGTTCTGAGAATACTGTATATCGAAGGTGATTTTGGAATGAAAAAGTGAGAGATCAGATATAATTTTGTGACAGAGAAAGCAAAAAGATTGGAGTATCTTTTCCATTTAATTGTTTTGAAGTTCAATATGAAATTCTTTCTTTGCAAAAATCACCAAAATGGAGTCTAACAATACCACTTCAATTTCGAAGGTTAAGGCGCAACGCTAATAAACTTGCCTCGATAAAGCAAGTTTACAAACTCTCAATCGAATTTAACTTTCGACAGATCGTAAGCATTGGGCTGCTAGCTGAAAAGATACAATCGAATACTTGTTTCAATTAATTAATTGCGATATTCGATTCTTTATCGTTATCATAATCGAAATCAGTAAAAATCACAATTTTGGAACTTAAAAGATTCCTAAATCACTGTTTCGAATTATTGATGAAAAATCATAAATCAAAGTCCTTCAGCTAAAGCGAGTCTCTCGAGCTATCCATAACTCCAGATAGAGGCTTAAATTAGCTTTTTCGTGCCGTGAATCAACATTAAACTGATGGCTTTTTCACTATTCTTGTCAAAACTTGGTGGACCCTGTCGAATTTTCTTATTGCGAGTCTTTTCAAATAATTCTAATTAGCGCACTGGAGAATAATCGGGCCTAAAAGAAATCATTCAGAGCGATCTTTTCGATCAGCGAATTTCTTGGAAGAATTAAATAAAGCTTCTTAAACCGACAAAATCAATTTTCGCATATAGAAAAAGAAAAAATTGAAATTAAGAGACAACCAATTGCGGATATGAACGGCCTCATTGCAGGAGCTTTATCAATTGGTGTCCTTGGATTAACTTCACGCATTGCTGCTCGCCATGCTCAGGTGCTTAACAACGACCTCAGCGGGAACGCAAGCGAATTTGCTCAACTATTCGCATTAAGAGAGAATATAGAAGACTACCCGCTTCTCCTTGAATCAAAGCCTTTTTCAGGAGCACGAGCCACCTCTTCCCTGCGAAATGAAGAGAAGGAATTGAGAAAGATGAACTTCACTTTTAAGAAACCAATACTTCAAACTCAATAACTCCAACGATATCCAGCACCTCTTAAAGGAAGAAGCTTATTATGGCACTCTCTCTTTTAATGGATTCTTATTGCTAATTGGTACAAAGTAAAGAGTAAAGCAAATAATAATGTTGTCCATATTAGTAACTGTAAATATGGCCCTCTAACATGACTATTTAATGAGTAATTATCTAATCAACTCACTTATTTAAACCCAAAAGACCCCACAAAATTGTCGAAATATGTAGTTTAGAAAAAGATAATTAGTTGTGTGTACTGTAAGGCATCCAACATTGGCCTTTGGATTTGGTTTGGCTTTAAGACAAATTTATCATCTCAGTTAGTTTCTCCAAAGAAGGAAGAGTAATTTCATTAATATGATTCTTTATTAATAAATTATCAAGAATAGTTCAAGTCAGCTGTCAAAGTTTGACATTCAAGCTGTTTGTAATTGATATAGATTGTATTCAGCTAAAACTAATTCCAGATTATCTCAACTCACCTTCAATCTGCGGTTCTTTAAATAAAATTTTGAGTTTTTTGTCCAGGATCAGTCGATTCTTACCATATTAAAGAAAGTCAATAATTGATTAATTCTACCGGTGTTCGTATAAACTCTTTGAGGCCATTTAATATTCTGAGTCTCAGCCACGGAACAGTTCTACTTTATTTATTTTCAACTTTTTCATCAAAAATAGCTAGAGTCCCTTCCTTCCTGAAATCTGATGAATGCGAAATGCAACGTCTGGTGGTTCAAACAAAATATTCGTCATGAACATAGAATTTTGATATTACACTACTTTTTAATCCTTTCAGCTAGAAACTCTACTACGACTACTAGTTGATGGACTGGTCATTAAATACAAGGGCACAGGCGGATTCAAGCATTTATTTGACTTTGCTACTTCCAATGACAGCAGCATAACAATGGACTGCTCGGTGATATGCACTAGTAATCTTATAAAAATTTTTTTTCAGTTTCTCAACGACAGATATGATTGTTGGCTCTAATATTAACTGACACTCTGCTAGTATCTTTCATCTTTTAATGTTATGACTTTCTCGTTGTTAATTAATTCTCGTAGAGATTCTTTATGATTGATGGCGAAAGCACACAGCTTTCATCACAACAACCTAATAATATTCAAGCAATAATTCCTTTTGAGTAATTCCCTTCAATGAAACTGAATTTACATCGCTGGACCTGAGACTAAGATTATTAGATCAGCTCTTTAGTCTGCAGAGGTAATCAGGCTGATATTACTCATTGGAAGCTCAATTGCTAACACTTTATATCAATAAATACTCATCCCAAAGCGCGTGGACCTCATATCTGCAATTAAGATGGATCGACACTGGTCAATTGGCCTTTAACAACCGATTTTATGAATCAATTTCATATTAATCAATCCAAAATCCAATCAATTTGAAATTTGGTTTCAAAATCACGTTTGAATAGTCTCATAAAACGCATTATTACTATCAGATGAGGCATCTCATTTCTACCTGCTCCATCGAATTAAGCTATGCCCAAGTTCAGAGACCATTTCATTAAGAAATAAATTTTTTGTAGGACTGCAGAAAACATTTTTAGGATTGAGCACCGTTTTATGGACCCTCAAAAAATTTTATGTATTAGGTTATTAAACTCAGCTCTGAATTCAGAAAACTCCTGGGCTTGAATTTCAATATACGTATATATACATAAAGACCAATAGAAAAATCTTATCATCACGATGGGTCTTGGGTTTTGTAAAGACAATGTCAAATCCGATCGATTCAGAGGTTCAACAGCAACAAGTATACGAATTGAAGAAAGTAAAAAGCTAAGGAGTTTAATGAACCGGAACTCTCCTTCTGCTCATATTCACGAAACAGGATTTTATCTTCCCGACAACTTTGATGATTTCTTCTATATCAAGGAGCATGGGTTACTAGTGTTTTTAACTGGTGACTGGTTTAGATATGAGTTTAATCGTAAGCGGCCGATAAGCAATATTAACAGTGATCGAAGAAACTTTTCTTCAAGTCAGATACTTCCGTATTATAACTCACTTAGAAATCAGTCAAGCTTGGACATCAGACATACAATTCTAGATCCAGATGACGAGGATTATTCTCGAGCGAGTATACTGGCCGAAGTAACCCTAGAAGCCCGAAGAGAAGCTTGCTTGGTCATTTATAATCTGAAACGTAAAAAAATTGTCGGAAAGTTCAGCAAATTTTCGTTTGGATTCTCCTTCTATTCCCGAATAAGGTACTCACAGATGCTCAAGGGATTTTTGATACTTGAAGTCAATCTCAGTCTCTATCTGCTCTCAATATGTGGACATAGAATGACAAAGATTAATTTCGCTTTTGATAAAGACATTGATCTTCGTTGCTTTGAGGTCATTGATTCGGTTGGACTCATAGCAGTTGGAACAAAGAGTGGCAATGTAAAGCTATTTGCACCTGGTGAGGAAGAAGATACACCTATGTCTCCAAAAAGCACTCGCCTTATGTTTCTTTCAATGAGATTGGTTCAGGTCTTGCCTGTACCTCTCGCAGATACTACACAGATCTCCTCAATCAATTACTGCGAGATGAATAGATTGCTCGTTGTTAATGAGCGAGGTGGCGCTTTCCATAGTTATAAATGGGTCGCTAAAGGCGAAGGAGAAGGATGCTTCAAACCAGTTGTCATGCAGCACTATGATTCCATCGGAATATTAATCCCTTTCCTACTAGAACCTGGAAGTAAGCATTATAGTTGCGACAGCTCAATTAGGAATCGAGATTTATGGATTTTTGAAGACAAAAATCGACTTTATATCTGGAAAACGGACATTCATCCACCGGAAGTTTTTATTTGGGAAACTTCAAGGCTTGCAGAACGAAGTCAGCTGAGACTTGCAGGCAGAATTGATTGGGAAAGATTATACAAGTTAGAACTGAAAAAAGGTCTTACATATATTGAGGAGAAGGTCACTAATTTGAAACTCCTGAATCGAGATGAGGTTAAGCCATTGATCTTGCTAGCGATGCTTGTACTTAGATTCCAAGACGAACTCGAAGTTTTTGATTTTTTGAACAGAAAATCAAATGGTTATGATATCATAAGTCTCAGTGTGAGGAATGGGAAGCATTATTGCCGCTTATCTTTATTATAATTTAATTTTGAATCTAAGCACTTGCTCTTCATTTATTTTGTTTTGCGTAATCTCCAACAAAGCAGCATTCGTTTAACTGCTTTGCTGTTTTAACGATCTTCAATATTCAAAAAAATATCTTCAAAAACTCTAAATTTCATCTGAATAGGATAGATAATCTTGAATTCTTGCGCGATAGCAGTTTTCAAAAATCACAAAAAATGTTTTGGTTGAATCACTCAGAAAAAACATGTGGATAGCCGCTCTCCATGAAAGTGAAAAAATCCAAAAGTTAAAAATAATTTGAAAGCCTGTTTATAGAATTTCAGAGTCTCCACAACATTAATTACATTTGAACACAGTGTTGAAAAGAGCCTCTTTACATCGGTCAGCGAATTTGGATATCGTTGTTAAATTTCCAATGGAATCTCAGTAGCAGATTCTGAGATTCTAGAGAAGAGTGCAGCAAGCCTGTTTACGCGATTTATTAATTTCTCAATGTGTTGATAGTTACATTTCAGGTACATTCCAGAAATTACAGGTAAACTACCCTAGTTGAGGACTTCTTACTGTTACTCTAGTGGAACATCATAGAATGGATATTTAACACAGGCCCCAAATGAAAGAAATTAAGCACTACCATCATAAAAATAGTATCAGCTAATACTGCTACCTTTGAACAGAACAAATCGAGATCTCAAAAAGTCGTGGTATAAATTTGAATAGCAGATGGATACTACACAAATTCCAAATCCGCAAGAAGCTACTGCAATGAAAATGGAAATAATTCGTCGACAATTGTCAACTCCCCAATTTACTCTAACAATAATCTGTTAAAGAAGCCAACTGCTATAGGTTAAATGACAATCAACTTAGTACGATAAATGCTATGCATTTCTCCTCTAACTTGAAAGCTTATTTTGAATAATGAAATCTTCTAAGAGTCGACGTTGCATTAAATTATTTTTTTACGCGAAAAAAAAAAAATGACTCCTTAAAATTCTAGTCAGTATCTTACTGATTCTTTTGAGTAAGAGCTCAAAAACGTCTATGATCAGCTTTGAAAATCAGCGCGAGCTCTGCTCATCTCATTTCGAAAAAACGGCTCTCTTCACAACAATTCTTGTTTCTTTTCTTACCTTTCCAATGCTACATTCGAACAGATCCTATCTAAAGGTATGAGGCCACTATTTCTCATTCCCATCAGCTTCAGTTTAGTTGAATTCTACTTTCTTTCTTGCATGATATGTTATAATGGTAGCAAAGCAATTATCAACAATATATGAAATATCCGTCTCTCTCTAATTGGCTGTGATTTGTCTGATTTAAGCGACTCTGGAAAATGGAAATTTATCATTTTCGAGTTTTTCTTTTTGAATCTACTTCTGAAAATTCTGATACTTCTTTATTTTGTTGATTGCATATAATATCCTTATCGCAGGTCTCTATTTACTTCAATAAAATTTTAAATGATTCTCTGTTGGGGCTCTAGGAGAGCCTTCAAATGACCTAACATGGCAGCTTACAAACCCGTAAGGGACAGATATTCCGAAGTTTCAGAGGATTCAACAGAAATTAAGTCAGTTGCAACTTTAATTAACACAACAAAATTCTACTGTTTCTTACTTGCTTGGCAAGCAGCGATCAAAAACGGTTGTTTTCAGTTTCTCGAAGGCAGACACATTTCTCTCTCTACCAAAGTTTGAGGGTTTAGTAATATTCGGCAATGTGTTAAGAGATCAGCTGACCACGTAGGAAAAAGAACACGTGGGATTATTATGATTTCTGATAGCATTTTCCTGAAAGTTTCTTATTGGAGAGTTTGCAATAATTTTTAATCTTGAAGATCATACTGACGGGACTAGCGAAATTTTTGACTATCTCCCTAACCTAATAACGGATTTCAGAAGGTTCTACTCAAGATTACGCTTCACTATTTTGGGCTCGTGCCATCCTTTTATCTAGACAGTGCAAACCCTTTCACACTATAAATATTATTTTGGAAAAAAAAAAAGAGAAAAGGATACACACAGCCTAAATGGAAGAAACCTTCAATCCTGAGAAAGTTTTAAATGTCTCACCGAGAGCTGCACAGTCGGAATTATTTTCTGCTTACATGTTTCTGTCTCAAAAATATCAACAGGTTAATTGAATTATTTGTCCATTCCTAACAGATCCATTTCTTTATAGAGACATGATCCAAAGAACACTGAATCCCTGAAAGTTGTAGAAGCTTATAAAGGGCTTTCACAAAACAGCAATCCTTCAGAAGAATGTTCGGAGCAGTCTGATTGCTCTATTGATAGTTTGTTGGCTCGAGTACTGTACGAAACGTAAGATATAATCTTCCATTGCTCGTCTAATGTTGAAATAAAGTAATAAGCCTCAAAGATCGATTGAAGCACAATTTGCAAGTGTCAACAGTGGGCTTCAAGATTTGGAGTCTGATTTGCAAGGTCTTAAGGATCTGCTGAACTCGTTTGACCAAAGTGTTCCAAACAGGAGGAATTATCACACTGCAAGTTCCAGAAATTTTACATACAGTGCTGATATGACATCCTCACAAAAAAGAAACAAAGTTACTTATTATATCTCAAACCCAAAAGCACCTAGTACAGATGCTGAATATTCTGAAGAAACTAAAGACGAAGAAGCAACTTCAAAAGCGAAATGGACGGAACCATTTCAGCCGAAAATTTGTGGAAATAGCCGAAAAATAAAAAAGAGAAAAAATTAAAGTGAAAGAGAGTTACTAACTGACTCTCAATCTAAAATTCATTTCATGGCTTCATAATTATTGTTTACATTTAAAATATCCAATAATAAAATTTTGAGTCAAGCACTCCCATTATAGTAAATCCTATCTGCACAACCTATTTTGTATCAATTGATTTGTTGATTGTTATGTTTGATTTATGCTGATTGTATGATTCAACGAGACTTAATTCTGATCAATAACTCCAACTCTGAGTTCATGCAAGGAGTTTGATAAGCAAAGAGCCGAACGGCTTTTGAAGGATATATCTCGTATGAGAAAGATACGTTTTAATTTTTTAGTGTGTGCTGTGTTAGCAGGTAAGCTTCTAATCTGAAACGTTATTTCCATATCTCGAAATTACTAACATCTCAATTCCGTGAGAACAATTTTTTATCATTTCGATTCTCAGGGGAGATATAGTATTATCAAATTTAGCGGTTGTTTTCTTCTGTATGAGGCAACCTCAGGCCAGGAAACAAGGCTGGCAACAAAATTATTTCTCAAATACCATCATTTATCTACTCTCTCAGCGATTTATAGGATAAGAATACTTCACCTGCTCTCATGCTTCTTTCCTTTAGTTTATAAAATCTTTCTATTTTACAATCACTTTTCAACAAGGAAAAAGTTTTCATTTTGTCTTCATTATATAGGGTAATACAGTGCAATGACTAAGCCAGAAAAGCAAATCAATCTAGTGGACCCTCCACTTGAGAAAGTTTTTCTCTTTTAAAGTTTATAGATAATGTAAGAAATGTCGAAGCTCGCTTGTTCCCCTAAAATCAGAGAGAATGGCTAACATGAATATATCTCATCTTTCTTTTTTCGGTCATCAGTCTTCACAATTTCTAAACTAAGAAGCGTCTTGAGATATTGAAGTTTCATCCAAATTTTGATTTCAAACAGTAGATAGTTCAACCTTCAAATTCGAAATGGTTGGATTCTTGTTCGGAATATTCTTTCAGTAATCCAGTCACAAGTAATTTTTTTCAGTAGTTGAACATTTTTATTCTCTTGTCACGGAATAATTCTTTTTGTTGCAAGAGCTTCTTTCGACTTAAATTCTCTCACTTCCGGTATATATCGTCGACAAGCCACAGCAATCGTGACCGTATACATCAAAGTCGATTTGAGTCCCGAACAAGTTATGATATATTTATAAAAATCGCTTTTTAGAGAATATTTTGCTTCATATGAGAGTCTCAGTGTGATTGAACGAGTAGTATGTAAGACGAGTGTATCACAATCTATATTTTCTCTTCTCACAGAGATAATCGTAAAG
>ENA-UOTX01000187-UOTX01000187.1-compost-metagenome-genome-assembly--contig:-NODE-187-length-69130-cov-13.277251_pt1 | contig 69130 bp, 35 predicted proteins | sample MGYA00238143_ERZ746982 | MGnify/ENA primary metagenome ERZ746982 (study PRJEB28758, sample SAMN06268862) | compost metagenome | isolation source: single cell | place: USA: California, Emeryville, Joint... | reverse complement strand
TAGAAGCTTCTCCCATGAAGGGAGCAGCAATTTGGGTAGAAACTGCTTCTTCATCAGGTGCTGACTTGATATTCTCCTCTCTCAGAGCTTTGGACACACAATCGAGGATAGGGCTCTCAGTAGAAGATTGGTTATCTTGACATTGGGAACTCTCTGGCATTATCTGAGGCTGAACATCCATCAGCTCTCTTGCCAGCTCAGGTTTTTCTGCTCTTGAGAGCTCAGTCTGGGGGATTTGCTGAGTTTTGTTGTCTTTTGTGGAGTTTTGGGAATTCATATGTTGTTGTTATTTTGGAATTTGCTAAATTTTGATTATATTTCTATCTGATCTAATTTAATTAAATAGCTGCGTAGTCAGAAATTCAAACTCGCTTTAATAACACATGTGAAGAGAACTGTCTTTCAAGTCAAAAAGAAACATGAATATCTACCAGTTCAGGAAGACTGACCAATAGCCCTGCCTCTCGATTCTAGATTGTTGGGGTTTTTTAAATACTATCGTTGATTTGCTGCTCTTTTGCAAAAACCGAGCTCTCAACCTTCTGTGGTTAAGAACTCTGGCGATTGTGATGTAATAACCCTCAAAGCGAAGTGAAGTAGAAGGAGAATTGCCATTAAGTACATATAAGGTTTTGAAATTGCTCCCATATTGTGGAAATTTAAAAATGCTACTTTAATTCGAAAATGCTATTTAATTGAAATTCGAAGCAGTTAAGCTTGCTAACTCTAAGTTTCGAAAGTAAAGGAAAACTACATTGTTAGTCTCTATCTCAGATCTATCCTGAGCTAGAGCGCTTGAGCTGGTTTCGGACTCTCTTTTTCCTGACTGAATTATCTAAAGTTAAATTATGTTCTGCGATTGAAACGACCGTTGTTGAAGAGCTGATCCGTTCACCCAACTAATTAGATGACTGGTCTTAATTAATTAAGCGTCAAATGAATTCTGACTGTTACTTTTAATTCGCGGGTGTAAGGTTGATCGGAAGATTTATTTAACTCGGACAGGTCATCCTCAGCGACTCACCTAATTTCAAAAAAATTCGGTAAGACATCAAGAGGGTAAAATACAACAATAGGTCACCTCGTAGCTTCGGTTCGCTCTTGATATACTTCTGTCAGATAGAAAAGTTAAATACTGGTTATTGTTCGATAGGAAAGATGAATTAATTTAATCATTTGAAGTATCGAGTCGATTTTGAGATTGTATGAATTAGCGTGTTTGACTTAAACCACTCTGCTTCAATGAAGCAGTTCGATAGTTGCAACAATCTACGATTCAGCAGCTAATTCTCTTTTTGGAGCAGTTGAACTCTGCAGAGTATTTTTCCCATTTACCTGAGCGATTATGAGTATTTCGGGGATGAAAGGAATTTTTCTTGAAATTGATCTCTTTGAAAAAGGAAATCACGAACAGCGAGCCAATCCAGCTGTAAAATGATTCGAATTTTAAATCTAATGAACAGAGAGTGCCCAAAACGAAAAAGGGCTACATTTGACATATTAATGCCTCCAATGCAAAAACTCCAATCTTTTATCTAATAAATAAGCTTCAGGAGGATAGCCTCTACTTTCATTGTTATCTTTCTTCTTATTTAACATAAATTCAATGCACTAACTACCTACATAGCAATTTGGTCCTCTTGTATTTTTCGAGTTAATCTGCCTTACTTTATGCCAGGAGATCTTGATTGAATCCGACATTCCTTTCATTCTTTTGGGCTCCAGGATTGATATTTCAAATGATTTAACCAATTGCCAAGGCATTTCTGTCTATAATCCTTCATTCAGTTAATTTTCGATTTTTTGTAATTTGTCAATTATAGTTTTCTTTCTTTCTGAGATTTCAAATTCTATTCTGATTTCTATTTTGGAATATGCTCAAATGGAAAGAGCGTTTTAATTAAGCTTGAAGCTTAAGAAAGAGCTTTTCAAGCTACAAATAGATGATTGGAACCATTTAAGAAATTGAGCTCTCAGTCTCAATCCCAATGCTTCTTTTTGCCCGATTCTTACCCTACACAGAAAAATTCGGAAAATTCTTGTTGCAGCCATTTTTGTTAAGGTGGCTTTCTTCGAATAAAGGAGATTTGTCGGTTAACCCCTAAGATCTCCTCAGAAATCCTGGATTTTAGCTACTAATGAGTTCTTTGAAGTGCAATATTATCATTTTGTTTCGTTTTTGCATTAATTGATTTCAAACTAATGCCTTTCTTTCCCAAAATCTTTGAAGGAGCTAGTCCTGAGAAAGGTATGGAGGAAGGTAAATGAATTTTGTTGGATTGGCGAAGAGATTTGTATATATATTGAACCTTTAAATGGCAAATAAATTATTTAATATATGATAAGCTCGAACGAAGATTAATTTTTCTCTGTGTCAAAATAATTTGTGTGGTCAATGATTGAATTCGTTTGGTATCAGTTTCGATCGTTGATAAGTTCCATCTTATAATTATATATTTTTCAGCTTCATAAATCTGAGAATGATAAGGAATTGGCTCTCTTCTAACAAAACCCGACAATGTTGATTTCATGTCCTACATTGCTAAACGATAGATCATCTTAGCCATTTTGTTTAAAAAGCTTGAAAAACCTGATTTAACAATTGAGAATTTTAGTCAAGTACTATCAGATTTATGAGCTAAGTCCTATTTTTCATTAAAACTCCATTTAAGAATATTTTTGATGAGTCCATGGATTGATCGATTCAGCTTAATCTTCAAACCACATTATCAACTGATACTATTTCAACTTCATGTTGATCGAACCTTAAATCCAATTTTCATTCATAATTTGGTTATCTTGTATTTAATGCTACATTCTTACAGATAAACGGTGTAGAAAGAGTTCTCCAGGTAACATAGAGGTAAACACATGTTTATTTAACAAAGTTATTTTCTGTTAGAAAACAAAAACACGGAGATGTATTTTTATTATTAAGAACTTTCTCAAAAGTATACATACGTAACTCTCTGAAATGCAATAATGATGCATAAAATGTATCAGCTCATTCAATTCTTTGGAGACGAGCAGTATATTTAGGGCAGTTAGACATCGCTATTGCTCTCACGATCAAAGGATCCACCACCAGCTTCATGATTTTATAGCTACATCTGCTTGGTTGGCGAGTTAAAGCTCTGATGAATACTGTATTCAAGAAGACCTTAATTAACTCTGAAGTGAATATATCCTGCAGAAAGGAGACCATATAGCTCTTCACCCATTGCTTCACCTCACCTGTCTTGCTATTCGCAGCAATAACTAAAACTGCATAGTTGCAGCCTCCAAAAACAGCGAGAACCAATAAAATTCCAATGATTTTTTTAATCCAAGTGATTCTTTTTGATCGGGTCTTCAGCATCTGCAGCTGCTTCTTACTTCCTCCTTTTTTACTGTTTAATCTTTTCAGTCTTTTCATTCTATAGGTTAATATGAGGCAATTAATGGTAATTGAAGAGGAATGATTTTACGGTTGGTTCACAAAGAGGAGCTGAAGGACAGTGTTGAGAGGAAGCACCGTAAATGAAGGCAAAATGAGAACGATTACGACTTGTAGAAGCGATCCCTAGTGGTAAGCGATAAATTCTCCGGAATATAAAACCATATGTTTACATTCTCTGTGACTTTGTTGAAGATCGAAGAAAAGGTCATCAGGATGATGATACGGCAATACAATAAAACTGCTCTTGCATAACGAGACAAGATGACGTCTTCGTAGGCATAAATGGAAAATAGAACGTGTCCGCGCTATATTAAATAAAAGATTCATTATCAATCAATTAGTATATTAATAAAAAGGGTTATTACCAGGAGAGACTGTCCAAGGAGCTTCCAAAAGGAAGCTGTTAGTCTTATGGATCTTAAACTTGGAGGTATAAGTCTGCGTTTTGTGATGGGATCAATAGGATTTTTAAACTCCAACTTTGGAAAGGGATCGATTTTTATTACAATCATCGACAGAACCAGCCAAGCGAAGTCTGAAACAAGCAACCAAAACGGCCATGAGTGCAAGTAGTCATAATTTTTGAGGGCATCAAATTTGACGAGCTTGTAGAGGTTCGAATTAGTAAACACTTGCAAAAACTGTGATTCCAGGCCCAAGTTCTCTATCGATTCACAATAGCATTGCTGATAGTATTGCCCACCACTATAGACAGCCTCCTTTTGAGAACAGCCACTCGAGCAGGTTATTGCAGAACCGCTAGAGGTGGGATAGAGAATTGTGGCCGACACGAGTTTGGCGATCGCAGAATTTGTGAGAGAGTCAGGATTGACCAGACTAAATGAAACTAAAGGAGCTGTGTTGTTTTCTTTTTGAACCTTTGGACATTGCATGAGATTATTTTTCCAATAGACAGCTTGGATATCTACAGCTTGTTGAGAAGCACTCGATGTGTCTCCAGAAAGAATAATTTTTGGGAGATTTGGCAGTGATGTCTGTTTTTGAGTGAGCTTATCAGCTGAGACTCTACTTGAAAGGATGTAAAAATTATCAGACTCTAAGATTTGATCACCAGAGTCGGCGTCTAATCCATAGAGTTGAAGGACTCCTAATTCTGATAGCATCTGTTTGGCTTGATTGTAAACATTTTGTGAAAAGCCTTGCTGGAGGTAGCAGTCTTTTTCAAAGATATAGGACATGCATTTATCCAGAACTCTTGCCACAATTGTCATTTTATTGTGATCAAAAACGTCTCCTGGCTTTCGAGCATTGAAATCTCCATTAACAATGTTGAAAATAATCCCCATTGTCTTTTGAATTATACTATCAGTAGTATAAGTAGTGTTCACAAGATTCAGTATTGTTTGGAGATAATCAACAGACCAATTTGAGTCCACGGTCAGGTGCAATCCAGCTGTTGATATCTTGTCAAGCATTTGCAAGGTGAGGGATTCATAAAGATCTGCGTCCGGTTTACCAAGATTGCAATTGCTGGATACCCATCCATCATCACAAACACAAGATTCAGAAAGATAAAGGTCTCGATAGTCGCATACGCCATGTCCTGAGCAATCCGGACATCCTGTTCCATAGGTTTGGTTGATGAGATTAATTAGATCTTGAGAGAGAGTCTCGTAAAGAGGTGCTGCCAGGATGTCAGTAGTGCTTTGGAGGGCATTAATCATTGTCGAATAGGTATTTAATGCTTCTGCCAATGTACTCGATGAATCCAAAATGTTGGACAAGATACACGTCGTCGGGGCATACGAGTTAACAACATATAAGCTGGGACATTGAGTGGTGCAGGTCATGAAATCGCTTGTATAGAGAAGATTATTCTTGCAAGAAATGCAACTGTTTGGTCCATGACCTGAACAGGTTGCACAGGTTGTGTCACAATCTAATCAAAAAAAAGTGTCATAATCAGAATGAGTTTTGAGATGAAAGCTTACTGCTGCAGTTAGATAATGTAGAATTAAAGTACGTTCCATCTGAACAAGATACGCAGGTTCCACCGTTCAATATCAAATTTGGAGCACAAATTGTACATCGATTGTCGCTTGGCCCTGAGCACTCTTCACAGATTGGATCGCAATCTTGTTTTGATAAAACGATCAGTTTTAGAGGAAATAAGGAAAAGAGATCTTAGCTACCCAAACATTTTGAAGCTACATTATCGTAATAAGTTTGAGAGGGACATGCAATACACGTTCCATCTAATGGTGATATTGTTTGATTGAATCCGCAACTTGTGCATTGATTGCTTGATGGACCATTGCAGGAGTGGCAAGCAGGATTACAATCTATTTTTTTTGTTTAATGGATAAATCAACTTCAATGGTAAAATATGATCATTACTTGTGCACTTCGAAGTACCATAATCAAAATATTGTGTCGTACCGCAAGAGACGCATTGATGACTCGAGGTTAATTCCATGCCCGTGATACAGCTTGTACAGTTATCACTCTTCATGGAGCAAGTCGCACAATTCGAGCTGCAAGCTTCAATCAATCAAATAATTGGAAGGAATGTTTTTGGATAGAAGTTTTACGTTCGCAAGAATTCGAGTTCTCAGAGTCCAGATATTGACCATTTGGACAGGTTAAACACTGACCTGATGACAAGTAGGCTGGGTAGTCACAGCTGAGACAGTCAGTATTGGTGCCTCCTTGGCACGTTTTACAAGAAGCAACACAATCTAATCATTCATTATCTTTGTTTCAAAATACCTCAACAGAATGAATTTGAGTACTTTTGCATGACTTAGTATAAACGTCGTAGTAAGTATTGGAAGCGCATGTGGTGCATTGTCCTGAATTCAGTACCTTCAGAGCAGAACAAGCAGTACACTCATTCGCACTTGGTCCACTGCAATTGAGGCATGATGAGTCGCATGCTTAATATATAAATATAAATAGATGTGTCAAACAAGAAATATTTGAATTGAAACCTGAGCACTGAGGAGGGATAGTTGTACTGTTATAATATGTTCCTGTCGTGCAAGAGATGCATTCTCCTGGATATTGAGAAAGCACATATGGAGGAGTACAGTCAGTACAATTTGTGCTCAGTGGTCCTATACAGCTTGTGCATAATGAACTGCAGCCTATTTGTTATGAGAGAATTAAGATAAGATTGTTGCTGGCTCTGTGTTTTATGAGCTTACTTTTGCAAGTGTTTTCATGAAAATATTGGCCTATGTCACAACCCGAACTCACGCAGGTTGAAGCTGAAAGCATCATAGTACCTGAGCATGTTGTGCAGGTAGTTGCTGAACCAGAACATGTTTGGCAATTAGAATCGCACACTTATAAAATCGAAAATGCCAGCTTTGAATCACAATACTAAAAAAAAAATTACTTTCACAAGTCACACCATCTGTTGAATATTTTCCGGATGGGCATGGAAGACACTGGAAAAATGAAAGATAGAAATCAGTTTGACAGCCTGAACATTGATTTGAGGCTGGTCCTGTGCAAGTTGAGCAACTGGAATCACATTCTTAGCAAAAATTGGTTTTATATTTCTTTGCAGCGAAGTTGATTTACCTCCACAAGTTTGAGTTGCTGGATTGTAATATTGTGTGCTCAAGCAACTCTTGCACTGTCCTGCTTCCAAATATTTTGGTGCATTGCATGCCGTGCAATTCGTACTTGACTCTATGCACATAACACAATTGCTATCGCAGACTAATAAATCACTTGTTTATAATTGTGTTTCCAAAGGATTAATTAACCTTGGCAGTTTGAAGTACTTGTGCTATAATAAGATCCATTTGGACAAAGTTGACAGATTCCTTCATTCAGACTAGCAGGAGGGTCACATATTGTGCATTGAGTTTCCAATGGACCTGAACATTCAGCACAGCTACTATGACATGCTAGGAAATGTCATTATTTTCATATCTGAGAAATGCTTTTAAATTACATTGACAAGTCTTGGTTGATGTATTGTAGTATTGTTTGGTTGGACATAAGACGCAGTAGCCATAAGCAAGGTACAGATTCAGAGTGTTGCTGCAAGTTAAGCATTGGAAATCTTTGGGCCCTTTGCAAGTCAAGCATGTCGAATGGCATGCTAGAAATCATGTAAAATGAGCAAATTGATTTTTAAAAAATTTTTTACGCTTGCAGCTCACAGAAGCTTGATCAAAATATTCATTAGAGTTGCAGGTCATGACACATTTTCCGCCTACGAGAGTTAAACCTGAATTGCAACTCGTACATGTTGTATAGCTCTTGCAATTTTCACAATAAGGCGAACAGGCTATTCAAACCAAAATGAGCAATCCTGAATTCATTTCGAGTTTACAAACACAGGGAGTACTACGTTTCGAAGGTCCGTATGTTTTACTGGGGCAACCGCTAGAGCTAGCTGTTTTGAAAGTCAGATAGACATCTCGAATTGCAACCCATGCACTATCACCACTCGCTGTAATCATCCGCCACAAAAGCCTGGTGTAAACGGACCCTATTTTAACTCTGCTCGGATAATAAAACGTCACACTAAGGTTATAGGTATAATCTTCGAATGAGCTATTTGAAGGGGGGCCCTCACATCCTAAGTCAATACTTTCTGAATTTATGATGTCGTTTTTGGTTAAAACGACCAGAGGATCTTCTGTATCAACAGTTGTGAGTATCAGCCTTGAGCCAGAGATCCAAAGGCCTCCAAACACAATTGTTGCATTGATTTCGACGCTTTGAATCTCCGGACCCGATGGAGGAGTAATTATCAACTCAAAAGTTGAGCCTTTTTGAGGGCTACCTGCTAAAAATTTCGTTTCGTTGCACGTTGAGTAGTAGGGAGTAGCAAAACTGTAGAGATCATAGGAGTTACTAGACTGAGGCCTCATTATTTCATTATCAGTCGTTAGAAATTTGTGGAGATATGCTTAAAACCTTTAAGTTTCGGCAGATAAAACCAAAAAAATACTTGCAGAGGAGACCCAAATTGGAAGGTAACTGAGAGTCAAAATCATCAACATTATGAATGTATTTTTGGAACAGAGTTGAGGAAGGACCATGCTTCAGTTTTAGGATTGATTAGAAACACAGTTAAGTAAAATTATTTAGTAGGTTCGCACTGGAATTATTTTCTTGAGTTATTAAACGACTCATTTTAATTCATTTCAAAATTAGAAGAATATACTGAGATTCTGAGACTTTAATTATTCGTATGGAAATCATTCTCATGGAAGTAGAAAGGAGAAAAAAACATTTTGAGAGATTAAAAAGGAAATTTCCACAAACGGAGTACTAATGACTAAAGAATCGATTCAATTTTTTTGAGAATCAGAACTTTTGTTTCGAGATCGATGTGGATGCACGCTTCTCTCATGCTCGCTGTCGTTCCATATCATTTGAAGCTACTTAAAGAGAAGAAAACAGAGAGAACAGCGTTTTCTTCAAACTGGAATTAAATCAATTAACGAACAGAAAATTATTGGCTATATAAAAATTCGAGGCCTTTTTATGAATGACTTTAAATTTTTGATAATTGAGTATCTAAAGAGCACTCTATAATGAATCAGAAAACTTTACAAAGGAAACTTATTCAAAAGTTTTGACTAATTCCACGCTTGCTTAACAACTTAAAATCCTAAATGGAGTTTCCGGCCTTCAATTTTGAATCTTGAAGAATCCTTTCTCAGAATGAGCCTAATTTGGTTCCTTGTTCAAAGCGAGGGTTGCTAGCTTTGGAGTATTCCGACATTTGGAAATTATATAAGCCTTGGAAATAGAGGATAACTCGATAGAGTTCAGAATAAATTTTATTAATCTCACGACAGCCAGCAAATGCTTCTGAAGGATTAGAATAAAATTTTATTAATCGAAGGTAATACTGTTATTCCAAAAAAGTTCGGGATTTGGAAGTTTTATTGTTCGTTGAGATCAAGTTCGAAATAAAAATGTAGTTTTCAATTTATTTCACAAATTCTTACAAAGAACTTTCTTCTTTACGTGGAGTGCTCTCATCCTATAGCAAATCTGGAGAATAATTAAGTAAAAAGTTTAGCAACTACATATGACAGGAAGAAATTGGTAGCAACACCTGCAGGAGTATATTTATAAGAATGCGTAAATGGGTTTCCAAATTTCTAATTCTTGCCAGCAAACTGATATCTTTGAATTATTTCAATTGGTTCTGTGGAAACACGCCTAGAGAATAGTAAATTTTGGTTCAACGACTTACGTCATATTCACATATGCAGGACTTAGCAACGTGTAAGAATAAATACGTAACAAATAAAACTCCATGAATAAAAAGCAAAATGGGATTCCAAATTAAAAGAATATCTATATTCGGAGAGAAAAAAGGATAACTGTCGCCATAACTACCCATTAACAACCACTTGACTCTGGATTACCCTACACCTCTCATAAGACTACAAAAAAAAACATTGGGAGATCAAACACATGAAGGACTGCGATCAGGTTCAAAGATGTTAGGCGTCATGTTCACCATGCGACTTCTGTGGAGATAAAGAATTCGATTAATACCGCGTCAGCTGATAAACATAATCAAATAGCTTGGATCTGCCTTTTGTCGGACAAAAAAATGTGTTTTATCGCACTATAAAGCCATGCCCATGGTTTATGCCATATAAACAGCCATCTCCTTCCTTTCTCTGTCAAATTGTGGTGAAGTCGTCATCGTTTACTCAACTTAAAAATGCTTGAGCAGTTTTGTAGTGCATAATGAACCTTGCTAATTCATAAATTTTTTCGTAACTATCTCTCCGATTGTATATTTATGTACTAATGCCATCCTAAATGAGCTACAAGTATCCCCGGGGAAATCTTTTGAAAGCTCCGAAATTAATTTTCAAATTGTAAATCGTCGGTAAACGAAAACTAAATAAGCCTTGAGCTTTCACACTGTTTTCTCAAAGCCTGCAGAGCCATTGAACTTTCGGCAGTAACAAATTCACATTAGGCACAGCATTTGTCTTTCAATTTCAAAATATATCAGTTAGACAGCAATTGCCTGCTTATTAAGTTGAGAGCAACAGATGACTAGAGCTAATCCATAACGTTTCATGTTATATGAATTTGAAAATTGACAAAACTCGGTATGGATGAGTATATTCTCACAGGCGCAAACAATTAATTCCTAATTATATTCTTTCATTTCGTTCTCATATTGACTATCATCTTGATGGGCAACATCCCTCGTGATGAGATATATCATCTCAATTTTCTTGAATTTTCTCTCGACCACCCTTGGTAGATACTCAGGATCGGCTTGCTTTGTTCTTTTTTGTCTTGAGTACGGGTTTCGCATGGAATCAAATTACCTATTGTGCTAATTTTGAAATTCTCAATTAAACTCGCCTCCCGACAAAAAGTTCAGAAAATGTATTTTCTGCCCAAGGATTTGGTGATTCGCAAAACTTCATCTCCATTAAGTAATGAAACATTAAAACATAAAATTTCAATAAGTTTTTGTTTAGAATATTTTTCACATAATGACAAAAGGATGTATTCAAATTGAATCTCAATTTGATCAATAAAGATTTGTATTTGATGAGTTATTATTTTATCCAGCAATATTTCCCCCTTGTTCTTCCGAAACTCTCGCGCGCTCTTCAAGTTTCTATACCTCACTTGGTTTCGAGTTCGTTTTTTTTCTGAATCAGAAAATTTAGATTTCTTTGATTTTTTTTGATTGAGCAAAATCGATCAGCTAAATTTTTGGCAGGTTTTAGCTCTTGAACTGTGAAACTATTGGGACTTCATATCAAAAATCCATCTTATTGTTATTTCCTATTCAGCTTTTTATATTTTCATGAGGGACTGTCAGTAGTAACAACGAAAATATTAGTCAATTGTAAAAATATTAGTCAATTGTAAAAATATTAGTCAATTGTAAAATAGCAACTTAAAAATTTTCATCCCATTTGGTTAAAATCGACTCAATCAAAGAGCATCGGATGATCTTTAATTGAAAGTAATTCAATTGATAAATCGGAAGGCTTCGACAATCACATCCTACTTAATAAGGTCAAGAATTTTCTTTCACTCAGATCCTTTGAAAAAATGACTCTAGTTTAGTTAGCGAGTTTTTGGAAAAGTACACCATTCCCACATTGCTTTGATTTTTTGGAGTGAAATCATAGAGAAGGAAGAAAATAAGATTCATCCTAATACACTAAGGTGGAAATTTTAGGTCGTCGAGGCATTATATATAACAAACAATGGGATACAATATTATATTGCGATCTAAATTCTTGAGGCGAAAACTTAAAGCTGTACGGCATATTTTCGCCCTTAGTCTCACTTCGTTTGCTTTTCTATGTATTACTACTATTCATTCCTTGCAAGCTTGTAAGTTTTCGCTTTGCTTTACATTTTCGATATGAAATTCCTGAAAAAGAGGACAAATCGATTTTAGTGGTTTTCTGCTCAATTCAGGATCAATGTAATTTAGTGGTAGATTAATTTCATCCATGATGAGAATTAATAGCTATGTCTTAATGTTTACTCCTTGAAAATATATAAATTACTGAAATTTAATATTGGCCATGAAAATCTAGATATTCAATCAAATCCTCAGTAGATGAGGAGGAGATTTCGGGCAATTAGAAATCGCTACCGCTCTCACTATCAAAGGATCCACAATAAGCTTCATGATTTTAGATTTCCATTTGCTTGGTTGGCGAGTCAACTCTCTGATGAGTATTGTGTTTAACCATATCTTAATTAACTCTGTCGTGACTATATCTTGGATGAAGGAGATCATGTAACTCTTCAACCATATCCTGACCTCACCGGTTTTACTATTTGCAGCAATAACTAAAACCGCATAGTTGCAGCCTACAAACACAGCAAGAACCAAAAAAAATCCAATTATTCTTTTGATCCAAGTTATTCTTTTCATTCGAGTCTTCATCCTCCGCAGCTGCTCCTTGCTTCCTCCTTTTTCCTTGTTCAATCTTGTCAGTCTTTTCGTTCTATTTTTGATAGTAAGAAAAAGCACATTAATGAATGATGTCTGAAGTGAAGAATAATATTACGGATGGTTCAGAAAAAGCAATTGAAGGGTAGTGTTGATAGGAAGCACCGTAAATGAGGGCAGAATCCAAACTATTACGACTTGTAGAAGTGATCCCTATTATTAAATCATGATTTAAAGCAATTTACAAAACTTAATGCTTACATTCTGTGTGATTTTGTTGAAGATAGAAGAAAAGGCCATCAAGAGGATGGTACGACAATACAATAAAACTGCTCGTGCATAACGAGACAAGATGGCATCTTCGTAGACATAAATGGAAATTAGAGCGTGTCCGCGCTGTAGTAAATAAATGAGTTATATCAGTGTTTCCAGAAATGAAATTATTACCAGGAGAGATTGTCCGAAAATCTTCCAGAATGAAGCGGAAATTTCCATATCACTTAAATTTGAAGGTAAAAGCCTGCGTCTTGTCATAGGATTGATAGGATTTTTAAACTTTAGCTTTGGGATAGGATCGAGTCGTAGAATGATCATCGACAGCACAAGCCAAGCAAAGCCTGAAACTAGCAACCAAAACGGCCATGAATGCAAGTAGTCATAATTTTTCAATGCATCAAACTTGATGAGCTTGTAGAGGTTTGAATTCGTGAACACTTGCAAAAACTGGGAATTCAAGCCTAATTTCTCTATTGATTCACAATAGCATTGTTGATAATACTGCCCGTCACTCTCGATAGCCTCCTTTTCAGAACAACCACTTGTACAGGTTATTGTACTGTCACTGTTGCTGCTGGGATAGAGAATTGTAGCGGACACAAGTTTGGCAACAGCAGAATTTGTGAGAGAGTCAGGATTGACCAGGCTAAATGAAACCAAAGGGGCTGTGTTGTTCTCTTTTTGAACCTTTGGGCACTCCAAGAGATTGTTTTTCCAATAGACGGCTTGAATATCAACAGCTTGCTGAGAGGCGCTTGATGTGTCTCCAGTAAGGATGATTTTTGGGAGATTTGGCAGTGATGTCTGTTTTTGAGTGAGTTTCTCAGCTGAAACTCTGCTTGAGAGGATGTAAAAATTCTCAGACTCTAAGATTTGGTCGCCAGAATCGACATCGAATCCATAGAGTTGGAGTACTCCTAACTCTGATAGCATCTGTTTTGCTTTATCGTAAACGTTTTGGGAAAAGTCCTGCTGGAGATAGCAGTCTTTTTCAAAGATATAGGACATGCATTTATCCAGAACTCTTGCCACAATTGTCATTTTATTGTGATCAAAGACATCTCCTGGCTTTCTTGCTTTGAAATCTCCATCGACAATGCTGAAAATAATTTCCATTGTCTTTTGGATTACACTATCAGTAGTATAAGTAGTGTTCACAAGATTCAGTATTGTTTGGAGATAATCAATAGACCAATTTGAGTCCACGGTCAGGTGCAATCCAGCTGTTGATATCTTGTTAAGCATTTGCAAGGTGAGGGATTCATAAAGATCCGCGTTAGCCTTACCAAGATTGCAATTATTTGAAACCCATTTATCATCACAAACACATGATTCAGCAAGATAAAGGTCTCGGTAGTCGCATACGCCATGTCCTGAGCAATCCGGACATCCTGTTCCATCGGTTTGGTTGATGAGATTAGCCAGATCTTGAGAGAGAGTCTCGTAAAGAGGAGCTGCCAAATTGTCAGTAGTGTTTTGAAGGCCATTAATCATGTTAGAGTAGGTACTCAATACATCTGCCAATGCACTCGATGAATCCGAAATGTTGGACAAGATGCAGTTCGTTGGGGCAGATAAGTCAACGATATATAGATTGGGACACTGTGAGGTGCATGTCATGTAATCACTTGTATAAAGAAGATTATTCTTGCAAGAAATGCAACTGTTTGGTCCATGGCCTGAACAGGTAGCACAGGATGAGTCACAATCTAATGAAAAAAAAGTATCATAATCAGAATGAGTTTTGAGATGAAGGCTTACTGCTGCAGCTAGATAATGTAGAATTAAAGTACGTTCCATCTGAACAAGATATGCAGACTCCGTCATTCAAATTCAGATTTGAAGCGCAAATTGTGCATTGATTGTAGTTTGGTCCTGAGCACTCTTCACAGGTTGGATCGCAATCTTGTTATAAAATTTATCCGTTTTAGAGGAAATAGTACAAAATAATCTTAGTTACCTAAACAATCGGAAGCTACACTATCATAGTAAGTTTTGGATGAGCATGTAATACAGGTCCCATCTAATGATGGTGTCTGGCTGGATCCACAACTTGTGCATTGATCGCCTAATGGACCATTGCAGGAGTGGCAAGCAGGATTGCAATCTTTTGTTGTTAATGAATAAAAAATCAACCTTAATGGTTTCATAAGATCATTACTTGTGCACTTTAAAGTCCCATAGTCAAAATATTGTGTTGTATTGCAAGAGACGCATTGATGACTCGAGGTTAATTCCATGCCTGCGATACAGCTTGTACAGTTATCACTCTTCATGGAGCAAGTCGCACAATTCGAGCTGCAAGCTTCAGTAAAGCAAATAATTGGAAGGTTTGTCTGAGAACGAATTTTTACGTTGACAGGAAGTCGTGTTTAAAGGGTCTAGATATTGACCATTTGGGCAAGACAAACACTGACCTGATGACAAATAGGTTGGGTAGTCGCAACTGAGACAGTCAGTATTGGTGCCTCCTTGGCACGTTTTACAAGAAGCAGCACAATCTAATCATTCATTATCTTTGTTTCAAAATACCTCAACAGAATGAATTTGAGTACTTTTGCATGACTTAGTATAAACGTCGTAGTAAGTATTGGAAGCGCATGTGGTGCATTGTCCTGAATTCAGTACCTTCAGAGCAGAACAAGCAGTACACTCATTCGCACTTGGTCCACTGCAATTGAGGCATGATGAGTCGCATGCTTAATATATAAATATAAATAGATGTGTCAAACAAGAATTCTTGGATTTATACCTGAACACTGAGGAGGGATAGTTGTACTGTTATAATATGTTCCTGTCGTGCAAGAGATGCATTCTCCAGGGTATTGAGAAAGCACATATGGAGGAGTGCAATCAGTGCAATCTGTGGCCAACGATCCCACACAGCTTGTGCATAATGAACTACAGCCTATCCATCATGAGGGAATTTATTAAGATAAGATGGTTGCTGGCTCTGTGTTTTATGAGCTTACTTTTGCAAGTGTTTTCATGAAAATATTGGCCTATGCCACAACCCGAACTCACGCAGGTTGAATCTGAGAGCATCATAGTACCTGAGCACGTTGTGCAGGTAGTTGCTGAACCGGAGCATGTTTGGCAATTAGGATCGCACACTTAGAAAGATCGGTTCGAATTAGCAATTATTATTATAATTTGAAAATATTACTTTCACAAGTCACACCATCTGTTGAATATTGTCCGGTTGGGCACGGAAGACATTGTAAAAATGAAAGATAGTTGTCAGTAGGACAACCTGAACATTGATTTGAGGCTGGTCCTATGCAAGTTGAGCAACTGGAATCACATTCTTAGCAAAAATTGGTTTTATAATTTCTTTGCAGCGGAGTTAATTTACCTCCACAAGTTTGAGTTGCTGGATTGTAATATTGTGTGCTCAAGCAACTCTTGCACTGTCCTGCTTCCAAATATTTTGGTGCATTGCATGCTGTGCAATTCGTACTTGTCTCTGCGCACGTGGCGCAAGCGCTATCACAGGCTAATAAATCACTTGTTTATAGTATTACTAAATGCTTCATTTACCTTGACAGTTTGAAGTGGCCGTGTTATAATAGGATCCATCTGGGCACAGTTGACAGACTCCATCATTCAGAGTAGCAGGAGAATCACATTTTGTGCATTGAGTTTCCAATGGGCCTGAACATTCTGCACAGCTGCTATGGCATGCTGAAAAAATATCATTGTTTTCCATATCCAAGCAAAATTTTTTTCAATTACGCTTACAACTTGTTGCTGAGATATCATAGTATTGTTTAACTGGACATATCACGCAATAGCCATAAGAAATGAAACGATTCAGAGTGTTGTCGCAAGTTAAGCATTGGAAATCTTTCGGTCCATTGCAAGTCAAGCAGGTTGAATGGCACGCTAAGAATTTTGGAAAATTTTAGTTTTCTGAATTTCCTTGAAGTATGTTACGTTTGCAGCTCATGGAAACTTGGTCAAAATATTCATTAGAATTGCAGGACTTCACGCACTTTCCGTTAACGAGAGTTAGACCTGAATTGCAACTTGTACATGTTGTATAATTCAAGCAATTTGCACAATAAGGTGAGCAGGCTATTCAAAATCAATATCAAAAAGGCTGACTTCACTGTTTTGAGCTTACAAACACAGGGATGTTTCCCATTAGTTGTCTTAGGCCTGTATGTTTTACTGGGGCAGGAGCTATAAGAAGGAGTTGTTTGGAAAGTCATATAGACATCTCTAATTGCAACCCATGCACTATCGCCAGTCGCTGTATCCATTGTCCAAAGAAGATCTGTTGGAGGATCTCCAATATAAACTGAGGTCAGATAATAAAACGTCACACTAAGAGTATATGCATAATCCCCATATGAACTATTTGAGGGAGCGCCTTCACAGGCTAAATCAACACTAGCTGAATTTATGATGTCGTTTTTTGTTAAAACAACCAGAGGAGTTTCTGTATAAACGGTCGTGAGTGTGAGTCTGGAGCCAGAGGTCCAAAGCCCTCCAAAAATGATTTTTGCCTCGATTTCAACTCTTTTAGCAGATGACCAACTTAAAAAGAATGATAATGCTGGAGGTTTTATTTGCACCTGGAAGCCAGAGCCTTTTTGAGGGTAACCTGCTAAATATTTTTTTCCGTTGCATGTTGAGTATTTGGGAGACACAAAGCTGGTGAGAGTACAGTAGCTAGAAGTGCTGCCAGCTGTCGTTATCTCATTATCTGTAGTGAGAAAATCGTAGCTATACGCTAAGCATCGTCAGTTTTCGAATAAAAAGGCAGAAATACCTGTAGAGGAGACTCTAATTGGAAGATAAACGAGAGTCAAAATCATCAGCATTATGAATGTGTTTTTGGAACAGAGTTGGGGAAGTGCCATGCTTCAAGATTGATGAGAGAGCTGTTAAATCAAATAACTACTATGGGTGTTTTGTAGTTCGCTTTAAATTCATTATAAAAATTTATGAATTGAAAGATTCTAAGAATCTAATTAACTGTCTGGAAATCCTTTTCTATGAAAATGAGAGAAATCAACGAAATTTTCAGAGACGAAGAAAGGAGATTCCAAGAATAGAGTATCCAAAGAGGAATTACTTTTTTGGAAACTTTTGTTGAGCAATTCATCCCATTAGGTTGGATTATTTTTTCAAATTCAGTATAGATGCATACCTTCTCGCATTCTCCGATGGTACCTATCATTCAAAGCTACTTTGTTAAGAGAGAGCTGCGAAGGCTTTGCTTGACCCAATACGTATTCGAATTATTTAAAGGTAAGAAATTATTCTGGAAGTAGAAATTAGAGCTTGTATTTGATTGGTAATCATGCTTTTAGAATTTTTGATAATTGAATCGTATAATGAGTACTTGCTAACGAAGGAGAAAATCTGAAAAAGGAAACCAAACACGTTCAAAAAGTTTTGAAAAATACCAGCTGACCTAAAACCCTAGACTCTCTTATGGAGAATGTTGACAGCCAATTATATTGAAGAATAATTCCTCAGAATGAGCCTGTTTGCGAACCTTTTTCGACTCATTGATCAACTTCGACATTCACATATTTTTGCGACTTATATTAGCTTGCCGAAATAAAATCAACTTAGAGTCCAGATTAATTGATTATATTGATCTACCTTCTACAAACAAATTCTTTTTAAGAATTTTGAAAAATTAACTTTCTTTATTCAGATGAAATAGATTTCATCAAATTTCATAGTTCGAAATAAAAATGCATTTTCGAATTTATTTTTTTCAAAATTTCATAAAGATAGTTCTTATTCACGCATAGGGTGCGTATATATCAAAACAAGCGTTGAGAATATTTAACCATAAAGGTTAGCAACTTAGCATGACCCAAGATGTGAGTGCAATTATTTACAGAAGTGTATTTGAAAGAATGCGGAAAAGGATTTCCAAATTTCTAAATAATGGCTTAATGATTGAGGATTTCGGGTCTATAACCTTTATTGATTGATTTGGAACGAGGAGTAGGGAATAATTGACTCGAATTCAGTGACTTACGTTGAAATCCTTGAGCCAAGTTGTCTCTTAAAAATGCTTCGTTGCCTTACTGTTTGCTAATCATGGATGACAAAATAAAAAATGTGTTGATTTCATTTGTGGCAGCTCATATTAATGATCTGCTCTATTGATACTTCTTTCATTTAAAACCAGTATAATTCATTTCGAGTTTCTTAATTTTCGAACTAATTTAAGGGAGAAACCCTTTTAAATAAAATATCAATTGAAGTCGATCTTGAGTAAATTAACTATGGAAGGGGTTTCATTCAAATTTAATGAAATGAAACATTTCGTATTGCTTTTGATGAAAAACAATAAACTTCAACATATCTATCTCACTTTCAGATTACAGCTATGCTTATGAAGTTTGCAATCAGAGCGGACAACCTCGTACTTATTTAACGACGGTCTTATCAATGTCTTGAGGTTAGTTTAAAGTTAAACTGCCAACTGTATAATTATCTATCCACAAAACTTTATATACAACGTAATCTTTATATTTCAACAAGTTAATTAGACTGATAAGAAGAGTTTGATGAACAAAGTATTTAGTATTAATTTATGGGAGTTCTAGCTAAGAGAAATCTAAAGCTCATCGTCTTGGAATGAGGTTAAATTCTCATCATCTTCAAACACGTTTTGATTCTCCTCAAGTAATCTGCAGATCTTTTGAGGTATTTGATTGTTAATAAGTAAGTCTTTTATCTCTTCGGTTACTTTAACATTCAGCTTGTAAGCCTTCCAGTCAACCTTTTGATTCAAGCGATCGATTCTTTGGCCGTATTTATTTTCGTAGATGTGTCTATAAACCGCATTTTTTGGAGAGTTAATGAGAAATACAATAGAGTGTTCCGAATCAACAAACGTTGTGATACCACAATGACGCTGCCTGGCATGCACATTCAGATTCCCGGACAGCTGTGAGACATTTTCTGTTTGGCAATTTGCGAGACACATAAATTTCCCACAAATCAAGCAAACCACACCTCTTCCAATGAATTCATGGCATAAATGACATTTTTCTTTCAAGAATAGACCTTTAAATTCCTGATAGCTCTCAGGAAGAGGAATAATCGCAATATCGGAAGCCTTAAGGCCATCAGGAAAGATCCTTATTTCATTAAGGGATGATTTTGCTTTGATATACTCAGAAATTCCTTTGAAAATAGCTCCAAAAATATTCTCATTAGAGACTACGAATTCCTTCAAAATGTCCTTGGTAGAAAATTTCGTGGTATTGAGGTTCAATAACAACGTTAACATTTGAGAACTGTTTTGAAATAATTCTTTGTAGTCATTATTCAAATAACCATGACCAATTGAAGAGAGAACCACGGCCACTTTCTTCAAATATGAAAGGTAAGTTTGGAGCTCTTCCATATAGACGCCTTCTAGAACGTACTTCTTGAATGCCGAGATATTGATATCTAAATGCGATTTAGATTCCATTACATTGGGTCCTCCGGTCTCTTTCAGCAGATAATCTTGAATGAAGTCCCTTAAAGTCTCTAAAACTGCTCCAAACAGTATCACATTCGCTGCTAGTGCGCTCTTTTGTGGGAACCACCTTTCTAAGAAATACAGATTCCAAATAGTTTCCAATATAATTCGAGTAGAATTCTTGGACTCAAAAATGAATTCTTTGGCAAACATGAGGGTTTCTTCGTTCGTACTGTGGTCACTTAGGATCAGCTTTGAGAGATTTTTTTTGAGTTTGAGAAATTTATTATGAAGAGCACTTTCATATAGTTTCGGCTGGCTCCAATAATGATTGCGGATCATCATTGAGCATACGTGTAGCAGTCTAATTTTCTCATCGTCGAATTGCTGTGGTGAGTGTATCTCGATCATTTCTGTATATTGTAGAACCATCATCCGAACAATGTCTTCAGGCTCTTCTATTAATTTATTGACGCCAAGCGTTTCGGTAATCGTGAGATTGATCGCAAATAATTGGTCTCTAAATGAATTGTTGCTGTCATCGTTCTTGCTCACATTCATTCCGTCCGATTCCTTGAAAAACTCCTTAAAGTCAGTACTTAAGAGAGTACTCAACGAGAAATCTCCTAAAGCCAAGGATTCCATTACATTATTCTCTGATTTTGCTGCATGGGAAAGAGGTATAAAAATATTATAGGGAGATCTGCATGTAGGACAGAACGTTTCAGTCATCTCACTCGAATCAAGGCTGTTCTGATAAAGCTCAAGACAGTCTCTATGTATTCTATGATAGCAGCTACTGATCGTAAAGTAACCTGGAGCCTTTACTGAAGCAGAAATATTCGGACTCTTCCATAGATTGTACGCAATAGGAGTTTCTAGATTCTTAAGGCGAGTTTCAGATTCTTCTTTGAAGAGTCCACAATAGTCCACAAAATTACTTCGGGCCATGAAAGCGACGTAGCCGTACTTCTCAGCTTCAGTGTCAATAGTCTCATGGCAATAGTTGCAGATAATGCTGTTTTTCTCGTGGTACCCTTGTTCTTTGAGCGCAAGGTCTTGGGTTTCAGGGAACACAGAAATTGCATTTGCTATAAAATCTTGCTGCCTCTTCTTAAATTTTTCCATTAGCTCTCTTTGTTTCTGCAATAGCATCGCCTTCTTATCTCCAGAAGCATCTTCAACTTGAAGTTTCACTGAGAATTCCGTTTCATTACCTTGCGTCAGTTTAACACCAACTTGAGAAAGTGTTAAATCTTTCTCAATTTGCTCTACTACTTTCAAGAACTTTGTGAAAAAGGGAGAATAATCCTCGAAACATTCAGCAGTTTCGATTTCCAAAGCGAGCTTCTGAATTTTTTCCCTCAGAGTTTTAAGAGTGTCTCTCGTAACAATACCTTCGAGTTCTTCACTTGAAAGCTTATCTAAAATCTTTAAGCAAAGAGCTAAGAATCTCAGAGCTCCAGCAATATCCACATTTCCTTCTATCAGACTCATGGAAATATCGTGAAACAGATCCAATTCCGATAAAATCCATAAACAGGACGTCTTCTCGACATCCACTAAATATCGAAGGCTGAAAGGCTCAGGAGATCCCAAAAGAAAATCAAAATTGCTATCCTTGGCAGTGGCTTCTTTGAGAAAGGATTGGAACATTCGATCGAGACTTTGGCACTTGTAAAATATCGTTGGGTCGATCCCTTTATTCTGCCATTCTTCTCGAAGCTTGAGCTTTTTGGTCTGGCCATTCATATTTGTAATAGAATCGAGTATGTGCTGGTCATTTGCGAGCTGAATGCAATGATTGAGACCATTTTTAATCTCTTCCAGGGTTTGATAGTGATATATGTGAAGATAATTGATGATCAACTTCTTTGCAATCTCATCATATAAAGGCTCCGCCTTACTCGCTGGTTTGAAGCAATTTCCCATCTGCCTCTTAAGTATTCGTGCATAAGCGCTCTCGTCTCTCATCACGAACGTAAAGACCTCAAAGAATGTTCTTTTCCATACAAGTTCAAGAGCAGCCGACCCTGAGTCATTCGCGCCTCCAGTAGTATAGTTGAGCAGAATTTTCATCACAATTCCAACTTTCCTGTGATCTTTTAGCATCGAAATACTAATTTGAGCGAGAAGGACATCGTAATCAGAGGAATAGCACTCGGCAGAGAAATGATAGTTATGAATGTTCATCAGAAAGGGTTTCAATCTGCAGAAGGAAGAAACAGTCTTATGAATATTTCCTAGAGTTTTAAAGAAAATAAGGGATTTCATTGATTCGTAAAGAGCGTCTTCCCAGAGAGGTTGGAGCTCTTGGTCATTAAAATTGAGGTCCGGGGTCTCAGTAATCAAATAGGAAGCTAAGATTCCTAGCATGTGGAATAGTATTGGATTCATCGTGATTTTTGTCCGATCAAAAAGAGACGCATTTTCGTTATTCTCTTTACATTTTTTGTAATTGGAAACGAAAAGTGATACCAAATTTGAGATTATTTTTTCTCTGAAAGGCCGATCGTCAATTTGCCATAATTGAGCGAACAAGGCGGAGATAATCTCGAGCATGCGGTTTGAGAGTACCGCTCTCGTTCTCTGGTATTCGTTGAATCTATCAGCTCGAATAGCCGATACGAACTCATGCAAATGAAATCTGTCATTGCTTTGAATATCCCTAAGTACAGCGAATATCGCTCCAAGGGCTTTAGGATTTTGTAAAATAACATTTGCCGCCGCAGGTTGAGAGGAGATGTAGAGCAAGTAAGTGGATGCTGAATGAAAAAGAGTAGAAATGCTGTTAATTTTTTCTTTTATCCTCATGAGATACAAGAGTTTTCGCAGAACGTCAAGCAATTGAAGTAGATAACCACTAGTCGCAGCAGCTAGACTCAACTCTTCTGTAATAAGTAGCTGTAAAGCGAGCTTGCTGGTCTTCGATTCAGAGCATTTGGCATTTTTTATCTCCCATGTTGGATCTTGAAGGATATTTTCATAAGCCTTTTGAACAATCTCACCTGGCACCTCTACGATGAAGCAAAAATGAGCCATTTTCATTGAAATTATCGTGAAAAATCGCCTGAATTCATAGTCTGCGATCAACTCAAGGAAGAGATCCTTGAAAATTAATTGGCAGCTGTCATTAAGATAGCCCATAGAGCGAAACAATACTTCCAAGATGGTGCATTTGCAAAGACCTTTCGACTTTCTGTAGCGTAATTTTTCCAAATCATTGCAATCATGCTTGAAGAGCCATTTCTCGTCCCAAGACGACATGAGAAGCTTGCTGGTCAGAAGCTTGAAGCTCTCACTTCTCATACAAAAGGCTAGCAAAGATTCGCCAGTGAGAGAAAGAAGATTCAAGTGTATGTCTTTTTCCTTGAGGTCATTTTCCTCGATCAATCGAAAACCCAGGTAAAATAACTCCGAAAACGTAGATACGTAAGTTTTCTCGATATCACTTGGTATTTGAGCGAGCATCTTCGAAGTCATTTCGCTCGAGAAACCTTGGTGGTTTGGACAAAACCCTTTTATATCTAAAATTGCTGCGTTTCCACAATCGCAGACCATATTTCCTGTGGAAATGTGAGTTGCAACTCTATGACCTTCATGATTGGATTTATAGAAGCAGTGTCTGCATTGAAGAGGAGATACTAGCTTTGGCATATCTTTTTGGCTGAGCAAATCACAATCGAGACAGCAGAAATAGATCTCGTCAGCTGGGATCTGTTTTCTGCAAAGACTGGTGAAAGAACCAACACTTTGGATTTTCTCATAGAGTAGCTCATCGGTTGCATAAAGGCCGCGGATGTTTTGATGAATGACTGACTTGAGATCTTCCAAAAATGATGTGATTTCAATGGGAGTAAGGCTTTTTGTTGGACACTCTTCAATCAAAAAATTGGAAATGCTGCTACCAATGTTTTCGAATTTAAATCTTATGCCATCAAGCTGTGACTGTTCTCCATCGTAATTTGTCCTTTTGTCTTGAAGATTCTCATTATTAAGGGGACTTTTCATGAGTTTTTCGATTCGATGTATGTAAAGATTTTTATTTAAATTTATTTATTTCGAGACTGTTGTTAAGTCTCTGTGAAAGGATTCCTGACTTATGCCTAGCATTATTGTTTGAGGATTAAATATCTTATGGCTACCTCACTATTATTCGATTGAGTATTATACTATCGAGTGAAGAAATGAATGCTGATTGGTGTGTAGGATTAATGAATCCATGCAATCAATTGCAGACAAATTTTCATCAATGAATAGTTTAGAGTGACTATGATAGGCAACCCTAATTCTTTCTTGTGGTTTTAGCTAGTTCAAACTGACCGTACATGGATTTAGATTTTGATATCGAGGTACTTCAGATTTATTCAAGCTCTTAAATATTTACTTGTTTTATTCACCTTAAGCGATACGATATTTGTAATGCATTCTGATTCCAGGCGAACGGAGATTCAGTAGATAAAAGTTTCTTATTGCTTGAACCTCCAGTTTTGCTGATTTGTCCAACATAAACGTATTTTCAACCAGATCTCAGTTGTGAGGTTGTTTAGGTGTAATACATTCATTCTGGAATTGGACATCTACCCAAAGATATTGTTGTAATGATGAGAACTTATTGAAGATCTCTGATTCGTAGTTTAGAAAAATAAGAAGGTTACGAAGTGAAGGATTTCGTTCTTTTCAAAATTTCTCCTTTTTTCGCAGGTTAAGACTATTTGACTGCTATCTTTTTATTGGAATTTACGTTATGAAGCCAATTTTTGCATTCATTTCGATCCAGAAACTCGGTCCGAATTAAAATTATATGCTAAGGGAATACAAATACATACCTCCATATGACGACAAAAAAGATCAGGGTATCATACCAGAAAAAAAATTCAACGGAAAATTTGTTTGTTAAGCGTACTGATTTACAAGAAAAAAAAAATAAAACCACATAACTATCCAAACTATTATCATATTTCGTATGTGTGAGTGAGCAAAATCCTTGACTTGTATTGAATAGAGTACTCCATGATACTACTGTTTATGACCATACTGAACTTAACTGATAAAAGTGAAACAACTGAGAAAAATTCCAAAACGGTAATTTTATTTTCGAAGAAAAGTTCCAATTTTAATGATGTTTAGAGAGTTTAATAGCTCTCTCTCCGCCTTGCTTCTCGATTTTGAAGGAGAAAGGCCATGTTACATCAGCTTCATTTGGATTCTTTCACCTGAACATTTGGGTAAACTGGGTAGGGTGAATCTTGCTATCTTTGAGGTACAATTCCTCTTTAAAATCTAATTTCGTGACTGAAATGAATTTAATTCAAAAACTGGACAGAAGTTCAGTTACAACCAATAAAGTGCGCGCCTTTCAGTAAATAACACAGTAGACACTTTCGACCTTCTGGAATTTTTCACATTATAAATATGGTACTGTCATCTTATCCCATAATAATCTTATTTTCTATAATCAGTCCACACACCTAAGATGAACCCAAAGCTTCTCTTTACCCTCCTCTTGATATTGATATCCATGGTTGTTGTCTCTGCTACGGAAAGAACTGACAGCGAGTTGTTTGGATTTGGCCGAAAGAAAAAGCACGATAAAAAGCATAAGCACGATAAAAAGCATAAGCACAAGAAGCATTAAGACTGGAAGAATTCGACCATCTCATTGATAATTAAATGGATAGCCTCTAATGACAAGAAATTAAATTTGATTTAAGACACCTTAGGATTGATACTTCCATGTCTTGCATCAAGCTTAGGCTGAATTGTGAAATCTATTCCATACCTATTTTACTCTGAAGCCTGTTCAACAAAAATAAATTCAATGAGGTTATTCAGGATGAGGGGAATAAATTAATCAAGGTCTATTCAATATACATCGTGTACCACAGTGGTGAAATGTTCGACATAAAATAAAATGATTACCAATTGTTAACCTTGATAATGGTAGAGCTGCTAGCCTTGTTACAACACAAATTTTTCTATAGGAACTATCGTATTGAGTGGCTTTTTGGTTGAGAAAACAAGAGAAGATTGTGAAGTTAAATAATTTGATTATGCTTAAATAAAGTATCATTGACATATATTCGGTCTATTTTAAAGCCAACGTTTAGTTAGAATGGTGCCGATCCGAAGACTTTTCTGTTGAAATTGAGTTGAAGGATTCTTGAAAATATGAGAGCGTAAATTAGTTTTTTACATTTCTCACCGCACAGTAGATTGAGTAGCAAAAATTTTTCTATTTTGGAATGCGCTCCTAGTGTGATGTAAAGAAAGAGTAAATGAGTATGATTGTCTCTATATCATCTCGTTCATACTAACAATCTGAAAATTTTGTACGAAGATCCATCATTACCTACTGTCAGAAAGTCACTTCACTTGTTGCCAATGAAATATATATAATATATATATGAACTTAAAACATATTCAACATCCTTTCACACCATTTACGAAGAAAATACAATTACTCTCTTATTTGTTAACAAAACAACTCAGGAAATTGCATTTGAATATATTCTGCAATGTCAGAAACATTATCGAACTCAGAAAACGTCTCGAAGAAGCCAATCATGATTTTTTTGTGGGAGTGACACCAAAACTCAGAGTGGCCAACTTACTTAAGTCATATTCGATGGAAGAGTTATTTCTTCACCAACGTACTGATTTACAAGAAGAAGAAAAAAGCAAAAACGCAAAGTTTTCCACACTATCAAATCCGTTGGTAGAAGTTAATGACTCCTGAGTCACCTTGAAAATGTGCTTCCATATCTCATGGTGTCACTGATCTTAGAACCCACTATATTCAAACGAAACAGCTTCGAAAATATCCAAAACGGTAACTTTATTCTCGGAGAACAGCTCAAATCTTCTATTGGCTTCTCCTCTCCTCAATGAATTATCTTAACCTATCTTCCTAGTTTTGGAGAATAAAGGTTACTTCTCACCAGCTTCATTGTGCTGAATTCTTCGAAGTTGAATTCTTAGTAGGTAGAATCTTACCCTCATTGAGGGGCAAGCCCTCTTTAATGATTTAATTAAGTCGCTGAATTGAACTTAATTCAAGAATTTTGCTTGGAGTTCAGTTAAATCGAATATATTTAGCAGTTTTCAGTAAATAACAAAGTAGAATATTCTTAACCTTTTGGAATCTTTACATTATATATACGATACTGATATCATTTTTTCATAATAATCTTATTTTTTCTAAGCAGCACATAGCCTGAAGATGAATTTGAAACTTCTCTTTACCTTCCTCTTTATTTTGATAGCCATGGCCGTTGTCTCTGCAACGGAAAAAACCGGCAGCCAATTGTTTGGATTTGGCCGTCGCAAAAAAGCGCAAGAGCTACAGAAGGCAGCGGACGCCAAAAAGGCTACAGATGACAAGAAGGATGAGAAGGGCAAGAAAGACAAAAAGGACAAGAAGGACAAGAAGGACAAGAAGGACAAGAAGGACAAGAAGGACAAGAAGGACAAGAAGGATAAGAAAGATAAGAAGGGTAAAAAGGACAAAAAGGATAAGAAAGACAAGAAGGACAAATAGGACAAGTATGATTAGTTTCAGAAAACGTAAAGGACTCAGCCACCTGATGAAGTAGGCGGTCTGATAGTCTCTAAATACAAAAAATTAACTATAGATAAGACGTATTAGAATTAATAATTCCCATTCCTTGCATCAAGCTTCAGATACATTATAAACTCTATACTCTATATTTATTATCTTTGAAGCCTGGTAAACAAAAAATTTCAACGAAATTATTGAGGAGGATATAGAAAATCAATCAAAGTCTACAGAATTAGGAATTAGTGCCACAGATGTGAGACATGTGGACTCTAATTAAAACGGCTTTGATTGCTGGCCTTGTGGAAGTTAAGAATGCGAATTGGCTACACTGTCCATTAAACAACCAAACTCAATGATTCGGCTCCATAAACTCGAAGTTAGGAGTTCGAAGAGTCAGGTCATTGTACGAGTTCGAGGTCATTATAGAGCAAAATCTTCATTATTTTCACAGATATTACATATCATTGTAACCTCTTGTATTTTTATTTTTGATAAAATTGAGCACCGCTCAAAGGTCAACAACACCATAACTATTAGCTAGCTCGCGAATCAACGAGATTCGTATAAATTCTCAGTATTTTTTTTCTTTCAACAAATTTCCTTCAGAAGTGTTTCTGTTTTATCTCTAATATAAATTTCCAATAGAGATCCGATTCAAATAAAATCATTAAGCAAACTTCTAAAAACAATGGAAAATGGATCCAATGGCCACGATGATCTTCAAGATCAGAAAATGGAACCACATCTGGAGGACTCTAAGTATCAATTCGAAAACCTCGAGACTCATATTTCCAATTACTTAATCCAACATTGTCCAGCCAAAAACTTCTCCACTACTGAACTCTTGCCATTTTTCACGAATTTCGCAGTTGCCATCCGAGACAACATCCGCGGTGTCTATACAACCGATCAAGAATTTGACGAAAAAGTCCAAAGCGTAGGCACTTTCGGTAGCCTTTGCGGAAGATTGCTTTCATTTGGCGAGTTGTATTTCCGGTGCTTCGACTGCGACTTGATTCACAAAAACGACACTTCGAACGTTGCTCTACAATGCAGGCAGTGCTTCGAGAAATCCAATCACGAGGGGCATAAGGTAGCAACCGAGCTCTCTGGCGGAGGAGCTCTATGCGATTGCGGAGACATTGAGGCTTGGAATAAGCAGGGGTTTTGTACAGACCACCAAGGCTTTTCAAGCGAAAAAGTGTTGAAAATGATGTCTCTAATGCCAAGCGATGCAGAACAAGCATTCCTATCGACGTTTTCTGAGCTGTTCTACCTTACATTTCGACTCATCGAGGACAATGACCTCAAAGAGGTGGATATCCACTCGCATCTTATGAATTTAACTGGGGGATTTCTGTCAGAGTATTGTAAGAAGGGCGACGGTTTCAAGCTTCTAACAAGCAAGTTTTTAACGTCAACTTTGAACGAGAAATGGCTATGGAAGCATGACTGTGATGATTTAAAGAAACTGAGTTATAGGGAATCAAAAGGCTCTTGCAAATGCACCGCGTTGGAGCTCTTATTCCGTTTTGGTAATTATCTGAGTGAAGACTGCCAATCGATCTTCAAGGACTTGTTCATCGAGTTATTCGTCGACCACGAGTTCAAGAAATACTTCACAGTGATTTACACCAAGATGATTTATTTTTGTTATATCGTGGAGGCTGAGAGCGAGATAAACCAAAGAACGCATGATAATATCCTCGAAGACCCGATTTGGAATGCGAAGAATATCAAATGCTCTGTGTCTAAGATCAGCCGGTTATTCGCGCATGTGTTGTGGTCAGAGGAGATGTGTTTGATTGCCGTGAAAAGCGGCTATTTTCATCATTATTTTGATTTGATCAGAAGAATGCTTTTTTTCAGCGGAGCGCAAGAGCACATTGACAGTGTCGCTACGCTATTACGAGCTGTATTAGCAAATTTACTTTATATTTTCTCTCAACCAGCACCTTCGAACGTGGCGGCGCAGAAATCTGAGACGTTTGAGGCAGTATTTGCTCTGCTGATGGACATTCAGTGCAGTGATAGATTCCATTTCAATGAATTCTTCTTCAATGTGAAAGACCCGAAATACGTTCTTTACTCTATTACGAGGTCAGATCTATCGAATAGGATCCTCGAGGTTATTTCAGCGATGGTGGCACAAGTTTTTAACATCGAAGACGGTAGCCTAAAAGAAAAGATAATATCGAATTTTGTCGCGCTTTTGACTTCTAATTACAAAAAATGCAAAGAGAACAGTCAAGTCTCTCCTCTATTTAACCAAGGGAAAATCACCATGAATCCGATCCTATTCCATGTGTTAGGGATTTTGGTATCGTATCTAATCGTCGAGCATCTTGACCTCACTTTTAATGATGAAGAGCTTCAAATTATCTGGGAAGACGCGCTTTACGAGTCGTTGAAGTCTCTTATTTTCTTCAAGGCACTTTCTAATATTAATGAAAGCGTCCCTGACTTACAGGCACTTAAACCCTTTCTGATGATAGTTCAGGATTTACATTTTTCTCCTGACTGCTCATTTTCTGATTACGAAGTGTTGCTGGCGCAAATTAGCATCCTGATGATGCGAGACAAAAGTAGAGTGAGAGCTGTTATGAAAAATCTACTGAGTTATACTGCAGACGAGAAAGATCCGAACTCAGCTGGTCTTGGCCTCATATGGAAGAGAACTTGCTTTGAGGTTTTTACGTTCGTGATGAAGGATGAGAGTTCTTATGCGAGAATACATAAGGGACAGCTCGAGAACGGCTTTAAAGCAGCAGTGAAGGCAAAGCCTTTGTTCAACGCGATTGCTCAAAAGATCATTGTGAATTACCTTCATATCTCACCGTTTCAGAAGTTCGAGGAGATTGAAAGCGGAATCAACCCTTGTATTCGTCTGAAAGACGATCAGCACATCCTAGATTCAATTGTAGATGTGAGTAAGCAGACGCAGAAGCTGAGGCTGCGAGAAGAATGGCAGAACAAGGGAATCGACCCTCAAATATTTTACAAATGCAAAACCCTCGATCAGGAGTTCCAGGCTATCCTCAAAGAGATTGCTGCAAAAGACACTAATTTTAACATTATTCTGGGTTGCGCAGAGCCTCGAAGCCTGCTGTACCTCCGAGATGTCGAGAGGACAGCTTGTTTATGGGTTTTATTCGACCTAGAGACGTTTAGTCAGATCGTTTTGAGTTTCGTAGAAGGAAAAGTGGATATTGCTGGAGCGATAAGGTTTATTTCCATTTGTATGGGAGTCTTGGAGAAGTTTTCGTATAAAGAGTTGGAGAATGCTGTGGACGTCTCGACGCTTAGGGTTCTAAAGGAGATCGCTGAGAAAATCATGTTGAAAGTGAAATCAGCGAAAGAATATGAGGAATACTCTTTTCCTTTGGTAAAGCTCCGAGCTACCATAGAAAGAACCGAGAAGAAACTAATGACTGGTCATGCTGAGCCTATAATGGCAACTGAGGAGGAGGAAAAGAAAACTGAGGTCAAATTTCAGCTTAATGAAGATTCAGAGGACAGACGCAATAAAATGCTCCAGAAGCAAAGAGAAATAAAAGAAAGATTTATGAAGAAACAGAAAGATTTCATTACAAAGTCATTAGCTGCTGAACCCACAGAAAATCAGGATTCGACGCATAACGAGAATGGAGAGAAAAACAGTGTTATTTGCAATTATTGCCATGAGATCATCAAAACTGAAGCTGAGAAATACGGTTACCTTGCGTTCCTATCGAGAAATAACTTCCCAGACTATTGTAAACTCTTCAAAGAGGAGTCTCGAACTCAGAAGAGTAATGTTTCGACGCAATACAATCTCTGGCAAAGTCCAAGCTTCTCTTCGATAGTGAAGGCTACAGGTTCATTCACGATTAGTAGCTGCCATCACTACATGCATAACAACTGCTTTGAGCTATTTCAGAAGAAAAAAACTAATTCTCCACATAAGACGAATAGACCGGATGAGTTCTTCTGCATTTTCTGCAAGGCTCTTTGCAACATCTTTGTGCCTGTCCTCTCTGAGGCGAAAACTGGTAGCAACCTCTCCACTACGGTGGAAAACATGGAAAAGGAAGATTTATCTTTAAAATCCATCAGAAATACCTTAAGTGCTAACCTGAAGGATGTTTCCAAAGGGATTGAAGTGACTAGTGCCAAGCTGTTGACAGATTATGACAGCAATATCTTTGGAGACCAACTGTTTATTACTAATTTAACAAATTGCAAAAGGTTAGGATTCAACGAATTTGCTGAACAGCCTGAGGATATAGTGAGAATGATGGTGCTACAGTATGCAGAGATGATTGAGGTTATCTCGCTCCAACGTTTCTATAACAGCAAAGCTCAGCTTCTAAAAGCATGTGCGACTCTGATTCGTAATCTGTACTGGCAGCAGGCGAAACAATATGAAAGTGCTCTAGCAGATAAGCTGTTCAAATTGAAAAACGATGCTTGTCGACTGATACCAGCGGATAACGAATCAATAGAAGATGCAGTCACTTTTGCAAAGGAGTTTATTTTTGAGTCGAAGAATTCCACGCAAATTATCCTGGAAGCGATTTGGAACATGTATTTTGTGGAGGGGTGCTTGGAGCAGAATCTAAATAAACTGGTATCGAATATTATCATGTTTGGAGCTGTGCTAGAACTCTTAAAGCTTTTCATTGAGGACAAACTGCTGGAAGATCCAAAAGCCATTGTAGATCCTGAAAGCGTTTCACCAATTGATTCTTTCAAGAAGTATGTAACAGACAATATTGACTTTGAACTTCCAAGTCTTCTCAGTTATTTGAGGAAGATAGTTGTGGTTACCTCTTCCATTGGTTGCTGCCATTTGAATAGCGATTACAAAGACTTACTCACATGTTCTCAAATCCTAAGCGCCTTACTAAACCTCGAAAAATCAAATTACCCACTCAAAGACCTTTTGGAGCAATTCTTGGTTACCAATGAGAAAACTTTTGAAACAATTTTCAAAGGCGTTTCTGAATACATTAAGCGAAAATCAGATTTCAAGGCAATAAAGATCCCCAATGACTGCCTACAAGCAGCCGATGTCGCGCTTATCTCTCTCCCTGAAGATTATCAAAAATTTAAAGCTCTATTCCAAAGAGAAAAATGCCAGTTATGCAATGAATTCCTTGGTCGAGGGACCATTTGTTTGATTTGTGGTAAATTCATGTGTCTTTCCAGGTGTGAAAAAGCGAAAACGTTGAAAACGTTTGGAAATTTGAACGAGCATGCAAGAGAGAGCCACTGCGGTATCGCAGCGTTTATCGATACCGAGCTTTCTTTCGTTTTCTTCTTGAATTCGCCAAAGAATGAGGTCTTTAGACAGGTCTATGAAAATAAGTACGGGCAAAGCATCGATCGTTTAAACCAAAAGGTTGAATGGAGAGACTACAAGCTCAATGAGCAAGTGATCAACGAGATAAAGAATTTAGTTATTGAAAATCAGATTCCTCAAAAGGTTTGTAGATTAATAGATGAGGATAAACAAGGGTTTAAAAGTGGCGAGCTTTAGCTTTTTGATGAGTTTAAAGTGATATCTCTGTTTTGGACCTATCAATAGAGAGTTATTAGGATCTTTGAAATGTAGTATGTATAATCATTCTGGTTATCACCTTGATCATGCCTTTGTTTTGAATTATCATTGCACTTGTTCCGAAACATCCTGAAACTCATGAAATAGCACTGATCGTTTGAATCCATGAAGAGATGTTTCGACTGAGAGAACCCCCTAGGGAATCTGAGCCATTTGAGCTTCATGTGCTCGGTGAATGGAAACCACGAGGTGAATACTACCCATTCAAATGCAGATTTTGTTTCACAATATTAGGATTCTAATGAAATATTATTTTAAGCTGGATTCTAACTCGAAGATATGTCTCCATCGGAATTCAGGAACTAGTTTTAAATTTCTTCTCATAGTGTTCAGAGATTCTCTCTATGAAAAAACCAGCTTATCTATTTGGGATATCATAAAATTTCAATATGATAGATACTTCATGATTTTGAACGATATCACGAATTAAATGAACAGTCATTAATACATCATTTTAATATCCACTGTTATTATATACTTACTAAAATAATTATCTTGAGAATTCTACTTAAATGGAGCAGCAATACATAGGCTCAGAGTTCAGATTCGTGTTCCCTATGTCATCTGAGCCTCCTTCACTCTCATCTCTACCACCACAAAATAGAATTTCTCAGGAAGAGTTTAACGACCTCTGGCTAAGGCTCTACAACGCAACGCGATTTAGCAGAATTTGCGAAAAAATTTTAGGCGTTTGCCTTGTGCTTTCTGTTGTCGATCTAAAGGGTCTGATCGGAGAATGACCTTCACAAACTCCCTTGGGCATCATTTCGATGGTTGCTGCAAGCGCAGCATTGATACTCGTGGTAATGAAGATATTTGCAGGCCATGGGATACTGAGCAGAGTAGCTGAAAAAGAGAACCGAGAGTATTGGGTTCACCGTGGTATGAGGTGGAACGTCGTTTTTGAATTATATTCTTATGAAATGAACTATTATTTCCAGCTGCAAGTAGTTCCAAATGCAGTTGCTTTTCCAGAGCCAAGCGCATACAGTAAGATCCATGGGTTATCTTTTCTAATCGTTTTTGAATAGGTGATGAGCGGGAAGCAATGCGAGAAGCGTTGATTGCTTGAATTTTCATGAGAAGAAAATTTCTTTATAAGGGAATTGCATATCATTTGAACAATGTTTTAGTGGTTTAACTTGCACATCATGATAATATTTCTTCCAAAGACTCTTATTCTAGAGATATCACAAAATATTATTCTTCATGTTGATAACTCACGATTGGCAATTGCCAATGAAATTCTCTGTTTAACAAAATAAGAAATCAGGTCTCCTAGCTTTCTATTTTCCTTCTCTTTATCGAAGAGATGATGTCACACAAGCTGCTTCAATTCCGCATAGAGTGAGTGACCTATAATTTTCAGTCGATCTGATTGAATAAATACGGAAATTATGATCTCCGATGTCTCATAGACTCTCAGATTAAGATTCTAAGAAATTTGCAACACCACACGCATACAGCGAATATTTTCTCCAGCCTTAACTGACGGGAATTAGCATCGAATGTTATGTAAATACCTTCACTTTAATCCTCACTTTAATCTTGAACTAATTAATTCAGCTGGAAATGCATATTAAGTTCTCATGCGAAGCCCACAAAAAAACACCAATTTCCAAGCCTCTCCCTTCTGTAAACGCATGCACTCGTTTTTCTAACGCATATATATGTATATCCCGGAGGTAATACCCAACAATTTTTTTTTTGCTCGTAACTAATATCTTGGGATCGATGGCCAACCTCCATGTTTTTATAAAAGAAATAATCACCCGACATTTGTTGGTTATACTCTGCTCCTCGAAGCTCATGCAGCTGTCATTATGCACGCTACTAAGAATACTGTTGTTATAATAGTAAAGCTGTTGCTTTAATTTTTCACAAAGAAAAAATAATTGGACTTAACGTCAAAAAGGGGAAAAGATAACCCATTTCCGCCCTATCCACTATGTCAGACGCATACATTATCAATTCAACCTACAAGCTCGGCTCGAAGCTGGGCAGCGGCTCGTTTGGAAGAATTTATGCTGCCACCAACATCAAAACCAAGGAGGAAGTCGCTGTAAAAATCGAAGACGTCAAATCAAAATCTCCGCAGCTACTATACGAGGCGCGATTATACCAAAAAATCCTCGGTGACAGCCCGGAGCTCGTTGAAGGCATTCCTCGCGTGCATTACTTCTGTGCTCAAAAAAACTACAATATTATGGTAATGGACCTCTTAGGACCCTCACTCGAAGATTTATTTAGTACATGCAGCCGTAAATTCTCTCTAAAAACGGTTCTAATGCTCATTGATCAAATGATCACGCGCATTGAATACCTGCATTCAAGGGGATTTATCCATCGAGACATTAAACCCGACAATTTTTTAATCGGCACAGCGAAGAAAAAATGCATGGTACATCTAATCGATTTCGGGCTCTCAAAGCGCTATATAAGAGACGGGAAGCATATTGAGTTCATTGAGAATAAGAAATTGACTGGAACGGCGAGATACGCGTCGGTCAATACACATGTCGGCTATGAGCAGAGCCGCCGAGACGATATGGAAGCGATGTGTTACGTCTGGATTTATTTTTTGAAAGGCTCGTTGCCTTGGCAAGGGCTAAAGGTGAATCCAAGGCAAGGAAAATATGAAAACATCAAAGAAGTGAAAATGTCAACTGCGATAGAAACGCTTTGTTCTGGACTCCCGATAGAATTTGCAAACTATTTGAAGTATGTAAAAGGCTTGAAGTTTACCGAGAAGCCGGACTACGACCTGCTGAGGCAGAGCTTTAGAGATTTGTTTACGAGAATGGGGTTCGAGATGGACTACGAGTACGATTGGCTCAAAAAATCGAAATTAGCCGCGGAATCAGAAAGCCAGCTCAAAGGAAATCTGGGCTTTAATGACCAGGAACTCAAGGAGGAAGGCAAGCTGGCAGAGGCGGCCAAGCTGCTGAAAGAGAGGAACCTAGCCGCGAATCGAATGGTAAATATTTGCTTTAGACACACTGAATGCTTACCGTAATTAGATCGAGGAAAATGACCCAATGGCCATCCATAAAATCAAGCCATTAGTTATCCAAGCAGACACAAACGGTTTAGAGACATTGGGGTGGCAGATGCCAATAGAAGATACGAAGGGAAGAAAAAAATGCAAATAATTTTTTTTAGTTCAGTTATATTTGTGATTGATACTATTTGCTGTGGATGGGGTTGTGGCTTTGAGTTAGATAATTAAAATGTTTAACACTGCAAATGTACTGATTACATAAGGCCTTTGCGTTTTAAATAATGCACATTATCACTTCGGCGACTCTTAAAAAGTTTGGATTCCTAATCAATATTGCGTGAGAGAGCTATGGAAATAGCACCTTAGCGAAAATGGTGAACCATTGACGTTAAGTAGTATTATTTTCAAGGGCGCCGCTTGAATAATTTGTCTGTATAAAATGTTTTAATCGAGTTGTGGGTAACTGAGTCTTTCTCACTATTGATAAGGATATTGATAAGGCTATGGGTTACTGAGATGTGTATATAACGTAAGAGCGTCTAAACTATCTGATGCTAAGCTATTTTAATATTGTGCTGAGGTTAATAGGAGGATTATCTAACAATCGGCTTTTTCTTCTCATACGATGTGGATAGATTTCGTACTCTTATTCAACAGATTTTTCACTATATATGTATTCTGAATCTTCAACAGACTTCTCACTGACGTTTTCAGAACTTCCATCAATATCCACGGAATTCTCACTGATATCATCGTCATCATTAACGGGAGCGATTTCGTTCGACAAGTATTCCGCTTCATCCTTTCCAGTGAGTTTTCGATGCTCACATTCAAAGAACTCAAATTCTTCGATCATGAAATTAGTTACATCGCAGATGCTCGTATCTAGCGACCCTTCATACGTGTATCCAAGATACGAATAGCTCGAGGTGCTCGTATTCATTGCCGGACCAAAGTAGAGATCGTACCCTTCACCAAACGTAGGACCACCACTAGAATTACAGTAAATAGCATTCTGGATTATGCCTTGCTTGCCTTTATACTTCTTCTTTAGGCTGAGGTTAAAGATGAAGGAAAATTTAGACGCCTTCCATTTATTGTTGGCCTGCCAGTCTTGATCAGTGTAACCGCCGATGATCTGTCCGTTCTCCTTGACCTTGGCTAGTATCAGGTTCGGTTTGGCAGTGCCGCATTGGGAATAGAACTTACTCCAGTCCCATCCATCGACGCTGCAACGCCACATCAGCTTGAACTTGACGTTTTTCTCTGGAACAATCCACTGCTTCAGAGTATCGATGAGCTTGATATTGCCCTTCAATATCTCGGTTTCGAAAACACCGCCTGATAGCATGATATCAATCAACGGGTTTTCGATCCTATTCACCTTGATTAAGTCCTTTGAAATTTCATCTTGCAACAGCTTGGTGACCCTCTCGAATTCAGAGGGATTGGTTAAAACCGACGTTGGGAAATGATTTGCTTGACTCTTGATTTCTTTCGCGACTGTTCCAATGTTTTCCTTAAGAGCCTCAATGTAATCTCTCCCTTGAGAGAGAATAGTTTTATTTTCCAAGTATTCTTCGAGAAGATTGGATACGAAATTCTCAAGCTCATAGGTTTGATTGAAATTATTGATCTTATTGAAGATGTCTTCTTTAGAGCCAAAGGTGTTCTCGTTTTCTCCATGGAAAAACTTGTTTATTTTATTTTTCAATCTTTTGTAGTTTTGTTTGAAAGTATGGAGCTGGCCGTCTAATAAAGCCAAGAGCTCCAAGCGTTTCTTTTGAAGAATCATCAGGACGCGCTCCTTCACCTGTTCGTAGACTTCGTCGACCTTCTGTTTTTCTTTCTCGATATGAGCGGCTAGCTTTTCGATGGTCTCCTGTTCGGATTTCAGGATATCTTCAAGTTCTGGAGGGTAGTTTTGACGGTTGATATCAAAATCAGTTCCTTTCTCTTCGCTTGCAGCAATTTCCTCGACGAATGCCTTGAGAGTTTTGATATTATTCTTCTCACTGCTCGTGTTATCGATGCCAAGGAGACATTCCACGCAGAGTAAAGGTTTACTAACATCGCGGAGGTAGACTCGCGCTACAAGCTCGTTTGGATGCTTTTGGCAATAGAACTTTCTGATCTGGGTCTCTGACATTGTTTCAAGTTAATATAAAACAAACTGAGTTTATATTGGAGCTGACTTGTGTAGCTGACTCTAAATAAGGGAACAGAAATCAATTTCTTATCAGATCAGATTGATTCTTGAAATGAGTGCTTTTATCAAATAGAGTACTACCATGGAGACTGCTGAACGTATGTACCCTAGCTCATAGAAAGAATGTATAGGGCTCGGCAAATAAAATAATACGAATATCTCAAAAACTACTACCACGCATCAGCTTTATCAGAGTGGCTATCATCCTCCCAATCTTCTTCCTGATCCGCAGCAGGCTGGTCGGCTTCCTCAAGAGGTGGTTCATCTCCCCAATCTCCATTACCATCGTCTGGGTCAAGTTCGTTAGACAAAAACTGCGGCTCATCTTCGCTCGTGAGCTTTCTATGCTCGCACTCAAAGAATTCGAATTCTTCGACGGTGAAGTTCGTTATGCCGCAAATACTCGTCTCTGGTACTCCTTCGTATGTATAGCCCAGAATTGAATAGTTCGATGTGCTATTATTCATTCCCGGAGCGAAATACAGGTCATGGCCGTCTCCAAAAGTGGGTCCGTTGCCATTCATGCAATAGATCGCATTCATTTTCAAGCTCTTCTTCAGCTTATATTTCTTGTTTTGGCTGAGGTTGAAGATGAAAGAGAAACTTGACTCCTTGTAGTTAGAGTTCGGCTGCCAGTCCTGATCCGTATACCCGCCGATGATTTGCCCGTTCTCCTTGACTTTGGCTAGTATCAGGTTCGGCTTGGAGGTGCCGCATCGGGAATAGAACTTATTCCAGTCCCAGCCGTCTCTGCTGCAGCGCCATAACAACGAGAACTTGACATTCTTCTCTGGAATGATCCATTGCTTCAGAGTATTAATAAGCTTACGATTGCTCTTCAAAATCTCGGTTTCGAAAACACCGCCTGATAGCATGATATCAATCAACGGGTTTTCGATTCTGTTGACCTTGATCAAGTCCTTTGAGATTTCATCTTGCAACAGCTTGGTGACCCTCTCAAATTCAGAGGGATTGGTTAAAACAGAAGTTGGGAAGTGGTTTGATTGGCTTTGGATCTCCCTGGCCACAGTGTCGATATTTTCCTTAAGTGCCTCAATGTAATCTTTCCCTTGGGCGAGAATCGCCTTGTTTTCCAAGTATTCTTCGAGAAGATTGGATACGAAACTCTCAAGCTCGTAGGTTTGCTTGAAGTTGTTGATTTTGTCGATTAGCTCATCCTTTGTATTGAATGCGTTCTCACTTTCGCCATGGAAGAACTTATTTATTTTAGTTTTCAGTCTTTTATAGTTTTGTTTGAAGGTATGGAGCTGGCCGTCTAATAAAGCCAAGAGCTCTAAGCGTTTCTTTTGAAGAATCATTAAGACGCGCTCCTTCACCTGTTCGTAGACTTCGTCGACCTTCTGTTTTTCTTTCTCGATATGAGCGGCGAGCTTTTCGATGGTCTCTTGTTCGGATTTCAGGATATCTTCAAGTTCTGGAGGATAGTTTTGGCGGTTGATATCGAAGTTGGTTCCTTTTTCCGTGCTGGAAGCGATCTCGTCGACGAAAGCCTTGAGTGATATGATATTATTTTTCTCATTGCTTGAGTTTTCGATGCCGATGAGACATTCAACGCAGATTAAGGGCTTGCTGATATCTCGGAGGTATACACGAGCGATAGATTCGTTTGGATGCTTTTGGCAATGGAATCTTTTGACTTGGATCTCTGTCATTGTTACAAGTTATTATAATATAGATTGATATTTCTGTTGTAATAAGTCTAAAAAAGAGCACGTAAATTCTGATGAATCTTTATTAAAATCTTTTGTTATAGTTAATTAGGCAACTCGTAAGAAAGCCGCCTTGAGCGTATATGCGATGAGAAAAAGAAATAAAAGTGTTGGAGTGGAAAACTCCGGATTAAAGAAGCTATGCGCAGTATAGCAAGAATTCGTCATATTCATGGCTCTAATTAACATTAATAACATTGCTGCCGATCCCTTGTTTCGATTAGTTTGTTAATGCTGCCTGTTAACTAAACCAAGCGTCAAAATGTCTGTTTAGAAGTTAGAGTATTAGCTTATTGTTCTTTTTCCATTGAGAATGGATGTCATGTTGATGGTTCCGGATAATATTGAAATAAAAGCAAGAGAGATTAAAGGAATCGAATTATAAACGAAATCATATTATGTACTGAACTTATAGAAAAGGAATAATAAATACAATTTTAAGTATTCCTGACAATGTGAAGATAAATTAGTGAAATTACTCTCATGATATTGCTCTTTCATGTTATTAGTTTCATGAGATTAATTCTCTGTTAATTTAGCGCAAAATGATCACCTTAATTATTTATGAATGCTTGAAAGATCGGCAAAGTACCGATCTTGTACACCGACAGACTGAGACTTTGGCATATCAGTTTATCGACCGGTTGCTCTGGCTTCAGGTAGTGGGATAAACCCAGAGTTTCTAACAGCCTGGTGTAGCTCATTGCTGGTAGCTGACCAGAGCGGGCCGTGTCTTCCTCATGCAAAAATTGGCACCGAGAGCCGAAATGGCAATACCCATCGATGTGAAAATTCCTGCACTTCTTCGTTTTATAGTGAGGAGACACTAATAATCTCGTTTTTAGCTCAGCTTGACCGTGAGCAAAGGAGCATTGGTCTCCATAAGGACAGACCAGCCCCAGTGAATAGTTTTTGCATAGTTCAGTTTTTTTCTTCTTGTTGAGATATCCTTTTTTCTGATGGAACTTCGCAGCCTGAGGACTTTGAATGCTATCTTTACTTGTTGGAGAGTCTTCAGCAGACCTAAACTCGTCCCTATTCATTGAAAATATGCAGTTTTTGAGAGATACCGCTGATGCCATAGATGAATAAAGATGCAAACTTTGAAAGACAATCTTTTTATAATGTAATTTTCGGTAGGAAACATGATCAAATATTCAATAAGTTTTCCAGTAATTTGGTTGGTAAATAAACAATTTGATAAGAGAAAATGCTTTTTGAATAATAGATGATTCGCTGGAGGAAATTTTAGCCTTGAACCAAAATTATATTAATATAATTGGGTTCCATGGATGCTTCCTGGAAACGACTTGGATTCTAAGATTGATAAAATTTTATTTCGATGAACTCTCGATTCTAAAGAGAAAATTCGAAGCAGAATCTGCCTTCTCTTACTGATTTAAGAACGGATCGTTTATCTTCCATATGGCAATGAAGTTGTTCCAGGAATCCTCACTCAGATTGATAATTAATTTGTGCGTAAATAAAAATTGCGGGAACTTTGAGTTGATTCCATTTTTCACGCAGAGGAAGAAATTGTAAAGATCAGGTAGCTTGACCGATGTCTTTAAGAGTAAAGCTTCCTAGTGTTGAATTGCTACGACCCGATAGTTAGTAATTTCTTGACTTGAGGAATAAGCAGATCATCCAAAATTTATCATCGAGATGATAAAGTATGTACGCTCTTGGCAAGGAAAAAATTTTTTTGACTCTAAGAGTATCAGTAAAAACTAGCGATTCATACCGATTCAGCCTGTAAGGGTTCAAATTGTATAACCCGATATATATATCTATATGTATCATATCATGCTTTGTATATATTACTTATAGGAGTGAATTCTATGGCTGAGCTAGTTCATTATTGAATATATTGATTTAAAAGGGGGCAAAACTTTAATTCTTTGAAAGCCATAAGGAAAATAATAGGCGTCAAGATGCTGAATTGGAAATACTTCCTTAATGTTCGTATCAACACAAGCCCGAAAAGCCCAAAAAAATTTTCAACCAATTGAGAAAAGATAGGTCATTTTTTAACAACGAGCAGGAATGAGCCCTGAAATTTTCCATTTCTCTTTGTTAACACTTTGCTGAGTTGCCCTTTTCTTTGCGAATTATCGCGGTGATTTTTTGTGACTCTCAGCAGAGAGGAGAACATGCAGTGTTCAAAGACACTGACCCATCTTAAAACTTTATCTTTCAAAGCTCCTTTTTCTATTTGATTTTCAAACGATATTATGCTAAGATGATATATCGCGTCCTGAACTACAATGCCTTATTACATAGCTCCTCTAACTTAGCTCCGTCAATAGAAAGAACTGAAATTTGCTATAACTCTTTGCTTGCCCCATCAAATAATTCATAGATTATTTCCAATCTTTACATCGATCGATGTACATTCTGCGCTTTATCCTTGAGTTTTGCTCACTTCTGTCTTTAATCGAGCTACCAAGTTTTTTTCAATACTATTAAGAAATTTAATCCGGTGGAAAACCCACGCAGCTCAATTCACAGTAATCGCAACGTTGTCACATGTGTTGACTTATCACTTGTAAGAATCTTTTCCGATTCTAAAATACGTAATACGTCGAGCAACTGACTGCTTAATTCATCAACGCAAATATAAATCACACATCTGTTAAGTTAAAACAAAAGAAAAAAGCTTTTGCCATCGAAAAGAAACTCCAATAGAAAACACTATAACACATTTAAATTTGGTGGTTATCATAACTATTAATCTAATGACAATAAACTAGCATTTCTTAATTTCTTCGAAGATGGGAAGGCGAGAAAGTCTGTAATTCACAAGATTAAGGCTCTGCTCGAATAGCTCTGGGACGGATCTCTCGACATTAAGACCAAAATTAATCTCTAAGGCCTCAAGAGCTTTCGTATAGGTCATCCTCTCAAGATGACTCTTAGAATTTCCCTCATTATGCAAGAACTGACATCGCGTCCCGAACCTGCAATAGCCGGTCTTGTGGAAATCACGGCACTTGTTCGTTTTGTAACGATTTGGAACTAGGACTTTCGACTTAAGCTCAGCGGTCCCATGAGCGAATGAGCACTCGTCGCCGTATGGGCATACGAAGCCCAGAGAGTAAGTTTTGCAAAGCTCTGTTTTTAACTTCATTCTATATGTGCTTCGTTTAGGTAGAGATTCTTTCTTGTGTGGAGAGCAGCCTTTGCTTGAAGTTGATATAGATGAGAGACTTTCGAAGGAAGCGTCATTGGATGAGGCTTGGAAGGATCTTGCTTCGGGGTAATCAAAGGCAATTGGAGAGCCAAAAGATTCTCTTAGGAGAAATTGTACGTTGATCATCACGTGCAAGGGAAACAGCCCCTAATATTCGATCTATCTATCAATTATTATTAAATGTTTCTATGTTCTTATTAAATATACTAAATTTGGGCCAGTTACAATGCTGAATCGAACAAATAATCCAAACTTGAGATTAACGAAACATCTATTTTATTTCAGGGTAAATTGCCCGGATTTGGTTTATACATAAATGATAAACTTACTCTTGAAAAATCCGCTTTTAGAAAAGAGACAGCGGCTAACCTGATTCCTGCTAATTTAACTCGAATTATGCCTAGCTAGTCTCAACATCTCACAAACTAGTTAAATAACGATGCAATAGTTGGCAATTTTGTAGGCTAATTGTATTATTTTTGATAGGCCGTTCGAGGAACGAGGTTCGTTTCCCGAAATCGCCTATATTAAGTGGTTAACTAAGCTCCTTAAGATTTTTAGTTGAAAGATGCTAGAGATGACGTGAAATGACGCGGGACATAATTGGGATGTGTTCTCAATAAGAGAGGTATTTTCAGAATGATGTCATATATTTAGAGGGTATTTGAAAACTTCGATAAATCATTAAATTTAATCGGTGTTAGAGACTCGAATATTCAAGGTTTTCGTCGCAGAGCGAGGCTTTCAACGAAGCTAGATACCACATTTTCCCCATCATGCAAGAGGAAACGGTATCTTTCTCAACACCCGATATATGTATGTAAATTTTTATCATATTGAATAGATACTCGATGGCTAATTTTGGATGCTGAGAATAATGAAGATCTATTATATGTGGCTGATGCGAAAGTTGCTACTGTTCATATAAATTCAGCTGATCCTCATCTATTTTTTATATATATCGAAAAAAGTTTCACCTTTGAAAAGTTAATTAGCTTGACCCTCTAAGCAAAAAACATCAGTTTGGCTAGCATTATTATGACAGAGGCCTATTGCTTGCTATAAAGATAAAGACATAGTGAGATCTCTTGAGAGCTTGCTCATCTCATCATCACTCAAATTTTGGTTGCTTTACTGGAGTCTATAATCAAATATAGACGATATAAGTACTTGTATTCCATTCGAACACAATTCGAACAAATTTAATCGATCAACTAAACTGGTTTCCGAATTAAAAATTTTTTCGGAAAAAACCCTCTTTTTTTCGCGAATCTTCGAATCTCAGTAAACCCTTTGACCTTATATTTGCAAACTGCTTCAGACCTGGCAGAGCAGGATTCCTCGACTTCATAATAAGCTCCTTGCCTTGAGAGAATTAGTATATACATTTTTTTCCCCATCGTAATTCGATACATGAGGCATCTGCTAATGTATCTTAATTTCCCGAGGAAAAGTTTTTATGATGGGTAACTAACAGTTAAAAATACCCTATTCAGAGTCTTTTGCAAGGAGTAGCTACTTTTTTGTGGATAACTTTCCGCAGACACTTGCAAAATTTGCAATTCTTTGCAATTGAGCAAAACCCCAACAAAGAATACTTCAAAGGGTTCCAAGATGTTCTTCGATAGAACAATTTACATTACGATATTAAAATAAAATAACTAACAATGTACTTACTGTTTTACTGGAAGCGCATAATAAAATTTACGCATAAATTGTAAGTTTGAGTGAGAGAGAGGATATACCAAAGTTTAGAATTGTGATCCCATTAGCTTGCCAGCAAATTCTTAGTGTAGCTTTCATGTATAAAGAATCTTTTTTGCTGCTAGTACATAGAAATGTATGGTTTACTTGAGTTTTACTTATCTTCATCTCAAAAACATAAATGAATGTCCTAGCTGTTGTTGCAACCGCAGTATCTCTCAGGCACTTTCCCATTCATTTGCACTATGGGCAGTTAATTCGGAATTATCTCATTTCTTAGCTTATTTCGCACGTCATGAGTCAAATTATCATTAGATAGGGCCAAAAGGAAATAAATGCCGTTACAATTCGTTAGGTTTAGTCCCAATATTCACAGCGGAAACTGTATTTTAATATTTACTTCAGTCGTCAAATATCTGGAGGGAAAAGGATTGTAATTCAGGAAATTGAGGCGCTTATTGAGCATTGTTAGGAGCTATCTATTAACACAGCACCCAACTGCAAGCTCAAAATTTACTCGAATCCGCAGTTGTTAATTTGAGAAAATATGAGGAGAGATTATCGTCTTCACTCAGCGGCGCTGGAAGGATCGGCTTGGAGTTTCGTTTTCACTTTTAGCAAAAAAAAGATGCACTACATTACGATGAAACGATGATCCCCTTAAGAAAGAAATTTATTAGCAACTTGGCTATTGAACCCAATAGATAAGTTCAACTTTATGAAAGATCAGAATATGAATATAATTATATAGTGATTTATGCCTTTACTCAAAAAGTTCGTATATCTCACCATTGAAAGGTCAAAGTTTTTAATAAGAGAAAAAAATACGAAATAACCATACGGAGAACCTTAGAGTATTTTATTGCTTATCGATTTGTTGAAAAAAATATATTAACTATAAGCACCTCCACTATTAAACCGACACATCATCACGATATCTGCTATGACGAATATCAGAAGGAGTGTCCTTCTGAGCAGAGTCAAGAATAGATTTTGCATTTGGAGTTCTGAACGATCCTCCTGACTGTGTTGCCTCTTCCATCTCAAGGACCTGATCCAGTGGTCTTCCTCTCGTTTCATAAGGCAAATACGCCACAGCCGCTCCCATGAAAATCATCGCGACGCCATACAAGAGGAACAAGTTAAAAATACTTCCTTCCAGGAGATACAACGTCATGAACGGCGAGATAAGCGCTCCAAGGCGACCTATGCAGGCGCCGAACCCTAGCGCCCACGCTCTGACGTTGGTTGGATAATACTCTGTGGCCAGGAACGGAACAATCTTGCTGGGAACCTGACAGAAGCACCACATAAATCCAAGAATAATGACCGATCGATCCTCTAAGATATACATGTAAAGAATCAACGCAGCCGCCAAGGCAGAAAATAAGGTAAAAGTGCCCTTTCTGCCAAAGGTTTCTCGGTCTATCATCAATATCGGGATGAACAGCGCAGGGAACTCCGCCAGACTGACCACTAGCAGACCTTGTTCTTCCTTTACGGGGTTGTTTAGCTCGAGTTTCTTCAATATCGTGGGTAAATACAGGGAGAATCCATAAGTAAGAAGATCTTTTAGGAAATACACAGAGAAAATAGAGAAGGTTATGCGGAGCAGAGGCGACTGAACCAAGATCTTTGGGCCTTCCTCGATCCTTCTAGCCGCATAGATACCATTTAGCCATTCATTGATCTCCATTTTCTCATCAAAAGTGATTTCTTGGAAAGACTCGCCATGGTTACATTTCCCAATGTGATTGAGAACGTCGACGCCTTCATTCACTCGTTTTTTAATGATCAAAGCGCGGAAGCTGTCCTTGACCAGAAGATGAATGATGACAGCAGAAACCACTGCCAATGATGAGATAACCCTGAGGAAAAATCTCCAGTCGCCGGACTTGATACCTCCGAAGATCACATGGACAAAGCCGGCGAGGACGAGATTTCCCACGGCGAAAAATGCGCCAGTGACATAGAATACCATCGTGCGGTAAGGCCTTGGAGTCACCTCTGAAAGCATTGTGTTACAGAGAGGACCGATAAAGCCTAGCGCGACGCCCATGAGAGTCCATGCGCAGGTCAATGAGACTGTATCAAAGGCAAAACTAGTCAACATGTCGAGAAAGACGACGCCAAGGGCGCTGGCTATCATAGGGATTTTTAATCCATAGTAGTGAGTGAAGACGCCAGTCAAGAGCGCTCCCATGCAGAGTCCAGCTAAAAAAAAGCAGGAGAGGATGGCTACATCGAGTTCGGAAGCTCCGAACTCAGATTTCATGTTTAGAGCCAGGAACCCTGTGGCATTGATGTGACAGACATCAGCGATGAAGAGGGAACCAAGAGCCAAGCTCATCAAGTAGTAGTATTTGCCCATGCCGACGCGAGTATCGACCAAATGGTCGAGATAAGCAGATCGATCCATCGTCCAGTATCGAGTCAGATTTTTTATTAATATAGGAGCAAAAATCAAAGTGGATAAATATAGGCACCTAACTGCTTATACCTTCATAAAATTTTACGGGTGCCCGTTAACTATTTCAAGCTTAGATTTCAATACAAATCGTCTTCTCTGGTCCGAAAAGCCAGAGTTGATAAGACTCTAACTCTCATTTGTTAAAGTTTCAATGGAATCCGCTTTTTTTTTGAGGCGAAAGCCTAATGAATCGGGCCCAGGGTGAACAGTATGAAGGAAACGCAAGTTGTGTTTCTCGAAGGACTATTATTGAGAAAAAAACGCTCTTAGTTAAAAAAAAATAATTGCATAGGAAAAAGACTCGATTATTAAAAAAAAATCTGATTAAGAGTTCGCAAAGCACTTTAATTTTGAGATACTTATTCCTATACGTGGTTAATTAACGAATATAAAGTCAGGAAGTGCAAAAAAAACTATTTTAGGAGCGCTGCAAGGACCAATTTCAGCTGAAAATGAAAGTGAAGATAAAACATGCCCTTTGAGCAGAAATGGGAGAGCAAATGATCAGTATATTTTGATTATTGACATGTGTTTTTGCTTTGTATCGTTCAAATGCATATATAGTCCAATGCTCGACAAAGAAAGGAAAGGCTTAAATGCGTTCTCTGGGGGGTCGCTATTGATTTTTCAAGGTTATTTTGTTGAAATTAGCATTACAACCACAATCAAAAATTATGACACGTTATCGTCATATTCGTCATTCGAAATGATATTTCAATAAAACCCGATAGAAAATTATCAAAGAAATTCCATATATACGATCATTTTCCGGTATGGCTCACAACCTTAATTCGACTCCTTTAGATCAGAAGGCTCTAGCCGAAGCGAAGCCGAATGCTCGAGGAAAATCGAGACGTTCCCAAAGCGCTGCTGAATCAGGAATGAACAAAGGCGAGCGACTATGGATGGTTTTTACTCTGTCCACGGTGCCTATATTCTTATACATGTTCCTTGCGCTCCGGCATTTCCACCAGGAGCTCGAGAAGCGTGACATGGAGGTCTATCCCTTCTCTGACTTCAAATTCTGCATCGCTGCTGCCTGCGCATTCTATTTTATCAAAAACTTCTGGGAACGAGTCTCTTACCCGCTCATTTGCCCCCTAATCAGCGAGAAGCACGTCGGAGCTGAGCGCGCGAACCGAACGAAGCGCGTTATCAAGTGGATTTTCGATTTTTTCTATTTCACATCATTCACAACCTTCGGATATTATCATTTCCGATCGTTCCTGCCGATGTGCCTCGGAGGACCCAGCAACTGTGATCTTAATTTCCTCGATCATCCTTACCCTCGCCAGACCAAGTGGGTCAGAGAGTACTATCTCCTTCAAATGTCACATCTTTTCTTTAAAATCTTCGATCAAATCATCAAAAAGCGAAAGGATGTGAAATTCTGGGAGTACTTCCTCCACCACTTCCTGTCCTTCGTCATGGTCATTCATAGCTACACCAGCCACTTCACCAGAGCAGGAACGATTACCCTGCTTGCTTTGGATTTGACAGATATTTTCCTGTCTTCGCTTCGAGCGCAGGAGGCGCTTAAGTACCAAATAAAATATTTCTTCCCAATTTATTACGGACTGACTTTGGCCATGTGGATTTATATTCGTGGGTTGGTCTACCCATTGTGTATAGTGAGAACCGCCTGGGAGCTGTTCTTCCTGGATATCTATCCACCGAGAGCGAGGATCTGTGATGCTTTCTTCGCGATAATGACGACGTTCCTGGCCGTGATGAATTTCTATTGGATTTTTGCGCTGGCTCAGGTCGGAGTGAGAAGCGCGAAAACGAAGTCGTATGCCAATGTTTATGATCCTGTGTTGTTGAAGAACTCGGCGAAAGAAATCGAAGGCGAAGATGCGAAGAAAAAAAACTGAGTAAGGCTAGCTAAAGCGTATTTAATTTCTTTTAATTGATGGAATTCAGTTTGATGTTGCTTGGAAATAAATGCATTTGAATTCTTAAGATTTGATTTAGTTGTAATTGCGTAGGACGAATCAATTAAAAGGAAAAAAGAACCGCTATATCTACTCCATAAAAAAATTTCGGTGCTTCCCTTAAATGGGTAAGTATTAGAGTTAAAATGATTTCAGCTGCTTTGTTTTGTTGGTTGGCACTATTTTCTAAGGGAAAGATCAAATCCATGGATCGAGAAAATTAGAGTGTAATATCACTATAGCTCATATGAGTGAAATTATGCCAATTCGTTTTGGATCATTGAAAAGAAAGTGGAGTGTTTGAGGTCTTTTTGGTTCGGGGAGATTGGAAAAAATATGAAGGCGAAGAGAATTTAGTTAATTCTTGAGTTCATTGATTGATGATGAATTATTTTATCTTTTGAGAATAACAATGCGTAAGAAAAATGAAGAGTCGATATTGTTTTCATATTATAGTCTAAACTCAGGGGTAAGCGTCTCAAAAGAATCATGTGAGTTTTGAGAACGTCAAAGTACAGATTAATTTATCAAACTGTAATAAATCTCAGGAATTTGGCCTTCAGCTACCGAGCTTGTGCTCCTGTGATCAGCAGCTGCAAAAGCCGTTGTAAACGTAACTTGAACATCCCCGTCGCCCTTAACAAGACTCTTTCCCCCAGTTCCCATGTAGCAAGAAACAGGTTCAAAGAATAAAGACGCCCGGAAATCGAGACGTATAGTATATTTAGCTTCCGCTTGGATTATTACAGGTTTTCCAAACATCACCTGAAATATTTTATCAACAGCGTTGGGTGAATTAGACGTGATAAGTACATCTTCTGATATAAGACTGGCCCATGGATTATGAGCTCCTCCATTGTAGACACCAATTGTTCCTTTAATACCATTATCCTGTGATATTGGAACATAGAGTCCGATCCCTAACAGAAGGATACTTTTAGATACAACCATGGCAATTCCATCTTTATGACTAGAGAGACTCAGGTACCCATAATCAATTGTTTTTGTTGAATGAATTTTTTCAAATCGTGTAATTGTTAAGATATTAAGGGACTTTTCTTCTGTTTTCTCTTTGATTTCTTGTTTTTCTTCGTCAAGAACTCCCATAGGCTCATTTTCTCGCTCCTGGATCAAATTATTAAGCTTCGGCCTACTTTCACTGTCTTTGCTAAGCATCTTCCTCATTGTTATTTTAAAATTTTCTGGTAGCTTCAAATCAGCCAGCATATTATCAATATTTCCGTTATACAGTTTCGGACTCCTGACTGCTGCAACATCTTCTAAATCCTCTCTTGGTATGCCATATAACTCCAAAATTTTAAAACCTAAGTTATACACCTCATTAGTCCCGTCAGATATACCGTTCATAACACTTTTCATATCGCTTTTCGAATCTTTTTCCAAGTTTTTGGCCCAGTCACTGAGAAAATAACCGTCTATCCCACTTAGTTTGTAAATGGATTGCAATTCTATTCTTATAGTTGAGGATATTCTGAGATTTGAAAGCAGAAATTTGATATCGAGAAGAATATCTCTCAATAACACCTCGTAATTGACCTCACTCACAGCCTCTGCTTTGTCTTTTTCCATTAGCTGCTGTAAATTTTGACAATGCCTGATCGCATAGGCAAACAACCCTTTTTCATGAGACTCAAAACTTTCAATAACAACAGCTTCTGGGAATTTCGCACATAATCTAAGGAGCTCTTGAAGGAATAAGGTGGTTGCTAGATTTGGATGCTCCTTGTAGAACTCAGAGGTGACGTTGAGTGTTCTGATGGTATATTTTTGGTTGTCGCTTCGAGAAAGAGCATCGAAAGATTGGCAGTACTCTGATTCTGAGACAAGTTTGATGTCTGCGTAAGCTAACTTTATTTTCGGAGTCAATGTATTTAAAATAATGCCATCTTTGGGAAGCATGGGAATGGATATGCTTCTCAACGGATCGTAATCAAAAGATTTGATTTGTCTATAAATTAAGGGAAAAAATCATTGAGATGAGAAAAACAAAAAAAACAAAAACCACACATCCATCGAAAGAATAGAATAACCATTAAGAGTACTCAGTAAAAGTTCATTAATTCCTGCGCTTTTGTGAACATTATGACAAATTATGAAAAGCCATGCAAGCTAATATTGATGCAGGTGAGACCGTAAAGAGAAAAAATGCATTTAATTTAAGAGGAATTTTGAATATTCCACCTCTGATTGAGAAGCTTCAAATAATAACAACTTAGATTAATTTTGAAGATTATAGTATCTCTCAGGAATTTGACCCTCAAAATTGACTATTCGCCCCAGTAGCAAAAGCAGCTGAAAATACAAAGAAAACATATCCTTTAATAAGCATCCTCTCTTCAGTTCCCATGAAGTAGGAGCTCGATACAAAAAACGAGGCTCCCCCTAAATATAGATGTATTGTATATTTAGTCTCAGCTTGGATCGGTACAGGTTTTTTGAAGCAGCACTTTCATAATAAGATTGACAACTATCTCCAGTGTAAAATCAGACACATTCATTTCTTTTGAAGCAAGTATAGCTCCTTCCTTATAAGTTCCTTTGCAGATACTCTTTGTTCCTTTCAGTTTGTGATTCTGTGATGGAGGACTGTAAAGTCCAATTCCCTCGATCTGGACTAGTTTTGAAACGTACATTGCGATGCCATCTTGGTGAAAAAAATTGAGATGAGAATTGCAATAAATCTGGTGTTTCTTTGGGTGAATTCTTTCAAATCGCACAATTTTGAAAAGTTAATGTACTTGATTTTGCTTTTGTGACTTCATGCTTGTACTTTTGGTACTTGAAATTCTGGAGCTTAAAAAACTAATTAAAGAATTCCTCATCGAATTTCCCATTTGAAGGGCTGAGTGTTTAATATTGATCTGGCCTTTTCCTTTCTCGAATCACTTCAATAGATGAACTTTGTGAGAAAAATCACTTCATCACTATCCAAGTATGCAGCGTTTGATCGGGTATTCCAGCTTGGATAAGAATAGAATTACTTTGAGAGCTTTATACAATTTTGTCGATTCATCTAGTTTCTAAATTTAAGAATTCATTTTTCATCTTTTATGTTGATACAAATGAGAAATCTTCAGCAATTTGTGAATATATTTCTCAAAAACTTAATCAATGCTACTTTTAGAAAGACACTGGTCTATATCGTTCTGTTTTATGTCTTGAGTCGATGATAGATTAGATTGTTCGATAAGCTTATCAGACAAAATCTGAATCAAATTGAAGAAAAAACGTAAATAAAAGATCTAAAATACAAAGGAAGATGACTTCTAACGAGAAAGCCTACGAAATGGTCAATGAAACTCAGGACTCCTCTGAAGTTGAACACATCCCCGAGGGAATCCCGATTCAAAATCCATACCCTAATCAATATCTCCAACCTCAAAACCAAACTCCTGCCTTTCCTCACCAGTATCATCCAGGAATGATGCCTCCTCAGTTTCTTCAGCAGCCAATGCCTCAATACGCTGGAACGTTCCCCCAGAACATCGGCACTGCTCATCAATTCCTTCCAATACAACTATACCAGATGAATCCGGCTCAGATATTGACTAAACGCCAAGAATATGAGCGCGAGATCGAGGGCTCTAAGCATATTGTACCTCTGAGCTGGATAATGATGGGATTGACTGCTCTATTAGTGGTTTTGTTAATTTATCTGACTTTTGCCGACCATCTTCGTCTGGATGACTTGTCCAATTGCTATCGCTATTGGAGTTTTACGTACTGCTATGATGCTGTAGTAAATGCAGTCGTATGTGTCTTACTTATCTTCTCTTTCTTGGCAGTGGTATTCCTTCACTATAAGACGATACTTGCATATCGCAAGAAAAGTGCTAGAAGCATGGCCTGCATTTTCCTTTGTTTCAGCTTCTTATTTGGCCTCAGCGTAATGACATTCAATGTGATTGGAATAGTTATTTATGGATACCTTGCTTACTTAACTTACAAGCTAAAGATGGCTTTAGTGGAGATCAGTAAAATTGACGATTACATGGCCAATCAAGGGACGAGAAGTACTCCAGCACGCTCTCAACCAGATACTCAACTCCAAATGACCCTTTAAGTACGCCTGCATTAATAATTACTTATTAAGACGCTTTTGGGTTCACATGTAACTAACTATCCTTCGTAATTGCTTTTTCACTTACCCTTAATATAGGACCTTTATCAAATCACTCAGAACTTACCTCGTAGATAGAATTCATTTTCTTTATATAATTCACAATGATCGTCTTGTAATATCTATAAATTTGAGAAGTTTCAATAGTAACTCATCAAAAGCTCTAATTCAGAGTGTAATAGATCTCAGGAATTTGACCTTCGAATTCAGAGGTGCGATACTCTCCAAAAGCAGTCGCAAATGTAAATACAACACCCTCATCTCCCATAACTATACTCCTTCCACCGATTCCTCTATACGCAGCACAATATTTTTCCGAAGGTCCTAAATACAAATGAATCGTATATTTCGTCTGCGCATCGACCAGTATCGGTGTTTCAAACAACACCCTATAAATCTTATCCACTACCTCTGGCGCTTTCGAGACTAATGTAACTTCTTTCGATATAAGCTTCGTCCCTTCGGTAGGAGTACCCAAAACGATTTTCACTGTCCCTATTATCGAGCTCTCTGGCGTCGTTGGAACGTAAAGCCCAATGCCTTCAAGCTTAATGTTTTTCGAGGAAGTCATTGAGATTCCATCGTTATAAAGGATGCAATAACTCCACGTTTCAGTTGGGTGAATCTTCTCAAACCTTGATACCTTGGAAAAACGAGAACTGATCGCTTTATTATCGATTTTTTCCTCCTCTGGCTTGCTCTCGCACTCCTGAAGTAAACTGTTCAGTTTCGCTCTGGTTTCTACTTCTTTACTAAGCATCTTCCTGAGCTTTGTCTTTAGCCTTTCTGGCTGCTTCAATTCGGCTAGCATGTTATCGATGCCTCCGTTATGTAATTTCGCGCTACGAGTTGCTACAACGTCTTCAATGTCCTCTTTGCGAATGTCATTGAGCTCCAATATTTTCAATCCTAGATTATACACTTCGTTGGCTCCATCTGGATTAGCTTCGTGAACATTCTCCTCAGGTTTAATACTCAAGTTTTTGGCCCAATCGCTTAGGAAGTACCCACTAGGACCATCGATTTGATAAATGGATTGCAAGTCGAGGCTTAAGGTTTGAGATATCTCGAACTTTGTGAGCAAGAAGTTGATATCTGAAAGCACATTCTTCAATAAAAGCTCAAAATCTATCGTTTTTGCTGCTCCAGGCTTGTCGTTGTCCATAAGCTGTTGTAAGCTCTGACAATGTTTGATGGCGTAAGAAAATTGTTCTCTGTCGTGAGTTTCAAAGCTTTCGATTAGAATGGCACCAGGACAAGTCGTACATATGCGAAGAAGCTCTTGGATGAAGTAATTGGTGGCGAGATCCGAATATTCTTTGTAAAAATCAGAGGCGGTATTGAGCGTTCTGATTGTGTATTGTTGGCTGTCGCTTCTGGAGATTGCATTGAACGTTTGGCAGTATTCTGTTTCGGATACGAGCTTGAAATCTTCATATGACAGTTTTATTTTAGGGGTCAAAAGTTTTAGAAGGGGCTCTTCCTCTTCAGGAAACTCAGCATTTTCATTTTTTGAGAAATCAACACCTTCCTCTTCTTTTGTAAACGGAGGGTCTTCTGTTAGGATCATGACAAAGAGAATCTTTTGCTCTTGAAACTTGAATAAAAGTGTTTAATAATTTTGTTCAGAAATGAGACAAATAACGAAATGATAATCCTCGAACCAAGAAAATCTCCCTCTAAAGCTAGCTTATGGTGAAAAAGACGATGTAATAGGGACACTCAGCTAGCAGCTCGAAAATAATTCAAGAGTTGAAGTCCCTTGAGTCATAAGGAAAAATGCTGAACATTGAACAAGGAGCTTTAGGAAGAATATCTTATAACAGATTTCCCAGAGCCAACAGTGGTAAGATTTGTTACTTTTATGATAGAATGTAAATGATAAATGGCGAATTGATTGAACAAAGGAGTTGTGATTATGAATTCTAAGTCTGGGTTTTTTAAAAAAATTGATTTGAATCTGCGCAGAGTGGTTATGTCTATTACAATAAAATACATTATCCCACTTAGAACTATTTCTTGACTCCAAAAAGGAATATTAGAAGGGACTCCAAAAGGATTATTGGAAGGAGATTTTAAAGGATTTAGAGGAAGAGATTTCTGAAATGGAACTCCGAAAGAGAATGTGTTGCTTTTTTCTCTTTTATTTCCTCTACTCTTCCTAAAACTTGATATTTTTCTTCCTCCTGACTCAAACTATCAAGCTTTATTCTGCCCTCTAATTCTTTGTCAAGCGTTTTTCAGAGCGTCTTTTTCAACTTTTCCGGTTTTTTATCTCCGCTAGCATGGTGCCAATTTCTCCATAATAAGCTATGTTAGCTTCTATGTCCTCTATTAAAATCCCATTCAGCTCCAATAAGCTTAGACCAAATTCATATACTTCACGTGATCCAAGAGCGATGGTGTCTTGCACATTGTACAGTGCCGTTTAGGTTCCTCTCCTAGCTTATAGCTTAGTCACTGAAGAAATAACCTTTTGTTCCTTGATAAATAGATTGCAATTCAATGTTTATGTTTTGTGAGATTTTGAGCTTCGAAAGTAAAATTTTATTTCTGAAGCCAGACTCTTCACATTCATTGTTGTACAAGAATTCAAAAACATTGTTAATCTTTTAAAATATCTCATTTTACCATATCTTCATCACTTTCCAATACGAAATTATCTCTTTTACATTTACACTTATTTGAAACCAACGAAATCATACATTGATTCATGCATTGAATTCTGCAAAACGTTACAAAAATTTCGATAGATTATAACGTTTATATCTGGTTATCTTAACGGGTCGATGAATAAATTGATTACCTAAATTTTAAATTTAGTTAAAATAAACCGTTTCCCGGGTCATTCTTCATTGTCGCTAATTAACTAATTAATTTATCTTCTCAAAATGAGTCTCGTCAAGCCGTTATGCCCTAAAACTAGACTAACATCGGGAAACTGAAACTCCTCTTTGAGAATTATCTACCCTCAGAAACTTGTTATAATTTTCTTTGATTTTTATGTAGGGAATCCTTTGTATCTTCCTCACACACTCGCAATTCTGTTCCGGATGAATTGCACTATCAACACCCACATATGAGAAAAACGAAAATTTTAGTGATTAGGAACGAGTCTAACCCAACTATTTCTTAAACAACTCAAGAGTTCTCTTCATTTCCTTGAGAATTTTTGACTTAAATCCTAATTCATAGGAAGCAAACCGATCTAGCTCCACCTAACAATGAAATCATAGTATATATTATTGAATGGTATAGGCTTACTCCAATCCCGCGTAAGTTGAGTGGGAAATACTGTTCCAGCAGGGAAGCTCCATAGGGTTACCGAAGTATCATGTAAAGTGCTTGCGAGCATATCTCCGTTTGGACTCCATCGGACAGAGGTAAACTCTCCTGGATAATTTCCAGAGTAAGGAGACTTCCAGTTTTTGAAAATTCGAGATGATCGTTTGTCGAATATTCTGACATATCCATCCTCACTGCTCAATGCTAATAAATTTCCATTTCTTGGACAAACGTCAATCACTGTTATCCCTATTATGCAAAAATGATTATCAGGAAAGAAACAGTATCGTTTGCAGATTGATCGTGTTTCAATAAACATATCGCAGCAATAAAAAGAGAGGCACAACAAAAAAGAACTTGTAATTACTGTTATAAAACCGGTCTCCAATTTGCAACGATTCTTTTATCATTAGAGCTTGCTTTTCAGTATCAAGGAGATTCAGCTTATTTCTGGAATGCGTGATATATAAGAAAGGATTGCAGATATCAGAGCCCCATCTGCAGCAGCAATAATCTTATAAAATAAGGAGGGAGATTAATGAATAAATATTAATAACAAAGAAAGCGACTCATTTAAAAAAAAGCACAGTGATTGCAGAGAAACAGGTTGAAAAAGTATAGATGTTCTAAAATCTCACTTGTATCCCAATAATTTTCATCTGAGTTCCAGTCCATGTGGTAGTTGTTAGTGTTCACATTTGATATTACACATGTATTGAAGTCATCAATGGTCGCCATGAGTTCGCCATCAGGGTGGAAATCAAATCCAGTTAGATTGTTCTCTACATGTGAACAGAATGAATTATTATTTACCAAATCGATAAAATCTATCAATTACTTTTGGATGTGCTAGATATAGTATGCTGCGAAAGCCATATTGATTTTCGGATGAGTTTTACAGCATCATCGACTTTCGATGTATCGATTTGATAGAGATGGTAAGCTATTTTCCCTCTAACAGAGATTGCACCGAGAAAGCCTCTTCTCGAATTATAGGTCATATCTCTAAGATCTATAGGAAAATATAAATATTAGAATGGTTCAATACAACAAGATTACTTCCTTGAATTTCCTCAAATGAATATATGCTTTTCACTTGCTTTTTCCTTGAGTTAACATCGAATACTTTTAGATTAGCAGTTTTCTCCCAGATGTCATTCGCAGAAACGAGAAGGCTTGAATTTGGGATCTCTCTCACAAGTGACCAGGTATCAGCAGAAGCTTAGAAGATAGTTATTAGAATCAGGAAAAAACTGTAGGTACGGGCCTCATGTGTGAGTTTCACTCCATCAAAGTGAGCAAATTCTTCTTTGGTTTTCAGGTCAATGATGCTAATCTCGTTATTCACAGAGCACCATGCAAGCAGATTCGAAGATGTGTTTTCTATGTAAAATCGAGGATGGTGAAACAAGGAAAAATCAATCTTTGAAAGATAAAACCAAAGTAAAAAGAGTAGAGATCTTGAGATCCATGTTAACTGAGAAACATATTACCAATTAAATCATTTTCTGGGTTTTGGTTGCTTTGTTTTGTAGATTCAGCGCCCATTTCCGCTTATTGTATTTTATTTAATCTTGATGAGTTAATAAATAAGCAAACTGAACAATGTGGTCACCTAATTAAATAAAGCTGTTTGTTTAGTGAAGCCTCAATACAGTCAATTTTTAAAATTTATAGGCTTGAACTAGCAAGGCCTTTGAATACACTAGAATCTCTTTCCATACCATTGAAAATTCCTACAAGCAAGCGATAAAGGAAGAGTGCAAAGAGTCGAATAAGAACTATGGAATAATTTGGTGGATTATCTTGCTTATCTAATCTTTGGAGAACTGGAAAATATTTTCAAGCCTTTTTTCTCAGCTAAAATTTAGAACTTTTCTAATTTTTACATCGATTTTAAGCTCTAGTTTAGAGTTTTTCAGTCAAAAAGTATTCATAATAATTATTGTTCAAACATATAATGGGATCAGTAAACTCCAACTCCGATGCATATACTGATATGTAAAGCCCTTGAGGATAAAAATCCTTTGAAATTTGATAGCTTTTTGCGTTGCTAGATTGACGAAAACCATGAGAAACACTTTTTTCTTCGGCAAGGGAAATTCTTAAAGACTACACGTTGGACGATACTCACAACCCACCTATCTTTGAAAAGAGAAAATCCTTCCAATTATTAATAAAGGCAACCGATGGAAATCGAGACACTGGAGTTTTGAAAAGATGAGAGAGCATAAGCACAAGGCTATCTCAAATTTTAGACCGATACGAGCATCTTTTTATTTGAGTTAAGAAATAATAAAAGTGAGAAAATCAAGACGAGAGACCAATTTGCAGCTTTTTGACGATTCCGACGTTATTTTTCATCATCTAGCTTTTTGTTCCAACTTGAAAGAATTGCTTCGATATGATGTGATATTCAATCCTAGCTTCAATGAAATCAAAGTTGGATCATATGTGAGAAGGTTGGAACGATTAGCCATGAGAATTTCATAAGCGTATCGGTTGTTTTGGCCTTTCTTAGGATAGGAGTGATATCCCGTCGTCTTCTTTATCACTTTTTCGAAGCATTAATATAGCCCTTATAATAATTGGACTAACTCTCTAAATTCATGACAATTAAATCGTCTCAAGAAGAAATTAATTACCTTTGGAAATATAAAAACATGGAAATAATTCGATGCATGCTAACGAGCTTGATTCGATAGATGAATAATGTTAAATGAGCGAGTTAGCAGCTGAAAATATCCGAAATTATGAATATGTGATGAATATGAGCAAAAGAGTTCAGCGCTTGTGTCCTCTTTACCATTATCTGAAGGTCCAAATGATCCAGTATTTGTTGCTTCTAAAGGGAAAGTATATCGACTCGTTCCAAGTAGCCAAAAGAGACTCCTTTTATTTTTATGGGAATAGCCATACACAAAAGAAAAACTAAATTCTGTGGTTTCTTGATATATTTCAATGTCATGGGTCTTAAACACGAATAAAACGGAGCAAAATTCAACGCAATATGAATAAAAATTGCCGGTAGAACTTTTTAAAAAGAGAGAAGGCACTATAAGAATTTTTCTCTATGGCTTAAAGGCCAACTACTAATTCGATATACAGCGAACTGGGACGGAAATGAACATAGGAATGAACATAGGACAGTACGTATATTAATATCATGAATTTTTTAACTCCAACTCTCAGCAACCTCTGAAGTCTGAAGTTGTTACTCCAGTCTATAATATATCTCAGGAATTTGGCCTCGAGTTTCAGTGGTGCGATCTTCTCCAAAAGCAGGCGCAAATATAAAACGAACATCTTCATCCCCCACAACAACCGTCTTCCCACCAGTTCCTGCGTAAGAAGTACAATAGACGCCTGAAGACTTTAATTTCAAATGAATCGTTTAAGTCACTTCCGCTTTCAGTGACACAGGTGTCCCAAACATCACTCTATAGATCTTATCAATTACTCCAGGCGATGTCGCAGCCATGCAAATTTCTACTGTCGCAAGCGCAGATGTTTTTCCATCATCTTTCGATACCATTTCGAGACTTACTGTCCCTGAAATCATTCTATTCAACTCAGTGGGAACATAAAGCCCGATTCCTTCAATCTGAATGGGTTTGGAAGCAGTTATCGTCAACCCATCGTCGTAAGCTTTGAAATAGCCCCAATTCAAAGTTGGTTCATTTTTTCCGAACCTTGCGAGTGTTAATGTCTTTGAAAGGAGATGTTTTTGTTGTTCATTTTTCTCATTTTCTTCTTGATTCTCAGGTTTCGATTTGTTCTTTGGATCTCTGATGAGTATTTTTCGGAGCGACTCCTTTAAGCTTTCTGGCTGCTCTGACAGTTCAGCCAATAAGTCTTCAATGCCAGTATTATACAACTTATTAACCCTTATTGCCACAACATCTTCAATAGTTTCTTTTGGAATTCCATTGATTTCTAAAACTTTCAATCCCAAATTATAAACTTCGTTAGCTCCATCTGGCATCTTATCTGCCAATGTTTGAGTAGCGATTTCGGGCGAAATCTGTTCAAGATTTTTTGCCCAGTCACTAAGAAAATAGCCTTTCAGTCCACTCATCTGATAGATTGATTGCAATTCGATACTCAAAGTTCGAGATATTCTGGTTTTTGTAAGCAAAAAATTGATATCTAAGAGCACATCCTTCAATAAGCGCTCACAATCTATCTCCTTTGCAGCCGTTAGCTTGTCTTTATCAATTAATTGCTGTAAACTCTGGCAATGTCTGATGGCACAAGCTAACTTACCATCTTCATGAGCTTCAAAACTCTCAATAACAACACCATCCGAGAATTTCGTACACAAGTGAAGGAGTTCTTGGATGAAGAGAGTAGTTGCAAGGTTCGAATTCTCTCTGTAAAATTCAGAAGTGATGTTGAGTGTCCTGATAGTGTATTTTTGGTTGTCTCTTCGAGAAGTAGCATCGAATGTTTGACAGTATTCTGTTTCTGAAACAAGCTTGATGTCAGCGTAAGCCAGCTTGATATTCGGAGTCAATGTATTTAGAATAAGGCTACCTTTGGGAAGCATATATGTATATTTCTAGCCGTGTTGTAATAAAATAATTTTAATTTTGACTAAAGAGCCAATTAACAAATTAAGGATTGAGAAATCAAAACCAGATGAGAATTAGAAAATAAATTACCAGCCCAATCTCACTGATAGTAGATCATTCGACTTCTTCATTAATGCTTTTCTCCTCATCTCATTCTGATGTCTAACTTACTAAATCATTGTAGACTGATTTGTCTATTGTGAACTCCATGTTCAATAAGAGCCTATCTAGAGATCCAAATAAATTATAAAGGTGAATGTAAATAACATTCTATTTTGTGAGAAACAGCAAATCAATTCGAGTAATGTCGGAATTAGCAGAAATTAGAGAGATTTTCAGTATCTTCGAAAGAAAGGAGACAGAAGATGAGATTCAAAGCACAGACCAATCTATAAGCTTGGAAAAAATTTCAAGAATATGGCCTTCACTCCAGTCTATAATATATCTCTGGAATCTGGCCTTGAGTTTCAGTGGTGCGATTTTTTCCAAAAGCAGGCACAAACACAAAGCGGACATCTTTATCTCCCACTACAACCATCTTCCCGCCGGTTCCTGCATAAGAAGTGCAAAAGATGGCAGAAGATCCTAAATTCAAATGAATTGTATAGGTTATCTCCGCTTCCAATGACACAGGTGCCTCAAGCATCACTTTATAGATCTTATTAACTACCCCAGGAGACGTAGCTGCCATATAAACGGCTACTGACGCAAGTTTAGATGTTTTTCCATCATCTTTCGATACCATTTCGAGACTTACTGTCCCTGAAATCATTCTATTCAACTCAGTGGGAACATAAAGCCCGATTCCTTCAATCTGAATGGGTTTGGAAGCAGTTATCGTCAACCCATCGTCGTAAGCTTTGAAATAGCCCCAATTCAAAGTTGGTTCATTTTTTCCGAACCTTGCGAGTGTTATTGTCTTTGAAAAGGTTTTTGTTGTTCATTTTTCTCTTTTTTTAGTTCGTTATTCTCTTCGATTTTTTCATCTTCAAATATTACTTTATCATTTTTCGGTTTGTTTTCACTCTGCTGGTTTCCTTTTCTTTCTTCTGCTTGTCCTGAGTTCCCTTTTCTTGGATTACTCGGTTTTGGTTTGCTCTCAGGATCTCTTGCGAGTACTTGTCGTAGCGACTCCTTTAAGCTTTCTGGCTGCTCTTTCAATTCAGCCAATAAGGTTTCAATACCCACATTATACAATTTCGCGCCCCTTAACGCATCGACATCTTCAATATCCTCTTTAGAAATTCCATTCATTTCTAGGACTATCAATCCCAATTTATATGCGTCATTTACTCCTTCTATTCTCCCATCTGCAGCTGCTTTCTCATCACTAATTGAACTTTCTTTCAAGCTTTTGGCCCAATCACTAAGGAAATACCCTCCAGTATCACTTATCTGATATATTGACTCCAACGATATATTGATATTCTTGGATAATGCCATTTTGGAACGCAAAAATTTGACGTCTGAAAGCACATTCTTCAAGAGAGCTTCAAAATCAATGTGTTTTATGAGCGCATTGCTCTGGTTCTCCATCATTTGCTGTAATGACTGGGAATATTTGATTGCACAGGCAAATCGATCTTCATAACATTCAAAGCTTTCGATAATGACTGTACCAGGGTTTGCCTCGCAGAGGTATATGAGCTCTTGCATGAAGAGGGTTGCTGCTAGATATGAGTTCCCTTTGTAGAATTCTGAAGTGACATTGAGTGATCTGATTGTGTATTTTTGATTGTTGCTTGTTAAAACTCCTTCGAAAGTGCTACAGTATTCTGTATCTGATACAAGCCTCAGACTCGTGTATGCGAGTTGAATTTTAGGTGTCAAAGTGGTGAAAATAGGGTTTTTCGTTGAGACCATGGGAATTCAGAAAAATCTTTACTTTGTAAATTAAATGAGTTAGTATTGATTTGTTGGTTAAATCAGAAATATGATACTCTCAATCTAGAGTTTGAAAATACAACTGCTAACCTATATAATGGGTTTACTCTTCGTAGTTAATCGACAATGGGATCCTTGTGAATTCTTTTAAGTGATATTGAGACTTGTAAATTTCGGGTGTTTGGCACAATTGAACTCTATAATATTTTGCATTCTGAGCAGGTCATGAAAAAATTTTCCAAAAAACAAAAAGAAGGAGAGGAATATTCAATCTTAAGGTTGGCCAATTTAGAAAGGTAGTAACCAGAGACTCATCCAATAATAATCTTCATCACAGATATGGACTATGTCATGAAAAGATGAAGAGTCTCCAAAGATATTCATCCTAAGCCTTTGAATCCGGTGTTCATTAACCAGATGTATGATATTCTACCCGCAGCATTATTTGCTGAATAAGACAATAGAGAGCAAAAACCTTAAGCTCAGATATTCAAAGCAATTTGTTATGAGGCGCCTAAATTTTCGCTAACTTTTGCTCGGATATCATGAATGAAATGAAAAGAGGAAACCCACCTATTACAGTTGAACCATTCTTTTTATCAAGGCTAAAAACTTTTGTTTTTCCGAGGAAAATTCTTTGAATAATTTCAAAAATTGCAATTTTTCATTGATTTGTCTTCATCGCGTGCTCATAGATCATAACCCATTGCACTGACCTTGAAAATTATCCCAATATCAATATCAAGCCAGAAGTCATTTTGAATAAATCGATCATTTATGATTTTTATGAGCAAAAATACAGGGCCTGTGTAACGATCCGGATATCCCAAAATGAAAACACAAACCATGCTTTATTGACAATATAATACAATTTAATACTGCTCATAAATTCGCATGCCTTCTCTATCGAGTCACTTATGACTTCATCTATGTTTAAGCTTGCGGTTTCTCAGTCGATTCAGTATTTTCTGTTGTCTGAGCTTTCTCTTCCTGAGGAAGCAGAGCGGCAAGCTTTTGCAAGATTAGAGCACAATATGTTCTCCTAGTTTACCTCTTTATCGGTCTTTTTAGATATTTCTTTCACAGTTTTATGAATGAACTCAAGATCTTTCTTCATCTCAATAATTTTCGCTGCAGCCTTCGAGAACGACCCTTTCACTCTCACGACCTTTTCTGCCGCAATATCGTTGAGCTGTTTAAGTTCTGCCTGAGTTATTTGAAGCTTTTCAATTCTAACCAACAATTTATTCAAATTTATCTTAGAGATGCCCATGTGGATGAGGCGTTACATTGCAGCCTGCGTCTGGAAGTTCTTTTTCACTTCTTCTTGCTTGAGAATTTCGTCTTTGATTTTGTCCATGGATTTTCTGGCTCAGCTATTGCAGTTTGATATGGTGAATATGAATAGGATTCTATTGCAGAAATTATTTAAAACACGATTGGACTTTCAAATCATATGAAATTCTCTTCGTATAATAAAGCATTTAAGATTCCCATGGGTTGTTGGTGCATGAATTAATCGGTTTACCAAAGTCTGAGCTCCATCTGTTGAAGTCTCATCGAAGTCCAGATTTGTTAGCCGAGGTTTTTTTTCATCAATTTCAGACTAATTAATTTGTAAACTCACACAATAGGATTTGAATATAAGCTTAAAATCTAAGATGATTGGCTTTCTTCAATAGTCTCAAGCACTATCTAATTTTTCAGCATATAATAAATTTCTGGAATTTGTCCTTCATTTTCATTGGAACGTCCCTTCCCAAACACACCAGTAAATGTAAATACGATTCCTCCCTCTCCTTCGACAGAGCTTTTGCCTTCAGCACCCCAGTAAGAAGATCCTCCGAACAACCATTTCCCGGAAGATATCATTAAATATAAATGAATTGTATACTTTGTCTCCGCTTCGATCACTACCGGCTCGTCAAACATGGATTTATAGATGTTATTAACAACCAGAGGTGAACTTGAACTGAACTTAATTTCTTTCGCTGTAACTTTCTTCCCTTTCAATGCAGACCCTTGAAAGACGCTCACGGCGCCCATAAGATAACTATTCGGCTTTGTTGGGATATAAAGTCCAATCCCAACCATCAAGATGCTCTTCGAGACGCTTATTCCGATTCCATCGCCCTCTCCATTAGAAAACAAGCTATAACCCTTGTGCTCTTTCGGATCGATTTTTCCGAAGCGTACAACTTTCAAAAATCGCGGACCTGAGATTAGATTTTCCTTTTTTTCTTCTTCAAGCACTGGCATATTGCCCTCTGTTTCCTCAATCAAGCTCTCCAGTTTCGCTCTGCTTTCCAAATCTTTATCAAGCATGCTTCGAAGCGTCCTCTTTAACGAATCTGACTGATTCAATTCGCTTAATAGATTGTCGATACCTGAATTATGTAGTTTAGCACTTCTTGTGGCCACCACGTCTTCAATATCCTGTTTTCGAGTACCATTTAACTCCAATACTGTCAATCCCAACTTATACACTTCATTAGATCCATCTGAAGTTTCTTCTTGCATTGTTGTGGTTTCGATTTTTGTGTTCTTGCCTAAGTTTTTCGCCCAGTCGCTTAGGAAATACCCTTTGAGTTCACTGAATTGATAGATAGATTGTAACTCGAAGTCCAGCATTTGAGATAACCTGAGCTTAGAAAGCAGAAATTTGACGTCTGAGAGCACATTCTTCAACATGAGATCGAAATTTATTGTCTTTGCAGCCTCCGATTTATCTTCCTCGATTAGCTGCTGCAATGACTGGCAATGCTTGATGGCACAAGCTAGTTGTCCTTTTTCATGGGACTCGAAGCTTTCGATTATAACAGCGTCTGGAAATTTTGTACATAAGCGAAGAAGCTCTTGGATGAAGAAACTGGTGGCGATATTCGGGCTATCTTTGTAGAACTCAGAGGTGATGTTTAGCGTTCGAATGGTATATTTTTGATTGTCGGCTCTGAAGATTGCATCGAAAGTTTGACAGTATTCTGTTTCGGAAACGAGCTTGATGTCAGTGTAGGCCAATTTGATTTTAGGAGTGAGAGTGTTAAGAATGATGCCTTCTTTGGGTAGCATCCTATATTGCTTTGCGAAATTTAGTTCAATAAACGAATCTAATATCGTTGCTCAAGAACGAAATCAAGTCAATGATACAAAGGTAACCGCAATCGAAAAATGTAGAAAACCAGACAGGACTAAGAAGGCATTTGTCTCCGAAAAAAAAAAAGCTGAGCTCTCAGAATTAGATTTTACAAGAGAGCTGAAGGGATATAATTTCATAGGATAGCCCAAAGAGTTTGACAACATTTGAATTGACTAAATTGATGCTTGTTTATAGACAACTTCCTCCTTCGACTCAGAAATAATTATTCAGTGTGCTGTCTTGGTACTTATCGAGCAAAGCATTTGTTTCTCTAATCAATTTCTTAATTTTTTCGTATGTAATTCCTTTTATTTCAAACTCAAAGACAATTTATAATTAATTAATATTTTTTTATTCAAATCAAAAGAATAAAAGCATTCCAAAGTATTGGAGTCTTTTAATCTTATGCCTGTACAATTCTCACGAAATGATAAGCTTACGAGTAAATTGGGAGTGCTCGGAGGCAATTATTCATTGTGTGGAGCTAGGTAAATAAATGCAGTTTGTGTTATGGGTTTGTATTTGCTAATTTGAATTTGAAAAAATTGTAAAGGTTAAATAATTTGAGGAAAAAATAAAAGAGTATTCGCAGGAGCAATGTAATTGGTAAGAGAATGAACGAGAGTAAATAATTGTAAATTTGAGTTTAGAAAGTATTGTGTATGGAAGAAAAGGTGAAAGTAGTAGCAACTTCACTGAGGTAGATTTCTTTCAGTTATGAGTAAATTGCTATGAGTGTCGAAGGAAATTTCTTGAATTAGCTATTAATGTATGTTTTAAGTTTTGGTCAATTAACTACAATATCACACAAGAATTAGTGTTTTGGTTCATTCAATAAAGTCTTTTGCTGAAAAATAGTTTTCGAAAAGAGTATCATTTTGCAATCAGATAGTTACATTAAGAGATAGCAATAGTATACTTTTTAAAGGCAGATTAGCTACAGAACTTAGAATTACTCAAGGGTAGTAGGAGTTACATATACTAATATTCTGAACAATGATAACTAGTAGCAACTAGATAGATAATCAAAACGCTAAATGTTAGCATTCCTTCTCGTCAAACGAGAGCAACACCACGAAGAATGGGTCGAAGGCAAATGCAAACTTTCTTTCAAACAAATAGTATCTCAATCAATTCATAAAATTTAGAAGACCAAAGAATTCATAAATTGTTGAGATTCCATCAAGAGACGAAACTCAGCTGCAAAGGTATATGATCTTGAATCATGTCTCGAATTACATTCTTCAGTCCGAAAATCTAATAAGGATTCAAATTTGGTAGGTTGTCATTTCCGCTATTAAATTCTAATTGTTCCTCTTATTCAGCATAATCCCACATTTTTTGCTCTCAACTCATCTCCGAAAGCCATTAGCTATTACATTTAATCGAATAGACAAAAAATCACACGAATCTGGAGCTTTCTCGTAGAAATGGCTAACTTCGCAGGTTTTGAATTTGAAAAATAGTTTTGTAAAACCAAAATTCTCCTATAAACTCAACTTTCACATAGCAGAGGAAGCGATTAGCTCTTTATACAGGAAAAACCACGTTTATAATACACACTTCAAGGGTCAAAAATATTCTAATTAGCCATGGCTTCGCTATGAATCATTTAAGATCTTAAACTACAACTGAAAAATTTCCAACCCTTACAATAAATCTAAATTTTGCTAAAACCACCAATTTCTTCAATGATAAGACGTCCAAAGACCGACTACGGCAGTACCACCTGGGACCGACTGGTGTCGAGTTTCAAATCATGTACATACTCAGTGATGCATGAACTCCTTCAGACTCAAATAACAACATCATGGCTTTACATGACACTTATCACCATCGAATCCCTCCAATTCTTATGGTACTCAGTCCACACTAACTTCGATTTCCTCTGGTACTCTCCTTCCGGCGACGTCTTCCACAACGCAATTAAATACCTGCAATTTGACGCTTTCCTTCATCTCTCACAAAACGGCAAATTTTTTAAAGCGGCTTTATACATTGTCTTTGGATTACAGATCATGGCGATTCTCATATTTGCCGCCTTGGTGTTCAGCATAGCAGTCAAGAGTAAGAAGAAAGCCTCAACGCTTGTGACGTATACTCTCAAATTATTCGGCTTGTACGTGTTATTATGCAATACGATCCTTGGGATCCCCTTTTTCAATGCATTTTTCTCAGCGTTGCATTGCAAACCCCACGATATCATCCATGATTCAATGACTTGTTATTCAGGCATCTATTGGCTGCATTTAACCATTGGGATTATCGGTCTGATCATGTACCTGGGAATTGATTTCCTCTTTCAGGCGCTGTTCGTCGAATTGAACCCTTGCTCCTCAACTCCGTTCGCTTGTCCGGCAACAAAAATTGGATATTGTAAGCTCGCGTTTAAAATCGCTTTGCCGTTGTATATCGTGGCCGATTATGAGGTATAACATCGTCTCTTGGTGAATTCGTGGAATTTAAATTTTCTTCATTAGGCTGAGTATACGCTTTATTTCATTGGGTTCCTTTTGCCAGCGTGGGTATTGTACTTGATTCTCCGATGCAACAGTCCTGAATATTACAATCGCTCCGTGCATTACTTTGTAATCAGTTGCGAGTGCATCATTTGCTGGTTTACGCTCGGCTCCTTTTTCCAT